>OGZY01000030.1_pt1 | contig 107422 bp, 131 predicted proteins | sample 1576911 | NCBI WGS metagenome assembly OGZY01 (sample SAMEA3541488, study PRJEB24748) | human gut metagenome | biome: human gut; feature: human-associated habitat; material: faeces | place: China | collected 2012 | reverse complement strand
AATGTTACATTGTGGAAAACCCTATAAAAATTTTATTTAAGCTGTGAATAGTAACAAGTTTTATATAAGATATAAGATTTATTTTTTACAGTGACTTGTATAAACAAAAATGAGAGATGTACCAAACACCAGTGTATCTCCCATATCTTTACTTGTTTGATAGAATTATTTTTAAGTTTTCCTACGTTATTTACTTTATCTTATTCATATAACCTGAAAGCTCATTTTTTTCAAGCATAGTACTGATACCAATTAACATGATAGATTGGATTAAATCGATCCATAACCATAGTTTATTTAACCAATACATATAAAGAAAAATATTTAATAAAACAAAGAGAAAAACTGGAAGATACAAAAAGATACGATATAAGGAATTACTAGCATTGCCACAATACTTGTAAGCATGACCTTTTTTCCATACGTATGATATAGTGCCTGTAGTGTCATAATGCAAGGCACACTTAATAAGATATAGACAAGAAAACTGAATGCTCGAAGATTTCTTCTTTCATCATGCCACAGATTTTGAATATAAGATGTATCTTTTTCCTGCGGTTCTTCTTTTGATAAAAACAGGGTTTGCGAAATACTGGTGGTTGTTCGTTCCTTAATATCTTCCCATCCAAGTTTTACAGGTTCTTGTTTTTGCTGGGTTGATTGCAAAGAAGAAAAATAGCCAACAATTGTTTCTTTCGCAAGAATACCACCAGGAAGCGAAGCCACACATTCCCAGCGATTGCCAAAGCCCAGCGGTTCAAAAAGGAACGACACCTGTTTTGCCCCTTTCGCAAGCAAACTATCTTCTATATGCTGTGTTGGGCTGTAACTAAAGCACCATAAAATACACATGGCAAAAAGGACGATGCCACATGCTTTTTTTACATAGGCCTGCACTTCTTTTTTGGCTTTTTTCCAGATAATTGACAACCGCGGCAATCGATAAGGAGGAACTTCCAATACAAAGATATCTTTCTCTTTTTTTCTGTCTCCATGATATAAAATAATACCAAATACAAGTGCAACTAGAATTCCTATACCGTATAAACAAACAAGTACAAATATTTCTTTATCTGGAAAAAAAGCTGCACAAAATAAAGAGTATACTGGAAGTCTTGCCCCACAAGACATAAATGGTACAAGAAGAGCACAGCGTTTTTTTAATCCTTCCCCATCCAGTGTCTTGCTGGCATAAATCGCTGGCACATTACAGCCAAACCCCATCAGCAATGCCACAAAGCTTTTTCCACTTAAATGAAACTGACGCATGATACGATCTAACAAAAAGGCAATGCGCGCCATATACCCACTTTCTTCCAATATTCCAAGGGCTATATATAAACATGCCATCAATGGTACAAAACTTAATACACCGGATAATCCTGCCAGTATACCATCCACAAATAATTGACGAATGAGCGGAAAATCTTGCAGAACAAACGAAAAAAACGCTCCTCCATACAGCTGCAGCATGTCATTGATCCAGTTTGTCCATGGCTTGCTGATATGAAAAATACAAACTAGAAAAACAAGCATAAACAAAAAAAAGATAGGCAATGCAAAGATGGGATGCAATAGTATTTTATCGATTTTCATACTTCTTTCATAGCGCTTCTCTACATCTTGTTTTACATATTTTAATAAACTGTCAATCACATGAAAACGTGTATTTTCTATGGTTTCAATTGGATATCCCTGCAGCATTTCTTCTATTGTTTCTTTATGGATACCCCAGCTATCTGCTTGTCTGATGGCTTCTTTTTTTCGATAGATCAAAGATAATGTCAATTGATGAAACTGTCTTTCCGTAAAAGATAAAGATACTGGTTTTGCCTTCTCCAATAGTTCTAATATCCGTATGTACACTTTTACCAAATCTTCATCAAGAAGCGGATAATATAATACATCTTTTCCTACCTGTGCCATAATGCTTTCTTTTACACGTGCATAACAGCTTTTATCAAAAGCACTGCATGCCAGAACCGGAATTTGCAATCTTCTTGCGATTTTTTGTGTTTCGATTACGATATGCTGCTTTTCTGCTTCATCCATAAAATTCAGCAGCATTACCATAGGAATCTGCAATTCTCGTAAATATAAGGTCAATAGCAGATTTCGCGCAAGATTGGTCGCATCCACTACATTAACAATAACATCAACATGATTTTCTTTTAAATACGTTGTCGTAATACGTTCTTCATTATAACCTTCATCTAATGCATAACATCCGGGTAAATCAATAAGATGATACATGTTTTGTTTCCAGATAAGTGTTGCCTCTTTTTTCTCTACCGTTACCCCTGCCCAGTTTCCTACCTGAAAATTGGAATGACTTAACACATTGATCCATGCACTTTTCCCCGTATTGGGATTTCCCGCAAACGCAATCGTATATTCTTTCATTGTCCAACCTCCACTTCTATCTGTTTCGCAATGTCTTTTCGAAGCAGCAGCCAGTTTCCTGCCGCCATAAAAAGCAATGGATCATAAAAAGGAGATGACATAATATAGCGTATTCTTCCTCCTTCATGTACGCCCATAAAAAATAGACGTTTTTTTAAGAATGGTTCCACATCAATATGTATGATCCTAGCGATTTCTCCTTTTTTTAACTGATCTGCTCTCATATTTATCACCGACTTAAGTATATAAAAACAGAAGTTGAAAAATCGTCGGAATCTTTTGATGAAAAAAGGTTCTTTTTTTATTTGATCATGAATATATTTTCAATAATTTGAAAATATGCGCTTTTTTGTTTTCATTTCATCCAAAAGCGAGTATAATGAAAAAGAATGAAGGAGGAGTTTCTTATGGCTAAACTTGATGCTATTAAAAAAGCGGTTGTCATGCGCAACCCAAACGATGCGGAATTTATTCAGGCAGTTGATGAAGTATTATTGTCTTTGGAAAGCGTGGTAGAAAAACATCCGGAATATTTGGAAAAGGGTGTATTTGAACGTATTGTTGAACCTGAAAGGCAAATTATCTTCCGTGTTCCATGGGTTGATGATCAAGGAAAAATACAAGTAAATCGCGGTTTTCGTGTAGAGTTTAATTCTGCGATTGGACCATATAAAGGAGGACTTCGTTTTCACCCAAGCGTAAATATTTCTATTATTAAGTTTCTAGGGTTTGAACAAATCTTCAAAAACTCTTTGACAGGACTTCCTATGGGTGGAGGAAAAGGTGGAAGCGACTTTGATCCAAAAGGAAAAAGTGATGGAGAAATCATGCGTTTCTGTCAAAGCTTTATGACAGAACTTTGTAAATACATTGGTGCAGATACGGATGTTCCTGCTGGTGATATTGGTGTTGGCGGACGTGAAATCGGTTATATGTTTGGACAATACAAACGTATTCGCAATGAATTCAGTGGTGTGTTAACTGGGAAAGGATTGAACTGGGGAGGTTCTTTAGTTCGTACACAGGCAACTGGTTATGGATTATGTTATTTCACAGAAGCAATGTTAAACGATAAAAACGATACCTTCAAAGGAAAACGAGTTGTTATCAGTGGAAGTGGAAATGTAGCCATCTATGCTGCTGAAAAAGCTATGCAGCTAGGTGCCAAAGTGATTGCCATGAGTGATTCCAGTGGATATGTTGTGGATGAAAATGGAATTGATTTATCGATTATGAAAGAAATCAAAGAAGTTCGTCGTGGACGTATTCATGAATATACAGATATTGTAAAACATGCATCTTTCCATAAGGAAGGAAGTATTTGGAGTGTTCCTTGTGAAGTTGCCCTTCCTTGTGCTACACAAAACGAATTACATAAAGAGGATGCTGAAATGTTAGTAAAAAATGGTGTCATTGCCGTTGCGGAAGGTGCTAATATGCCAACAACTCCAGATGCTATTGAAGTATTACAGGCAAATCATATTTTATATGCACCAGGAAAAGCAAGCAATGCTGGCGGTGTTGCAACAAGTGGGTTAGAAATGGCACAAAACTCTGCACGTTTATCATGGACATTTGAAGAAGTTGATTCTAAATTAAAACAAATCATGGAAAACATTTATAAAACCGTAAGTGCTACTGCCAAAGAATATGGCATGGAAGATAACTTTATGGCAGGTGCAAATATTGCCGGATTTATAAAAGTCGCTGATGCAATGATTGATCAGGGAATTGTTTAATATTCGTCACAAAAAAATACTATAAAAAAAGATGTTCTTATCCTATATCTGACAAGAGCATCTTTCTTTTTATTTCTCCATATTTCGTTTAATGATAGAACTAATTAAATCTGCAGCCAATTTTGGATCATCGTTGCAGACGATATATTTATAGTTATTCATCATCTTCATTTCTTTTTCTGCTTTTGCTAAACGCTGCTGCACAATTTCTTCCGGTTCGCTTCTTCGACCGCGAATGCGATTTTCCAACTCTTCCATGCTTGGTGGAATAATGAAAATTGATACTGCATCCGGACATTTTTCTCTAACCTGTGTTGCACCCTGCACTTCGATTTCCAAAAGAACATTTTTCCCTTCTTCACGAAGTTTTTCAACCTGAGCGATTGGTGTACCATAATAATTTCCTACAAACTCTGCCCATTCCAAAAGTTCTCCATTTTGAATTGCCTTTTCAAATTCTTCTCTTGTTGAAAAAATATAATCTACCCCATCCTGTTCTCCTGCTCTTGGAGATCTTGTAGTCATAGAAATAGAATATACAAGTTTCAAAGACTCATCATTCATAAAATAATTACGAACCGTACCTTTGCCAACACCGCTTGGTCCACTGATAATAATTAACAATCCCTTTTTCACGAGCATAGCCCCTCCTAATTCTTTACAAGAATTTTACTCGCAGCACCTGGGAATGTCAAGTATGTTTTAACATAAACATTAAATACATTCATATAACAAAACATTACAAACCTTTATTTCCAATAAAAGTATATACAGTCCCATAAAACAATGTTTTATATGGTATAATAGAAAATTGAAGGAGTGATTAAAATGGCAATCGATGGATTGTTGCTTCGACAGCTGTTTAAGCAAATAGATAAAACACTGCCTGCAAAGATTTTAAAAATCCAGCAGATCAGTGACAGTGAATTATTATTTTCATTGCGCACAAATAAAGGAAATAAAAAACTTTTAATATCAACACATAGTGTTTATAATCGTATAAATTATACGAATGCTTCTTATACCACAATGGAAGTACCAAATAATTTTGTTATGCTTTTAAGAAAGCAAATTGATGGCGGAATTATAAAAAGCATGGAACAGATTGGACTGGATCGTATTTTACATATGGTAGTTGAAGCTCGAAATGAAATGGGTGATATTCATGAAAAGAACCTTTATATAGAGCTGATGGGAAAATATGCCAATGTAATTCTGGTAGATGAGGATGGAAGAATTATTGATGCCTTAAAACGTATCCCCCCATTTGAAAACAACAAACGTACCATCCTTCCAAATGTAATGTTTCAGCTTCCTGCACCTCATCTAGATAAACAAGATCCATATCACTACGAAAGCATTGATGTAAATGAATCTTTCACAAAACAGTTTCATGGATTTTCTCCCTTATTATCTAAAGAAGTACAGTATCGCATGATGGAAGAACATACATCTTTTGATGATATTATGAGACAGATTGATGAATCCGATTGTGTATATATTAGTGATATACAGGAACAAACTTATTTTCACTGTATTCCATTAAAACATCTGCAAGTCGTACCAAGAACCTATCCACTAATGGAAGGAATGGATATCTTGTTTGCACAGAAAGAAGAAAAGGTGCGAATCAAGCAACAAAGCGGTGATTTGTTTAAAGCAGTAAGAAAAGAGCTTCATAAAAATGAGTCGAAGCTTCCAAAATTGAAACAAAGTCTTGAAGAAGCAATGGATTGTGATAAATATAGAGAATATGGAGATCTTCTGTTTGCTTATGAACATGAGATTTCTAAGCAGCCGATAGTAACGCTTCCCTCTTTTGAAACAGGAGAAAATATAGAAATTCCTATCGATATGCGTTTCGATATAAAAGGAAATGCAAATCGTTATTATCAAAAATATCATAAATTTAAAAGAGCACAAGTTATTTTACAAGAACAAATAGAGCTTTGTGAAAAAGAAATTACTTACTTTACTTCTATGGAAATGCAGTTATCACAGGCCACTATACAAGATGCTATGGAAATTCGTGAAGAATTGTCTCGTCAAGGATATGTAAAAGCACAAAAAACTCGTATTCGTAAAAAGAAAAAGCAGGAACTTCCTCATTATGCTACCTTCGTTTTTGATGACTATAATATTTATGTAGGTAAAAATAATTTACAAAATGATTATGTCACATGGAAACTAGCTAGAAAAACAGATACATGGATGCATACAAAAGATTTGCATGGTGCGCATGTTATCATTACGTTGGAAAATCCTCATGAAGAAGCACTTCGTCAAGGTGCTATGCTTGCGGCATGGTATTCAAAAGGTCGCTATTCCTCAAGTGTTCCCGTTAATTACTGCAGTGTAAAACAATTAAAAAGAATACCTGGGAATAAAGGAAGTTTTGTTTCTTTATCTACATACAAAACCATTTACATAGACCCAGAAGTTTCCATCATACAGGAAATGATTGATCATCATGAAAAAAAAGGTAAATAAAAGAACAGGCCAAATGCCTGTTCTTTTTTTCATACCCACTCTATAACATTAAAACTCTTTTTATTTATAAAATAATTATTTAGCGTTTTTCTGAGCTTCTTTAACTGCATCTACCATATCGCTAATGCTGATTGTACATCCAGTTACTAAGTCTTCGTTTGTTGCTTTTCCTTCGTTGTTTAACTTAATCGCATCAACACCGTTTTCTTTAATATAGTTTTCTAAAGTTAGAACCTGTTCATACCATTCTTTTTTGATAGGACTAGCTTTTTTCATGTTATACTGTTCTTTTAATTCTTTTTTAGTTTTGTCGCTGTCTTTCTGTTTTGTATCGATAGATACAGATGTGATTTTATCTCCATCAACTTTTACAGTAGCAGTTGTAACATCACCATTGCTTCCAGTTACGCTTGCGCTTCCTTCTTTTGCTGAACTACATCCTGCTAATACTACACCACATAATAATACTAATGCTGCTAATTTTTTCATTATTTCTCTTCCGGTACATTCGATTTCTCATCAAGAAAAATGGAATATACTTTTTCCTTTCCTTAATTCAAACTTTACTCTAATTCTTGCTGGAATCTTGTTAAAAGATATTCCAGTATATGAATGGGCATTAGGATTTTATCATTGTATAGCTCATATGTCAATAAGTAAATAAACTTCTAATAATAATCAGGTAATAATTTAATTTTTTTTAAAAAAAGGTTGTGTTTTTTTCACAAGCAGAGTACAATAACACAGTTTGAAAGGAGTTAACAAAAATGGAATATGGTTTTATTTTTGATGTGGCTTTAATTTTGGCTACTACCAAAATCCTTGGAATGGCAACTCGTCGTGTCAAACTTCCACAGGTCGTTGGTGCCTTGTTAGCTGGTTTGATTCTTGGTCCTGCCTGCTTAGGTATTCTACGTGAAACTGAGTTTATCAATCAGGTTGCTGAGCTTGGTGTTATCGTCTTAATGTTTGATGCAGGTTTGGAAACCGACATCAACGAATTGAAAAAATCAGGTAAAAGTTCATTTATTGTTGCAGCATTAGGTGTTATCGTTCCATTCGTTGGAGGATTTCTAGTTGCTCAGGCTTATGGATTAGGTACTACAGATGTATTGAGAAGTGTATTTATCGGTCTTATCTTAACAGCTACTTCTGTAAGTATTTCTGTTGAAACTTTAAAGGAAATGGGGCGTTTATCTACTCGTTCCGGTAACATTATTTTAGGAGCTGCCTTAATAGATGATATTTTAGGTGTTATTTTATTAACAGTTATCACTAGCTTCGCAGACCCTAATGTCAATATCGCAATCATGGCATTAAAAATAGTTGCTTTCTTCGTTTTAAGCGGTGTTCTTGGTATTATGCTTCACAAAGGATTCCAGGTTTGGATGCAGCGTCATGACCGCGATTTAAGAAGATTTGCTGTTTTCTCTTTTGCTTTCTGTTTGCTTTATTCATTTATTGCAGAAGAATTCTTCGGTGTAGCAGATATTACAGGTGCTTTCCTTGCTGGTTTAATTATTTCCAATACAACAAGAGCAACTTATGTATCTTCTCGTGTTGGAATCTTGTCATATATGCTATTATCACCATTGTTCTTTGCAAACATCGGATTAAAGGTTGTTTTACCACAAATGAACTTTATGATTGTTTCCTTTACGATTGTCATTTGTATTGTTGCAATCTTATCTAAAGTTATTGGTTGTGGACTTGGTGCTAAACTATGCGGATGTCCAAATACAAGAGCCTTACGTGTTGGTGTAGGTATGATTTCTCGTGGTGAGGTCGCCTTGATCATCGCAATGAAAGGAATCGCATTAGGATTGATGGATGAACAATTTGTAGCACCTGTTATTCTTATGGTAGTAGTTACAACTGTTATTACGCCAATTCTGTTGAAAGTTGTATACAGTTCTAAATATGACTCTATTGACTATGAAAACAGTGAACTTGTTAACAGCTATGAAAAAGCTAAAGACTTTGAACGTGCTTCTCAGGCATTATTACGTCAGGATGAAGGTACATCAAAATAAAAATATTATAAGATAAATAAAAAAGGAAGATGAAAGATATCTTGGACTTGTCTACATATCTTGATCTTCCTTTTTTTAACTCTTGTTTACAGTAAATGAATGTGGTTTTCATCACATGCCTTTCGCATCTCATCGCTCCATTGGGAAACTTGAACCTCTCCAATATGTGCTTTATTTAAAAGAATTAAACAGATGCGAGACTGTCCTATTCCACCACCGATAGTTAATGGAAGTTCCTGCTGCAAGAGCATTTGATGAAATGGAAGCTTGATGCGATCCTCACATCCTGCTTTTTTTAATTGTTCTTTTAAAGACTTTGCATCAACGCGAATCCCCATACTGCTTATTTCAACCACACAATCCAAAATTGGATAGTAAAGTAAAATATCTGCGTTTAAATGCCAGTCATCATAATCAGGTGCACGTCCATCATGCGGTTTTCCACTCCTTAATTTATCACCAATCTGCATTAGGCATACTGTCTTATGTTCCTTTGTAATTAAGTATTCTCTTTCCTTTGGTGATTTATCTGGATATTTATCCTCTAACTCCTGTGTTGTAATATAAAATACTTCTTCATAAACAAAAGGTTCTAAATTTTCAAATACGATATCCAGTTCACGCTCAGTTTCTTTCAATGCTTTTAAAATATGCTGCACTGTAATCTTCAAATATTCCAATGTACGCTGATTTTTATCAATGATTTTTTCCCAATCCCATTGATCTACATAAGCAGAATGAAGATTGTCTAAAATTTCATCTCTACGTATAGCATTCATATCCGTATAGATACCTTTACCCACACCAATATTATAGCGTTTTAAAGCCATACGCTTCCATTTGGCAAGGGAATGAACAATTTGCATATCCTCACTGCTAATCTCTTTGATATCAAAAGATACAGGTCTTTCTGTTCCATTTAAATCATCATTTAAGCCACTGCTTTTTCTTACATATAATGGTGCAGAAATACGCATTAGATTTAAATGATGCGCCAATCGTTTCTCAAATAAATCTTTTACATATTTAATTGCGACTTCTGTAGATATAACATCTAGCTTATTTTCATAATTTTTTGGTATGATTAAATCTTTAACCGCCATATCATTCACCTCTTTGTATGTTATTATACCTAAAAAAAAAGAGATACACAATGCAAGTGTACCTCATTTTTTTATGCTTTAACTTTTAGACATGTACCATCAGGGCCAGGTGTCGTATTCAAATATTCAGCAATTGCAGCTTTCTGATCTGGTTTACAAGGTTTACATGTTCCTACAACAGTAACTTCCCCATTTACCAAAGCTTCTGCTAAGCCACTGCAGCCTGCATAACCACAGCCACCGCAGTTGTAGTTTGGAAGCATACTAGCTACAGTTTCTACACGTTCGTCTACTTCCACACTCAAAAACTTATCTGCAACTCCTAAACCTAGTCCAAGGATAGCACCTAATACAAGCATCAGTAAAAGCGCTGTTAATACTGCATTTAACATGGTGTCAAATCCCCTTTCTATAAATCATGTGCAGGGTTGTTGCAACAAGAAGTGTCATGACAACCCTCACATTCTGCCTTTAAATTTTCGCAACCTTTAGGTAATGGTGTTTTATGATTTAGATAGAATACTAATGCATATATACCACCAAGGATTCCTAAATAAATGACTGCCTGTACCATACCTTATACCAGCCCAGTTAATCCACTAAATGCTAAAGCCATAATAGCTGCTACAATCAGGGCAATTGGATTTCCTTTCCATGAAACTGGTGTATCGCATGCATCCAGACGCTCACGAATCGTAGAGAAGATATATAATACCATTGTAAATCCTAAAGGAATAGCAATAGAATATGTTAACATTTCTGCAAAATCATATTTGAAAGAAATATTATTTAATGTAACGTTTAATACAACACAGTTTGTTGTAATTAAAGGCAAATAAACACCTAATGCTTTATATAAAGATGGACTAGTTTTCTTGATGATCATTTCTACAAGCTGTACAAGCGCAGCAATCACAAGAATAAATGTAATTAAGTCCATATATTCAAGTCCAAGTGGTTCAAGGACTTTATAATACAATCCATATGTTACAAGAGATGCTGCAACGATTACAAAAGTAACCGCAGCCCCCATACCTAAAGCTGAACTACTTTTCTTTGATACCCCCATAAAAGGACACATACCAAGAAACTGGTTCAAAACAACGTTGTTGATGAAAACAAAAGTAATCAGCATGACAAATAAGTTACTCCAATTCATAAATTATTTCGCCTCCTTTTGTTTTTCTGCTGCCTTTTTCGTCTGATATGACTTATATGCTGCAAGTCCGGCAGCTAAACATGCAAATGTACAGAATGCTCCTACAGGCTGTGAGAACATACTAATTGTGAAATCATCTGGAATAATTTTTAAGGTAAAAATATTCTGAGCTGCATTGAATGGATTATCAAAAGATAAAGCTCCTGTTGCAAGCAACTGTCGAATACCAGACATAATAACGATAGAAACTGTATACCCAAGTCCCATTCCAAGACCATCCAAAGCAGAATCAAGCACTTTGTTTTTACTTGCAAATGCTTCTGCACGTCCAAGAATGATACAGTTAACAACGATCAGTGGAATAAATACACCCAAAGCTGTATCTAAGCTTGGCGCATAAGCCTTGATTAACATCTGAATAACCTTAACCAAAGATGCGATAATTACAATATAAACCGGAATACGGATTTCAGATGGTGTAATATTACGCATCAAAGAAATGATAACATTTGACATAACTAAAACTGCAATAACAGCGACACCCATACCAATCGCATTATTTAATGTAGTTGTAATTGCCAATGTGGAACATAGTCCCAAATACAATGAGAATACAGGGTTTTCACGTAAGAATCCTGCAGTAAAATTTTCTTTACGATTCATTCTGTTCCACCTCCTACTTTAATTTATCAGCTTGATACTGAGCTGCTTCTTTAATACCTTCAAGAACTGGCTTACTAGATAATGTAGCACCTGAAATTGTATCATTTAAGATTTCATCTGATGTAGCATCTTTTCCTTTTAAAGATTCACGGAAAGGTGCATCCAGTACCTGTGTACCTAATCCTTGTGTATCTCCATTGGAAATACCTACATAATCGATAACCGTACCTTTATCATCTAATGCAACAAGGAAAGTAGTTCCTTCTTTATACCCTGTTACCTTCATTTTAAAAACATAGCTTTTTCCTTCAACTTTGAAGATTTTTTGAATTGTATCTGATACATCCTTTTCTACCTGTTCAAATGCTTCATCAGGTACATCTGGATATAATACTTTTAAATTATCCTTTTCTGCTTCCAGTTCATTGCGTGCAATAACTGGTGCAGTTAAGCTGTTTGCAATTCCAAGCGCTGCTCCGGCAATTGCTGCTACTAACGCTAGAAATATGGTCAGATGTAATATTTTTTTCATACGCTAACCTCCTTACAGCCCTAATGCGCGCTGAACTTCGATCATAGCACGCATAGCAGATTTTGTTGTAAAAGTAGCACCTGAAACAACATCTTCGGTTGTATACTCAAATTCTTTACTTAAATCTGTATTTACAACATTTACTAGTTCAGGATTGCTTTGAACTGCTGTCTTAATAAAATCAGAATCATTACATTCAACAAAACTCATTTTTGTAATTTGATTATTTGTTTTATCTACTGTAATTTCAAACACGTTATAAACATCTGGATTTTCATTTGCTGTATAACCGTGTGCCTTTACCGTATAAACAACTTCATTTCCATTCTCTTTGGTATCGGTAATGCTTGCATCCATACTTAGCATATCTTCATCTGTTGATGTAACTAAAGTAGGCTGAGGTGCTTCTTCAACTTCTTTTGCCTTTGGTTCAATGACATTTGCTGCAAGCAATACACATCCCATGCCAACAACAGCTACACTGCCAAAAATAATAGATGCTTTTTTACGAAGTGCCAGCTGTTTTCCAGCCAAAGCCTGTTCAATCATAGGAGTTAGCATATTCATCAATAAAATAGAATATAAGCATCCTTCAGGAAGATTTGCTTTAATACGAATCAAAACAGTCAAGACTGCTGCTCCTAAAGCAAAGATACATTTTCCCTGTGCACTTGTTGGAGAAGTAACTGGATCTGTTAACATAAAGACAGCTCCAAACATAACTCCACCAGTCAATAGATGTAACAATGGATACCAGATAAATCCAGGAAGACTTCCATAAGAACCTACTCCTTTAAACAAAGCGATTCCCATTGCTAACACAAAGATACTTCCTAAATATACTACTGGGATTCTCCAGTCAATAACTTTACGAATAGATAAAATAATACCAACGATTAAAATAACAAGAGCACTTGTTTCTCCAATTGCCCCAGGATACATACCTGTAAATAAGGTAGGCAATCCACCAATTTCATCCATCATAGTTGTAATCATTTCAGGATCTACAACCAGCCAGTTATAACTGGAAGCTATTACAGTTGTTGGTGTAGCCATTGTGATAATATCAGTAGAAGCCCCAACAAATGTAGCGAAGATTACAGCTCTACCTACTGCTGCAGGGTTAAAGATATTGTTTCCAAATCCCCCAAACAGCAATTTAGCAAAGAAGATGGCAAAGAAAGTTGCTACTCCAAGCGCATAAAAAGAAATACTAATAGGACACATCATTGTCAAAATGATAGCTGTTATCCATCCAAAAGATCCACTTAAAAATTTCTTAATATATGCAAAATCAAATTTTTGTCCTTTTCTTGTAAAAAAGGCAAATGCAATTTCAGTAAGCAATGCAACAATTACAGATACTGCCAATAGTTTTATTGCCTGCAATACATAACTTGAGCCATATTCTGTTCCATAATAGAAAAGAGAAAAAGCAAATACTACTAATAAACCAATCATCAGCTCCAGCATGATTTGCTTTGTACTCTGTTTCTGGCGCAAGTTAGGTGATACGTTAAATGCAAACTTCATTTCTCTTTATCCTCCCTACTTTTTAGCCAGCTGCAGCTGACGTTTTGCTTTACGTACATTTTCTGTAACATCCAAACGTGATGGACATACATAGGTACATAAACCACACTCAATACAATCTACAGCGCATAATTTTTCCATTGTCTTTTTATCTGCGGCTTTTACAGCCTGTGCGATACGTACTGGCTGTAGTCCTGCTGGACAGTGATCACTGCACTTTCCACAGCGCAAGCAGGAAATACTGTCATAAGGCTTATTTGCCAAAACCGTTAAGGCATTCATATTGCGATCAATAACAAATGCATCATTAACAATTGTTTTTCCCATCATAGGACCACCGGCAATCAATTTTACAGAATCTTCTGTATATCCACCACAAGCTGCAATAATTTCACTTGCCGGCATACCTACAGGAACAATTACATTTTTTGGTTCTTTCACAGCAGTTCCTGATACCGTTACTGTTTTCTTAACGATAGCACGTCCATGTAATAATGCATCCCCAAATGCAATTGCAGTAGTTGCATTATTTACAACTGCTCCTACTTCTCCAGGTAAACGATCATATTCTTTATGCATGATTTCACGCACCAATACACGTTCCCATCCCATTGGATACACATCTGGTACAGCTGCTATTGAAACTCCATCCAGTCCTTTTACAGCTTCTTCAACAAAAGAAATCAAATCCTGATGTGTTTTTTTAATCGCAATGACAGCTTCTTTTGCCATTGCCATTTTTTTCATAGCCATTAAACCTGTTACAAATTCTTCTTTCTGAGCAAAGATCGTTTTGTAATCTGCTGTAATGAATGGCTCACATTCTACTGCGTTAATAATAAGCTTTTCTACGTCTTTCGCAAACTTATATTTAACAAAAGCCGGGAAACCAGCACCACCTAAACCGATGATACCCGCATTCATCATAAAATCAATCAAAGTTTCCCTATCCGCTGTTTCATAATTCAACGGTTCAAAAGAAGCAACCTCTTTATACTGCCCATCATTTATAATAACAAGATGAGGAACCGGCTTCAAAGAAGCGTGCATTCTTTTTTCAATTCCAGCAACTGTTCCGGAAACACTCGCATAAATTGGCACAAAAAAACGTTCTTTGCATTCGGCAATCTTTGTTCCTATGCAAACAGAATCTCCCTCCTGTACCAAAACTTCCAGATTTGTAGATGCTCCGCAAAACAAAGGAATATACACTTTTTCCCCTGCTTTCAACTCCTGTGCTTCTACGTGTTCTGTGAGCTCTTTGTGCCCTTGTATGTGCTGACGCATTGGTCCTTTAAACAATGACATCATTTTCACCTTACCTTTCTTATAAGCACTATTTTACTCCTGCAGTTTCTTTTTTTATCCAAGAAACATACCGGAACTATTATAACACTTTTATCTTTCCACTTGAAGAAAAAAATAAAGAATTTGATAAGAATTTCACTTAATTTTTTATCTTTTTTTCTATTCTTACATAGATTTTTTTTTAACTTTTGTCTATAATGATTGCTGGTGATAATATGAAAAACAAAAAATGGAAACTTCTTCTGTTCATATGCAGTTTATGTATTAGCAGCGGATGTACACAAAAGCAGAATTTAGAAAAACATTCTATGACAGCAACCAATCTTGGATTTGATACTGTTATTTCTTTTACTGCTTATACAAAAAATGAGAAAGAATTTAAAAAATATGAAAATGAGCTTTCAAAACAGATTTCCTACTACAACAAAATCTTTGATCGCTATAACTCTTATGAAGGTATCAACAACATTAAAACAATCAATGACAACGCCGGAAAAAAACCAGTTGAGGTAAACGAAGATATCATAGACCTGCTAACTATTTCAAAAGAATATGCAGAGTTAACCAATGGAAAGTTTGATATTACTTTAGGTAGTGTTATGGATTTATGGCGAGAGGCTAGAGAACAGGCAGAAAAGAATCCTGATAACACCTTTGTTCCTTCCATGGAAGACTTGGAAAATGCAAAAGAACATAGCGGCTGGGATAAAGTACAGATCGATAAAGAAAAAAATACAGTTTATTTAACAGATCCTAAAACAAGGCTTGATGTTGGGGCAATTGCGAAAGGATATGCGATTGATAAAACATCTCAGCATTTAAAAGAACTTGGCGTTGAACATGGATTTTTAAATGGAGGAGGCAATATTCGTCTTCTTGGCAATAAACCAGATGATTCAAACTGGGTTGTAGGCGTACAGATTCCCGATTTGACACAGCAGGCTACAGACTCTATTTCATCATTATCTTTACCTGGAAACACTTCTATTGTTACAAGTGGTGATTACCAGCGATTCTACGTATATGATGGAACCATCATGCATCACATTATTGATCCAGAAACTTTGCAGCCGGCAAGATATGCTAGAAGCGTGTCAATTGTATGTGATGATGGAACAGCATCTGATATCTTATCAACCGCACTGTTTACCATGTCACAGGAAGATGGTCAGGCACTTCTTGATAAAATAAACAAAGAAAAAGATATTCACGCTTCAGCTTTATGGGTATATGACAAGAACACACTTCCAAAACATTTGGAAAACAGTTATAAAAACCAGGAATATACGATTTCCTACAGCCCATCTTTAAAAGAAAAAATTGTTAAATAACATGTAATCAAAAACATAAAAGGAAGATAGATGTATGTAATCAAACAGCATCTTATCTTCCTTTTTATCATGTTTTATACTTTCTTTTTCATATCTTCTAATTGTTTTTCAACAATTGCATACTGCGAACGATAGCCTTCTAATTTTTCTCTTTCTGCATTTACTTTTGCTTCCGGGGCTTTATTTACAAAGTTAGGATTACTTAGCATTCCTTCCCCACGTTTAATTTCTCCTGTTAAACGTTTTAATTCTTTGCTAAGTTTTTCTATTTCTTCTTCTACATTAATAATGGAAGCTAATGGCACACTTAATGTTCCATTTAAAATTGGACGAACTGCCATTTCTTCTTCTGTTGTTTCACTTACCCAGCTTGCATGGCACATTTTCATAAGAATTGCATTAATACTTTCATCACATGGCACAAGTTCATCTTTTTCATTTTTGATGATGACCTGAATATCCATACTAGGTTTTAAGTTATAATCTACTTTTAAAGCACGTACTGCCTCGATCATTGTAATCAGCTGTTTTACAGAAGTCATTTCTTCTTCGCTCATCTCAACAGGAGCAGCAGTTGGCCAAGTTTCTAAATTGATACTGTCTTTTTCATGTGGAATGCTTAAATACAATTCTTCTGTTACAAATGGCATAAATGGATGCAGCATACGTACAATACCACTTAATACTGTAATCAAAGTAGATTTTGCTGCACTGCGAACAACTTCATCTTCGCTGTTTAAACCAGCTTTGCTTAATTCAATATACCAGGAACAGAAATCATCCCAAATAAAACCATACAACTCATTACCAACTAATGCATATTCATATTTTTCCATGTTTTCTGTTACATTTTTTAACACTTCATTGAAACGAGCTAAAATCCATTTATCAATCATAGATGCATGACTTAAATCGATATCATCAACCTGCATATCTTCCCCACACTGCATTAGCGCAAAACGAGAAGCATTCCAGATTTTATTTATGAAGTTCCAGCTAGATTCCACTTTTTCATCAGAGAAACGTAAATCCTGTCCTGGTGTAGAGTTTGTTGTCAAGAAGAAACGCAAAGCATCTACTCCATATTTATCGATAACATCCATAGGGTCAATTCCATTACCTAAAGATTTACTCATTTTTCTTCCTTGCGGATCACGTACCAATCCATGAATCAAGACATCTTTAAATGGACGGTTTTTCATACAGTAACGTGTCTGGAATGCCATACGTGCTACCCAGAAGAAGATAATGTCATATCCTGTAACTAACAAATCATTTGGGAAATAACGCTGTAAGTCTTCACTGTTTTCCGGCCATCCTAAAGTTGAAAAAGGCCATAAAGCACTTGAGAACCATGTATCCAATACATCTTCATCCTGTATCCAGTTTTCAATATCTTTTGGATCATCCATTCCTACATAAATCTCACCTGTTTCTTTATGATACCATGCAGGAATACGATGTCCCCACCAAAGCTGACGGGAAATACACCAGTCTTCAATAACGTCTAGCCACTGATGGAATGTCTTTTCAAAACGTTTTGGATAGAAGTTAATTTTCTGATCTTCAATTTCCTGATTTTTTAACACTTCTTCTGCCAGTGGTTTCATCTTTACAAACCATTGTTTTGATAAATAAGGCTCTACAATAACTCCTGTACGTTCCGAATGTCCTACCTGATGCATATGTTTTTCAATATGATCGACAACACCTGCTTTTTCAAAATCTTCTACTAAAGCTTTACGGCATGCGAAACGATCCATTCCTTCATATTTTCCACACATTTCATTCATCGTACCATCTGGATGCATACAAATCGGCATAGGTAAATTGTATTTTTTTGCCAACATGAAATCGTTAGGATCATGTGCTGGTGTACACTTCATAACTGCTGTACCAAAATCCATATCAATGTAATCATCTGCCATAATAGGAAGTTCTTCTCCATTGGCAGGATTAATCGCATGCATTCCTATAATATCTTTATATCGTTCATCATCAGGATGTACGAAAATTGCCTGGTCTGCAAACATTGTTTCTGGACGTGTTGTCGCAACAACAAGCTCCTGTCCTGTTTCTACCACTTTATATTTAAAGTGATACATTGCACCTTCAATTTCTTTATGAATAACTTCAATATTAGATAAAGCTGTTTTGGCTTCAGGATCCCAGTTAATGATGCGTTCTCCCTGATAAATCAAACCATCATTGTATAAGTCAACAAACACTTTTCGAACTGCATGTGATAAACCATCATCCAGTGTAAAACGCTCTCTTGTATAATCTAATGACAACCCCATTTTTGCCCATTGTTTACGAATGGTAGAAGCATATTCTTCTTTCCAGTCCCAAGCTGCTTCCAAAAATTTCTCACGACCGATATCATAACGGGAAACACCCTGCTCTTTTAAACGTGCATCAACTTTTGCCTGTGTCGCAATTCCTGCATGATCCATTCCCGGAAGCCATAACATATCATAGCCCTGCAAACGTTTATAACGAGCTACGATATCCTGCAAAGTCGTATCCCATGCATGTCCTAAGTGCAACTTCCCTGTTACATTTGGTGGTGGAATTACAACACAAAAAGGATCTTTACTTTTATCTCCTGCTGTAAAATAACCATTTTCAACCCAGGTTTTATAATGTTCCTGCTCTACTGTATTGTGATCATATTTCGCATCAAGTGTTTTTCTCATTTTGTTTCCTCCATTCTTTTTCACTTAATCGTTCTATCCACATATCGTACATTTTCCCATTTGATAGAATTTCTTTAACACATGTAATGTACTGAAACCCTAAAGATTCTAATAAAAATATGCAGTTTTTATTTTCTTTTCTCACTTTCACATACACATTTTGATATTTTAAGAAGGTATAGACATGCTGCAGCATCTTCATCAAAGCCTCTTTCATATATCCTTGTTTCCAGTAAGCTGGATGAAGAAGCATTTCCACAAAAAGGCATTGTTGTTCTTCATATAAACGAAGATGTCCAATTACCTTGCCGCTTTGTTTTTGTTCCATGACCCAGCATTGAAATAAACTTTTTTCAATATAGGGAAGATACTCTTCATATAAAAGATTCCATGTCTGATCAATATTTTGCTGCTGTTCTAAATCAAGAAATTCTCTTGTTTCTTCCATGGAAAGGTATGCATATATATCACATACATCTTCTTCCTCTAACCCTCTTAAATAAAGACGATCTGTTTCAACAAAAGGCATCTGTTTAATCATAAGACTCTCCTAACAAAAAAACGTCCTGTAAAGGACGTTATCAACGTGGTACCACCTTATTTCACATGAATCTACTTCATGCCTTATATCCTTAACGCTGGATGCCTGCGAATATTCCTACTATTTTCAGAATACCTACTCCAAGACTACCTTCCATTTCCTGTGATACTTTCTTACACCAGCCGAAAGTTCTCTTTGCTCACTCAGAAACGTACTCCTTCTCTTCACCGTATGTACCTGTATATTATAAACAAAACTATTTTTCTTTTCAACTATTTATTTTTGATGAAACTTAAAAACACAGATTTCTCTGTGCTTTGTAATATTATAGAATGATCTTTCAAAATATCTGTTATGGAAGTATTAACAAACTCTTAGGAACGATCTCTTTGTCATGATTATAAGTTCTTAATTTTGAAACATCTACATTATAACGTTGTGCAATCGTATCATATGTGTCATCGATTTTCGCCACAACCATGCGATAGGAAGTACAAGTGCAATCTGCATCTTCAAATAAATCTTCAAATTCTGCCACTTCATCATGTTCATTTTCTAAAACTTCTGTTTCTTCTTGGGGTTCATCAACATCACATGTTTTTTCTTCTTTTAACCCTTCTGCCATAATTGTAAGATACAAAAGAAGAGCTCCATCATGTACTTCACCTTTTACCTCTTGTATTCGCAAAGTAAATGCAATATCACCACTTAATTTATGAGAAGGTGCCAGTACATCCATATCTAATGTCTCATGAATCTCTTGCGTATTTCCATCTGCATCTATATAATTTCCACTTACATACATAGGGCCTTTCGCACGAATCCCCTGTTCTGTCTGCATATAAGATAATTGTTCATTCGCCTGTATAGAGATGAGTTGTTTTATTTTTGGTGTAAAGAAAAACTGTTTTTCTATCATCATTGTTTTCATGTTCCATCCTCCCAGTATCAATATATATGACAAAAAATATGTAAATATGATAGAATAAGTGAGAAAAAATAGAAATGAGGAGTATACAATGATAAAAATCGAGCGTACAAGTGTAATGAACTTTGAAAATGCGATTCGTGGAGCTAGAAATCCAATGAACAGCTGGAATCGCATGGATTCTAGTTATGATGAAAATGGAAATTTCATCTTCGGAGAAAATGATTTAAATTTAGCCTTACGTTTAGTAGGAGCTGGAACAGATCATCGAAAATTTATTCGACAAATATTTGTAACTGTTGATTTTACAGCACCGCTATACTGGTGGAAAGAATATGATACCTATAAAGTCGCAACCGTTGCAAACTCTACAAGTACAATGCATAAGATTGCAAGCAAGCCATTTGAACTAGATGACTGTTCTTATGACCATATGAATCAGAAAGCCTTAGCTTGTTTAGAAAATGTATTATATGTATTAGAAGAATTGCGTTTGGAATATTTAGAAACAAAGAACAAAGAAACCTGGTACAGTATGATTCAACTTCTTCCAAGCAGTTATAATCAGATGCGTACTTGTACATTAAATTACGAAACATTATTAAACATTTATTTTGCAAGAAGACATCACAAACTAGATGAATGGCATACTGTATGTGACTGGATCAAATCACTTCCTTACATGAACAAATTTATTGAGGTAATTGATAATAAATCAGCAAATTAACCAAAAAAGACAGATCAAATATTTGAAATCTGTCTTTTTTCATATTAAGATTCAAAGATAGGAATTAAATAATCCCAAATAGGTTCCATTCCTTCTTTTCTCTCACTGGAAAAAGGAAACAATGGTTCATCCTCTCTCATATCTAAGACTCTTCTAATTTCTTTTAACTGCTTATGTTTCTGTGATGGTTTAACTTTATCCATTTTTGTCGCAACTACACAAATAGGAATTTCATAATAACGAGCAAACTCCATCATGGTTATATCATCTTCTGTTGGCTTATGTCTTGCATCCACAAGTAAAACCATTCCTTTTTTTTGTTTTCGCTGTGAAAAATAGTCTTCCATCATCTGTCCAAACTTCAACAGCTGGGTTTTTGATATTTTAGCGTATCCATATCCTGGAACATCAACAAACATATATTTATCATCTAAATTGAAAAAGTTTAACAGTCTTGTTTTCCCAGGAGAATTTCCTACATATGCAAGTTTCTTTCTTCCGCACATCGTATTGATAAAACTGCTTTTACCTACATTACTTCTACCAGCCAATACAACTTCCGGCAGATCTGTATCTGGCCAGCTTTTCTTATCAGGTGCAGAAATTACAAGCTCTGCTTTTTGAAAAGTAATCATTTTACTAATGCTGCATCCAGTACTTGAGAAATTTTCTCTGCCGGTATAAAGGTAACAGCATCTTTTACTGCCTGTGGAACATCATCAAGATCTTTCACATTTGCTTTTGGAATCACAATAGTAGAAATACCACAGCGATGTGCAGCCATTGATTTTTCTTTTAAGCCACCAATTGGAAGCACGTTTCCACGTAATGTTACTTCTCCAGTCATTGCCAAGTCAGCTTTTACAGGAGTCCCTGTAAACAAAGATACAAGAGCTGTAGTCAAAGTAACCCCAGCACTTGGCCCATCTTTTGGCACCGCCCCTTCAGGAACATGAATATGCACATCCGTCTTATCAAAGACCTCTGGTTTTATCTTGAATTTTTTCGCATTTGCACGAACATAATCATAAGCTATGGAAGCAGATTCTTTCATCACATCTCCAAGCTGTCCAGTAATTACAAGTTTTCCTTTACCTTCAAACTGTGTAACTTCAATTTGTAAAACATCTCCACCAAAAGAAGTATAGGCAAGACCTGTTACTGTACCTACCTGATCTTTCTTTTCACGTTTTCCATATTCAAATTTTTCATGTCCAAGCCATGTATTTATCAATTTCTTCGTTACCTTTATAGAACGTTTTCCATCTTTTAAGATAGCTAAAACGCTCTTTCTGCAAACAGTTGCGATCACACGTTCTAACTGACGCACACCACTTTCTCTTGTATAGTAGCGAATCAGATAGCTAATCATGTCATCCTCTATTTTTAACTGCGATGATTTTAAGCCATTTTCATTCATCTGTTTAGGAACTAAGTGACGTTTTGCGATTTCAATTTTCTCAAGTTCTGTATAACTGGAAAGTTCGATGATTTCCAAACGATCACGCAATGCATTTGGAATGTTCTCCAAATAGTTTGCAGTTGCAATAAACATAACCTTGCTTAAATCATAAGTTTCTTCAATATAGTGATCTGAGAACATAGCATTTTGTTCAGGATCTAATACTTCCAGCATCGCACTTGCAGGATCACCTTTATAATCGCTTGCCATTTTATCAATTTCATCAATTAAAAATACTGGATTTATCGTACCGGCTTTTTTCATAGCCTGAATGAAACGTCCTGGCATACTTCCTAAATAGGTTCTGCGATGTCCTCGGATTTCAGACTCATCTTTTACCCCACCTAATGAAATTTTAACAAATTTGCGATTTAATGCTTTCGCAACAGATTTTGCAAGTGAGGTTTTCCCTACTCCTGGAGGACCTACCAAACAAATAATAGGAGCTCTTAAAGAATTTGTCATTTGTTTAACAGCAAGATATTCCAAAATACGTTCTTTTACTTTTTCTAATCCATAATGATCAGCATCTAAAATATCACTAGCTTCTTGAAGATTTTCATTATCTTTGCTTTCCTGCCACCAAGGAAGATCCATTACCCAGTCAATATAAGTTTTGATGACTCCTGTTTCTCCACTTGCTGCTGGCAACATTTCATAACGACTTAATTCTTCTTTAACTTTCTTTTTGATATTTTCCGGATAAGGATTTTCATCTAAACGTTTACGTATTTCATCTGCATCCTTATCTGCTTCCGCAACATCGCCAAGCTCTTCTTTAATAGCGCGCATTTTTTCACGAAGATAATATTCTTTCTGGTTTTCTTCAATACGATTTTTTACTTTATCGTTAATTTTATTTTCAATAACAGAAAGTTCCTTTTCACTTTCCATTTCCTGTAAAATCAAAATCAAACGATCATTAACACCAAATGTTTCTAATATTGTCTGACGTTTTTCAATTGAAAATGGAAAGATTTGTGCAATCTGGTCTGACAATCTTGCTGCACTCACACCTTTTGCAAGTTCATTGATCATTTCTTTAGGAATATTTTGAGATACTGCCTCAATTTCTTCAAACTGTCTGGCAATTTTACGTACCAAAGCAACCTCTTCTAAATGATCTTGTTCTATATCCTGCACAACTTCTGCAGTAACACTCATCATTTCATCATCATTAATTATCGTATGCAGTTTTACACGCTGCAAACCTTTAAATTTTACGCGCAGATACCCATCCATACGACGTATATGACGAATTTGACATAAAGTTCCAAAGGAATATAAATCGTTGATTTCCGGTGCTTCTACAGCCAAATCGCGCTGTGCTACCAGAACCACCTGACTATCGAATTTCTCCTGCGCCTCATCAACTGCACGGGTTGATTTTTCTCTTCCAACATCAATAATTACATCTTGATCCGGAAATACGATAACTCCACGCGTACATACTAACGGAAGTTGTACAATTGGATTTGCATCTTTTTCACTCATGTTTAACTACACTCCTTTCATAAGCCAAAAAAGACGCGCTTAGCGTCTTTTAAGACCACACTACTTACCTGCGGATTCTTCAATCAATTCCAATGCTTTACGGATACGTAAATCGTAAGCAATTGCATCACGTGAAATTAATTGTTTTACCTGTTCAGCAGGCATGCTGTACATATTCGCAATTCTTTCCACTTCAGCATCTACATCCGCATCTTCAATTGCAAGTTTTTCTTCAACTGCGACTGCTTCTAATACTAAACGAACTTTTACTCTGCTTTCAGCATCGTTTCTCATTTCTCCACGAATCATTTCATCGTTTTGTCCTGTAATCTGTTTGAACTGATCCAAAGAGAATCCCTGTGACTGAATACGCTGTTCAAATTCACGTACCAGATTATCTGTTTCATCTTCGATCATAACTTCAGGAATTTCTACTTCAGAAGCTTCTACAACAGCAGTTAATACATCATTTTCAAATTTCTGCTGTGCTGCTCTTTCTTTACTTTCCTGCAAGTTTTTACGTGCATATTCTTTATAAGCATCTAAAGTTTCAACATCTTTGATTTCTGCCTGTTTGATCAATTCATCATTTGCTTCAGGAAGAACTTTCGCTTTAATATCATGTACAGTTACTTTGAATACTGCTTCCTGTCCAGCCAATTCTTCTGCCTGATATTCTTCAGGGAAAGTAACATTGATTTCTTTTGTTTCTTCGCTCTTCATTCCTACAAGCTGTTCTTCAAATCCAGGAATAAATGATCCACTTCCGATAACTAATGGATAAGCTTCACCTTTTCCACCTTCAAAAGCAACACCATCTTTAAATCCTTCAAAATCGATAACTGCTGTATCTCCGTTTTCAACGCATCCTTCTTCTTTTACAACAAGTTCAGCGAAACGATCCTGTAAACGAGAAATTTCAGCATTTACATCTTCATCAGTTACATTTACTTCTTCTTTTTTAATATCTAACCCTTTATAAGCTCCCAGTTTTACTTCTGGTTTTACAGTTACAGTAAATTTAAAAGTAACTTTTTCTTCATCAATGCTATCGATTCCAAGTTCTGGACGAGCAACTAACTGAAGATTGTGCTCTTCAACTCCAGCGCTCAAAGCTTCTCCAGCAACTTCATCAATTGCTTCCATTAATATATGCTGTGTACTGATTTGTTTTCTAACTAATGATTCAGGAGCATGTCCTTTACGGAACCCAGGTAAATTTACATTTTTTGCAAGCTTTTTAAATGTTTTTTCCTGTGCTTTTTTCCAAGTTTCACCTTCTACAGTCGTTGTTAATTCACCAGTTGATTTTTCTTTTAATTCCCATGTTGAACTCATGTTCATACCTCCTACATACCAAGTATCGTATCACATGTCCTAAACGTCATGCTTACTTAATAATAATTCATAACCATAACTTTGCGCAAGCCCTTTTTCATTTAGAAACGCCATCAAACCTTCTTTGTCTTCATTTGCCTTAAATACATAACAGGCAATATCTACTGCCAAATCAAATGCTTCATCTTCTTCAATTGTAAATGGAAGTCGAAGGTAAGCTTCTTTGATCAAAGACTCTACACACATCATTGTAAAAGTTGGATTATCACTTTCAAACCACTCCTGCAAATAAGAAACAGCTTTTTCAACTCCATCACTTTCCTGCGGCATTTCAACAAAACACGGAGTAAAGGTTACTTCCAGTCCATCCATCTCGGTTGTAAACTCTTCACTTATATTTTGTTCCATCATCGCCTCAATCAAACAGGATCGTACAAAATAATGTGTATTCCCTTTCAAATAAGAACGAATCTCATCCAAATGGTTACGAATATTACTTTTCTTTAACTGTTCAACCGCAAGAAACTGCTCTTCCAAAGAACCATGAAGAAGTTCTCCAATTTCTTCCTCTCCATAACTTCTTGCTTTTCTGCTCTCATTTATTTGAGAGCGGCAATCATTATATAAGGAAATCAGTCGATCTTCATACGCTTTTGGAATATAGGGCATCGAAAGTTCTTCTTCTAAAATACAAAAAGCATTTTGAATATCATTTTCTGCGATTAGCTGCTCCACTTTATTTAGAATATCCTCATAATACGTATCCATGGTATCTCCTTTACGATTAAACACAAAATAATATAGCATATTCTTTGTTTATAATCAATTAAAACCTCTTTATATAAAGCTTTTCTATAAATTTTATAAACCTGTCACACAATCTTTTTTGTATTCTTTAAAAAGCAATAATAAAAAACCCGCATATCTGCAGGTGATTTATTAGATGGCGTCCACGAAGGGATTTCATAAAAAGTGTAATTGTATTATAGCATTAGTTAAATACACTTTAGTTTATGCTATTTTATTTAATTCTACTATATAGTAATATAATCTATTTTCGTGCTTTTTCAATAAAAAAGTGGCATATTTTTGGCATAGAGTTCTTTATAATTAAGTACCATCTAAAACATAAAAGAATCATTTCATCGAATAAACTATTTTTTTCATTTCACACAATTTTAGACATATATATACTATATTTGCTTCGAGGTGAAAAAATGAATAAGAATAAAATTAAACTATGCACTCTACTTATTTTAAACGATGTCCCGGAACCATTTGTTGATATCATTTTAAATCAGATCGACGTCAACGATGAGTTTGCAATGGAAATCGAAAACGCATTATTAGAGTTTTCAAGAATAGACAATTTTGCATAAAAAAAGAACCTACTCCCTCATTTGGAAGTAGGTTTATTGTTTAATTAAATAACTTCTATTTGAACAGCATCAATAGCGTAACCATACCATCCTGCATATCCGTTATTACCGGAACCATAGTTTGTAATCCAGCCAAGCCAGCCTTTACCGATACAGTGTACACGATAGCGTACTTTTTTACCTTTTGGTGCGTTTACCAATCTCATCTGTAATCCATCTACCTGTGTTTTTAAATCACCTGCAAAGTATTCTCCGTATTTATCTTTATCACGGTCACGTTGCCAATTGAACCAGCTTCCACCTTTACGATGCAAACGATATTCAAGATAACCAACTTCACTCGCTTTACCAACTGTATTCGCCTGCAACCCCAATAACGGAACACCAATTACACCTGAATAACCATTTGTATTTTTGTTATTATAATTTCTGATATTTCCCCACCATTTTCCATTTGCATAAGCTTGATGGTCTACATCAATTTTTTTAGGTTTTGGTTGTGGCTTGGGTGTTGATGGTTTTTCTGAAGGTTTTTCAACTGGCTGAGAATTGATTTCTTTGTTTAAAATTCCTTCTACAATGGCTTCAGCACATTTTTTAGCATTCCATCTGTCTGCGTCGTCTTTATCATCAACGAAGCAGCATTCAACTAACATCGCTGGTGCTTTTGTCTTTGCAACTACATATAGATTATTGCCACAAACTTTCACTCCACGATTACGAAGTCCTAATTTTTTAGAAATAGCTGCACATACACGTTCTGCTTCTTCAACTGGGGAATTTGATGATTTATCATAGATAAACACTTCAACACCACCTGTTGAATTATCTCCTGAAAGATCATTTCTACCACTGTTCAAATGGATTGAAACGTCTAAATCAACAGTATGTGAATTACAGTTTTTAACAATATTTATAAGGTTTTGATCTTCATTTTTCCCTGCATCATCTGTACAATCATATACTGTGTGTCCTTCTGCTTTTAATAATCTAATCACTTCATCTTTTACAATTCTATCTTCTTTCAATTCGTTTAAGATTGAAGATGCTCCTGGTGTATGAGCATTGTGTCCGCCATGTACATTAATTTTCATATTTTCCTCCTTTCGCCTTTTTAGGCATATAAAAAGACGCCCGATTTGGACGTCTTTATTTAATTTTTTCTTCAATTGCGTAAATTCTCAATTCGTGACGATCAAGAATCTTTTCGTTTAGTCTTTGCTTTTCGATGATTTCATCAATTTCTTTCCCATGCTTTTCAATTCTCTTATCACGGTTTTTGTCGTTCTCCATCATGTTTTCAAAATTTGTGTTTAATTTGACAATGGTTGCGTTCAGCTTCATCATAGGTGTTACCACCGCAATGATTGCTCCAAGGAATGACAAAAGTGCAATGATTTCTTTGTCTTCCATTTGCGTTCCCCCTAGCTTTATTTTGGATCTCTGTATGTCAATGCCTGTCCGCTATCTTTTAACCCTTTTGTTGTAGGATCATTTAACGCATTCCAAACAGAAACAACAACTAAAGAAAGCACATATGGATTAGAAATTGCACTCATCAACAAATCCCCCAATGCACTCCATGTTGTCAAGTCCTGTGCAGTCAACCCTGCATAAGCAAGAACAGGGGTTAAAACTGCTAAAATAATTTGTGCAATAAATACTGGGTTTTTAAATCTAACTTTTAAGTTCATAATAAATCTCCTCATCTTTCCGGTTAAGTTTTTCGCCATTCCAAGGCAAAATAAAAACACGCTTCTAATTAGGCGTGTTAGTTTTATTATGATTCGCAGGAAACTTCATAAAATATTTGAACAGGATACATATATGATTTTGCAATATCAATAGTTTGTGGTAATTGGAGTAGAATAGTCCCTCCAATTTCCGTTTTTTCTACACCTATTGAAATCACCTTATCTCTTGTCAATTTACCAATATTCGGTATGTTAACTTCCAAAGCAACAATATTGGGTTTGGAAAACATTTTCACTTCGAAATCTCCTATACCAGCTGCATAGTATTGATTTGCAGAACCTCCTTTAGGACTATACAGACTTGCGTTAAATGAACCTTTTTTCAAAAAAGCACTACATCTAACAAATGCTAATGTATAATCTTCCTTTAAGTGCTTGCGAGCTACTTTATAGGGATCTAAACGTACATATCTGAGAGTCAACGTACACTTTGGTGGAACCGCTATTGCTACCTGTTCAATTTCTTCGTTTACTGTACTTGAAAAAACACCTGTATTGTTAATTACCGTTCCCTCAATCACAGAACTATCTGATTTTTTGTAAAAAAGCATTTGAAATGGTTTATCAGTAACGCCCCCTGTTTTCGCAACGACATAAGCAGATAACGTATACTGCCCATAATTTTGATATACAGGTTGATATAGACTATGTCTTTCTGTATCATTGTTCGTTAGCCTAATATCTCCATTTTCTAATATTTCAAGTTTCAATTTTGTAATCGCCCACATAGTTAGCGTATATCCAAATTTATTTGAAAAGTCGTATACATTTTCGTTCCTTGGATTAATCTGAAAGTCTCCATTAACCAACAAATTTTGAACATATGAGTTTTCTACTGTCTGTAATTTTAATTTCATAAATTCGCTTTTGCGAAAGGCTTAAATCAAATACGATACTGATCCTACTATATTTCTATTTTTTGGCACTAAACAACTAACTCTATTTCCATTTATTTTACAAAAAACCACTGATGGTTTAACTTCGTTTGTATACAAATTGAAAAACAATTGCTGCTTAGGAACGTATTTTTGTGGTAAAGTGAAAATCAAACTTTCTTGTTCTTCGATCCCATTTACTTCTACACCTTCAAAAACAATATTAGCAACTCCATTCAAGATTCTTCCTCGAATTCTAATATCGTCAGTCAAATATTCAAGTCCAGTATCACTGTGTTCTTGTAATCTCAGTTTCATAAAATCGCTATAAATAGCAAATGATAGATCATTTCCAAAATCCAATTGCCCTATAATGAAAAGAAACATTTCCATTCCCTGCAGTTCCCTTTTGAACTGTGATTCGTTTAATGGAATTCATATCTCTAATTACTCCACATACTGCACAATAAACATAATCTTCCGAAGATAATGTTGTAACTGTTACGTTGGGAAGATTAACAAAAGGAATAGGAAACTTAATATCTTCAATAACATCTCCTCTATATAGATTACCGCTCTGATAAAAGCTAACCGCTCTTTCAAAATAAGCCACAATCTCAAGAATCCCATTTGGATATTTCAATGCATAATATCCACTTCCTCTGATAATTTCAAAACCTAACTGGATTTTCATAATCTATCACTGTGCCCGCTACTTAATAGCTGACACCACCTTTCGCACAGAAGGCAACTACCTTCTCTGTAGCTGCCCCCTTTCGTTGGTGGTAGGCAATAAAATTGCCCCCCCCCGTTAGATTGAGTTAACTTTTTGTTTTTCATAACTTTTTGCTGTCATGAGAAAAGAGTTTTTCAAGCTCCTGTCAGTGCATACTCGAAATAATCAGTACAATCAAGCTTTAAAACCGAATGTTCAGGAATTCTGATAATCATCCTTAACAATCTGTTTTCTTCTGGTTTTGCCTCGTTAAGTGTGATTTTTACTCCATTATCTCCAACATGGAGATTATGCAAAGTTGCTGTACCTTTCCTATAGCATATCATCCCAACATAAGGTATACCGTTTAATGTTGCATATATAAACATAGAACCTTTGTCATATATCATTCTGTCATAAGGAATGACAACATGGACAAACCCATTAAGTTGATTAGTAAAATATGCATAATGTGTTTTTATATCACTGACTCGCTTATCTACATATTGATTTGTAACAATATTGAGCTTCATAATTTGCTCATAGCATTCGGTTAAGTATCAGAACTATTTAAATCAAAATTTCTATTTGCAATCACACAAATTGCAGAATATGATGGAACTTTTAATTTTAATCTCCATCTTGTGTTTTCATCGATTAGATCAGCTATTGTTACCTTTTTAGAATTATTACTAGCAAGTATGTCATAAATAATTTTAAAACTATTCGATACATTTAAATTTATTAGTCCAACATAACTAGCATCATTCAAATTTCCGTGAATTAAAATTGAATATCTTGATGAATCTTTTGGTAAGATAATATTTAAAAATCCGTTAGTTCCTGTATATATAGAATGGGCTAACGTATTTATGTCCATAGCTTCTCTAGTCATTAGTTCCAATTTCATAACCTATCACCGATGAATGCTAAAGAGCATCCACCTCTTTTCTCATATGTAAAGGTGCTGCCTTTACTTCTCGACAGCGCCCTCCTTTCTTGTTTCGTAGCGGGTTGGTAGGTACTGTTTCCAGTACCCCCCCCCATGAAAATTCTTACATTTTTCATAAATTTGTTTCCTCACTTTCTTTTTCATTCAAAGCAGAAGCATTTACAACTTCAACTTCTATAACTCCATTTGCAGATGATATATAAGTCAATTGCTTATTATTCTCATCTATTACTGCATTAACTGCGTTTGCTAAAGTTGTTAATGCAGTATTTATCACCTGTATATCAGGCGGATCAGTAGTCTTTGGCAACACCAATGAAACTTTATTTGCCAAGCATATCACCCCAATTCTTGAATACTGATTTCAAATTGGCCCATGTTGTCATATTCTTCTTTACCCATTCCCAATCAATCACATCAACCTGAATTACAAAACGTTCCCCTGTCGAAACCGTTTGTTTCGACAAATGTACATTATATAGATTATATTTAGCTGACAATTTGCAGTTCCGTTTTTCTTTTTAGTATTTCAGGTCCAATACTAAAGGTTACCTCTATATCATAGTTCCCTTTTTCCAATTCACTAGAATCAATCGAGAAAGATATATCATGCTCTGAAATCGTACATGGGATATTTGAAATCACTTCACTTCTTTTATGTATTTCAACAGTAGCTGTCGAAATTTCAAAATCTACATCATCAGAAGACACGATGGACATTACTACACTTCTTTTTTCGCCTTTTAACAGCAGCACTTGTCATCTCCTCCTTTAAACTCTGTTTTATAAGGATATTCCATTTTAAACGTATCTATAAAATTTTTCATTTCTGCATTTCCGTGAAAATCAATTACATCAAACTTAACACAAAAAGAAACAGGATCAAACTTCATGACAACTGTTGCCATGTAACCAATGTTTCCTGCTTCATCTTCTGCATTAAGCTCCAAATAATAAATTCCACTTACATCACGAGGAATCGCAGTTTCCCACTTTCCCTCATTTGTTCGTGTAAAATTTATATCCAATCCATTTGATTTTCCAAAAACTCTTTTAAGCATCGTTAACTTCAACAGAAATGACAAATGTTTTGCCACTATCTACTGGATTTGGAGTTAAAGTAATAGTACCAAAAATAGGAGCTTTTGTATCAAGTTTTACTTTTCTTGTAACTGTAGTTTGTTTCTTAGCACTATCAGTTGCAATAATTTTAATTGTATTGTCCCCTTCAACCAGTGTAATATCTTTCGCAAATGCTCCATCACTACCTACTGTAACAGCTATGTCTTCTCCATCATTTAATTTTATAACAACTAAAACTGGTGATGATGTTGCATCATTCGTTGTACCTTTTACCGTAACAGTAGATTTATTAGTAACTAAACCTTCTGCTGGACTAGAAATGTTAAGCGTTGGTGGAACTGTATCTACTTTAAAAGTTACACTTCCTTGTGCAGCTGCATTTCCATCATTATCTGCACAATCTACCTTAATAACATTATTTCCTTCATTAAGTGGTGTAGATGGTGTATAAGAACATCTATAGCCACCTTCAATTGGGGTTTTAGTAATTCCAGTTGTTATCTTAGCTCCACTATTAATTGTAATACCAATAGAATTCTGATTAATACCACTGTCTGCATCTTTCACTTCCCATGTAATTGTTGGTTTGTTATTTGTGATTAATGCATCGTTAGTTGGATATGTAATCGTTTGTGTTGGAGCAATTTTCTCTTTTACATATAGCTTTAATGAATCACCTAGAACTGCATCGCTAGAATTCTTAGTAGTAACATTTCCAGCATCATCAGTCGCCTTTACAGTCACATCATAATAATGATTAGGCTGCGTATAACTTGTTTTATTGGGAGCGGTTATTGTTGCTTCATATTTTCCTGTTGAAGAACTAAAAGTCAAGTTATATGTTTGTCCATTAATAATTGCTTGTACTGTTTTTATCGCCATTATTTCTTCTTCCTTTCTCTCTAATAATCGGTTCTTCCAAAGTCATTATTGGTGGCTCTTCTAATGTGGTCAATGGAGGTTCTTCCAAAGTTTCTTTATCATTTTCATCATCTAATTCATTCATTGTTTTATAGGATATGTTATCTGGTATTTCAACTGTTAATATCCCGCCTTCGTAAGATAATGCTTTTACTGTGTCATTCATTGATGGAATAAAGATTCTTAAATCATCTGTTGATTCTACGTTTATTCCATTCAAACGAATTCTAAATAATGGTAGTTGAAATACTGTACCAGAACTTAACGTATCTTGCTGCGTAAGTTGAGGATCTACTGGATTTGACGCACTTGGTGTTCCCTTAATTGCCTTAAAAGAAAATATATCTGCATCGCTTGTTTTAGAAAATTCAGCAACAATCAAATCATTTCGTTTCATATTTTGTGTACCGCTCTCAATCGGAACATCCACAACCTCATTTGGATATATGAGAAATGGCCTTCCCTGAACCACTACGATTCCATCTTTCAACTTTACAAGATTCGAGGACTGTACAGTCATGTCCAAACGATTTCCTCTATTCATAACACCATTTTTTCCAAACAAATAATCAAAATATATTGCGTGATCCTTAGCTTCAATATTTTGATTGTTCTTTACAATTAGTTTCGACATTTAATCACCTACCTTATATTCAATTTTTATCTTATCTATATAACCACTAACAATTTTTGAAACAATCTTTTTCTGCATATAGATTTTTGTAACCCTATCCCTCGCACCAACAATATCTCCTATATCAACTGCATCTACATTAGAAATTTCCATTGATTTTGTATCACTGTTTTCATTTAGCTGATCAATGCCACCCTGGATTAGTTCTTCAACACTTTCTACTGATGAATAATCGTATATCATCGTTCTTCTATTGATACCAGTAATACCATCTTTAATAGCCAAGTCCTCATCTTGTGTTATTAATCCATTTTGCAATCTAAAAAGGTGAATGACCGTTCTTTCAGTCATTTCACCTTGTCCTAAACATACACAATGGTTGAATCCATTTTTGATATCTTTTGCAACTAGATTATATCCATAATCATTTGAATATTCTGTTACTTCACTATTGTTGATGATAGGAACCGCAGAAACGACTACCTGTCTTTTGGTTGCATTACTAAAATCTTTGTATTCTTTTGTTTCTACTTTCATCTTCAATCCAACATCATCTAATGTTTTCTCAATGGCTTCCAACTTATTGACATATCGTATATCTCTCTTTACTTCAATGCCGCATATATCTTCTGAGCCAACAATAAGTCCATCAAAAGAATCATTTAACACATCTCTTAGAAATGCATTCGCATCTCCTCTTGCCTGATAATGTGATTTCCCACTTGGCGGTTCAATAATTTGTTTTGAAATCATCCCTCTCCATGTGAAACCATATAGAATAATTTCTTTAGCAGATGTATCACTTGTTTTCCCTTGGATTCTACCGCCAAATTCACTAGTTGTATCTTCATCATAAATCAATGAACCTTCATCAAAATCTGCACCCCATTCACTTGAAGGCATGGTTATTTCAAAGTCATTTCTTGAACTGGATAGGTAAGAACCTATTTCCATATCTATTGATGTTAGTTTTGATAGATATCCTTTTTCTTTTAAATCTACTGATGTGTGTATGAAATCCATTTTGGTTTGCTCCTTTCATCATAAACATATAGATCAAATCCAAAGGATGCAGACCAAGAAACATTGTTAAGTCCTGGTTGAATCTTTGAGAATAAAGAATCTTCAAAACTTCGATACGCAAACATATTTTCTTTATCCCCGATGTTATTAACTTTATAGGTTTCTCTTCTTCTGGAGTCAATCACCAAATATTCCTGACTTGTTACATCCGTATTTACTGAATAGATGTTATTTCCAATAGATATGCTTGGATTTGATACTGGGCCATAAATATACAACATGAAATCACTACTTTTTAAAGAATCATTTGTAATAGAATCTAAACCTTGTGAATTTCCATAAGTAAATGGATATTTGAACGGATAAGTAAATCCTTTTTCTTTACTATCAGCAGATTTAACAAAAGAATATTTTGACTCCTTTAGCCAAAACGGCATATCTGTGGTAATCGTAATATCAGTAGTAAGTTTTTTCTTATACAGATTTACTCCACTTGGTTTTACAACAGAAATGTTGCAATACATAAAGTATTCCCCAATATAAAACCTTCCACGTTCATTCTTGTAAATATCATAATCAAATATATCGCTTATCTTATCAAATGAATCTGTAAATATATCTCCTTCAATTGTAGCGGTCTTTATACCTCTGGAAAAACCTGTAATCATATTGTTATTTGATATAGTATCAAATCCACTTTGATACAAATCATTTATATCAAGAAGGGGGAGGTCTTTAACAAAATCAACACTCTCATTTCTTGTATTAAGATAATATATATTGCTCATCTTAGACCTCCTGTATAATTCTTCCTAATTCACGATTATTTACTTTAACTGTTAATCCCATTGAACTTAATGCAATTGCAACTGCATTACCAAAACGATCATAATCAAAGAATCCTCCACCATTTCCTGATGGTTTAGGATCATAATCGCCTGTAGAATGATTTTTATTAACACTCATATTTACTTCCGTTTGGAAACCGTCCACAAGACCTTGTGTTGATTTCAGTATATCTTTATTTGCTTTAGGCATGGCCATTTCAAAACCTACTGCAATACCTGGAGGCAAAAATTTACCAACCATGTCAGCCATAACTCTTGATGGTGAATGGATTCCAAAGAAATCCTTGATGCCATCAACGACTCCATCACAGAATCCACCGATTTTTCCTAAAATCCAATCTCTAACACTAGCAATTCCATTCCAAATTCCTTTAACCATATCACTTCCGATACTAAACATTTTACCCGGTAAGGATTTAACAGTATTTACAATCGAATTAACTAGATTTGATGCTGCACTTTTCCCTTTTGATACCATATCAGAACCAAATTTTACAACATTGCTGATTGTCTTGCTAAACCACGACCATATTTTAGAAGGCAATTGTGAAATATAATTTATAACACTATTTATAAATGCAGATGCTTTTTGTTTTCCAGCATTTACAGTATTAGTTCCCCAAGTAACAACTTTATTGTATGCATTTACTAACCATGTCCAAATTTTACCTGGTAAACTTGAAAACCATTCCACAATCGATGATATCGTCTTAGAAATCCATTCACTTGCGGATTGATAAGTATTTGTACCCCATTGAACAATGTTATTCCATGCAATCAATAACTTTTCTTGAATCTTTCCAGGAAGTTGAGAAAACCATTCAACAATTGAATTGATAAATGCAGGAATATCTACCGTAACAAAGTTCTTTAAATCAATTCCCCATTGAATGAGATGCCCAAGCATTTGTCCAACCATATATCCTAGTTCATATGGAAGTTTATTAAACCATGCTATTACATTTTCTATCCAACCCGGAATCGTTTCAGTAAAGAAAGAAACTATATCATTCCAAAGGTTTACGAATAATTGGGAAATTTGATTGCATACATTGGAGAATGCACTTGGTACTGTTTCAGTAAAAAACGAGATAATACCATTCCAAATATTTTTGAAAAAATCTGATATGCTTTTACCTATAGACTGTAATTTTGCACGAAGATTCTCATATGCTTTTGGTATAGTCTTTGTAAAAAACTGAACAATAGAATCTATTACATCTGAAGCTACTTCTTTTACTTTATTCCAAAGGTTTATCCAGAAGTTTCTAAACTCTTCACTTGTGTTCCACAAATATACAAAAGCAGCTACTACGGCAGCAATTCCAGCTACAATTAAGGTAACAGGACCTCCAGCAGCTGCCATTAGTGCTGAACCTAATCCCTTGATTCCTCCACCCGCACTTATAGCAGATGATGCTAATTTAGCTAACCCTCCACTTCCTTTTTCAAGTACACCTAGAAAAGAAGTAATGTTTCCAAATCCTACACTTTTTAAACTATTAAAAATATCAAAAGTAGACTTTACATTTTTCAAACCATCTTTTATTGCCATTGCTGTTTTCAATGTTCCAAAAGCAGCCGCAAGACCTGTAATTACCGCGATTGCATTATTAACGACTGGCCACCATTCATCAATGTTATTGATAAAATCATCTATAACCGGAAGCACATTATTCGTAATATAATTAACAAATTCTGTTAATGATGGAGCAACTTTTTCATAAATGGAGATGGCTATTGTTTCAAGTCCACCGCCTAATTGTTCTACTGCACTTGCAAGATTGTCCTGCATGATGCTCGCTGTTTGCTGTGCAACTCCATTACAATTATCCATCGACTTAGCTATCGCATCATACTCCTCTTGGGATAGGTTAAGCATAGCTAGAAGTCCTGACATTCCCTCTTGTCCAGCTAAAATTGCTGCATAGTATGTTTTCTGTTCATCAGTTAATTTACTAAATGAACCCCTCATTTCTGCTACAATTTGATCTAATGACTTAAATGAACCATCTTGATTTGTTAAAACAATTCCCAGTTCATCCATTGCTTCAGCCACTGCATCCGTTGGTTTTACCATCCTTGTCAAAACAGTTCTTAAAGAAGTACCTGCCTGTGAACCTTTGATACCTGCCATAGACATAGCAGAAATTGCAGTCGTTACATCTTCAATCGATAACCCCATAGCTCTAGCTACTGGAGCAATATATTTAAATGTCTCACCTAAATCCGAAATATCAATAGTACCTGCATTTGCTGCTTGTGTTAGTAAATCAGCAACATGTGTAGAATCTTTGGCCGCAAGTCCAAAGCCTGTAATTGCATCTGCTACAATCGTTGATGTTGTGGCCAGACCTTCACCAGATGCTGCAGCAGCATCAAGGACTCCACTCATACCGTCAATAATCTGCTGAGCACTCCATCCTGCTTTTGCCATTTCTGTCATTGCTTCTGCAACTTCAGGAGCACTATACTTTGTTGATGCACCCAGTTCCTTTGCCTTTTCAGTAAGCATTTCAAGTTCCTTACCGGTTGCACCACTTATTGCCTGTACTCTTGACATGGCAGCTTCGAATGAAGCGCCAACATCATAGATATAACCAGCTGCTTTCTTGGCCATTGCACCAATTCCTATAGCCAATAAAGTCTTTTTTATCTTTGAAGCAAAGCTTGAAGTTTTACCTTCAACTTGTGCTAATCTTTTTTCAAACTCATCCTGTCTTAGCTGAAGATCAATATAAATATAACCATCAGCCTGATTACCTGGCATAAAATCACCTGCCTTTCACGGCTATTTAGACAGTAATTCAGCTTCTATTTCTTTTTGTGAACGTCTATGTACTTTGTTTTTCTTGATTGCATACATTTCCTTCAAACGTCTGTATTCTTTTCTTTGTTCTTTTGGAATCTTGTTAATATCAGCAGTACGATATCCAACGATTTTTACAAATTGGGTTTCTTTTGTAAGCCCATCGAACAATGCTTTATACTCAAACCAGTGCATTTGTTCTCTTCGCAAATTGATGTTGTACTGTTGTTTAAATGCAGCGCAAATCAAATCAAAGTCTTGCTCATAATCATAAGCAATATCACTTGATGTATTAGATGCAGCATTGTTATCAGTATCCTTAAACATTCGCCAAAAAGAAAGGATGCCGTTAATTACAGCATCCATTGATTCATTAAATATTTCTTCATTTCTATAAAACAAATTCAAATTATTTGCTAAAACAAATAACTTGAAATTAGAAGGAATATTATCATCTGTGAGGATAGTTTCAACATTTATCCATGTACGAAAATCGGTTCGAACGGAATATCTATTTCCCTCGATGTTTATTTTTCTTGGAAGATTTCTTATTGCGAACATAGTTTTTCATCCCCTGTTTTCCATATTTATTATTCGCATAATTCATCATTTGCGTAAATTGTGTCATACCATTGATGATTTCTTTAATGTTTTCAAGTTCTTTTTTACTTCTGATTTCTGCTTCTTCACGTTCTTCCTTCATGAAGTTATCAAGATAGATTTTAGCTAATTCATTTACTAGAAGATACATTTTCATATCTTTCTTTCTAAATAACTTATCACATGCTCCTTCTCCTAAACAAGTTTCGATAACATGGTGACAATCCTCTAACAATCCATCTACATCTGTTTCTACTGCTGCATAATGTTCAACGTGTTCTTCTTTGAACTCCAATAATGCTTTAAAAACTTCTGGATCATCAATATCTAGGTCAAATTTAATTCCACCAATAACTAATGTTTTAATATTTCGACCTAAATCAAGATTAATAACGCTATTTTTAATATCCTCACTCATTTTTTAATTCCTCCTGCTTTCATATATTTACTTTTGTTTTTTCAGTGATGCAGGCAATGCCCCATCCTCAGTAAATTCTTTTGTTGAAATATCGAATACCCCAGATACAACAGAACCTTGCTGTGCAAATGTTCCTTCAATTGCTAACTTAGAACCGCCTTCTCCAGAACCTGGATTATCAGGTTGAACCTCATAAATACGTTTATATGCCTTATATTTCTTTTCTTCCGTATTGTTCCATGTTTCAACTTCTATTTCTTCAAATTGAGCACCAACAATTTCATTTTTACCAATCAAATAAATCCAGTAGTTAAATGGATCGGATGGATAGGCAACACCTGAATAAGAAACTGAACCAGCATATCCAAGCATATTAGAGTGCTGTGTCTTCTCATGAATGTATTGCCCATCTTCTGTATTTGGATTAGAAGACTGTGTCCAGTCTGTTAAGCCATCACCAGCTAAAACATATTCATCAGCAGTAACTCCAGGCACCGCCGTAATTGGCTTAACATAATGAAGATTTTCTTCTGTCTTTAATTCACGTTTTGGTAATGATCCTGCCATTATTCAAAATCTCCTTTCTTTCTATATATAAATCTGTACGATGCTACAAACGTAGCTTTATTGTTTTCGATTCCTGTTGCATCACTTGGAGTTGCTGTCATTTCAAGAGCAACAGGCTCAATCTTTTTATTTGTTAATTTTAATGAAGGAAACTCATCATCTGTTTCTTTCATGAATATATCTGATAACTTATTTAAAGGTTCTACAATATTCAGTGTTGCCTTCGTATCCTTTACCTCATCTCGATAATAAATAACGAAAGGAATTTCTGCCTCATATCCACCTTTTATATTAGGATTTTTCTTTTCAACTGTAGCTGATTCTTTTTTAAAAGCAATGCAAGGTATCTCGTTTGCTTCTAAATATTCGTTATGCCATTTTGCTTTTGTTCCTATATCAAGCATTCTAATATAGTTGTATAAATCAATCCCGAGTTGTGTAAGCTCCGCTGCATCAACAAGTATCTTTTTTTCCATTCTCTCACCTACTTCTTAAATAGCTTTTTAGCTATATCAATCCATTTGTTTAGATTTTTCTTTTTGGATTCTTCAAACCAATGTGATCTACCCTGAGAATAAGTTAAATCCTTATTGATTGTTTCTTTTGTTTCGCCTTTATTGGCCCATGCTTTTCTAGAAACCATACCTACCATAACTTTTCCATAATACAAGAAACGTGCATAAACTTTTCGATATACAATCTGCATCTTTTTTGTTCCAGTACTGCTTAGCGCCGATTTTTTTAGACCACCATCACGCATCGGAACATATGAATCAGTATCCTTTATGATTTCATTTTTTAACGTGGTCAATGCCAAATTGCCTTTGTTTTTGTATCTTTTTGTAACTGCGGTCGGTGAAAAATCAATTTTGACTTTTACATCATTAGCCATTACAACTCACCTCAATAAACTCTATTCTTCGTCCAAATGGATTTACCTCGTTAATCCCATTTACGACATATTCTTTGCAGTTGTATTTGACAATATCTCCAACAAATATAGAAAAGTATCCATCCTGATTATCATATTTGTTATTTGAAAGATATTTGCATTTCATAGAATTCTTCTTAGCATGCAGGTCTCTACAATCAATCACAAAAGTAGAAGAAGTATTCTGCTGTTTTCCAGAACTGGATTGCGATAAGTTTTCATTATTATCAAACTTTACATAATTTAAAGTAATTACTTCTTCAATCATTTCTAAATTATCATCTTCCCCAACTTTATGAATAATTTGAACTGTATGCGGTCTTAAAAACCTTGGACTTCTAGGCATATACACACCTTCCTAAATATTTCTTTTTACGAAGCTCTCGCTGTATATGAAGTTTAGCAAGCGGTGCAATTGGAATACCTTGGTATTTGTCTAAACTCTTATTCCCATAAGAATAAGAAAAACCACTTGTTGATACAGACTGTACCGAAACATCGTTATTACCATCAAATAAAGACAATCCACCATTTTCATTCGCAAAATGTAGTTGCTGGATGATTGCTTCATCAATATCTAACCCATAGTCTTTGAAGTTATCTTTTAATTTGAATTGGGATATAAATGATTCGCAATACGTTTCAAGAAACAATGTGACATTTAAAACGAGGATGTCAAACTCATCCTCGTCCATGTCGTCATATCTTTTGATATAGTCATCATATGTAATCACTATGCATCACCTTCATTGAAAGTAATTCCTGTCATATATACTTCGGTCATAGCACCATCTTCTTTTACAAGATGAAGAACAGCTTTTTCTGCAGTAGCTTTATCTGCCCCAAGGTATACAACATTTACAGTAGGTGATTTATCAACTGTAACCTGTTTTTCAGCAGATTTAACATACATCTTTAAAGTATCAGTTCCATCGTATAAGAATGGCAAATAATAACCAGTTTGTTCTTCAGCCACACTGCTAAAACCAGTGTATTCTGTTACTTTATTTAAAGTCCCTATTAAAAAACGTTCTTCAAAAGTAACAGAACCTAATTCGCTTGCCTGTTTACCGTAACAATCTGTCTCTCCGGATACTTCTTGCAAATTCTTAGAAATACCTGCACCATCTTTCATCTCGCCATCAGCTAGGATTTTTTTTTTACAATTACACGTGCTGCATTAGATACGCGGAATCCGTCATTGATTTCAACCTGTGCTTTAGATCCAACAAAGTTTTCAGAATCAATGATACGTGTTTCTTCCAAGTTATCAACCTTGTGGAATGCCATATAATCGTACATGATAAAATCAACTTTAGTTAAGTCTTCTGTCTGTTTTGTTCCTGCGTGGTCATAATATACAGCTTCAGATGCCTCTAATGCATTAGCTTCTTTCCATAACATTCCTAACCAGTATCCTACCTGTCCGCTACGAGCCATTTCATCGTTAGCTACTGGCGTAAACTGGTCTCCAGCTGCTTCAAGCATTGCAGAGAATACATCAACACTAGCCAAAACAACATTTGGAGATGCTTTTCCTTTACGTGCTTTTATACGTGCTTTTAAAATCATTGATTTTACATTCTTAGAAGTAATAGCAGTTGTATCTCCTAAATCTGTACCTTCATGAGTAAGACAAGCCAATCCAGCTGCCATTTCTCCCTGTTTGCAGTCCTGAACTGCCGTTGACAATGTCTGATCAGCAAGTGAATAAGAAACAGCATTTGCAGCAACACGATGAATTTTCTTAGATTTTCTGAATGCATTATTTAAACGTAAGTCAATTAATTCATTTTCTGCATTTTCATCTTCAAAATCTCCTGCTGGTGTAGAAGCTCCCACTGTTCCATCAGATTTCTGTTTATAAATTTTTACCAATCCGCTATTTGCATCACCTTGATATGCATCGTTGTAAGTAATACCAGGTTCAAAAATATTGTCAAAGTAAAGATTAGGCTCAACCAGTGAGCTATATCTTTCGTCAACGTTTAAATTACCATAGTTCATAATATTCCTCCTATTTATCCTCTGTAATATTTATTTTTGCCGTATTTTCGTTTACGATATGCCTCCTCATCAGTCATTTGTGGAGGTGTTTGATTTCCGTTTTGTGGAGTTGTGAATGTAACCTGTTTTTTTGTCTTAAATTCAGGCAGGTCCTGAAGCTGTTTTTCCATTTCTTTCTTGATTGCCTCTTTATTAATAACACCTTTATCATCCATAAAATCTTTCTGATCACATAATGCCATCAGCTTATCGAATCGATCTTCACGAACATTTAATTCCTTAGCAATTGTTTTAGCTTCGGAGGTAACCTGTACCATAAGCTCTTTTTTCTTGTACTCATTGTTTTCTCTGATAATCTTATTGATTCTTTCCTGCTCTTCTTTAACTTTATTAGCTTTCGTTTCTTTATAGGCTTTTAATGCCTCTTTCATTTCATCTTCTGATAAGCCCTGTTCTTTTAGATATGATTTAACGATGCCTTCTTCTTTTCGAGAGGTGCGACTTTCAATCGCACTTGCTAACTTATCATAATCAATTTCAGGATGCTGTGCACTTGGTACTGGAGCCGGACTTGGCTCTGGATTTGGTGCTGGTGTTGGATCATCAGCAAAAAGTTGAATGTTTAATGGAAATTTTAAAAAGTTATTCATATATCCTCCTGTTTTAAGGGTGTCGCCCTATTCTCACGTTTTAGGTGTGCGTCCCACCTTCCCTGTTTTTAATGAGGTGTCGCCTCAAAATAAAAACACGTTCATTCACGTGTCATTTTAAATGCGGACCAAAATATGGCAGCCGCCTTTTCGGTGGATCTTTCACCGCAATCCTCCTTTCTGCAAACTTATGCCCACAAAAAATGCAGGTATCCGTTTCTCTGCGAACCCTGCAATCTAATCTTTTATCATAATATGCTGTATATACTGTTGTGTAAACATGATGGCACACATCAACCATCTACTTTCTCATATGTTTTTTCAAAAATATCAGGCTTACATGGATAAAACTCTCCATTTACACCTTTAATAATGTAATCACCAACAGATGCTTCCATTATTCCTTCTAATGTTTCGATTTCTGCTGATACTAAAGTTTGTGCTGTACTCGAATCTCTTATATACTTACATTCTGTATAATTAAACGAAATATATCCATTACAGAAATTTTCTAATTTTTTACAATTTTCTTCTGTACCTGTAAATAGTATTGCTTCAATCACTACAGGTTTCTTTCTATATTTTGGCATAATTATTCCTCCACAGCAAAACAGACATTTTCCCATTTCTTGTAAGCATCCATATACAACTCTCTTTTATCTCCGTTGTATGTAAATTCATAATACATGCCATCACTTACAGATGTACTCAGCAATGCCTTGTTGTTCTGCAGTGTCTTGCAATTCCAAACAACAAATACATTATCTTTGGTAATATTTTATTATCGGTTTTATCTGCATGCTCGTTAAAATAATCAGCAACTTTCTGTTTGCATAAATTTAAAAATTTGCCACTATCCATCTTTTTTTCCTCCTACAGTTCAATACCTTCGATTTCTGCTCTAATTTTTAAACAACGAATGTAATTACCCATATGTTTCTTCTGTTCTTTTAGTAATTCAAGTGAGCATTTAGGTGTAAATGGCAATGTACCAGCTTCATATTTGACTGTCATTGCATCTAACTTATCATAACGAGTTTTTACTTGATAATACTCTGCTCTAAATCTTTCTTTAAAATCATCACTATTCATCATTTCGATTGTATCTTTTAATTCCACTATACTTTTCCTCCTACAAAAAAGCACTCGCTTTGAGTGCAAGTTCAAAATAACAATTCTAATCTTCATCAAATAATAATTCCGGTAAGTCTATATCATCTATTTCTTTCTTTTCAAAAACATAATGTGTACATTTACCTGATTTCCAGATTGCTCTTGGTATTTTTTTAGGATACTTATGACATGTCCATCCTTTACCCTTTGGTTCACCTAAAAATTTACAGTCAATACATTTAGTGCTTGGAGTTATCATGTATTCGTCCATAATAAATTTTTCTTCTTTGTTTTTCATAATATTCACTCCACAAAATTATAATCAAATCCATATTTTCGTGCTAGATAGTTCATAACATTGTTTTGAACTACTCTATCCATTCTTCCAACATCATTTTCCCATTTCGGATGTTTATTCATATATACATCTCTATACTTAATATATAACGAATAATGTTCTTTAACAAATTCTTCTTTTGGAGGCATTAAGTGAATATTTTCATTACGTCTTAATACAAAAGTTCCTTTTGAAGTAGTTGCTCGCACTTCCTGTATATTATTGTTTATAAGCATATAAATGTCATCAGGAGAAAATGTGGTATCTTTAGGATGGTTATGAGTTACTACTGCATCTTTCATTAGATGAAGTTCCTTTTCTGTAAACTCAACCTCATGCTGTGACCCATCCTTTTTCAAAATCACATTTCCTTTTTGGTCATAAACAATCGCTGATTCATATTGATGTTTCGTTAAATTAGTTTCTCCTTTTCTAACTTTTATTTTAACATTTTTATCATCAGTTGCGTAAAATTCTTTAAGCTTGTTACCTTTATGTGATCCATAGCTTTTTTCTCTTCCATAATTTCTCTTCAATCTAGAATCTGATAAAATCAATTCTTTATTTCTCTTATTCCATTCACGAACCTTAGCTTTTTCTTTTGTAGTATCCAACCCAGCAGCTTCTTTAACGTCTCTTTTTCGTTTCCATTCCCGGATTTTCCTTTCATTGTAACGTTGTTTCTGTTGTAATTCATACAACTGTTTATTTTCTTCTGTATCTATCTTTTCAAACGAAGGAGTACTTATACCCTCAAAGAAAGGAAAATAGCTATGTCTGCAATTTACTCCACATAATCCGCCAGCTGTTCCATATCCTGTCGCATCGTAAAAGTTAGAATAATCTTTGTATGGCTTGTTTCGATAAAATATCTGCCCTTGCCATTCGGCATGAGATGGCCTAGCTCCCATATGAGCAGATGTCTCAACTAAATTGCACTCTAGATCATCCATATTCTTTTCTTGGCACTTTGCAGCAGTTTGATTAGCAGCAGTTCTAACCGCAGCACGTATCACTGAATCAAGCCTTCGATGCGTTCCACTGTCATAATCAATCCATTCTAATCCATCTCTGGCCAATTTCGATACGACAGTATCCACTATCACATCATAACCAAATGCTCCACTCTCTGACATCATATATGCAGAATTTAGACATTCCAACAGTTTTTTCCTAGCAGTCTGTGCAGTTGTATTACACAAATTTGAAATATCATTAGAAGAAAGAATAATTCCATTTTCAATAATTGACTTGAATGAATCTTTGTCATAAGAAAAGTTATTTATAAAACCTTTTCTATATGCTTCCTCAAATATTTCATTATCGCTTTCGACAGATTTATAAGAAGCCTCTTTAATAATCTTCGATGCATCTTCCAAAGTTATATCCAGTGCTTTTGCTAAATAAGAACTTATTTTTTCATCAGAAATTTCCAATTCTTTCGCAATTACTATCTGATAACTTGCTGTACTTGTAAGCTTATTTTTATTCAACTTTATTCGTTCAGCAATATCTTTCAATATATTCGTCTCTAAATCATACCAATAATCTTCTAAGTCGGAAGTAATATTTTTTAAATATTCGGGATCGAGCATTATTCATCACCATAATCACTGTTACCGAAAGCAGACGATATTCCAGACTTTCCTGCATTCATTTCTGCAATCTTGGCTTTCGCTGTTTCTTCATCTTCGCCATACCATTTCATGCGATATTCATATTTGTTCAATACTCCAGTATTGATATCCTGAATATCCTGCTGTTTTTCCTTAGCTGCATCCAAAATAATTGAATCATCCCATTCAAACAGTACATTATATTCACCATCCGGTACCAATGAATAAGCTGTAGCAAGTTCATCTAAACATCTAATTAGTTCTTTTAGAGCTTCCTCCAAGGAATTCTGAATATCCTTAACCAGCTGATAGGAGCGTTGCTTAGATGCTTTTATTTCCTCTGCTGTCTTATCGATATTTTGAGGATTGGAAAGTGTTCCATATGCTAATCCTGAATTGAACTCAATATCCCGCAAATATCTATCCAAACCATTTATAAAAGACTGATCCCGTATATCAGGACTAAAATGTTCATATATTTTTCCTTTATCAAAGCTTTCTGATCCTGAATAGGTTCGATACATTCTTTCTTTCCCCTGCGGAAGCTTGGTATTTCCATAGATATCCTGTGTAAGATAACTTTCATCCAGTTCAATGGCTGTTTCCTTGCTTTCAAACTCCCAGTCTAGTCGTGAAGCCTGTATATCTGCTTTGCGAATCCGTTTTAATGCCCTAGAAAAAACAGATACACCTAACGGTGATTTACGATCGATATTGTTAGCTAATGGAATACGAAAATATGAAAAAAGCGGCCCATCTGTACCGCTAACTTCAATTAATGGCTCTATGTTTTCCCATGCTTTTACTTTTTTTATATCAATTTCATTTCCTAGGTTGCCAATTATAGGACCATCTAAATACATATCCTTAGATACGAAACATCGATTGCTAATCGTGTACCCACCATCACCATAGTCATGGATTTCTAAACGTACATAACATTTATTATCTTCTATTAAAAATGTTGGAAAGACTACACCTGTGATTCTTTTCTCGGAGTCAAAACGAAACGGAATCGCTTCATCCTGATAAATGTAATCGATAATGACTTTTCCATTATTGACATAAGGCTTAAAATACATACCACCAATAGCACATGCCATTTCTACAATTTCCTTTTTCTGATTTCTAAAATAATCAAGCTGCTTGCTAAGAAAATTTGCTCTAACACCATCACTAAAAGTAATTGTTGATTCTATGGTAACCAACCTAGCTATTTCACTCGAAATAGAGGCAGGAAGTTCTAAGCTTTCTACATCATCTTTAATCCATGATGATTCATTAATATAAGCTTTCTTCCATTTAAGCAAGGCTTCTTTCATCTTTGAAGATATTCCACTTTGTATGCCTAATCTCTTTTTTAATAAATCCTCGGCCATCATTTATCACCTCTCTCCGTTATCGGCAATAGCATTTTAAGATATCGCCACATCCCCATCACATAATATCTTTTCGCATCCATGCAATGGTCATTTTCTTTCAATACTTCTTCTTTGCCTTTATCCAGCAAATCTTTATTGAACTTATATAAATCAATTTCGTCAATCAGATGTTCTTGTGTATCACTTATCTTTAATCGAGAAAATGAATACATTTTTTGGACACGTTCAATTCCTACCTTTACTGCATTGTCTGCCGGCACAATTCTTACTGTTGGTAAAATACGTTTAATTTCTTCAGCAAAACCTCTAGCTGATGGGTCAATAAACACAGCTTCAATCTTTCTCTTTGTGCCTGTATTACCAACATTGATTAGATTTTCAATAAGTTCATAAAACTCTTTAAAATCTCTTGCATATTCGCTAGGTGACTTCTGCCTTCCTGTTTCTCGCCCTGAATGATAATACTCTCTAATACCTTTTGCAATCATATCGTCTTGATCAAGACCAAAAGCTTCAAATGTTGTTGCATTCAGCTGACCGTAATCCACTCCAATTCCTACATGAATCAATCTGTTGAAGTTATTTTCATGATGGATCATGGAGTTTTTAAACATGTAATATACTGTTTCAGCAGTTCCCACACATTTACCAAGCCAAAGCCATTCATACATCATTGAATCAGCTTTCTTCATCATTTCTGCCGACTCAATCAGCTTTTTACCAAGCCACTCTACTGGTACATCCCTATAATCACTATGTATGTGAATACAGTCAGGCCTTTTTACCATTTTCTTTACCCAACGCATGATTGGAGCATTTGCATTTCTTGGCGGATTGAACAGATAATACATTTCAAAGAAATCATCATTACCTCGTACGAAAGTTGCCTCGATATTTGATATTTCATCAGCACCCTCGCCTTTGTCAAAGAATTCAGTTACCTCATCAAGAACAACTAGCCTTATTTTTCTTTCTTCATCAATCATACCTTTGGTATCATCGATGGAATCAGATCCAGTAAAATAGATAACATTTCCGTTTTTCTTGTAAGTAATCTGCATTGGACTTTTTCCAATAACAAACATACTCTTTTTTAAGCCTAGTCTATCTATCGCACGAATAACTTCTTTGTACACGGTTTTTCTAAGCTTGTTGTGATGCTTTCGCATAATTATAGCAGCTGAATTTGGTTCAGATACAATCAGGAAGTCAGTGATTATGGCCATTGCTGATGATTTTGTTCCAGCTCGGCCAGAAGAAAGAATCTTATGCATGTGAGTTTTATCGTTCACAAGAGGCTGATATTTAGGAATGATAATATCGCTTAGTTTAATTATTTTCTGTTTCTTTGATGTCATTTACAATTACCACCTTTTCATCATCGTCTTCCGTGCCTGCATCCATTTCTAATTTCTTCCTCTGCACTTTTAACAGTTCAAGACGTTCTTTCTGTTCTTCAGATGCAATATCCCAGTTTTTATGCAACATCTCATCATATTGCTTTATCATACTTTCTAGTGTTTTCATTGCTCTGCTCTGTGCTGAAAGAAAAGTAGCTTGCTTATCCCATGCCTGCTGAATTTCCCAGCGTTCACCAACTACATTGCCATCTTTTTCTTCAACCTTTTCAACTGTTTTATCAGATTGATCCTTTACATGCATCAAATTCTGTGCACGTATGATAGCTGCAAACTGCAGTTGAATATTGCTCCATAAGATATCCAATTCATTCATGGAACTCATTTCGCCTATAATCTCTTTCGTTTCTTCCGGAAGCCACTTAGAAAAAAAGCCATGCTTTTCTGCATGACGATTGCCTGGTGGTCCTGTTGCGTTTTTGTTCCCAGGTTGGCCACCTCGTTTGCGAACGCTCGTTTTCTTTACCGAACGCTCGCTATCCCATTTATGTGTTGATTTCCAGCGCCGAACTGTTCCTTCAGGCAAGTTCAGTTGACTTGCAATCTCAACTAACTTACAACCTTTTTTGAACAGCTCATATGCCTGATCATATCGCTCATCAGGTTTTCTCGGCATATCTCACCACCTCTCTCATTCGTCGTTTTGCGTAGTAGCATCTATTTCTCCTTATATTTCTTAATCCATTCTCTATATGCTTCACATAGATATGGACAAAATCTATCTTTACAACCATCTTTACTGCATGGAAATTTCATTTAACCATCTCATAGAATTTATAAAAATCTTCATTTCTCACAACATAAATATATACATTATCTTCTACTATCCAATCTCCTCGATGTAGCTTGAATTTTGTTATTCCAGTGTCTATTAAAATATTGGCTTTTGCTAGTAATCCTTTAGGATCATACTGTTGTGCTTTCACTACTTCTTCTTTGTTTTTAATTTTATATTTCATATCATCACTTCTTTTTGGGTAAAAGAAAAGCACCACAGTGGGTGCTTTTATAATTCTTCGAATAATCCCATGTATAATCTTGTTTCTTCTACTGTTAATGGTCTCTTTTTCTTTAATTCAACAAAGCTCTGAAACAATTTATCCCTACACTCATATCTTAATTGATCAGAAACTAAATTAACGCTATATAATCTTGTACATATAAATATAAGAACTGGCATACTAGCAATCTCAACTAATTTCAAAAATAAATCTGTTCTCCTAGCATTGATATTATCTGAAACATAATTATTAATATCAAAACTAATTACCAGAGCAACTATTATAATTACAATTGCAATAGCTATTAACGTATTTCTGTAAACCTTTTTGCTTTTTTTACTCTTTGTATTTAGATCTCTCAACTTAATTTCATAGTACCTTACTCGTTCTTCAGCTTCCATTAAATCAGGTAAAAAATTTACTTCCACAATTATTCCCCCATTTCTCTAAATTTATTATACACTTTATTCACAAAAAAAACATCCATCTCTGGATGTCACTTACTCAATAGAAGTCGAGGAAGGAAAATGGGTGGGGAATAATTCCTTCCTCGTTACTTCATGCTATCATTATAACACGGAAAAAGTGTCACTTAGTGTACATTTTTAGAAAAATAATTTAAATAAATTTTATTTAGCACTCTTTCCCTGCTTTTTTTGACATTATTTTCTGAAAATCCAGTTAATTGTCCTGCTTTAAAAGCATCTGTACATTGTTGTATCATCACATACTGATGAAACATCTTTTCTTGTGCTGGAGTGCATACAGATAACCATTCATCACACCTATTTAGATACATCTCTTCAATAGATTTCTTTTCTTCAAGTAAATATATCTTACCGCTTAATTCAATCTGCCACGGACTGTTTTCTTGATTGCCATCAGGCATTTTAACAATTGAACCACCAACACTAGGGTCATTCAACTTTTCGTTATATTCTTCTTTTAGTTTGTTAATTTCATCATCATACCTTTTCCATTCAGCTAAATGCCAGTAATAATTCATTAGTTCACTTTCTATGTAATTAAGCTGCATTTGTTTAGTTAATGATTTTTTTTGTTGATCTTTCCATTTCACTACCGATACCCTCTATCTAACTCAGTCCTTTTTACACTTTTTGCTTTTCTTTCTTTCAGATAATCTTCTACTTCTGACATATACTTGCATATTTTCACTTCCACTCCATCAAACTCTATATGATAACCTCTGCCATCTTGCCAAATCTTGCAGTGATAATTTGCTTCAAGATACTTTCTCATTTAGCATCTTCCTTTCCTTGATACTCTAACGCTTTTGTGATTGGATAAAAACGCCCTTCTTCAAATTCAACATCATAAGTTACTAAACAATCATTTTTATCTAACCAATAGGCACTAATTATTCTTTTACTTTCATAATCAATATCGATGATAATTGCTTGCACTTCCAATATATCATCAAAAAATGCTCTTCCTTTTCCCAATTCTTCAAATTTGTAAGGTTGTGGGTTTTTTAAATCTTTTAATTCCATTAACCATTCTTTTAGTTGTTCATGTTGATTTGCACATTCAATACAGTTATCCAAGTGTTTATCATTAGGGTTTGCATGGCATAACATACCTTGAATATACTTTTCATTTGCTACTTCATCACAATGTTTAATAGCTTCTTCTAATGTCATTCTTCTTCCTCCTATAAACTTCCCTACTCAATTTATCTTCTTTCTGATATTCTCTTCTTCGTTGAATGACCGTGACTATCAACATAATTACCATAATCATGAATATCATTAATAACACTAGTACGTCTATTTGATACTTTGTCATTACTTTTCACTTCCTTTTTCTTTTCTAACATAATGTCTGTGATACCACTTCTCACATTCTTTACAATAAGCATTAAAACGTCTTTGCTTATTCATGTATCTAAACTTGCTTTCTTCTTTATACTCTCCACAAAGACTGCATTTACGTTTCATTTTAAAATCCTTCCAGTCTAAATTTTTGTTCCCATTTGTGTACGAAATCTATAACTGATTGATCAAGTGGAATTGATATATTGTTTCTATATCCTCGCACTTGAATAACTTTTTTACCTTTTAATTCTAACGTTACGAATGGTTTTTTAGGTTCTGCTTCTTTCCTGATGAACATAATGCCTGTCTCCCCTTTTGAAACTCTACTTGCATATGTTCGAACACAATGGTCTAATACCCTGCTTTCATCAATTAGTTCTTTGTTATTCATTGCCGGCACTATAAACAAACCATCTAAATTGAATTTATATTTCATCAAATTTTTGGCTGTTTTTTCTATACCTTTATTTACTTCCTTGTCTTTGAATTCTCGATATTTGCAATGAATATCATCATGTGCTTCATGTAAATCTTTTGGAAATAACACAATGTTCCTTTCCATTTGACATCCTGTTTCTTCTGCCATTCGCAAGTAATCGTTATATTCATTGAATGGAAAATCAGATATCGATACCGAATGATCAAGCAAATATTTATCTACATATTTTAGTGTTTTATTATTAAAGTATTTTTTTATGTATTTTAAATTGCTCATAGATGCTTTTTTTAAATAAATTAATTCATTCATAGTATGAATATCGTTTTTTCTAATGATTAAGATATCGCTTATTTCCAACTCTTTGATATGTTTTTTCCAGGAAGCAGGAATTTTAAAAATCTGTTCAAATGACTTCCCTTTTAAATTTAAATATCGGGCTCCAGTAATTAACTTCCACATACCACCTTTTGCCAATAACTCAATTTTTGGATATTTTTTATACAGTTCAACATATTGAAAGAAAGGCATTTTATATTCATAATTTGGTGAATCGTACCCACAATATGGTATTTCCAACTTTTTCATCCATTCTTTATAGTCAAACATATCATAATCAAAGAACCACCAATTACTTTTACCACCTGTATACCAAGCATAGTAGCTTGAATTTTCTTTTCTAGTTATCCAATTGCCTGTTTCTGTAAAATATACAGACCTTCCTCCCATTGAATGATTTTCAATCTGACATAGCAGCACATCTTTTTCTCCCTCTAATCTTCTGCATACTTCCTGTATTTCCATATTAAATGGACGAATTAACCCTTTAGGAACCTTAAATGCAAAAGTTCTCATCAATAAACGTTTTTTCCAAACTTCTAAAGTATTAACATAATATGTAGTACATCTATTTGTTGTTTTATACAGCGTTTCATCATATATATATTTTCTAAGTCCTTTTGGCCATCTTAGTTTTGTTTCTCCTAATTTTTCCAATAATTCAGAATCTTTCATATACATATACCTCAAAACAAACTAATTTGCCCATCTACAGGATCTTTCTTACTTTTTGAAATCCTTTTAACCTTTTCTTTTTTAGGCTCTTCTTTGGGTTTTGGTTCCGCTGATTTTTCTTCTTTCTTATCTTTATCCATCTTTGTTTCTACTTTCATATTTGTAGGAAGTGGTGCAATTTTGATTTCATCTTCATCGTAGTAATGTACAGCCAATGCATATAAATCTTCATCATCTCCTGCAGCACATCCAAAATTACCGTTTCTATACATCGTTTTTGCAACCTCTCCCAAAACATAATCCCAGCATTCTTTTAAGGATTTATTTTCCTTTTGCAAATTATTTTTAACTGAAGGATCTGTATCAGCTCTTTTTTTCAAGTAATTACCTATTCTAATAACAGCAGGATTTTTCTCCTTTTTTAACTCTTCATCAAATTTCATATATTCCTTTCTAGTGATGCTCCGTCCCCATAGCACATCTTCTTTTAAAGATATAGAAAAGAGAAACTATTCACCATCCTTCCATAAATTATTGAATTGAAAATGCTATGAGTCATGACATTTTTTAGTTATGCGGTAATTTTTCGACACTTTCCACGATGCCGGATATGCCATGAAGACGAAGCACCACATTTTTCTTAATCATTTAACATATTCTGTAATTTTTTCAGTTCTTCATCATCAACATGTATGCCCTTTGGCTGTACCAATTCCTGATTGTGATACCAATTCGGTAATTCCGTGATTTTTGATTTTGGGGATTTATCACTTTGTTTCTTTTCGATTTGCATTTTGGCTTCTTCCACGTTTCTAACACCGGCCTGCTTCCACGCATTAAGAATTACTTCAATGTAACGAAAGCTTCTAGCGTTGTTTTTAACACCTTCTGCTAAGGCAAGCATGATGATGTCATTGCTATATGCTTTCTGCCAGTCTGCAATTAGCTGAACTTCGATAGGCGATAAAGGTCTAGCAAATTCAGATTCAAAACTTTCAAAGAGTGAAGGGGGCGACGGAGCGGCATCCGTTTCTTCTTCTTTGTTTGTTTCTTCTTCTAAATCTATATCTAAATCTATATCTAAATCTAAACCTATATCTGTGTTATCATTTTGTTTCCAATCTGTTTCCATTTTGTTTCCATTTTGTAAACATTTTGTTTCCATACTATTTTCTGCATCAATATCATGAAATGTATATGATTTATTGTCTTTCAATTTCAATTGATTGAGTTCTTCAATATAGGCGGTTCTTGTATATCTATCTCTTTGAATTGTATTGTGCATTCGCCAATGCTTGATAACAATAACACCATCCTCAAACACTAGAAGAAATCTTTTGGCAATCAGCAACTTCAAGTCATCTTCACTAGCACCAACTAAACGTTGTATTCTCTTTGGATTTCCAACAAAACCATCATCATCTGCCCTCATGTTTAGATGAAAATATAAAGCCTGTGTTGATAATGGCATATCAAGAAAAGCATCACTATCAACTATCTGAATATTAAACATTCTTTTTCTTGCCATATCCTTTCACCTCTTAAAACGGTAGATCATCACTTGCTATATCTAAGCTAGTTCCAAAATCTTTTTGTACATAAGGGTCATTTGGATTATTTGTAGAATACTGTGCATATTCCTTTTCCTGCTGGGCATACCGTTCTTCGTAATTATAAGATTGCTGCGGTGCTTGATGATTGATTGCCTGATTATCATTTTTCTTTGTTTCCAGGAACTGAACACTGTCACATACCAACTCAAGAACAAATACTGTCTGACCTTGTGCATTATCATATGATCTGCTCTGCAATCTTCCTGTAACCCCCACCAATGAACCTTTAGAACAAAATTTATCAACGTTTACTGCTTTTGTTCCCCAAATGACACAGGGTATGAAGTCTGCATTCTGTTGTCCATCATTAGTTTTGAACGGTCTGTTTACTGCTAAATTAAAGGATGCGACTGGCTGATTATTACTTGTGTATCTCAATTCAGGATTTTTTGTCATTCGTCCAATTAAGTTTGTGCAATTCATTCTTGTTTGTCCTTTCCTGAGATTCTTCATACCACCATCTTTTCAACAGCACTTTGTAATCAGCTGTAATTTGTTTCCATTTCTTTACTTCTCTATCTAAATACTTAATGATGATTGCCTCAATAACCACAATTATTAGCAAAAAATAAACCATCTAATCATTCCCTTCTGTTTTGTTGCGCTCTGTACAGATTTGTTTTTACCTCATCATCAAATCCGTGTTTAGCAATATCAATTCCCATTTCTGTTGAGATTTCAATAATCAAATCCACTTTATCCATGATTTCTTTAGTAAACGCAGAGCTATGACTAACGTTCAATCTATGTTCAATTGAATTTCTAATTCCATGTAGCATGTCATGTTCTTCACGTATCCTAGAAATCTTAATTAATTTCTTTTTCATAACCTTGTCCTGCTAAATATATATCGTGGAACGTAACACCTACCGCAATAGCCGCCCAAACATCTTTAGATACACCATAGAACCATCCTGGATTTTTCTTTGTTCCTACTACTCCAAAACGGTCAATAAGCGCTTGTCTGATGTTTCCATCCTTTGCTTTCATATTCCCACAAAGATTGATTTTCTCGTCTTTTCTCATGATATATGTCGGCTCTTTGCCTGTATGATGGTAATAAAGCTCTGTAAATCTACCAATCCATACACAGGTATCAAACACCGTTTTTCCTGCTGGCATCCCTGTTCCATAATGTCCTATCATTTCTATAGCAAAATAATCTATGCCATCTAGAAAAAGATAATCTTCTAAAATTTTTAATAGTTCATAATTTAAAACCTTTCCAAACTTGACAGGCTTCAAATCTTTATTCAGAAGGGAATAAGCACTATACTCATTCCCTGGATCAATTGATAGAATCATAATTAATACCCATTTTTCAAACGCAAATAATTAATTTCGTTTTTAGCTTTATAAGCGTTATAGATTTCGTCCCATGAGAAGCCTAGATAATTACCAATGCAAAATAAATCAACAATTCCATCACAATCATCACAAAATGTACAACAACATCTTAAATAAAGTGACAAATCAATATCATATTTAATGCATTTATCATAATCAGGAATATTATCAATGTTTAGTTTATAATGATTAAACAAAGACATTTGAAAATGCAATGCATCCACATATTCTATAAGTGCCTTTTTTCTATCATCTTTTGCAGTGAATTTCCAATGTTTAAAACATGTTGGTAATTCATTCATCATTTCGCCTAATTCAACAAATAAAGCTATTTTAGTTTGTTCAGCAATATTTTCATCATATATATTTCCATGTTGTTTTAATATTGCAGTATCTAATTCGCGCTGCATTTCTAGTAGTTCCTTTAATTGTTCTAGCATATTTGTTTCCTCTTACTTTCTTCTATTCTTCACAAACTACAACTGGTTTCCCTGTTGCAGCCTGTACACGTTTTTTGAAATCTACTTCATTTGAATGTCTACTTGATAAATGCAACAAATATATTGTTTTTACTCTTGATATATCAATAGATTTTAAATAATTAACTGTTGTATCTATGCTCATATGCGATTTAAACAACCTGTTTTTAAGCGCATCATCTTCAACTAATCTCACATCATAATTAGCTTCTATCATGATGTAATCTAAATCTTTAGGTGCATACTTTATCAAATATGTATCTGTTGCAAATAAAAGTCTTTCCCCTGTTTCTTTTGAATGTATGAGAAATCCAACACATTGAACATCATGTTTCATTTCTAAAGTAATAAAATTGAACGTTCCAACAGTATACAACTTATTTATTTCAATGTTTTTTGCTCTATGATGTTCGGTAACCCCTTTTGATTCAAATGTATCTTTCAAGGCATAGCAATCAACACCAGCATTCAACATATCTTTTAATGACTTAGCATGGTCGTTATGACTATGACTTACAAAACAAGCATCTATTTGACCAGGAACAACAAATTTTGTTTTATGTTTTAATTCTTTAAGTGGAAGACCACATTCAAGAAGAATTGTGGTCGTACCATCTGAAACTAAATAGGCATTTCCTTTTGATGAAGATGCGACTGGTTTAATTTTCATTACCACTCCATCCCCATTTGTTTGGACTCTGTAGTCTGTTTGTTATCAACTGGTGTATTTTCTTGTGTCTGTATTTTTGGTTGCTCTGTGCCTTGATTCTGTGTCTCTGTGTGTGCTTCGTGAGGAATGTCAATAACCTGTGTAGCCTGTTCTTCATGTACCTCATACTGAACATCTTCGTACACATTAGGTTCTTTATATTCATTTGAAGTAACACGATTAACCGTTTCAACCAAAATATCTTGATCATCTCTAGTATTGATAAAATTCTTGATGCAGCGGTTGATTGCAGAACGCTTTGCCATTTCATTTAAAAATGATTTATGCGCTTTTGATTGCCCTTTTGCGTTGCCCATATTGAATGCATTGGTAATATCTTCAAGTGTCATGATAGAAGTATATGTTTCCACTCCCCATACTTCAGGATCAAGAATAACCCTTGCCCATGCACCAATGATATTTGCGTTAATTCTCTTATCTAGCGGGCATGGTTTCGTGATTTTAATATCATCGTTTCCGTATTCATCAAGTAGCAATTCATATTCTGTATCTTTATAGATAACATCAGAACGTACATCTTTAACACCTTTGATTCTCTTAACCATTGTCTGTTTACCAAAATATGATGGCATCAATGTACACTGGTTTCCCATCGGTACAAAATAGCACTGATTTTTACTAGGATTTAGCCCTGCAATACACATATCCAACAGTGCATTCGCAACGGATGCATTCGTACAAGCCTGTAGTTTCTTATCGTTTTGATAGATTAGATAAGCAGCTTTCAAAGCGTTTCCTACACTATAGTTTTGAGGGAAAGCCACAGTTCCCTGTTGTTGATAAACTGATAAGGTATTAAACACTGTATCAGTGATATTCTTAGGCATAATCAAGCCTTGTTGCTCTAACTGCTGGACTGAAACTTTCATTTCATTCTTTGCATCTTTTGTCTGTACTTGTGTCATTATCTTCTACCTCCCAAAATAGCTCTAGCTAATAATTTAGAAATCAAAACATCTAATTCTTCACGATTTAAAACAGGACTTTTTAGCAGTTCATTTTGAATAAAATTGGTAGTAATTTTATTCAATTCATCAAAAACTGGCTCCATAATTTTTGATACAGATTCTAAATAATGCTGATATTCTTTTTCTTTTCCAAAGGCCTTCATAAGTTCAAGCTGTACTTCGTCTTTCATAAACCCAAATGTAACACTTATACCACGACTTTCGGCATTCACATTACATGTTAGATTAAACATTTCCAATCCTTCAGGCAATTCAAAACCATCTTCAAAATTTACTTTTTTAACTTTTTCCATTGTTCATTCCTCTGCTTTCTATTCATTCACTACTCTTAAATATTCATCTGAATCTGTCACATACAGTCTAATTTGCTGTGAGTTTGTTTGAAGTGTCTGATTCACCGCTTCGCAGTTATCAATAAAAATTGGTGCATATGTATTTGCATAATTACAAACCGTATTGATTACATCTAATCCTGCATTAATCTTCATCGCATTATTCAAATCAGAGAATGAAACACCATCTACAGTGATTTCGCATACTTCATTCAGACCACCGTTAATCTGTTCCTCAAACAATTTGAAGTTACATAATTCAAAATGCTTATTAATTTTTTCAGTTAGCATATTCACTTTTGTTTTGATGAATAAGTCTGTCAAATAAAGCAGTTGATCCATTTTGTTATATTCATCTGCAAGTTGCTTTTCTCTTGCTTCCAGTTCTTCAATACGTTTCTTTTGAACCTCTGCAAGATTAATTTTTGCCTTAATAGATTCGATTTCTGCTCTCTGCTGTTTCCATGCCTGAATATCTTCATCAATGCCATCAATAACTGCCTGAGCATCATTTTTTAATGCAGCAATCTCTTGTTCGATAACAACTATCTGCTTATCTACTTTGTTCGTTTTTTGTCGTTGTTCTGCTTTGAAAACATTCTGAATATCATCAATTTCTTTCTGCTTGTCGTTGATAGCTATTTGAAGAGTATTCAACTCTTTTTTCTTCAATTCAACATCATTTGAAAGAATTGTTATTTCATCAGCACGTTTTTCATATTCTTGTTTTAGTTCAATGCCTTTTGCATTGATGCTTTCTAACTTATTGGATTTTCCAATATTAAAGCTTTCCATGAAATGACTGATTTTTTCCTGTGGAAGTAACTGTCCACATTCAGGGCAAATATTCTGTGATTCGTCATACTCCATACTATGTAACTCGATGTAACGCTGTCTTAAATCTGCACGTTGTTCTTCATTAGATTTCTGCTGTGATTCCTTGAAAGCAATATCACCAACAGTACGCTGGATTTCTCTTTCTAACGCTGTTTTCTGATTATCCAGTACATACAGTTCATCTTTCAGTTTCTTGCTGTTAGGAACTTCATTTTCAAACAGCAGTTTCTTGTTTTGCAGTTTAATCAGTTCAGTTTCCTTTTCAGCAATAGCTCCACCACTTAATGCTGATGCTTTCTTGCTTTCAAGTTCCTGAATTCGATTGTTGATGAAAGAAAGCTTTTCTTCGTCAACCTCTCCAACCTCTTTTGGAATTGCGAGGTTAGCTTCATTGATTTTAATGGGAATAGCTTTCAATTCTTCGTTGATTGGTTTCATTTGACTTTTTAGCTGCAGTCTGTAATCATCAATAGATTTTGTTCCCAATACTCCAATCAAAGGTTCTAATTCATCATTCGAAGAAATAACTAACTCATCAGATACATCTCCGCAGATATCAATTAACAACTTTCTTCTATCCTGCCATTTCATTTTTTCATTAAAATACAATGGATCAGTGATAATTTGGAAAAACTTGCTATCAAATAACTGATTTACGATTTCCTCATACTCTTTCTTTTTCTTAGGAACATCATCAACAAAGTAATCTGTTGTATGCCCTGTGAATGTTGCTGTTGTACTTCCTCGTTGTTTGGTGTATTTTTCTTTGTACAGCTTCATGAACTTTGTTTCAGTTCCATCTACCTCAATAATAGCTTCAACTGTGTGTTCCAAATTGTGAAGATAGTTTCCTTCTGCTGTTTTTGTCTTGATGTCAAAATCAGCACTGCCTTTTGAATCTTTGTTGAAGAACAACCACATGAACGCATCAACGATAGTTGTTTTCCCTGTTGCGTTTCTTCCGTAGATGTTCGTGTCAGTCAAATTAAAAGCAATGTCTAGGGAAGGGATTCCCTTGAAGTTTCTTAACTTCATATTTTTCAATAAAATTTTTCTCATCTTTTTACCCTCTTTTATATATTTCTTTTCATTCTTATCATTCTTTTCATTCTTATACTGTTGTTGGAAGCATGTTGGCACTGTGTTGGATGCGTGTTATCTATCGTGTTGAATGATAAGTATAAAATGTGTTTATACACGATAAATAAAGGCTTTAAATCATGTTGATAGCGTGTTGATTATCGTGTTGAATTTTCAATAAAAAATTATGTGAATTTTATGTGATTGTATGTTTTTATGATTATTTTTGCTAATCTTCACATTCAATTTCTTCAAAAAATGGATTCTCTCCGCATCTATAACAGCCAACAAAATATACCGTAGAAAGTATTAATCCAACGGGAATAATCACTACAGAGATAAACTTATCAAGCATAATTTCCACCATCCATTTCTGCGTTTTTAGCACTGATTTCTTCCTGTAATTCGATAGGGCAGGTATAATTTTCAATTATCTTATTAACCTGTTCTAAATGTCTTCTTCTGATAGCTTTATAAGAACGTACATTAAATTTATGCTTTATCTCTTTGCCAATATCGGAATACACCTTTTGACGAATAGAATCGTCGCAATAAGCCGGAGAACCATGACCACCTAATATCTTTGTACCTAACTGTCTTACCGCTTTTTGTACATCGTCGCATTCTACTGGCAAAAGAGGGATATCCTTTTTAAAAGATTGAAGATCATTATCTAATTCTTCTACTTTTGCATCTGTCTGTTTGTGTGCCTTAAACATTAACTCTAGTGCCTGCATAGGATTTTGAGGAATAGATACTTTCTGTTCCATTTTGTTAAATGCTTCTACATACTGTGCAGTAAAAATAACCCCCTTTTCTCCTGTTAACTTGTTTGCGACCATTTCGCAGCCTTGTTTTGTTAACAGATAACACAGTCTTTCTTCTCCTTTGCCATCTTTGTATGTGTTTTTAATAAAGAAATCCAACGAACGCAATTTTGCGTCGGTTAAAATTTCGTCATATCCTTTAATTTTTCTTAGTAGTTCTGTGTGTCGCATCTCAATCATTTCAGCGACCATTCTGCTTTCAATTACATTTCGACCCTTAAAGTCGATTACTTTTAAATCCACTTTGTCATCTCCTTTTCTTGAAAATTAATTGAGAACCACTTATAATAAAAATGAATTCTTATACAAGGGTTCTAGTGTTTAGGTACTTCGTTCAGTTGGTAGCTGCTTTGGAAGTACCTTTTTTATGTTCCTTTCCTTTCTTACACAAAAGTCCTGTTCCAAAATAAGTTTCATACCAATCTAGCGGTATCAAATTCTTATTAAAACGTTCCACATGACCAAATTCTTTTTCATAAAGTTCAATACATTTTTCCTTAACTTCAATTGCCTTAGTATAGGTTAGAGGGTTTGTTGTGTTCGTTTTATTATGAATTTCCATAATATCTTTTGCATTTACCCACTGGATAGGCATATTTATCAACTCCTTTCATTACAACCTTTTTCTAAAAAGTGATAAAATCATTTTTATAGAAAGGTGGTGAATTAAATGTTTAACAACTTTACAGAATCTGATTGGATTGAATTGTTTGGAATAGTATGTTCTTTACTTACTAGCGTAGTAGCAATTTGGATATCTCTTAAAACACTTAAACAGAACAACTTAATGATTGAGGAATCCACTCGACCAATAATATCTATTTATTCACATTATTTAGATGGAAAACTCTATATCATTACTAAAAACTTTGGCAGCAGTTCTTGTGTAATAGACTACATAAACACAGATATGAATATCACTAAAGAAGAAAACCAAGGTATCGAAGGAAACCCATTTTTAAAATCTAAAGGTGCAACTTTAGCTCCAAACGGACAAATGATCTGTACTCTAATTCCTTATAGACTAAAAACTAGGAAATTTAATTTTGAAATCAAATATCATTCTTCTTCACACTCATATACAGAAAAATTTTATCTAGATTGTGATGCTGATAATCCGTTTCCCGATATGCACACTAGTGTCAAAGGAACTGATAAATCTTTAGAAAAAATGTCTAGAACACTAGAAGATATTTTAAAAACTAAACTTTAAAAGGATAGATTTAACCATCTATTCTTTTTACTTTTGTTTCTGAACGAATTATTGAATTCACTATTTCAAATAAACAATCGATATCTTCAATACAAACATCCTTATCAGCAAGTAAATTAATAACTTTAATAGCAATGTCATCTAATTGATTTTGTGTTTTTCTTTCCATCTTACTCACCTCACTCCGTCTTAAATAATTCTTCTTGTATTTCCTCCTGCTTAGTATGTAAAATATTACATATATGAAAGGAGGTGTTTTTATGTATACTGATATCTTCTATAACTCTCAAATCATTGATGATCTAATGCAGATAGCAGAAGAGCTTATAGCTGTTATTAACAACTGGTTAAATGAACACATTCAAGAAATCATCCATATTGTTTATCTGCTTATTTCTGAATTAGCTGATAAATATTACTTTGATACTGAGTTACAAAATGATGGTTCAAGAACAGTTTTCGACACTTCTCCTCGTTCACCGCCTCAAGAGCGAATCAGTGTGAAAATGCAAGTATATTACATTTTCTTTTGCTTATTTATTTTCCCACATATAGCAAAAGGAATTATGTATTGCGAAAACCTGATTTTTACAGATTACCTGTTAAAATTAATTGCTTTTTTACTTACATTTTTCGGCGTGTGTTTATAATGCACGCTTTTTTATTCCCAATAAATAATCAATACTAGCATTACAAATTTTCGATAGAAGAATTAACTTATCACTTGGAATTGGATTAACTCCTTTTATCCAGTTATAATAAGTTTTAGTTTCTACTCCTAATTTTTCTGCAAATTCTACTTTTGAATATCCAAGTCTCGCTCTTTCTGCTTCGATATTAGGAAAATTCAATTCAAATCACCTCCAATTTACTCGTTTTGTGAATTCACAACTACATTATATTTTCATTATGAGTAATTGTCAATACTCATTATGAAAAATATTATACAAAACGAGTAACAATGCATTGACAATATGTAAAATATGTAATACCATGACAGTACAAGGAGGTGCTTTATGATAAGTGAAAAATTAAGAGAAATACGCGAAGGCACTGGTATGAATAAAAAAGAGTTTTCAGAGTATTTAAATTTGAAATATACAACGTATAACAACTACGAAACTGGTGCTAGAGAACCAGCATCTGATTTTTTAATTCTTATCTCTGAAAAATTTGGTGTATCAGTAGATTATCTTTTAGGTCAAAAAGAAGATTCTGAAATTATTCCATCATTCAATTTAAATTTAAGTGAGTGGCAACATATACAAAAATACCGCACACTTGATGTGTACGGTAAAAAACAAGTAGATTCAGTATTATCTAATGAGGTTGAAAGAGTAAAAGAACAGAGTTTAGAAATTGCAGAAGAATCTGTTCCTTATATGTTTGCAAAGACTGAATATTTAACCGGCTTATCAGCAGGTACAGGACTATTCGTATTTGATGATATACCAACGCAGGTAATAGAAGTACCTGAACGATATAAGAACGCAGACTTTGTAATAGGAGTTACCGGAAACAGTATGGAGCCTAAATTTTATGATGGAGATAAAGTAGCGGTTCAGAAAACGAATACAATCAGCATTGGCGATATTGGTGTGTTTATGCATGAAGGAAATGGATATATCAAAGAATTAGGACATGATAAATTGATAAGCTTAAATAAAGAATGCTCTAATATTGATATAAATGAAACTACGAAATGTATTGGAAAAGTATTAGGAAAAATTTAGATTGGTAAACACATCAAAGGATGTTTACGTAGATAAAAAAGAAGGTGAAAAATATGGCAACAAATGAAGATAACATTATGTCTTGGACATTCCGCTTTAAATGCGAACCTAATGAGGCTATCAAATCTCTTTTAGTAGATGGTGAAGAAATTTTACAATGCTATTCAACTATTAGGGATAAAGCTGCTCTTACTAATAAACGATTGATCATTTGTGATGCACAGGGAGTAATAGGTAAGAAAAAAGAAATCTATTCACTTCCTTATAAGTCAATTGACATGTGGAGCAGTGAAAATTCAGGAACATTTGATTTAGACACAGAGTTAGACTTATGGACAAAAGCTGGCCACTTCAAACTAAAACTATCATCAAAATGTGATATTAGAGAATTTGATAGTATATTAGGAAGCGGAATACTTAATTCTTAGCATGCATAAAAATAAAGGTATATATAAATGATTTTTTTTAAAGAGAATGCAAAAGCAATTATTGGGGTATTATTTATAGTAATAATTTTCCCAATTATCATCTTGACTCCTTCTCCCATCGGTTTTATACCTCATGATACAGGATTAACAATTATTGGATATGGCGGTTCTATTCTAGGTGGTTTTCTTACTCTATATGGCGTTTGGTGGACAATTAAAGATCAAAATCAAAAATCTGAGATAGTTTCAACAAATGAGAATATTCCAATAATAAAATACGATATCTCCACAACTCCTTTAATTCATGATTCCACAAATAATTTTGGTGCTATTGGTAAAAATGTTTCTTCGGTCAAAGATATTGAACTATTATTAACTAACGAAACATATAATTCACAAAATATGCTTTTTCCTAAATCCATTGAAATTACACTTACAAATTTAAACCCAAAACCTATAACACTAATTAATGTAGAATGCTCAGAAACGTTCTATAACCTAAATGTTCATCCATATAAAAAGTCTGAAATAAATAAGTTATTAAAAATATATGATTCGAATCACGGTGTATTCAATTTTCGTTTTATGCATAACAATCCCACTAATATCAAATTAAATGTATTTTTATCAAAAAAATTATATTCCATCTTGAAACAGGAAATAGAATCATATTTTACAATTATGGTAACATTTTCATATAAAACTGATTTTAATAAGATTTATAAGCAAAACATAACTATTTTAGTAAACTATGAGTGTTCCGATAACTATTTAAATTATGAACCATCCATAACTGCAATTCATGGATTAGAAATCACATAATTACCACTTTACTTGAACAGATAGTATTCAGCGGTCTTAGAACCGCTTTTTAATACCATCAAGGAAACTAAATTTATTTTTTGTAATTATATTGTATTATACAATCAAATAGGAGAAGCATAACTATGAAAAAAACAGGTAAATTTAATCAAAAAAAACTGATGAAAATTTTAATGGCTGCAGTATCTGCCATTTTTGTCATATTATTAATACCACAAATTATACATTTTCTTGTTTATACACCAAGCTATTTTGGCTTTATAAAACATGGAGAAGAAAGTCAATGGATTGGTTTCTTTGGATCTATAATTGGTGGTGCTTTTACTTTACTAGGTGTTATATTAACAATCAATTTTGAAAAAAAATCTAGATACGAAAGTGAATATCCTATTTTAATCGCATGTACAGACAAAACAGATTACACAATAACACACCCTTATGGAAATAAGAAAAAACTAAAACTTGATTTAAAAATCAAAAATGTTGGTAGTTTAGAAGCTTTGAATTCTGTTATTCATGTAAAAACCTGTAGCGACATTACTTTAGACTACCAAACAAAGATTCTATTTTTGCCAAAAGAACAAAGTTCAACTATTTCAATCGAATTTACAGACAGAACTAAATCTATAAATTTTGACCCTTTTACTTTTATATTGGAAATGCATTATTTTGGACATAAAAATACATCGTATTCATCTATTTACATATTTAATGTCAAATGTGAAGATAATGAATGGTTATTACAAAATGAAAATTTCCTATATAATAAATAGCTTTTTATTAATATGTATTTTCGTTCTAGAAATTGATAACTATTTAAAGAAAATTATATCCTATTTAAGAATACATATGATATAGTTATATATGTAGCGGTAGCAACTCTACGGAATCTATCTGCGCAGAGACCTCTCTATTACTAGAGAGGTTTTTGTTTAAAAAAAGGCTACTCTCATATATGAGGGTAACCTTTTTATCAATCATATTGACGGTTTAATCTCGATAAAACAAAAGTCCATAGAACTCCTATTATTATTAATACTAAAATACTTCCAAAACTCAATAAATCTTTATTATTTTTTGTTATACCAATTATCCATTCTTTTCCTGATGCTATTTCAACAAATCTTAACCATAAACTCATAATAAAAATCGTAATAATTGTCATATTAGTTAAGCATATCAGAGGATATCTTCTTAAGAAAGATGAACTAAACTGGTTTGTTCTAATATCTCTTTTAGTTAATTTTGCCATAAAATAGATTAAGAAAAATACAATATTTACTATCGCCAGCGACCAAATGCATCCTAAAATCATTACTTTTGTCAATGGTACTCCCTTTATATTTGAAAAAATACTCTGAAATGATGTAATTCCACCAAAAACAGCAAAAGATAATGCAGTAAATATCCCAACTAAAGAAATCAAATTAGTTATCATGTTTCTATTATTTTCTTCCATTCCATTTTTTAATTCAGACAAATTATCCTCTAAATAATCATCAACTTTATTTTTAATAGTAGAATCTGAATCTTTTAAATGAAATATTTGTTGATTAGCTAAATTAATATGATCATATATCTTTAAAATAACAACATCTGTTTTGTTAGCTTTATTTTGCTCTATATTATTTAAAGAAACATCTGTTAATTCTTCTAAATTAGATAGCACTGTTCCTACTTCATTTTCTTCGCATTTAAAAAAAAGATTACTAATTTCTGAATAAAGCAGTCGCTTATATTTATCATTGTACTCATTAACTTTACCTCTAAATTTCTCTATATCTTCTAAATTAAAATCCTGATTATCTTTTTTTAAAATATCAAACAATTCTCTAATAGAAGATATCATTTCAAATTTGTAATTTGAATTATGATAGTTTCCTTCATTTCCTTCATTAGGGGAATCAGTTTTCTCATAGTCATTATAACTCATACTCATTTTTCCTCTTTAAAATAATCATAAATACATTTTTTACTAATTATCTTATTTTTACTTTTATATGCAGTTACCCACGGCAATTGATGGTGAGTTATATCCACTAATTTAGATGCATTTAATCTTCCAAAATGTTTTACAATTTTTTTTATATTATCTCGATCTTCTTCAAAAATTATTTTCTCATTAAATTTCTTTGTTTGAATATTCCATATTCCTCTTGAAAAATCCCTATATACTTCAATCTTAGGAATATTTGTTCCACCAAAAAATTTAAATTCTCTGTAGACAACAGGTACTACTGGTCCAAAATCCCAAGCTTCTATCTCATCTTTAAAACAAGCTGATTTTCCTTCTGACTCTACTAAAAATACTGCTTGAATAAAATATAATAACTTCTGCAATTTAAGATTTGAAATTGAATATTGAAATTCATGAGATATATTAATAACATATCTAGCAACATCAATTGCATCATACATAATAATCTCTCCCATCTATCTACAAAATAATAAAAATTATACTTGTAACTTACACTTTATTCTATGTTACATGTGTAAAAGTATACAAGTATATATTATTATATATTTCATCTGTTTATATGTAAATCAAAACATTAAATATTTCACAAATTTCAGTATTTAATATCAATAAAAAATAATATCTTTAGTTGATTTCCATTAATATATGTTGATAACAAATAAGTAATGATGTTTTAAATTTGTGAAAATAAACATTTTTTATACTTTCATATTCCTAATATTTGTTTCTTCTTCATGGAAAATTCTTCTTCAGTAATTACTCCAATATCCAGCAATTCCTTTAATGATTTTAATTCACTGATGTAATCATCATTTTTAACCGTTTTAAGAGGAATTTTAACTTCATCTACACTTCCTTCCATAGAGTTTATAATATTCTTTCCTGCGTCTTTAAATTGATGTGCATACGTACTGTGCAGCATCTGAACGGTATCTCCTAACCTTTTAGCAATGTCAAAATCAGAAAAATTATATTTTCCCATATTGTTGATTAACCAGGAAGCATGAGAATGGCGAAAATCGTGGATACGTATCTTCTTTAACTGTTGTTCAACAGGAAGATTGGCATTTATTCTATCAACTATTTTCACCATCTGCTTTCTTGGACGTTCTGCTGCTAAAGGACGAGAAAAGCCAAAAACATAGCATTTATCATTAAAGCCATATTTTTGTTCACAAACTTTCTTCCAAGACCTTAGTTCATCTTCAACGATTTTAAACATAGGAATATTGCGAACACTGTTTTGTGTCTTAGGGCTAGTAATTTCCCATGGCTTGTCTTTGATTTTATATGTAACAGTTTTATAAATGGAAACACTATTGTTTTCAAAGTCTATATCTTTCCATTGCAGTGCTAATGTTTCACCTCTTCTTGTTCCCATATAGAACAAGAAAGTATAAAACAAGTGCAGTTCTTGATCGTCGACATTATCAATAAACCTTTGGAATTCTTCCGGTTCCCAAAAATCCATTTCCTTTCGTATTTCGTCTTTATTTACAGAAAGTTTTACTTTATTCATAGGATTAATGGTTATGTAGTCGTTATCAATCGCATAATTAAATGATGCTCGTAAGATATAATAAAATTTTTCTACATATTCTTTTGAATACTTGCTTTCAAGATCACGTATATATCTTTGAAGCAAATCTTTGTTAATTAAATTGATTTTCTTATTTCCCATGACTTCATTTATTTTATCTAATAAATCCGTATATGTTCTTTTTGTAACACTTTTTACCGAAGTCAAAGAATTAAGATATTCCTCAGATAATTCCTTAAAAGATAAAAATTTTACAGAAACCACGATATCTTGATAGCTGATTTTAAATTTTCTTTCATATTCAATTGCTTCTTTCTTTAAAGAACATCCTGCAGCTAATTTATGGTAGTGGTAATAAGTTCCATCATCTTTTCTAATTTTTCCTTTAATGTACCATTTATTATCTGATTTATAAACTGCCATAATACCGCCCCTTCCAACTTAATATTAATGTATTCCTTTTGATATAGCAATATAAAAAGTTGGCATACGAGGTGGCATGAGTAATACATATATGAAAAAAAGCCTTTATTTAAAGGCTTTAATTACTAGATGGCGTCCACGAAGGGATTCGAACCCCTGACCGTGCGCTTAGAAGGCGCATGCTCTATCCAACTGAGCTACGTGGACATAACACATTTCTTAGTGCCAAATAATAATAACAAATATTCTATAGAATTTCAACTCTAATTTTATATTTTTTTCAAAAAAAGCAGGAAGACTTTCTTTAGAAGCCTTCCTAAATTTAAATTATTCTGTTTCAATCAAGCCATAACCGCCATCATGACGTTTATAAACAACAGCGATTTCTTTTGTTTCATCATCACGATAGATAAAGAAATTATGATTTAGCATTTCCATACGCATAATTGCTTCATCAAGTTCCATCGTATCTGCAACAATAGATTTTGTTTTAACTAATTCATCTCCCTCATCACCATTATCTAACACTTCTGCTTCTTCTATAAATGCATAAGCTAATTTTTCTTTGTGTTTTCTAGTTAAACGTGTTTTTTGACGACGAATCTGATCTTCTAATTTATCAATTGCCAAGTCAATAGCTGCATACAAGTCATCATGCACAACTTCTGTACGAAGAACCGCATATTTGGTTGGAATCGTAACCTCTATTTTCTGTTTGTTTGGATAAACTCTAACAACCACATTGGCAATAACGTTTTCATCAATCATAAAATACTTTTCAAGATGATTTAACTTCTTCTCAATTTTTTCAGCAATCGCTGGTGTTACTGTAATATTTTTTCCGTAGATCTGGACTTTCATATAAAATCCCTCCTTGTTTGTTTCTATACCTATATTATACGCAAAAATTTTATATTAAACAGTCTATCAATTCGTATCAATATGTGATAAACTGGATAGTGTAAGGGCGATGAAAATCCATCGCTTTTTTCTATAAGAGGAACAAGAAATTATGGATAGAAAATACAAACTATTACAAGATGAAAAACTCAGCTGTATCATTTATAAAAAAGAGCAAGTATACACAGCAAAAACAAGTGGAATCAAACCCATCATGGAATTTCTGGAAGAAGGTATTTTAGAAAATGACTTTGTTGTAGATAAAGTTATCGGGAAAGCTGCTGCAATGTTAATGGTCTATGGACAGGTAAAAGAAATATATACGCCACTCATCTCTACACCTGCCTTATCACTCCTTCAGCAAAACAATATTCCTGTAACCTACGAAAAAGAAGTTCCTTATATCATCAATCGTAAAAAAGATGGTATGTGTATCATGGAAAAAGCTGTATTGAATTGTAACAACGTGAAAGAAGCTTATCATATACTAAAAGAAAAATTAGAACATTTGTCTTAAGGATCACTCCCTGTGATTCTTTTTCTATTTTTTATCCTATGTTTTTTTCAAGTTCTTTGAAGAATAACTCCTGTAGTTTCGATAAAACGTTATGTTCTTTCCAAATAATGCGCATAGAAGATTGTATGACAGGTGTAATTGGTCGAAAACATAAAGTACTGTTATCTCCAGTATCAATTAGCTTATCAAAACCAAGCGCACATCCAACACCTTCTCGCAATTGCTACTGGTGCAGTTGTAAATAAGGATGTAGCAAAAAACACGATAGTAGGTGGTGTTCCTGCATCATTCATAAAACATATTGAAGTAAAAACTGCAAAAGATAAATAAGGCTATGCTTTGAAATGAAACTAAAACCAAAATAGGAGATAACACAAAACTCTGTGTATCTCCCATAATGTATCCCCTGCCTGCAAAGGATAGGGGTTTTCTTATTCTATAAATATTAAAATTTATCTACTTTTATTAAAGTTGTATTTTCCTTTTATTTATAAATATCTATTAAAATAAGCAACTGAATTTTCATAAGCTATTGCTTGTATTTCTTCTTTCTTAAATTTGTGAAGTTCTAACTCCTTTACAAAATTCTGTGCCTGTGTACAATCTTTTAGCCCTTTACAATAGCCATGATATTCATCATAAAAATCCATAAAATCAAAGCCGCAGGCAATACCATCCACATTTCCTCTAAAATCTTTTATCCATTTCACATGATTCACAAGGTGTTCACAATCCCTTTCTTCTACATGTTCACTAATAAATGCAGGTGCACTATTCATCCCTATTAATCCACCTCTATCCAAAATAGCTTCTGCTTGTTGTTTCCATAAATTTCGTGGATGATTGCATAAATCACGAATATTAGAGTGTGTCGCAATAACATGTGCATCTTTATAAGACATAATATCCCAAAATGTTTTTTCATTTGTATGAGATACATCGATGATCATATTTAAAGAAATCATTTCTTCAACAACTTCTCTACCTAATGGATGCAGTCCATGTTCTAAATTTCCCTTGACTCCTGTAGCCAAATCATTTTCATCATTCCAGCACAAAGAGGCAAGACGAACTCCCTGCGCATACATCCAGCGAATCTTTTCTCTAGGTTCATCGTGAATTCCACACATTCCCTCTACACTCATAATAGCTTTCACATTTCCTGTATCTTTTTCTAAATCTTCTCTAGTTAATACAAGGTCTACAGCATCACAGTCATCAATTTCTTTTCTGGTAGAAGAAATCATATCTTTCATTTCATCCCATGTTTCTTTACCTTCAAAAAAACTTGCCATACATATAAAAGCGATTTCTCCTTTATGAAACTTTTCTACATGATAATTCTTAATAACATCTTTTGTGATTTTTTGTTTCTTTTTCTGAATAATGTCATATCCTATATCTGCATGCAAATCAAAAAGCCTCATTTCGTATCCTCCCGCTGTTTCTCAAAAATGATATTAAAATAGCGCATTTCCTTATTTTCTTTCATACCTCTTGTATATGTCTGATCATCAATAATATGCAGCAAATGATGAATTCCTGCTTTTCCCTGCAGGATCCAATTTGCCATTTTGATTACCTTTGATGCCGTAATAATCGCATCATCATACAGATCCAAAAACGATGCTGTACTTGTGATTTTATCATCACAGGGATGTTTCCACTCTTTTCTTTCTTCATTTAGAATATCCAGCTGATCTATTTCTTTATTTCTTACAATATTACCAGAAAGCTGCCATTCCTTATGCAAAATCTTTTCCACTCCATGGATACAGGCATATTTTATACAGCCAGGATCATATAGAAATTTTTGAACCTCATACCATGTATCAAGCGTTTCTCTTATATCATGAACTTTCAAATCTACATGATAGACTTCTCGAGATACCGCTACATAAATACGGGCAATTGCCTGCAGCATATTTACATCATATTCGCAAAGTTTATAGTAAGGATATTCTTTTATTGTTAAATCTCTTTTTTTCTCCAGTAATCTTGCGTCAATAATAGATTCTAGACGATGATGGAATGAAGAGTTTTTTTTCTTTCCTTTTCCAGTAAAATAATATATATAAGGGTGTGCTGTTTTATCCAGGGCCCAATGACATAGATGTCCAAACAAATACACGATCATTCTTTCCTGAATTTCTTTATTTGTCTGCTTTTGTATACTGTGCATAGCACATTCATAAAAATCATTGATATGCTCATTATGCATACGACTGCCTAAACGATTTAGCTCATGACTTTTATATACATCCCATGGCATCAAATGTGAAAAAAACAAAAAATCGGGTCCTTGACTACCGATATAATATAGTTCTAAATTACGTTTGATCATACACTTTAATTGTGTATCATTTAGTGCATGATACACATCTTCCGCAAATAATTTATGAGTAATGATATTTGGCATATAACCTCACTCCTTCTTTATCAAGTAGTATAGCACTTTTTTTATATTATCTCTATACAGATAGGCAACTATACCAGTTCCTCTTTTATTTTTTTCATAACTTAATATAGGGAGGTGGCAACAATCGCAACCGCTTATCTTCAATTCATAACCTTACTGCAAGGAAAACCATCCTATTTAGAAAATATTCGTATACGTATTTTCCGTAAAGAAAAAGAAATACTTGTATATGAAGATTTTGATGTAAGCGATACTTGTGGTAAAAGCAGTTTATTTCCTCTTTATACACCAGAAGAAAAAAATCATACATTCTACTATCAGGCACAAATATCTTTTCCAGATTATCAAACTATTTTTATAGATAAAATTTATCTGCAACCTAACAAATATGTTTATATCCCTGTAGAAATGATACCTCTTTCTCCCACAACAAATTCTAAATATACATTTATGCCATTATATGATCAGACGATATATGAAAATAATAAAATTAAAGAAAAAATCTTAACACTACAAAAAAGACTGAATTTTCTTAGAACATACTATCCTTCTATCCTGCCTGTAAAAAATGATGGTATTTTTAAAACAAACACCAAAAATTCTATCATCTCTTTTGAACAGCTTCTTGGTTTAGAAGAAGATGGCATATTAAGTGAAACTATTTGGAATCTTACAGAAGAAATGGTAAGGGAATTAAAAGAGGAAGAAAGCAGATAATTATGCTTTTCTTCCTCTTTTGTACTCTGATCTTTTATTTCCATTGAAATTGTTTTTAGAATATCCATTTCCTTTTCGATAAGGAATTAAACATTTCGGTGAGTTTCCAACCAAATCCAAACGTCCTGCTTTTTTCAAAGCTTTGTATACCAAATCGTAATTTTTCGGATATGTAAACTGCATCAAAGCTCTTTGCATAGCTTTTTCTTCGTATGTTTTCGCAACATATACTGGTCGCATTGTTTTTGGATCTAGCCCTGTGTAATACATACAAGTTGCCGGTGTACCTGGTGTAGGGTAAAAATCCTGTACCTGTTTTGGCGTATAATGAATTTTTTTCAAATAGCACGCAAGTTCGATTGCGGCATTTAAATCACTTCCAGGATGAGAACTCATCAAGTAAGGAACGATAAACTGTTTCATTCCAAATTCTTCATTTTTTTGTTTAAATTTATCAACAAATTTCAAATACAGCTCTTTTCTAGGTTTTCCCATTTTATCCAATACAGCAGCACTGATATGCTCTGGGGCAACCTTTAGCTGTCCACTAATATGATATTTTACAAGTTCATCAAAAAACTCATCACTTTTATCATACATTAAATAATCGTATCGAATTCCTGAACGGATAAATACTTTTTTGATATTTGGAAGACTTCTTACAGCTCTAAGCATATCCAAATAGTGACTGTGGTCAACGATTAAATTATTACATGGTTTTGGATGTAAACATTCTTTGTTTTTACAAGCACCAAATTCACGCTGCTTGTTGCAGGCTTCTTTGGAAAAGTTTGCGCTTGGTCCTCCAACATCATGAATGTACCCTTTAAAGTTTGGCAGTTTCGTAATTGATTTTGCCTCTTCTACAACACTTTCTACACTTCTTGATGAAATAACTCTTCCCTGATGATGTGTAATAGCACAAAAAGCACAAGAACCAAAACATCCTCTATTTGATACAATAGAAAACTGTACCTCTTCTATCGCAGGTATATATTTATATTTTGGATGGAAAGTACGCTCATATGGTAAAGAGTATGTAAAATCCATTTCATCCTGTGTTAGTGGCAAAGGTGGCTGATTTTGAACTACATACCATCCATCATATGGTTCTACCAATATTTTTGCCGCAATAGCATCAATATTTTCATGTTGTATATGAAAACTTTTCGCATAAGTATACTTGTCATTTTTAACTTCTTCAAACGAAGGAAGCATAATATAATCACTTAAATATTCTAAACTTTTTGTTTTCCACACAGTTCCACGAATATAACATAAATCTTTTGCCTCTAAACCACTGTTTAAGGCATCTGCCACTTCCACAATGGTGTTTTCTCCCATCCCATACATTAACAAATCAGCCTGGGAATCCATCAAAATACTTCGTCTTACTTTATCATCCCAATAATCATAATGAGAAAGACGTCGTAAACTAGCTTCAATCCCTCCAATTAAGACAGGTTTATTTGGAAATAATCTTTTTAAGATTTGTGTATATACAGTTGTAGGACGATCTGGTCTTTTCCCCATGATTCCTTCATCGCTATATGCATCGTGATCTCTTCTTCTTTTATTAACAGAATAATGATTTACCATAGAATCAATATTTCCAGCAGATACTAAAAACCCCAATCTAGGTTCTCCAAACTGTAAAAATTCTTCATCCTTATGCCAGTCTGGCTGTGCCAGTATCGCACAGCTATATCCATATGCCTGCAGCACTCTGGTAATGATTGCACATCCAAAAGAAGGATGATCCACATAGGCATCTCCATTCACATATACAAAATCAACTTGTTCAAATCCCTGTTCCAGCATTTCTTCTCTTGTTGTAGGTAAAAAAGCCATCGTTTGTCCTCCTTTATTTGTGCTATTATCGTACCATACTTTTCTTTCATGTAAAGAAAAACTTTCATAAAAAAAGAACCCTGACAGGGCTCTGGAAGTCAGATGATAATGGTTGTAAAAGAATAGAAGAAAATACATAGATGCATTTCTTTTGTTAGGACTATCTAACTTCACACATAGTATATACAAAAAGTTAGTCTTTGTCAACATTTTTGTTTTATTTTTTTATACAGCTTTATAACAGTTTTTTCCTTTTTAGGTACAACAATAAACAACCTACAACACTAACAGATAAAAGAATAACGAAGAGATAACCATATTTCCATGTTACTTCCGGCATAGAGGTAAAATTCATGCCATACCATCCAACAATTAATGTCAAAGGCAAAAAGATAACTGTTACAACCGTAAAAACATACATTGTCTGATTTAATTTATAATCCTGCTGAAACTGGAATTCTTCTTTTAACTGTTCAATATATTCCTCCATCATGCGTACTCTTTCTTCTATTCGTACAGCTTTATCCTTTGCGATTTTTAACTGATGCAGATGTTCTGTGTGAAAAAATGTATTTTCATCCTCCAGCAAATTTTCACATACATCCAAAATCTGTTCCATAAAATGTGACATACGAAGCATAAGACGCCTGTATTCTCGAAATTCACTTGCTATTCCACGATCAAAGGAACTTATCTTCTCATCAAAAGCTGTCATTTCATTTTCAACCTCATCCAGTTGCCTCTCAACATGAAAAAGTACATATTCTAAAACCGCACGCAGTGTTTTCTCTAGAGTGCATACACCAGGATCCAGCTGAAGGATTTCTTTTTGAAGTTCCTGTAAACATGTTTCATCATCACATACAATAAGAAGCGTATGCAAGACAATATAAAAACTTATCTTAGGAGTATCTTGTTTGTATTTTGTAAATAGATACAAAATACCAAACACATATCCATAATAAGTATCTACTTTATTTACTTTTTTATCATCTGATTGTCCCAGTACTTCCTTAATCGTGTTCTTTGAAAACAAATGCATTTGTTTCTGCATGTATATAAGATCTTCACTTTTACAAAATCCAACAAGTAAATTTGTTGTATCCTTTTGCCATTCACAAGGCATCCAAGTATCTTTTGCTGTATAAAACATCATATTTTCCCTTCTTTACTTTACCAAATCTTTTAAAGCATGATAAATGATGTATTCGGCATAAGTATCCATAGCACAATACTCATATAATGCCTGATAAAGTTCTTCTTTTCTTTCTTTTTGAGACGTTTCATATTCTCTCCAGCATTGTACAGCTTCCATACCATGAGATACACTTAAGCTTTCATATGTATAATCAGAAAAAATAGGAACCAGTTTTTTTAATGAATACATCCCTTCCATACGAAGATCGTAAATATTCCCACTAGAAAAAGGCAAAGACAAGTCAACCATACGTTCCCATATTTGTTGAAGTTCATCTTTATATTGAGGAAATTGTTTTGCAAGCTGTATCAAGCGAAGTTTTTCTGCCCCCTCCATATTATAAACCAAAATACTTCCTTCTTTTGGAAGGTCGTTAATCAAATGACGAATAAAATCTTCTCGACAATCTTTTTCACCAATAAAACCTCGCTGTTCTAAATCCCCATTTTCTTTTTCTATATGCAAAGAATATTGAAATGTTAAGACATCAAAGGGTTTCATTCCTTTATAAGGAGGATAGGCAAGAGTTTCCCATTCAAAATCCAAATAAGAAATAGGATAGTGAATATGTTCCTTCATCCATATACGAATTGCTCCTTTATCAATGAAAAGCCCATTATTCCTATCAGCCATGATTTGTGCAAATTGAAACCTTGTTCCCTCAATACGATCAACATCAGCATCTTGTAATCTTGTTCTTCCTTCCTCAAACATTTCTAACTTATGGGAAGACTGTACCAAATGCATAATAGAATTAGAAGGCAACGTTTCTGGAAAACATTGTTCATAATATGCACATTTTCCTCCTCTTGTACATACAGCTGTTCTTTTTGTTTCTATCTTTTCCTGTACATCAAGTTTACGCAAAGCTTCCAGCAATGGTAAAAGATCTCTAGTATATTCTGCAATCAAATCTTTAATGCATCCATGCGGATGATTCTTCGAATTAAACAGATGATCATTCACAACTAGTAATTTTCTTACATCCAAAGTTTCTTCACGGATATAGTCAGCATTTAAATGAATTGCATATACTTCATCTACTTTAATATCACATTTTTCAAGTACGCTTAACGTATCCGCCATCATTTGTGCTTCACTTTCTTTTGGATAGCAGTTTACAAAAGGAAAATATACTTGTACGCGTTCTTCCTCCTGCAGTAGAATAGGAACTTTTACACGAAGGTCTTCATAGGAAAAACGTGCATTGACTAAATTTTTCTTATTTTTAAAAGCTTCTATCGCAAGTTCTTTAGGATCATTAGGCTGTCCTGTAAACACATTTTGTATCATTAACAATTCTATGGATAAAGCAATAATATCTTCATTATATGTAATATAGGGGACAAATTCCTTCTCTACTCGTTTGGATAACCAGTATTGTTTTGGACATCTTTCCAGCTTTTTAAAATCACTGATATGATACATATTCTTCTCCACACTTTCTATTTTCACAAGACAATTATAGCACACTTCTATTTTCATTCTGATACATTCCAGCCATATCTTGTACGATTTTTAAAATTTCTTTCTTTAATTCTGCTGGTTTTAAAATTCGTACATGATTTCCTAAAGACAGTAAAAACTGCATTGTTGGGATTTTACCTTCCATAATTGCCTGATAATGCAAAGTATTTTCATCTATCCATTCCATAACGACATCATAACCTGCAGGTTTCTCACTGACAAGCAAGGCACTTTCTTTATAAATATGCAAATCAAGCTTATAGTATTCATTTTTCATAAGACCCATTTGTCCTATATGATCTTTTATATGAAAAGAAGGATCTCTTTGAAAAGAAGCTTCCAATATTCTTAAATCCTGCATACGTTCTTCACTAAACTTAAATTTACGAAAATCTTTTGCTTTTAAAGAATACCCCAGGCAATAATAACTCCCCTTATCATTTAACAATTCGTATGGATGCACACGAACAGATGAAAAGCTATTGGCATGCATACTTTTATAAAGAATAGAAATCACGCGATGATCATCTCTGGCCATTTCCATACGCTGAATCATATCTTTTATATGTTTGCTTACATGAACCCCTTTGGTTTCCATATAAAAACCTTTTTCCTTTGAACTTATTGCAGTGGAAGCCAAAAGCTTATCACAGGCATTTTCAAATTCAGAATATAAAAGAAAATCACCATGGCTTTTCAAGTAACTTTGTGCTTCTTTTACTGCCTGCAATTCATCTTTACGCAAAGAAACAACTGGAAAAAGAGAATTAGGCAGCAAACGATATCCGCCATATTTCCCTGTCGTACTTTCAATACGATATCCTGCTTCTTCCAGTTCTTTCCTATATTCTGATATATTTCGTATATTCGTTTCTAACAATTGTGCAAGTTCTTCTTTTGTTAAAAAGCCTCTTGCCTTTAACAGAAGAAGCATTCGAATACAGTTTGCACTTTTTCCCATAAGTTTTCCTTTCTAGGCTAAAACAGTTTTTGTCTTTAAAGGAGAATAACGACTTGGATAGGATCCATATTTTCCATCAATCTTCTCCATTTTAGGAACAACTCCAAGATATGCCAATGGAAAAACCATTTCTCCAATACCGCGATCCAAAGCAAATCCAAGAGCTTCTTCCAGCCCTATAGCACCTGCTTCGATCAATGTCATAACGGTATCTAAATTTCGCATATAAATGGCATGCTGCAAAATAGGATAACCATTAAAAATCCAATTGGGATCTGCTCCTTCCCTTAAAACCTCTACAAGCAGATTATGGTCATCATTCCATACTGCATTTAATAATTGTGTAGCCAATTTTCTTTCACTCATCATAAAGCTCATCCTCTCTGTTTACAGCTCTATGATAAAACGTATTCTTACATTATTTATGTAAGAATATAAATATTTTACATCTTTTTTTAATTTTTGTATAGAAAAAGCCAGAGATAAACATACTCTCTGGCAAAAACTAACGATTACCCATGGAAGAATCTGTATTTCCATTCGTATCATTTGTCATATTATCGTTATTATTGTTTCCACTCATGTTATTGGTAGCATCATAACGATAAGCATCAAAAGCATTCAATGCTTCATCAATTTTCGCAGATGGATCATATAAGAATAAGTAATTTCCATTTACTCTTGCATTGTATTCCATTTCTTTTCCTGTAATACTAACTTTTACTTTTCCATTATTTCTAGCTTGTTCCATGATTTTTTTCATATTTTCATCGTCTTCTTTTACACGATATAAATATGCATTTTTTCCATCGATGGTAAAGGAACGACCTTCATGAGCCGCAAACTCCATATTGTCAAGTGTCTGCATATTTTCATATTTAATATTTTTCTGTGTGAAGAAATCCATCACATTATCAATGGAATCCTGTACAGCTTGCCCACTATCTTCTACTGCATTACGAATATCTTTTCCTACATTTGAATTGGACATATCATTTCCTGTCGTCCCTTTGTCATTCATACTGCAGCCACCTAAAAATGTTAAACTAAGGAAAACAGCCGCAAGCATTTGTTTACTAGTTTTCATTATCAATTCCTCCTGACATCACTAGTATTCACACACTGATAAACTTTATACATTTAATATAAAAAACCAGCTATGCCTCAACTGGTTTTTTTAAATATGCTGGATTTTTTGCCTTTATGACAAACCATAAAAACAAAACAATTCCTTTCAAAATTGAACTCACTGTAATAGCCCACCAGATTCCATTTAGTCCAATAAACTGGCTGAATACATATGCCAATGGAATACGTATTGCGGTTAATGTAACACTTACAAAAGAGGGAGGAAGTGTTTTTCCTAATCCATTAAAACAACCTGCCGCTGCATATTCCAGACACATAAATGCCTGTGATATCGCAAGTATACGAAGATAATCCACCCCTAATGGCAATACCTGTTCATCATTTAAAAAGATATGGAAAATAGCTTGCGGGAAGAAAAATAACAGACACGTTGTAAAAACACCCCAGCCAAGCATAACACCTACCGATACATGAAAGCCTTGTTTAATACGTTCAGACTTCCCTGCACCATAATTTTGTGCCACAAAACTGTTTAAAGCAGCTGCATATCCTTCTGCACTCATCCAGGAAATAGATTCTATTTGCGAACCAATTTTTTGTACCGCAACAGCTCCATCTCCCCATCCGGCAATCATTCTTGCGATAAACATAGAGATACTGGAAAACAGCATACTTTGCAAAGCTGTAGGAAGTCCAATCATAAAGATTTCTTTTCCCTGTTTCGTATGAAAATTGGAGAATACATGTACCTCATGAAAAACAAGTGTATCTTTTCGAATAGAAAAAAGAAACAATATAAATACCATAAACTGTGCAAATACTGTTGCGATTGCAGCACCGCTTACACCCATAGGTGGAATAAAACCAAATCCAAAAATAAACAAAGGATCTAAAACAATATTTAACACCAAACCAATAGCAGTAACCTGAAAGGAAATACGGCTATTTCCCATAGCTGTCATGATTCCTGTAAGAATCTGATTCATAAAAGAAAATATAACAAGCCCGCAGGTAATCATCAAATAAATACGGGCATCCTCAATTACTTTTGCACTATTTAAATGAAAAAAAGCTATCATTTGATGAGAAAAGACAATCGATAAAAAAGAAAAAATAATTGCGAAAGCGATTCCCATTTGAATCGCACTTTGTGCATACATGGAAGCATCCTTATGTTTTTGTGCCCCCAAAGATTGCCCTACTTTAATTTGTCCACCCATTTTTGCTAATGTAGCCAAACCATTTGACAACCACATAAACATACCGGCAGCCCCTACAGAAGCAACCGCATTTGCCCCAATACGTCCAATCCATATCATATCTGTAAGATTATATGCCATCTGAATGAAACTGGTTGCCATAATAGGCAGAGCCAATGCACTCAAAGCAGGTAATATTTTCCCTTCCAGTAAATTCACATATGTTTTCATATAACACCTCATTTAGGATTTTAGTATAACATAATCCTAAAAAAATGCATAAGAAAAAACATCATTCTTCTTATGCTGCATGTTTTCTTATCATTTCAATTACTTCTTGAATGTATTTGGCATCTTGTAAACTGTGATACACATTTTCATGCAAATGCTGTTTTACATCATCAATAAATGTTTGAATTTCTAATGTCATATCATCTCCATGAAAGGGATACTTTCTTTCAATCGTTTCCTTTTCTAAACGAATTGTATATTCACAGATACGATTATACATTGGAATATAAATTTCCCCTTTTTCCCCTTTAATAAGCGCATATCTTTCTTTTTCCTTATCGATTGCCCCTTCACCTGTTGCGATAATTCCATTATCAAAAGAAAGTTTCGTAAAAAAATTCATTTCAATTCCATTTTCAATCTGGATGTTTGACTCAACTTTCTTAATAGGACTATTTGCCAAATCAAGAAGAAACCCTAATACATAAGTTCCTATATCATTAAGAGCTCCTCCTTGCTTTTTATCAAACAAATAGGAATGCTTATCAATATCTTGATTGTCAGAACAAAAATTTGCATTTATAGAATGCACTTTTCCTAAGCATTTGATATCTTGTTTTAGTGACTGATATCCAATATTAAGTTTTGTCTTCAAGGCTTCCATGCAATAGCCATCATATTGTTTTACAGCTTCTATGATATCTTCTATGTCTTTACTACTCAATGCGATAGGTTTTTCTGCCAGTACAGCTTTATGATGTTGAAGTGCCTTTATAATCCATTCCTTATGATCAAAATGTGGAAGTGCAATATAAACAGCCTCAACATTTGGATCTTCCAATAGCTTTTCATAGTCATGATAAATTTTTACTGAAGGATGTTTTTGTACATAAGAATCATGATCCTGAATACTTTTAGAAGCAATTGCATATACTACACCATCACTATAAGTAATACTTTTCACAAATTTTCTTGCGATATTGCCAAAACCCAAAATTCCAAATTTCATTTAATTTCCTCCATAATATGTATACTAATATCGAATATTATAACGTACTTCATAAACAATTGATACACTGTAAAATGAAAAAGAACTCAACTTTGAGCCCTCTTTTTCATTTATTCTGTTTTTTCTACATGTTTAGGAAGAACTACGATTGCCTTGAATAAATCCCCATCTGTTTCAATTTTAAAGTTTCCATTTTGTGTTTCTGTAAAGCTTTTTACAATAGCCAGTCCTAATCCACTTCCACTTGTATGACGAGATTTATCTCCTCTTACAAAGCGCTCTACAATTTCTTCTGTATTAAAATTTAATTGTTCTTCTGATACATTTTTAAATTGAATTTCGACTTTTTCTTCCTTTTCTACAATATCAACGTATACGCGTGTAGATGGCATTGCATATTTCGCAATATTGGTAAATAGATTTTCAAAGATTCTAAATGTTTTTCCTCCATCCAGTTCTACCATAATGGGTGCACTCGAATTTTTAAGGATTGTAAGCTGTTTTTCATCTAAACACTCACTGCATTCTGCCTGCGCCTGTTCCAGTAATGCATTCATATCCAACTCCATGATATCTAAATGGATGTTTCCACTGTTAACTTTACTTACTTCAAATAAATCTTCAATCAACGTACTTAAGCGATTCGTATACTGCTGCAGCATGCCAACATATTCTTTTTTTGTCGGTTCATCTAAATTTTCCTGTTGTAATAATTCTACATAATTACGTATTCCAGTTAAAGGCGTCTTTAAATCATGGGATACATTTGTAATCAGCTCTGTTTTCATATTTTGTGATTTTGTTTCTTCTTTTACTGCTTTTTCAAAACCGCTGCGAATATTTTTGAATTCATCATTTAAAGAATTAAAGATTCCTACATCAAGATCATTATCTACATCAAAATTACCATTTGCAAGGGAATGCGCGGCTCCCTGTAAATTTAAATAATCCACCTGAATCGCTTCATATTTCTTCTTCATCCAAATAAAAATCGCTATACTGTAAATTAAAGCAGGAATAAAAGCTGCTCCCCATAAAACAGCGCAAACTATAATCGCAATAAAATTCACAAAAGTAATCTTAAAAAACCATTTATCCATCGGTGTTTTCATATCTACATTTGATATCATATCAACCGAATTCTTTAACTTCATAAACAGCATTCCTATAAGGGTATCTTCTTTTAAATAGCGAACAAAGCCGCAGGCAAAGATATATTTAATATAGAACAGCGTCATTGCGATAATAACAAGATTTAGTATCCATGTTAGCATGTTTATAATAAAGACTAAATTTGGTCTATAGCCAAAGCCATATTTTTCTAAAAACATACTTAATACACCACTTATGGAATAGCCACTTACCATTACAACACAGGCGGAAGCAAACATGATTGCGAAAGTGAACAGGAAGAAAGCAATTTCACCTTTTATATGAGAAGTCGATTTAAATGGCTGTACTTCCTTTACAATTTGAATTGGATAACATAAAAGGAAAAGCGCCAGTATTACGGATGATACTAGTAATGTCACTAAAACAAAGTTTCCTGACCCTTCATAACTGTAGTATCGTGAAGCAATATAGCCTGAATTTAACACCGGTTTTTCAGGCACTCTAAAGTATACCTCGATATTTTTAGGACATTGTAAATTGGCTTCTGCAAAAATCTCAGTCCCATTATCTAGAGTTACATCAGTTTGCAAATTGTAATAACTATCATTTAAAAAGTCAAAATTTGCCATATTGATTCTATCTTTAACTGAATAATTACCATCTTCATCAAATACAATATGCATAAAAAGCAAACTATCTTTTTTAAAATCAGGAATGTTTTTAGAAGATTGATTTGTGGAAATTGTCCCTGTTTTTGTATTTTTTATCCAGTAATCAAAGTTTTCATCATTATATAAATTCTGATAACCTTGATAATCTATCTGATCTAAAAATGCTTGTTCAACTTCTTTTTTCCCCATCTCTGAAGAACCTTCTTTAAACACCAAAGGCTCGTAAGATTTATCCAGTTTCTCTGATTCCTTTATTATAAAAGAGCGTACTTCATCATCTATACTACTTTCAAGGTATGCTGTATTTTGCTTAACCTCATCATAAATACTGCAGATCATAAAACTCATGACAAAAAGCAAGGCAGCAAATACACCTGCAAATATTGTTTTTTTCTTCATGCATTTCACCTAAACTTTCTCTATTTTATATCCTACACCCCATACTACCTTTAAATAAGCGGGTTTTTTAGGATCCTGTTCAATTTTTTCTCTTAGTTTTCGCACATGGACCATGATTGTTTCTGTACTAATTGCACTCTCCTGCCATACATGTTCATAAATCTGGGCAGCAGAATACACACGCCCTGGATGACTCATCAGCATTTCCAATATAGAAAATTCTTTTGGTGTAAGTTTTACCGGCTTTCTATCTACACTCACTTCTTTTGTATAATAATTTAATTCCAATCCCCTACAACATAGCTCTGTGCATCACTTTCTTCTACACTTTTAAGACCTTGTTTTAGTAAAAGAATTTGTTCATATCTTCTTAGTTGAGAACGCACACGTGCAAGAAGTTCCATAGAGCCAAACGGCTTTGTTACATAATCATCCGCCCCCATGTTAAGTCCTGTAATCTTATCAATGTCTTCTGATTTTGCGGTTAAAAAGATAATAGGAAAATCATATTTTTCCCTCACTTTTAATGTCATGGTAATGCCATCCATAACTGGCATCATAATATCAACAATAGCTAAATGTATCTCATTTTCAGCAATCATCTCCAAACCTTCTTTACCATTTGACGCTAAACAAACCTGATATCCCTGATTCTTTAAATAAATCGCAATTGCATCGCGAATTCCTTTTTCATCTTCTACAACTAAAACTGTATGTTCCATATTTTCTCCTGCCTTTTTTATTTCTGTTATATTTTACAATGAAAGCAATCTATCAGCTACTCTTTACGAAAGGAATTTGTCAAATAATATATTCCTATTAACAACGAAACTCCTCCAATCCAAGATTCCATCAAATTTTTCTGCTTCATTAAATTTGCAATGATATGTATGCATCCAAGCAAAATAAATGTGAAGGATAAAATAAGCATCCGTTTAGAAAGCATCTTTTTTGTAATCCTTTTGTCTTATATTGATAGAAGCTAACATTTTATATCCCACCTTACATAACCATTATAGATAAAAAATCTTATAGACAACAAATTGAATTCTTAATAATTTCTAAAAAATATGTTTTTGTTTGTCCAGTATCAGTCATAATTTCAAAACTTTCTTGCTTTTACAACACAGTCCTTTTTGCTTTGAAACAGGATTATGAAAAGCTGCGTCAATCTTTTGTTTCCTTTTGCATACGATAAAATGGAGGTGGTTTATATCGCTGAAGGAACTTTAGTAATCCAATGCTTTGAAAAAGATAGAAATATTTCTGATGTACACATTTGTATTAGGGACGATAGAAAAATGGTTCCTATCGTTGATATCAAAACAGGAGTTGATGGAAAAACGGAAAAAATACAATTACAAACTCCTGAGAAAGAGAAATCTTTTCAACAAGGTCAATGCCCCTATGGAATTTTCCATATAGAATGTTCAAAAACAGGATATGCATGTGCGTGTTTTAAAAATGTACAGATTTTTCCTGGAGTAAATTCCTATTTACGTGTTGATATGAAAAAAGATGATAAAGGAAGTAAAGATGAAATTATATTCCCTCACCATCATCTTTTTGTGGAGGATAACAATGCTTGAAGAAATTATTATTCCCAATACAATTACTGTACATTTAGGAAGACCGGATTCTCCGGCTGAAAACTTAACGGTAGATTTCCTGTATTATGTAAAAAATGTAGCATCTTCAGAAATTTTCCCTACCTGGCCCTATGAAGCTTTAAAAGCAAATATATGGGCTCAAATGTCTCTGGTATTAAATCGTGTATATACAGAGTGGTATCGTGGAAGAGGATATCCCTTTGATATTACAAATTCTACTGCATATGATCAGGCTTTTGTAAAAGGAAGAGTCATTTATGATACGATTTCAGAAGTAGCAGATGAAGTAATCGGTCAATTCCTGCAAAAGCCATATTATCGAGAACCGTTTTATGCTGAATATTGCGATGGCAGGATTGCCTCATGCCCCGGACTAAAACAATGGGGGACCCTTGATTTAGCAAATCGCGGAAATTCAGCCATTGAGATTATACGGTATTATTATGGTGAAAGCATGCAGCTCCATGATACTGATAATGTACAGGACATTACTCCATCTTATCCAGGTTATCCTATCCGCTTAGGAGCTCAAGGACAATATGTATTTATTATTCAGGAATTATTAAATGGGATTGCGGTCAACTACCCTAACATTCCTCTGATTTATCCTCCTGATGCGATTTTTGGATCCTTAACAGAAAGTGCAGTTATTACTTTCCAAAAGCAATTTAATTTAGCTGCCGATGGCATTGTAGGGCCAGCAACCTGGAATCAAATTTCCAGAATCTATGTTGCAGTTAGAAAACTCGCAGAACTAGGCAGTCTAGGAAGACTGGAAGGATATTTTACAGGTCTTTTTACAGGTAAAGTCTTACGGCGCGGAGATGTTGGAATTGAAGTGCAGCAGCTGCAGTATTTTTTAAATATCGTAGCAGATGCCTATCCATCTATTCCTGCTGTACAAGTTGATAGTCGTTTTGGTTCTGGACTAGAACGTTCCATAAAGGCTTTTCAGCAGGAATTTGGAATTCCAAGCGATGGTCTTGTCGGAGCTGTTACATGGAATCTAATCTATGAAACATATGCAGCACTTATCCAGAATGCATAATTCCCATAAAAAAGTTCTATAAGATTGTTAATGTGAATCACTTATAGAACTTTTTTCGTATTATAAAAGATATATGATCCAGCTGATAAAGAAAAGCAAAAATAAATCTGATATTTTCTATTTACCTTTATAAAAAACATGTTTTAGTTCTCGAATTGCTTCTTTGCTTGTAGTTTTATCATTAGAGATACGATACACATCAGAAAGTTTTCTTTTTTTACATAGCATAGAAACGATGTCTTTTTCTGCAATTTCACTTGGATAAATTCGTAAAACTACATATTGTTCATCATATGGATATTGTACCCATGTAATTTGTTTTTGGTACTGCGATAAGATTTTATGTACTTGCTGCATTTCTTCCTTACAAAGATACAGTTCCATGGCAACAATAGAAACATCTAATTCTTCTGATATTAAATTTTGATGTGCATTATAAACGATTCCATCTTTTTTGCGCTTTGACATATACATTTGTTTCATCACTTCATTTTGAAAATGTTCATAATGTGCATATAACAACATATCTCTTACCTCATATACAAAAGGAAGATAGTTTTCTGCACGTAATGATAAATACAGAGATTTCCATACCTCTTTTTCTAATGTGTGAATTGCATAGGCATCTTTATTTTTTAAGTCAAAGCCCACTACACCATCCATCAAAATCATTCCTAACTTTCCACGAAGTCCCATAAGAGAAGATAAGGCCTCATCTGGTGTTTTACTGGAAGTAAGTAACAGATTCATTCCATTTTCCAAAAACTGATTGATATGTATTTTTGTATACGTATTCATTTTCCCATTTGCTTCCAAAAGCATAGAAAATGGCATTTCGATCAAAAGTTCTGTATGCTTTTTATGAGGAAGATGAAAAGCATTTACAAAAATCGCAAGAAAGATTCCTATTAAGGTGTCTAAAATACGATTACATCCAAAAATAAAAGCACTTTGATCCCCAATATGGGATACTGTAATACTTAAAAATACAACACAGCTTAAATAAGAACTTGAAGGTTGATGTAACGCAACAGGAATATACAACAATGGAATAATCATAATAGAGATAATCGTATATCTCAAAAAATCCTGCTGGTATGTAAAATAAGTTTGAAAAAAATATAACATAACCATACCTAAACATCCACCAATCAGTGTTGATATGATCCTGCTTTTTCCCTTTGACATAGAATCCGACACTTCCGGCTGCATACACAATACTGCCGCAATCGCAGAATAAAATGGGATTCCATTATTTCCCCTTATGATAAATACTACAAAGCATAGAAAAACCGCAATTGCCGATTTTACCATGCGCATTCCAACTTTTGGCATCTGTTTCACCTTCCTATATAATATTTACTGTTTGGCTTTTCGATAGCCGGCAGCTTTTGCTTCTTCTTCGCTACTAAATATTACCAGATTTTTTGAATCTTTCATGTCCTTATAAGCATTCTGTCCAGGACAATGATATATTTTTGATCGAGAATTTCCTCGTATTTCCATATTCGTATCACTTTGTATTTTTGTTTTTTGACTGGATCCATCACGATAATCAATATCTACTAATGGCTGCACGTTATAAACAAATACATGAAACTGAATTCCTTCTCCATTGTCTTCTATAGATTCCGCTTCCATTTCCACTCCATTTGCCACAAGATTATCCCCTTCATATATAGGTGTTACACGATATAACACATGGTTTCCTGTCTCCTTAATGTAATCTGCTACCATGTTTTCAAAAGGCAGCATTCCTTCTACATTCATATAACGCGTTCCTGTAATTAGATTTCTCTCATTCGCATTTTCAGCTGTAAGCTGATAACCAATCAAATGGCAGCGATTATATAAATATTTTCCATCAACAAAATTGTATTGGGTATTGTTCCATCCTGTTGGGTGCACACTTGATATGCTTCCTCTTTTTTCTTTAGGCATTGTTTCTTTCCCAATGTTGGCATAAGCTCCCCGTGCTCTTCCAAGCACATCTAGTTTTTCATAATGCTCAAAGGACTGTTTCGTTTTATCTTCTTCTGGAAAAGAAGGAATATTTCCATTCAATTCAACATAGGCTTTGCCTTCAAATTGTGGAATTGTTTCCAGTGAAACCGTATTTTCTTTATTTATATTGTTTTGTGTACAGCCAGTTAATAGTATTGTACACATTAGGGCAACTGTCAAAAGCAGTTTTTTTATAATATTATGCATCATGATTTCTCCTATAAACTTTTCTTGTAATCTTCTCATGAGAATATCCACGAAATTCTTTTACTTGTTCACATTGAAAGTTTTGTGGAATTTTAAAATAGGTATCTGCTGGATAATGACGATTCCAGCAATAAACAATAATATGATTCATTTTCTGAAGAAGTGTTTCTTCTAGCTCTTCTTCTGCGATACAATATCCTTCCATATGTGCTATTTTATAAAAGTCATCTATAACAACTATATTTTTATGTTCATATAAAGCCTCGCTTTTCTTTTTTATATATAAAGGCTGTTCTTTTATATATGCATACACATCTTTTCTTTGAAGGATATCTTGACTTACTCTTTTTTGATGAAACAACATACCATTTCTTTCATCTATACATACAATCAGATTCATGTTTCACTCCTCCAGTCTTTAATAATAGCATTTTTTAATTAAAATGTGAAAAGAAAACAGCAGTATTAGCCTGCTGTCTTTCTTAAAAATACATTGATTTGATCAAAGTCTACAATTTCTTGTTTATACAATATTCTTATTTTTTCTTCCAAATCATTGCCATATATTCTTTGAAGTTCTTTATAGGAAGATACATTATTTTTTTTCCATATATTTCAAGAATTCGTGAAAAAACAACATAAATTCAAATTCTTCATCGCTTACACACATATCCTTTATCCTTTTTCTACGTTATAAACGAGCTGATGAACCTTTTCTTCTTCAACTATATCATAATCATTTTGATGTGGTGAAGGCAGATAGGAATAAGTTACATCTCCTTTTGAAGTTGTTGGATCTTCTTTATATCCTTTGCAGGAAGAGTGGATTTGACAAATTCCTGTTTCTTCCATAAAGGATAGTGCATTTTGTGCATTCATTCCACTTCCAGCCAAAATTTCAATCTTATCTTTAAACTGCAGCTGCAGCTGTTTTAATAATTCTTTCCCCTGCACTGCCTTATCTTTCATTCCACTTGTCAATAAACGATCCACATGCAAATCAATCAGTGTCTGGATGGCGATAAATGGATCTTTGCATACATCAAAGGCACGATGAAAAACAGCTTCTTTTTTATAAGAATGGATAAGTTCTACCATAGCTTTTGTTTCTTCGATTGCGATACTTCCATCATCTTTCAAAAAACCAAAAGCTATCCCATCTGCCCCATTTTCAAGTAATAATTTTGCTTCATCCATCATGATGGAAACATCTTGTTCATCATAACAAAAACCACCGCCTCTTGGTCGAACCATACAGATTACATGTAATTGTGTCTCTTTTTTAACGCGTCTTAAAACAGCTACACTAGGAGTTAGACCGCCAACACTTAAAGCACTGTTCAATTCTACGCGACTTGCCCCCATTTTCTGAGCAGCTAGACAGTCCTGATAACTGCCTGCACAAATTTCAACAACTTTTTTCATATACAACTTCCTCTTTTACTCAATGCTTCCCATTAAATGACAATGGTGTTTTTCTCTTTTATCTTTTGCCGCCAAACCAATAAATGTAGCTTTGCTTGGAACATTACTGATTACTACAGCATTGGCTCCGATTTTCGCATAATCTCCGATTGTTATATTCCCTAAGCATTTTGCTCCTGCTCCGACCATAACATAATTTCCTAAAGTTGGATGTCTTTTCGCATGTTCATGACCCGTTCCTCCTAAAGTTACGCCATGATAGATTTGACAATCATTACCGATTACAGCTGTTTCTCCAATAACGACTCCCATTCCATGATCAATCAAAAGTCCTTTCCCAATTTTTGCGCCTGGATGAATTTCGATTCCTGTCCAAAATCTAGCAATATTGGAAACGAAACGTGCTAAAAAATACAAATGATGTTTATATAGGAAATGTGCCAGCCGATGAAATATCAATGCTTTTATATGAGGATACAACAAAAGAACTTCAGCTTTGGAATGTGCTGCCGGATCCATTTCCAACGTCCGATTTAAATTGTAATTTAAATCTTTTAGATATTTGAACATATTAATCAAACTCCAATACCGATAAATATTTTTCTCCGCCATCTGGGGCAATGGTTACAATTTTGCTGTTTGGATAATAGCGTGCCAATCGTCTAGCTAACGCAATATTGGCACCACTGCTGATACCGACAAGAATTCCTGTTTCTTTTGCGAAACGTTTTGTTTCCGCAATGGCTTCTTCTTCATCTACCAGCATGATATCATCACAATACGTATTATCAAAATTTACTGGAATAAAGTTCGCTCCAATTCCCTGAATCTTGTGAGGACCTGCCTTTTGACCACTTAAAACTGCACTTGTTCTTGGTTCTCCAGCAACACAGCGAATAGAAGAATTATATTCTTTCAAACGCTTTGAAACACCACTGAATGTTCCTCCGCTTCCAACACATGCTACAAAAATATCTACATCTGGCAATTGTTCCATAATTTCTTTTCCTGTTGTTTCATAATGAATAGCAGGATTTGATGGATTAGAAAATTGTTGTAAAGATACATAGTTTGAATTTTCATTCAGCATTTCCTGCATTTTATCCATAGCCCCCTGCATACCTTTACTTCCAGGCGTTAATACAAGTTTAGCACCATATGCACGAACCAGCTGTCTTCTTTCCACACTCATAGTTTCCGGCATTATAATTACGACCGGAATTTTATATACAGCACCAAGCATAGCTAAGGCAATCCCCGTATTTCCACTTGTTGCCTCGATTAATACACTTTCTGAAGTAAGAACTCCTTTTTTTATAGCATCTTGCAGCATTCCTAATACTGCACGATCCTTTACACTTCCACCTACGTTAAATTTTTCTAATTTTACATAAATATTTGTATCCTCAATTTGATATAGAGGAGTATTTCCAATCAATTCAATTGTATGTTTCATACGTTAACCTCCTATATGCCTATCGCATAGTTTAACTTATTATGACATAATCATGCGAAAACACAACTTATATGCCTTGTGTTCTTTAACAGTATATGAAACTTTTTTATTTTGTTTACTTGCTTGTAATATATGTTATATTTTTTAATTGTATGGATATAGTTCCATCTGGATGATTACAAAACTCTACATATTCTTTAGAATTCATATAATCTACTGGAATTATAATTTCAATTCCTTTATCTGTTTTTATTTTTTGAACTTTTTCTGCTTTTGCAGGCTTTACATACTCCATTTCTATTTTTTCTGGAATTCCCTGTTTTTTTATTTCTTCTTTAAAATCTGCCTGTGCTAAAGGAGAAGAAAATAAAACCTGCGCAACATCATCAACACTTAAAGACTGCTGCATAGAAGCACTATCTACCAGCATACTTTTCATTTTAGGTACAATTTCTACTTCATCCAAATCATATTTTTCACTCACTGCTTCACTTACTTTTGACAAGCATTTAAAAGTTTCTTTATAAGAAGGATTGGCATTGCTTTGTAAAATAATATCTGCCATGAAGTTTACTTTTTCTCCTTCAATTTCTACTTTGTTTTCAACACAATGAATACTGAAATCAGAAAGCTCAACTAAAAATGCACGATCTTGTTTTACAAGATTTGCACTTAACAATCCAAAGCAGGGAACAATTTCATTAACAGAACCATTTTCATTTACTTGTAAATTGTGCGTTATACCTTCCATATAAGAATTATCTAATACTAGAAAGTATCGTCTTCCTTCTTTTTTCAAGATCGCAATAACCAAATCACTTGACTGATACAAGGCATACTGCATTTTCTTTTCAAAAATTATATTGGCAATTTGTTCACTGCATTCTTCAAATGAAAGTTTTTCTTCTTTTAGCTCTGCCAGCCTTTTTTTCATCGTGCTTTCTTCTTTAAATATCGCTTTCTTTCTGCCTGCATTTTGAAAAACTTTCTCCGCTTTAGACAATAACATTTTTTCTGTTTCCACAGACATATTTTCCATGCAGGAAACAGAAGTAATACAATTGTTATGCTCACAATCTAACACATGGACAATTACTTTTTCAAATTCCATCTTATCCACTCCTTGACCGTATAATCATATCTTATTTTTAATGTTTTTAAAAGAATTACCATCAAAAAAAATCCTTTGTTATTTATAAAATGATAACAAAGGATTAGAAATAGTTTTATTCAAGTAAGTTCTTTTCTTTTAATTTTTCTTCTAAAAAAGTACGGAAAACAAATTCATCATTATCCTGCAATCCAACATGATACAATTTATCAATATCCTCCTGTTGAAATAAAAACAATTCATGTGGATCCAACATACCTTCAGGATAATAGACTGCACTGTAATCATACAATTTCCCACTTGAAATATGTTCTTGTATTCTTCCTACAATAAGTACTTTTTTTGTTCCTTGTTTTAAAGAAACTACACTTCCTAATGGTAATAAATTTTTTAAAGTTTCTTTTTTCATCTTAGTTAAACTCCTTAGCTTATCAGTTATATTTTACCTTAATTTTAAATCCTAAACCGGCCACTAGACTTGCTTTTCCTCCAATGGTAAACTCCCCGCTTTTACTGGAAAATTCCACGCCTCCGCCAAGTGCACCAACTTCTCCGCTGCCAGTTGCCTCAATCGTAATTCCAAAAATCGTAAAGGAACCTTTTACTTCACCTCTAAGCGCCGCAACACTTCCTTCGGCTTTTAGAGAAATTTCTTCTTTATTAATCACCGCTTTTGCTTCACCTGTTGCGACTCCAACTCCAACCTTACCTTCTGCATCTGCATGTATGAATGTATTTCCTATACTTCCAAACGCCTTCACTTCTGCTAAAGCTGCCTGTACCTCTGCTCGCAATTCAAGATGGGGGTCGAATTTTCCATTTAACATTGGCACTACTTTCGCATCCATAGAAAGATCTGCACTTCCTAACGATAAGGAAGTTCCAGCATTTAAATACTTTTTCGATGTAGTAAGTGAAGCTTTATAAGCAGTAAATCCTGCAAATATACCGGCACAAACACCATTTTTTAAATAGGAAAACAGATTTTTTGATGGGGATAAACTATGATGAAACCGATGGGTAGTTTTCATCATTTCTGTTTTTATTGGACTTTTAAGTATTCCTTTTACAGCACTGCCTTTTAAAGGAAAAAGTGCTATTGATGACAAGCTGTTTATTTCCCTTGTTTTTTTCAACAATGCAGTTTCCAGTTCTTCTGTATCTTGTATACTTCTTCTTAAATATGTACACAAAGATTGATGGGCTTTTTGTAACTGGATGAAATTAGAATACAATTCCTGTGCCTGTATTTGCTTTTTACTGTCTTTATAAGAGTTTATTTTAATACGATTTGTTAAAGCATATAGCTTTGTAAATGAGATATTTTGCGCTTTTTGAAGTGCATATGTTAATTTTCCAGTATCCGTTTTAATCAGTTGTTTTTAAATCTTTATATTTATTTTTGTTTTAGCTGATTACAAATAGTTCTTTGTTTTTGTATCATTTGCAGCATGTTATGTAAGTGCTGTTTCATATATGGGAGTTCTTCTTTTAATACCACTGAAAATATATAGGAATAGCTGCTTCTCAGGTTTTTTTCAATCAAATTTAATTCCTGCTCATATTGTCTAATGACATGCAACATTTCAGCGGAAAGCATCTGCACCGCTATTCAACTGTTGTTCCATCTGCTGATAAGCTGCTGCTGTCTGATCTAAAAATTTAGCGTATGATTCAACAATAACTTCATAATTGTCAAAAACTGGAAGCATTGCCTGAAACCTGTTTTTTAATGTTTCAGAAGATGGGCTTTGCCAGTAACTGGACAATTGCATCATAACCGCTGATATTTCTTTCAAACAGCCGGAAAGTTGTTTGTTCTGCATACGAATACCTTGTGCTGTTTGTTGTAATTGTTCAAGCGTAATTTGAATTTCCATGTGATTCCTCCTTAGTTTGCTAATCGCCTTGCCTGTGCCACTCTATCATTTTGCATATCGCGATATGCTTTGGCGCTGATTTTCAAGAAGTTTGCATACTCTTTCATAAGCAAATGCATTGCTCGAAAATCTTTCTCAAATCCTTTAATTTGCTGTGTAAAGGCCTGATTATCCTTTCCACTCCATCCACTTGACATCGCATCAACCTGCTGAAAAAGCTGATTGTAATGCTTCTGATATGCAAGTGCCTGCTGTTCAATTCTTGTCGCACTGCTTTCCAAACGCGATGGATCCACTTGAATTTGAATTCCCATAAGACTCTCCTCCTTTCTTTTATATAAGCAACAGACAATCACCATAAGCAATATCACTTTCATATAAATACTGCTCAGGATGCATAATCTGTTTACTTCTTTCGTTATATACGTACATAAACATCTTTATAGGAATATCTTTTTGAGTAATATATTCTAAATTTCTATATATCATTTCTTTCATTTCTTCTATTTTTAAAGAAAGTGAGACTTCCACAAGAAAGCGTAAGGATAAAATAGGAATAAAAACTTCTATAAGAATTCTTTTCTTCATATATCTATCTCCTGTGCAATCTGTAACAATATATGCTTTCTATTTAAAATGACGGCATTTCTTCGTTTTTCTTCATAAGCAATACCTTGCATCCCTAACATATAAGATGCATCTGCCAACCCTCTTCCCACCCATACCATTAAACCTTCTTCCATACGATCCATAAAAACATCAAGTTCTTTCATTTGCTGATAACAAGACATATCAAGAAAAAACACATGATTTACATCATTTTGTTCCAGCAAAGAAATTGCACCTTCTTCATTATCTAGTAATAGAGATACATTCTCTTTATCCCATATACAGAAAGAAGATTTCGTTTCCTTTTTATTTTCTATATATGCAGCACAATGATCTTGAAGCTGTCTTTTTATTCCTTTTACAAATCCATTTAGAAAAGTAGTATTTGTCAAGAAAACAATAAATTTCTCTTTTTCAAAACTAACCTGATATTCCTCCATACTTTGCTTGTCTATTCCGATAAAAAGATATCCTTTCCTCGTCTTTGGAAAAGGGATAACTTTCGAGATACTAGGCAAGGCCCATGGCTTTTTATGTTTCTTATAAGATACTCTTATCTCTTTATGAAGCTGTACGATTTTTACTTGTCTGCCATCATCACATACATAACTTCCCTTTTGATGTAATGGCCTTTCTAAATTTTCGTTTCCCAGCAATGTTATATAACTACTTTCTTCACGCAATTCTCCTATGATACGTAAATCAAAATAAGGAAAAAGCAGATAAGGAATCATCTGTAAATCACTTCCAAAAACAAAGAAATGAATATTCGTTTTTTCTCCCTCTCTTAAAAGAAAGAGAATATCTTCCATAAGTTCAGGAAATGTTTCTTTAAAATATTCAAATTCCTGCAATACAATAACAATATCATTCTTTTCTTCTTCATTCTTTTTTCGTTTACGTATTCTATTTTTTAAATATGAAAGAAAATGTTTTATTTTTTCAGATTCTTCAACAGAAATTGCCTCCTGCACGCTTGGATACTGTAATAAAGACTCTTTTGAACCTGGATGAACCGCTAATATATAAACATAAACAGGGTTATCCTGATATAAATTTTCATTTTCCTGTAAGAAGACATTAAGAAAACTTGCCTTTTCTTTGCTGTCGATGAGTAAAAGATGATGGAATTGAGAAATATCAAGTATCCATGGATATTGGCTTTGTTTCGAAATATCATCTACCATCCCCATATTCCAGCAATTTTGTAAAGAACTCTTTATTCTTTCTAAATCTGGTTTTAAATTTGGAAAAAACAATTGTTTAGCACATTTTCCTTTCGCAATTTTTTTCAGATAGAAAACAATCATTTGCAATTCTGTATGTTCCCTATAGGTTTTAGGCTTCACTTCTTTTAAAAGTTCTTTTTGCTGATTAAAGATTCGAAGTACTTTATCTTCTTTATCATTTTTTGTTTTTTCATCTATATATGGCTGCTGTGTCCATGCACTTTTTCCTTTCACATAGACTTCATTATTTCCAACTTGAAGATAAAATTCTCCTGGATTTTTCAAATATACTGCATCATCATTTTTCAACATATCCATACTATCTTGTCGATCCTGTACTTTTAAACATAAATGAAAATGAGAATTGCTCCAAATTTCTTCATCAACTACACCAAATGGCTTTTGTGTAGCTAATAAAAGATGAATGCCTAAACTTCTTCCAATTCTAGCAATCTGCTTTAAAAAATCTAAAAAGTCTGGATATTGTTGCTTTAATTGTGCAAACTCATCTATAACTATGAACATATGAGGAATAGGTTCTTTTCTTTTTTGTTCATGAACAAGTTTTTGATATTTATAAATATCCATGCTTCCTAAGGAATCATTCGCAAATATCTGTTGACGACGATTGACTTCACTTTGTAAAGAAAGATGCATTCGTCTTCTTTCATCTTCACATAAATTTGTCATTATACATGAAACATGGGGAAGCCCCTGTAATGCATTTGCCATCATTCCTCCTTTATAGTCAATAATAACAAAGCAAACATCTTCATATGAAAATTGGATAGATAAAGAAAGTATATATGTCAAAATACATTCACTTTTCCCACTACCTGTAGTACCAGCAAACAAGCCATGTGGTCCATGTGCATTCTCATGTGCATCTAGCCAAATATATTCATTAAACTCATCAATTCCAATGGGAACACGCAAAGAATCCTCGCTTTGTGATTCTTTCCACCTTTCTAGAATATTTAATTGGTTCAAACATGTACAAGAGTATAGAGAAAGAACTCCAAAACTTTCATAAATATCTTTTTTATCCTCTTCAAATTCCTGTAAAAGCATAAGTTTTCGAAATAAATTTTCAGTAGATTCCTTTTTTTCAACTTCAAATAAAATGTTTTCCTGTTTTTTATTTTCTTTATAAAACACATTTTTATCTTCAGTAGAGAAAATAAAATCTACGGAATCAGAAAGCATTTCTTTTTCTTTACAACATTGTATGTATTTCACGTTTTTCATTAAATAAACACTATTTAAAATTTGCTGTGTCAGTTTTTTTGAAATATTTAATAAGACAATGATATAAAATCGATTCTCACTTCTTTTTTGTTTGAGATACACTAATAATTTTTGTATATCTTTTTCATCACTATATACATGACGTATATTGTTTTCCTCTACTTGAGAAATCCATTTTGCTTTTGATTTCCATAAATATTCCTGCTCACCAACAAGCAGTATAGTTACATCTTTTTTAGAATGAAGAGCTGCTATATACAAAATAAACATATTCCCATAATACAATGCCTTTTCCCCATAGACTCCTATCGTATACTTCTTTAAATCAACAAGAAAAGGATATTTTATTTCATATGAACTATTTACAAACTTCAAATATTCTTCTTTTACTTCATTTTTCTGAAGATCAAACACTTCCTGTTTATCAGAAATAGGTGCTTTTATTTTTTTCAGTTTCCATCCACAGTGAAGATACAAAAAATCATCATTCTCTTTTTTTCTATTCCACAAACACGGACTTCTTGTTTCAATATATTTTTTCACAGTAATGAAATCTTCTATTTTATTTCTTTCATAACATTGTTTTTCTTGAATGTATTTATAAACTTCATTATTTTTCACTTTTAGATATCTGCGATAGTCGTTTAAAAGACTGTTGTATTGTTTTTTAAATCGTATTTTTTCATAATATTTTGAAATCAATGGCCAAAACATTGTAGTAAGCATCATACTTACAGCCATTGTAACTGAAGGTATTATCTGCTGTAGTGAACTTTTTTGAGAAATCGCTTGTTGAAGCATAAAAACCGCGCTTAATAAAGAAGCCGATCCCATCGTAAAGGATGGTCCTAAAGTATACCAAAATGGCATTTCTTCTTTCGTACTTATGTGTATTAATTCTAGTGAAATTTCTCTTTCCGCAAAGACTGGTTTTATTTTCTCTTTTGTGTAAATAACAGCTGGAAAACCTGGGATTCCTTTTCTTTGTACATATTGATGTTCCTTCTTCTTCATATGTATAAAGGTATCTATATTTTCAGAGATGAAAAAATAAGAATGCACATATAACATTTGAATTCCTGGTATTTGGATACTGTCTCCATCTTGTAATTTTTTCTCTTTTACACGTTTGTTATTTACATATACACCATTTTTACTTTCTTCATCAAACAAATATAAATCTTGTTCCTGCTTTTCGAATCGTATATGTATTTTAGAAACAAATGGGTGATTTATACATATATCACAAGCATCATCCCGTCCCAATAGAAAACTTTTTTTATCGGGAATTTTTTGTGAAATAAATGTACTTTTTTCTAACTCTTCCATATATAACAAAACTAAAGATGATGCACTCTGGATGTAATTGACTTTTTTAATTTCCAGATACTTATTCTCTTTTGAAAGAAGATGATACGTATTATTTTCTCGAATACACCATTTTCCTTTTGATTTATAAACTTCAACGAAAGGCTCTTTTGACCTCTCTATTGTGCGAAACAGCCAATAACACGATTGCTTATCTGATAGAATATAAGAATCAACACATGTTTCACTATAAGCACTAATCTGAATCAGTTTTTCATTTTTCATGTTTTTTCCAAATCCAGAATCCACAGGAAACAATGAAAAGGATTATAACGCCTGCAATAATACCCATTTCATTACTTCTAAAAATGGATAGTATCTTTTTTTTCATAGTATTTTCTAAAACATATCCCTGCCATGTATAAGTGCTTATATTTCCTGCGGCATCTTCTGCCTGTGCTTCCACTTTTACCAATCCTGTTTCTGGTAGAAAAATAAAATTTTGATTATTATTTACTTTTTGTTTTATTCCATTTATATAAAGAGAAGTAAGTTTCTCATCATTTTTGTCCTCTTCCATCAAAATCGAAAGCTGCAAATTTTTCTTTTTTATTTTCGCATTCTGCTCAATCATATTTCCATTCTCGTCCATCATTGCCAACTTAGGAGCTGTTGTATCAATTTCAAATCTAAATGGCTGTAGAAAACCTTTCTGATTTTGCGCATTATCCTGTACATAAACCTGAAGTTCATAAAATCCATCTTCTTTTATTTCTTTTCCCCATTCATAAGGATAAACTTTTTGATTTCTCAACATTACGTAATTTAATATTTTAAAATCTTTATCTTCCCCTTTCAACTTTGGTTTCCAGCTGCCAGAATATGGAGTACCATGAAATACATCATTCCCAATTTGAGGATCAGCCAATAAAGAATCTAATACAATTTGAAACTCTTTATGCGTTATATTTCCAGCTTTATCTTTCAAGGTTAAATAAAAGGAATACGAACTTTCTTTTTCTTTAGAAGGCATTGCTTCCCATTCAAAACCATCATTTCTTAATGGTAGTTTTAACCTTTGTTTATCATGTACTAACCAAAGTTCTTCTATATCTGGATAAGCCTCTTCCCATGAAAAAGAAAGATTCACTTTTTGATTTGTTCTATATGTATGATTTGTATCAACTTCTAAATCATTTACTTTCATAGAAACCTTATAAGGAACTGTATCTAAAACAAAATATTTCGGTTTTATCACCGTTTTATTTCCTGCTAAATCCCATATTTCAAAAACCAAATCATATGTTCCATCTTCTACAAAATTCATATCTGCAAACCAAAAAACATCTTCTTTCCATCTAACAGGGATTTCTTCTTTTCCATTATTTTGCAAGCGATATAATTTGCTTTTTTCAATATCTATATTAGGTTCTTTAATTTTATACTGCAGATGAAACGGTTTATTCTCAAAATCTTTTATTTTTTTATTGCTACCTAAAACTTCAGGTTTTCTACTGTCAACAATAAATGATGGATACTTATTTTCTATTTTATGTCCACCCTTATCCTGCAGCTCATAAGCTATTTCATAAGTTCCATCTTTTAAAACAATTTCCCCCTGATAACCTCCTTCTGTTTTTTTCCATGGCAGTTTTTTCCCATTTACCATAACAGCACTTTTTTCTTTATTTAGATGGTTTTCTTTAACAATAAAATTTAGTCGCTGCTCTTCGTTATAGTAATTTGACGCATGATCAATATTTGTATCATTTAATCGTACTTCTACTTCTGGAAATAAAGTATCTAATTCAAATTGTAAAGCCTTTAAATTCTCTACAACATTCCCTGCATGATCCTCAAGATATACTCCCAATGTATATTTACCTGATGTAGAACATGGAATTTTCATTACCCATAGATTTTCTTTTTTAATCCATTCTCCTGCTAATTCTTGTTCATTTACATATACTTTACTTTTGTCTTTCTGAAAATTAAGATCTTCTACTTCTACATATACATCCTGCTGTGCATAAAAAACTGTATTTTTCGATATAACGTTTATACCATCACTAAAGCGATAGACAGGCTTTTTAAAATCTACATGTAGAGGAAAGTCCTCATTTGAATAGGTAATTGAATTCCCTGCTTTATCCTCTCCATAAACATGAAAAACATAAGTTCCTTCTTCTTTTAAGTTATAGTCATAATGTCGTTTTCCCTGTTCACTGTAAATTACTTCTCCATCTTTATTAATAGATATTGATGTCGTTTCCTTTTTTAAATTTTTATCTTGAAAAGATATTTCTATTTTCTCTTTCTTATTTACAAAATCAGGTAAACTCTCAAATTCTTTATTACCTGCCTTAAAGATGAGAGTTGGTTTTTGTTGATCAATTACAAATTCGCTGGATAAATAAGTTTTTTCTTTTCCAGGTAAAACAACTTCAACTCTGTATCTTCCATCTTCAGAAAATGGAATGGTTGCTGTATAAGTATCTTCAACCCGTTCCCACTCTGTTTCTACTTTCTTTTTCTGCTTTTTCTGTAATTTATAAAGTTCAATGTCTTTCTCAAATAAACCACTTGGAATATCTATGTTCATTTCTACAAAATTGTTATATCCTTCTTTAATCTCTTCTTCATTAATCAAAAATTCTATCGTTTTTTCTTCTACATCATCCGCAAAGATATAAGTTGAAAAACTACTCAGCAATAGAAGAACTACTATTCCTATTAAAAATATCTTTTTTCTCATATGACTCCTCCTTATTTATTAAAATGATGACTCTGTTTTTTAAATTCATATTACTTATATAATTTTGTTTCTTTATATAAGAAGATCATGCCTATACTCCCTAAAACCATCCCACACGATAAACTTATAACCTCAATTATTTCCCACATACGTTATCCCCCATATCTCTAACTTTTCTTTTACTTCTTTTTCCAGTATCTCATCTTGTCTTGTCAGCTGCTTTATTTGCCTTAGGTAACGAATAGATTGTTTCAAATAATCAATACTTTTATCACTTTCATATCCTGTCAAAATGTAATACATAGAAGCTTTTATTCTAAAAATAACATCATTTCTTAAAGAATCTTCTATCTTTAACGTTTCATAGAAAGCTTTTTTCATATCTTGTATATTCTCCTGACGTTGATAATATAGTCCTTGTCTATAAAGACTTTCTGCTTTCATTTGTAATATATCTGTTTTTGTTAAACCTTTATCATATAGTGTATTTTTAAGCTTTTCAATTATTTGCAATTCCTGTATAAAGGCTTCTTCCTGAAATACTTCCTCTTTTGCGTAATATACTTGATAAAGCCATAATAATTGATCTTGCAGTAATCTTTTATCTGCGAAATTATTAATATCTGTTTCTATTTGTTTTAAATCCTGTATGCTTTTCTGTGTATCCTGTTTTGTAAGTGGATATGGATAAGCAAGCATAGATACAACACTTACATAATGAACATATTCTTTACACTCTTTTAATTGATTAATTAAAATCTGCTTCGCCTTTCGATAATAGTGCATCTCATCCTTTTCTAAATATTTGTAAAAGAGAAATTTATAGATTTCTATATTTTTTGTATCACTTATTTGAATTAAATGTTCCAATTCACTTAGTGCATCTTTTTGACTATTACTAAAAAAATCAAATGCCTCTATATACGTTACTTCTCTATCAGGAAATATTTTTACAGCTTCCTGATAGTTTGTATTTTGCATAAATTTCATATAATTGGCTTCGTTCTTTTTCTTTATATGCTTAAATAATGCAAAAGATAGAAAAATACAGATACTGAAAATAACAAGGATATAGAGTATTCTTTTTTTTCTATTGCTTTTTTTTAAGTCTAATGCTTCACTTACTTCTTCGATACTTTTATATCTTGCTTCTTTTTTTTCGGCACAGCATTTGTTTAAAACTTTTAAAAAGATGGAATATTCTTTTGATTCAGCAGATGTATAAGATAAAAGCGTTTGAAATGTTTTTCCAAAACTATAAATATCACTAGTATAATCTGCAATACCTTCCTCCATAATTTCTTTAGGAGCAAATCCTGGGAGTTCCTGTCATTACATTTTGTCGTTCAAAATAGAAACAGCAGCTTCCAAAATCAATCAGCCAAACGTTACCTTGCTCATCAACCATAAGATTCTGTGGCTTTAAATCTAGATATAAAATTGATTGCTTATGTAAATATTGTAAGATTTCTAATACGTTATGCATACATCGATGAATGTGTACTATCTTTTTTTCTTTAACATAGATATCCATTGACTGCCCTTTAACAATTTCCATAACCGCATACATCTTGGTATCATCCTCAAATGTATCTATAATCGATGGAATGCCTTTATACGCAAGCTTTGTTAATACATATATCTCTTTTTTAAATGCATTTCTTATTACCTGATGTGCATTCTTTTCCACAACCTTCATTGCCCACTCTTTATTTAATAAATGATCCCAAACACGATAAACACTTGAACTCCCTCCTCTACCTATTACTTCTCTTTGTTCATAACGACCATGTAGAAGCATTTCTTTCATAACCTACCCCTTTCTCTTATCATGAAAAACATAAGTGCTGTTTCCAAATGTTAAAACATCATTATCCTGTAGTTGCTTTTCAATAATTCTTTCTCCATTACAGTAAGTTCCATTTAAAGAATGAAGATCTTTTATGCTTTTCTTTTTAGAATCGTATACCGCATGATAAGAAGAAACACTTTTATCATCTATCGACATCTCATTATCTGGATTTCTGCCTATTGATAGATTTGTACCTTTAATAATATATTTTTCACCACTATCTTGATCTTCAAAATAACATTCCTCTGTATCAAGAGGCTGAAATAAGACAATCGTTTCATTGTTTTTTTCCTTTCTGTTAGATGATGCAATATAAGTTTGTTCTTTTTCTGCTACAAGACTTTCTTGTAAATTCGTTGGATACCTAAGCGCTCTTGGTATATCTCGAATTTGAAACTTTGTTTCTTCTCTATGTTTAAATTTCTGATACCACTTTATTTTTTTCTTATGCTTGTTTTTAATCTGCTGTAAACGAGATATTAAAACTGGAAAAGAACTTTCTTTTTCTTTCATAAAGCATAATAAACAACCAAATACTTCATAAGAATCTTTTGCGTGCAATTCTTTCAGCAACTCTTGCAGAAATAATGTATATATTTCTTTTTCTTGATTCCAATATTCATGAGCAACAGGAAAAACAAGAAAACAGAAATCATTTGTATCAGAAGAAAGATAAACATATTCTAAAGAAGTAATAGCTGGTTTTGTAATTCGGTTTTTAACAAATCGTTCAAATAGAATAATGAGAAAATCAAGCAACTCTTCCTGCGTGAACTCATGTTCCCCTAAATAAGATTTTAAAGAAACATAACCTTTTGAATCAAAATATAACCGAGAGCGATACTTTGGATCACGAATACAAGGTAGACAGTTGACGTCATTTAAAATTTGCTGATAAAGGTAATCATCAAAATCTTTTATTCGCTTTAAATGAACCTCTATAAATCCATCTTCTCTAAATTCTATTTTCTTTATCTTATCAATCATAATGTCTCCTCAACTTTCTACATAACTTTATACGTACAGGAAAATAGAAAATACAAAAAAAAATTATTTTCACATAATTACACATAATTTTCATGCTATAATCATTCACGTTACGAAAGGAGATATCATGCGTTATTCAAAGCTTTCACTTCTGGAAATGTTACATATAGGTGCTATAATTTTCTTAAATCTATATGTTTATACTTTAATACCGCCATTGTCAGAAAATATGTCTGGCTTAGGAAATAAATTTCAACATCCGCTATACTTATTTATATGGTCATTATCCATAGCAACATTCTTTTTAATTCATACAAAAGAACTAATGCAGTCATATAATTATCCAAATAAATGGGGGAAAATATTCTTATATATTAGTACTATATTGATGGTGGTATGTATTTTACTCCCATACAAACCTTTTCAATTCCCTTTATTGTCAAAATGGCATGTAAGACTTGCAATGTTTGCTACTGTTATATACATACTAGTATTCTTGCATTTTTTATGTTATCAAACGTTACATACCTTTAACATAAACATAAGTTATCTAAAATTTTATTTTGTGTTTATTTTTTTAGAATTACTTTTATATATTTTAAATGGAGGTGTTTCCACGTTATTAGAAACATCTTTTGCATTGATTATGAGTTTATTTCTTCTATACTTGCAACATAAATAAACGCTTAACTATATTAGAATAAAAACTAAAAACACCTTAATACAAAGTGAAAAACATCATGTATTGATATGATCCCACTAAAGTAGACACACGAAATAAACAAACGTGTATCTATGGAG
>OGZY01000024.1_pt1 | contig 116363 bp, 102 predicted proteins | sample 1576911 | NCBI WGS metagenome assembly OGZY01 (sample SAMEA3541488, study PRJEB24748) | human gut metagenome | biome: human gut; feature: human-associated habitat; material: faeces | place: China | collected 2012 | reverse complement strand
GAATATCAAGGCCCAGAGACAGACAAGCTTCCAGCAGGTTGTCCGCCCCGTTGACTTCGTATTCTTTGCCGTCTACATGAATCGTAGCCATTAGCATGCTTCCAGTTGGCTCGGTCGAAACCGAGCGTTAATCAAAATTCTTGTCGTTACCAGCGCGCTTTAAGCAGGTTCGGCTGAATCCCATTAATCGCATGGGTATTGCTGAACGGCTGCTTGATGCCTGCTTCGAACTCGTCGCGGAAATATTTGATCGCGCTCTGCAGAGGTTCGACGGCACCCGGTGCGTGGGCACAGAAGGTTTTACCCGGGCCTAAGAATCGACACAGTTGCTCAAGTGTCTCGATATCGCCAGGCTGGCCTTCGCCACGTTCGATTGCACGCAGGATCTTCACGCTCCACGGCAGACCATCACGGCACGGTGTACACCAGCCGCAGGACTCACGGGCGAAGAACTCTTCCAGGTTACGCACCAGCGAGACCATGCCGATCTCGTGGTCGACGGCCATCGCCAGCGCCGTACCCAGACGGCTGCCTGCTTTACCAATGCTTTCGAATTCCATCGGCAGGTCAAGGTGGGCTTCGGTCAGGAAGTCTGTCCCTGCCCCACCCGGCTGCCAGGCTTTGAATTTCAGGCCATCGCGCATGCCGCCGGCGTAGTCTTCAAGAATTTCGCGCGCGGTGGTACCGAACGGCAGTTCCCAGACGCCAGGATTTTTCACGCGACCGGAGAAGCCCATCAGCTTGGTACCGGCATCTTTGCTTGAGGAGATGCCCTGATACCACTCCACGCCGTTCGCGAGGATAGCCGGAACGTTGCACAGGGTCTCGACGTTGTTGACGCAGGTCGGTTTACCCCACACGCCGGAGCTTGCCGGGAACGGTGGCTTGGAACGCGGGTTCGCACGGCGGCCTTCCAGGGAGTTAATCAGCGCAGTTTCTTCACCGCAGATGTAACGCCCGGCACCGGTGTGCACGAACAGTTCGAAGTCAAACCCGGTGCCGAGAATGTTTTTGCCCAGCAGGCCCGCTTCGGTGGCTTCGGCAATCGCGCGACGCAGGTTTTCTGCCGCTTCGATGTACTCACCGCGCAGGAAGATGTAGCCACGGTACGCTTTCAGCGCGAACGCGGAGATCAGCATGCCTTCCACCAGCAGGTGCGGCAACTGCTCCATCAGCAGGCGGTCTTTATAGGTACCCGGCTCCATTTCATCGGCGTTACACAGCAGGTAACGGATGTTCATGGATTCGTCTTTTGGCATCAGGCTCCACTTCAGACCAGTGGAGAAGCCCGCACCACCGCGGCCTTTCAGGCCAGACTCTTTTACCGCGTTAACGATGTCGTCCGGCGCCATGCCGCCAAGGGCTTTACGCGCACCGGCATAGCCGTTTTTGCTCTGATATTCGTCGAGCCATACCGGCTGTTTGTCATCACGCAGACGCCAGGTCAGTGGATGCGTCTCAGCAGTACGAATTACAGTTTTCATTTGTACTGCTCCAGCAGGTCAGGAATCGCTTCCGGCGTCAGATGGCTGTGAGTGTCCTCATCAATCATCATGGTCGGCCCCTTGTCGCAGTTACCCAGGCAGCAGGTTGGCAGCAGAGTAAAGCGCCCATCGAACGTGGTCTGGCCCGGCTTGATATTGAGCTTCTTCTCAATCGCAGCCTGAATGCCCTGGTAACCGGTGATGTGGCAGACCACGCTGTCACAGTAGCGGATCACATGGCGGCCTACCGGCTGACGGAAGATCTGGCTGTAGAACGTGGCTACGCCTTCTACGTCACTTGCCGGAATACCCAGCACTTTCGCGATCGCATAGATCGCCCCGTCCGGCACCCAACCACGCTGTTTCTGTACGATTTTCAGCGCTTCAATGGACGCCGCACGCGGGTCTTCGTAGTGGTGCATCTCGTGCTCAATGGCGGCACGTTCTGCTTCACTCAGCTCAAAAGCCTCGGTTTGTGGTTGTTGATTCTCGTGCATAATTAGCGGTCCACATCTGACATAACAAAATCGATACTACCCAGATACACAATCAGGTCGGAGACCAGACTGCCGCGGATGGCGGACGGGATCTGCTGCAGGTGCGCAAAGCTCGGCGTACGCACGCGGGTACGGTAGCTCATGGTGCTGCCGTCACTGGTCAGGTAGTAACTGTTAATACCCTTGGTCGCTTCAATCATCTGGAAGGATTCTTGCGCCGGCATGACCGGACCCCAGGAAACCTGCAGGAAGTGGGTGATCAGGGTTTCGATATGTTGCAGCGTGCGCTCTTTCGGTGGCGGCGTGGTCAGCGGGTGATCCGCCTTGAACGGGCCTTCCGGCATGTTGTTGAGGCACTGCTCAAGGATGCGCAGACTCTGGCGCAGCTCTTCCACTTTCAGCATCACGCGGGTGTAGCAGTCGGAAACGCCGCCGCCCACCGGGACTTCAAAGTCGAAGTTCTCGTAGCCAGAGTAAGGACGGGCTTTACGCACGTCGAAATCAATACCGGTCGCACGCAGACCTGCCCCTGTCGTCCCCCACTCCAGCGCCTCTTTCGCGCCGTAGGCAGCAACGCCCTGGGAACGGCCTTTCAGGATGGTGTTGCGCAGCGCGGCTTTCTCGTAAGACGCCAGACGTTTCGGCATCCAGTCGAGGAATTCACGCAGCAGACGGTCCCAGCCGCGCGGCAGATCGTGTGCCACACCGCCGATACGGAACCAGGCCGGGTGCATACGGAAACCGGTAATGGCTTCTACCAGATCGTAGATTTTCTGACGGTCGGTAAAGGCGAAGAAGACCGGGGTCATCGCGCCGACGTCCTGAATGAACGTGGAGATGTACAGCAGGTGGCTGTTGATACGGAACAGTTCTGACAGCATGACGCGAATCACGTTAACGCGATCCGGCGTAACAATACCTGCCAGTTTCTCAACGGCCAGCACGTATGGCATTTCGTTGACGCAGCCGCCGAGGTACTCGATACGGTCGGTATACGGAATGTAGCTGTGCCAGGACTGACGCTCGCCCATCTTCTCAGCACCACGGTGGTGGTAGCCGATGTCTGGCACGCAGTCGACAATCTCTTCGCCGTCGAGCTGAAGAATAATACGGAAAGCACCGTGGGCAGACGGGTGGTTCGGACCGAGGTTGAGGAACATGAAGTCCTCATTGTCGGTACCGCGCTTCATGCCCCAGTCTTCCGGTTTGAAGGTCAGCGCCTCCATCTCCAGATCCTGCTTGGCTTTGGTCAGCTCAAACGGATCGAATTCGGTAGCACGTGCCGGGTAGTCTTTACGCAGCGGGTGGCCGGTCCAGGTCTGCGGCATCATGATGCGCGTCAGGTGTGGGTGGCCGTCGAAGGTCATCCCGAACATTTCCCATGTCTCACGCTCGTACCAGTTGGCGTTCGGGAAAAGTTTGGTGATCGTCGGCAGATGCATGTCGTTTTCAGACAATGCCACCTTGAGCATGATATCCGTATTACGGTCTATTGAGATCAGGTGGTAGAAAACGGAAAAATCCGCAGCAGGGAGACCCTGGCGGTGCGTTCTGAGACGTTCATCCATGCCGTGTAAGTCAAACAGCATGACGTATGGTTTTGGCAATTTCTTGAGGAAATCGACAACTTCCAGCAATTGTTCACGCTTCACCCAAACAACGGGTACCCCGGTGCGGGTAGCCTGAACAGTAAAGGCATCCGGCCCAAAACGGTTGCGCAGTTCGCCAATCACCGGATCATCAAGATGATCGCGGGTCTGCCAGGCGGGTTCTTGCGCGGTTAAGTCGGTCATATTGTTCACCATTGCAAATGGTCCGTGGTGACTGTTGAGCCTGGCTTCGCGCTATTTGAGTAGTGATATGCGAAGGTGTTCTCCAGGCCTACAGGCGCAAATTAAATTTCGTCAGGCGTACGCAGATTGGTGACGGCAATACGTTCACCACGTTTACGCTCGCGCTCAGACTGCATGTTCGCGCGATACACACCCTGATCGCCAACGACCCACGACAGTGGGCGACGTTCTTTACCGATGGACTCCTGCAGCAGCATCAGCGCCTGCATGTAGGCTTCCGGACGAGGCGGACAACCCGGGATGTACACATCCACTGGGATAAATTTATCTACGCCCTGTACGACGGAATAGATGTCGTACATACCGCCAGAGTTAGCACATGCGCCCATGGAGATAACCCATTTTGGCTCCAGCATCTGGTCATAAAGACGCTGAATAACAGGTGCCATCTTGGTAAAGCAGGTACCGGCCACCACCATCAGGTCAGCCTGACGTGGGGAAGCACGCAGTACCTCTGCCCCAAAACGCGCAACGTCATGCACCGCAGTGAATGACGTCACCATTTCAACGTAGCAGCAAGAAAGGCCAAAGTTGTAAGGCCAGATGGAGTTCTTACGACCCCAGTTGACCATATCGTGCATGGCATGTTCGAGTTTGCCCATGTACACGCTTTTATTGACTTCTTGCTCCAGGGGGTCGGTTACGATCTCCTGTTTTTGCAGGGGGTAACGGTCATTCTCACCGTTAGGATCTATGCGGGTGAGCGTATAATCCATCTTATTGCCTCGCTGTTACTGCTGACGATTAGAGATACTGTTTTCCGGGTTGATGTGTTCACGACGTGAACGCGCAGGCGTCCAGTCAAGCGCGCCAATACGCACCAGATAAACCAGACCGGCCAGTAGCACTAAAATGAAAATTGCGGCCTCGACAAAGCCCACCCAACCACTTTCGCGAATGGAGGTAGACCACGCGAAGAGGTAAAGCGCTTCCACGTCGAAGATGACGAAGAACATGGCTACCAGGTAGAACTTGGCAGACAGGCGTAAGCGAGCGGTACCTACTGAATCAATACCTGATTCGAAAGGTGTGTTTTTGTGCCTTGCACGGGCGCGACCGCCCAGGAACCAGCCGCCGACTAACATCAGGCAGCACAGGCCAATGGCTACAATAAGAAAGATTGCGAATGCCCAGTGATGAGCGATGACTTCTGTGGATGTTGACATACTCATTGCTTACTCATCAAAAGTGATACCAACGACACTGCTCTTGCTGGCAGATGGGCATCACATCGATTCATGGGGAGGAACAAATAACCTTACACTAACTGTCAGAAATGAGACGTAGACAGCAAAATGATGGGGTTTTTTACTCCTTTCTATAACCTATTGTCAACTTTAACAAAGGTTTCTTCACATTAAATTACATCGAGCGATTCTCATTAACATTTGGTGCCCTTTAACCCTGGTGGGTACATGACTTTCCGTCAAATGTATGTTGTTGAATCGTGTCCGTTTCGGAAGTAAAAAAAATAACCCTCCTATTTTGACAGGATTTGCCAACGATTCCTCCCCCCAAATAGGAGTATTTTCTTGATCTGCGACACGCTTTTGTTAATTCAACCTGGAAAACGGCAACATATTTCCTGTTTTTTTAACATAGGGGGGATATGGATGAAGTTAGAACGGAAAACGGATGAGTTTTAATCAAAAGCATTTAGCTTATTGATAAATAGAGGGTATCCCGAAAATCCACGCGGCATACGCGGGTATTATTGCTAAAAAAAAGCCACTGCATGTGAAAATCACACGAGTGGCTTTTTTTTACACTTACATTTTGTTACCAGAATTTTGAGCGGGCGATCACTCAAAATCCCCTTCAACGATCAGGGAATCATCCCCCCCTTCGGAGGTAACGCGCTCGAACTGCCACGGGTTATGGTAGTTTTCCATCGCCTCGAACACCACCTTTGCCAGCTCGTTATGGCTGGACGAATTGTGGCAGAGCAGATATTCCGTATCCGGCAGCGCAGGCAGGCCATCAGATTTTCCCAGAACGCGCAGATCGGGGCTCATCATTTCTACCGGGCGGGCGGTGACACCCAGACCGGCTTTCACGGCGGCACGCACCGCTGGCAGCGTGGACGCCACATACGCCAGACGCCACGGAATATTGGCCTCATTCAGCGCCGTCAGCACCATATCGCGGAACGGGCTCGGGTCATCCAGTAACACCAGCGGCACCGGCTCGCCTTTTTGCAGCACGTATTCGGCCGCGCAATACCAGTGCGTAGGTGATGTACGCAGCGTCAGGCAATCAAACTGCCCGGGACGATGCGTGGTGACCACCAGGTCGACTTTATTCTCATTTAACATCTCAACCATAAAAGCATTACGCTTTACGCTAACGTCCAGCGCAAGCTTCGGATAAACCGAACTGATGCGATTGAGAAGAAACGGCAATATAGTATCCGCCGACTCATCAGATGCACCTAACGTTAGCACGCCCTGAAGGTTGCTAAACATTAATGACATACATGCTTCATCATTAAAGCGAAGAATTTTCCTGGCATAACCCAGAAGCTGAATACCGTGTTCCGTTAAGAGCTTATTACGCCCGTGACGGGCAAATAGCTCTTTACCAACCAGTTGCTCCAGCCGCTGCATTTGCTGGCTGACGGCGGACTGAGTTCGGCAAACGGCGGCAGCAGCTGCTGCAAAAGTGTTGAGATCGGCGACCGCAACAAACGTTCTCAGCAGATCGAGGTCGAGATTCATTATCGGACGATTTGCATTTATCATATCTATTCACTTTCAGGTTGCTCGTGCGGAGCTGCCCGGGTTGAAGCTGTGTGTGTACAGTTAAGCAATTCCCTCTGAAGATTTTCCCTCGCATCCCGGCCCGGCAGACTGCCTGACAGATAGTTATTGTGCTGCTTTATATCAACAGTCAGAAAGCACGTTTCATGACGTTATTTTTATTCTCTTAAACGTTCAGGATATTTAGATGTTCGCAGGTTTATGTAAATTACATTAAAGGTATAACACCTTTTCTGCCATCTGTATCGCAGCGCTGTCAACGTAGCAGGAGATGTGCGACACATTCCAGCCAGAGATAACTCTAACAATAACAATCAATTAATTCAGAAAACAAGTGTCAGATATACAAAAAACGTGCATCTGTCCTCTGCTTTCCTTGAAGACATCTTAACCCAAATCCACTTTATTTATAAGTCTTATTGCAATATTAAGGATTAAAGAAGAATGTTAAGCTTCTAAACTAATTTTATTAAAATTAACTAAAGTTGCATTTTATAGGTTAATAATAAATAAATTTTAATTTAGATTAAGACTATTCATTAATGGCACTTAACATTAATTTCACATGAGTAACTTTTATCCACAGTATGCTATTACAGAAACAGGCATCAAGCATTCAGGTTTTACGAAAAGTCACTCAGGGTGATTGCCACCTCTGTCCAGCTTACCACTTATTTTTAACAGCACATTATACAGTATTTTGGCAAATGGATAGCACATTTAACCTAACCTCTCGCTAAGCGCGCAACTTTAAGACAGTGAAAAAGTGTACGCGCAGCGAAAAAGATTCATCAATAATTTGCTCCGGGCACAAAATCTTCTCCTGCACACCCTTCAAAACGAAGCGAGGGGGGAGTACATTATTCCGTGCTGACTTCCACGGCAGGGAGCGGCAATAATAGCGAAAAGGTTAAAGGTTCATGTCCCCTATCGAAAAATCCAGCAAGCTAGATAACGTCTGTTATGACATCCGCGGCCCGGTTCTGAAAGAGGCAAAACGCCTTGAAGAAGAAGGCAACAAGGTTCTGAAACTCAACATTGGTAACCCTGCGCCATTTGGTTTTGAAGCGCCGGATGAAATTCTGGTTGATGTGATCCGCAACCTTCCGACTGCACAAGGCTATTGCGATTCAAAAGGACTTTACTCCGCACGTAAAGCCATTATGCAGCACTACCAGGCACGCGGTATGCGTGATGTTACCGTTGAAGATATCTATATCGGCAACGGCGTCTCCGAACTGATTGTGCAGGCAATGCAGGCCCTGCTGAACAGCGGAGACGAAATGCTGGTACCCGCGCCGGACTATCCGCTGTGGACGGCTGCCGTATCACTGTCCAGCGGTAAAGCAGTGCATTATCTGTGCGACGAATCCTCCGACTGGTTCCCGGACCTGGATGATATACGCGCAAAAATTACGCCCCGCACGCGCGGTATCGTCATTATTAACCCCAACAACCCGACAGGCGCGGTCTACTCAAAAGAGCTGCTGATGGAGATCGTCGAGTTGGCCCGCCAGCACAACCTGATCATCTTTGCAGACGAAATTTACGACAAGATCCTCTACGACGCGGCGCAGCACCACTCCATCGCCGCGCTGGCCCCGGACCTGCTGACCGTCACCTTTAACGGGCTATCCAAAACCTACCGCGTGGCCGGTTTCCGCCAGGGCTGGATGGTGTTAAACGGTCCGAAAAAGCACGCCAAAGGCTATATTGAAGGGCTGGAGATGCTGGCCTCCATGCGTTTATGCGCCAACGTGCCGGCGCAGCACGCGATCCAGACCGCGCTCGGCGGCTATCAGAGCATTAGCGAGTTTATCGTGCCCGGTGGACGCCTGTACGAACAGCGTAACCGCGCGTGGGAGCTGATTAACGATATTCCGGGTGTCTCCTGCGTGAAGCCGAACGGGGCGCTCTATATGTTCCCGAAAATTGACGCAAAGCGCTTCAATATCCACGACGACCAGAAAATGGTGCTCGATTTCCTGCTGCAGGAAAAAGTGCTGCTGGTTCAGGGCACGGCGTTTAACTGGCCGTGGCCGGATCACGTGCGTATCGTGACGCTGCCGCGCGAAGATGACCTGGAAATGGCCATCAGCCGTTTCGGCCGCTTCCTCTCCGGATACCATCAGTAACGTTGCCTTTCTGCCGGGTGGCGCTGCGCTCACCCGGCCTGCAAAATCCGCAAATTTGCATCTTGCCTCCCCTCCCCGCACAATGAACGCCTGTCGCAGTGAAGACAAAAGGTAACCTATGAGTCAGAGTCATTTCTTTGCCCACCTCTCCCGCCTGAAACTCATCAACCGCTGGCCGCTGATGCGCAATGTCCGCACGGAAAATGTGTCAGAGCACAGTCTGCAGGTTGCGATGGTCGCTCACGCGCTGGCCGCGATTAAAAATCGCAAATTCAACGGTCAAGTCAATCCAGAGCGCATCGCCCTGCTGGCGATGTACCACGATGCGTCAGAAGTGCTGACCGGCGATCTGCCTACGCCGGTGAAATATTTCAACTCGCAGATTGCGCAGGAATATAAGGCCATTGAGAAAATTGCCCAGCAGAAGCTGATTGAGATGGTGCCCGAAGAGCTTCGTGATATTTTCGAGCCGCTTATCAACGAGCATCAGTACACGGAAGAGGAGAAGTCGCTGGTTAAACAGGCCGACGCGCTGTGTGCCTATCTGAAGTGTCTCGAAGAGTTGTCCGCAGGGAATAACGAATTCTTGCTGGCGAAAACGCGCCTGGAAAAAACGCTGGAATCCCGCCGCAGCGAAGAGATGGATTACTTTATGCAGGTGTTTGTACCGAGCTTCCATTTATCGCTGGATGAGATCAGCCAGGATTCGCCACTCTGATTTACGCCCAGCGGCGCTGCGCTTGCAGGGCCTGCTGGCTTGTTGGCCGGGTAAGGCGCAGCCGCCACCCGGCAAAATGCTCAGAACGGAAACAGGACCGGTATCAATACCACGCACACCACCATCACCAGCACGGTGAACGGCACGCCCAGCTTCACGAAATCGCTGAATCGATAGTTCCCAGGCCCCAGCACCAGCGTGTTTACCGGTGAAGAGACCGGCGTCATAAACGCCGCGGAAGCGGCCATCGCCACCATCATCGCAAACGGATACGGCGATACGCCCATGGACTTCGCCATCGCCAGGGCGATAGGTGCCATCAGTACCGCCGTCGCGGTGTTCGAGATAAACAGGCCGATGGTGGCGCACATGATGAACAGGCAGACCATCATCATGTACGGCCCATACCCGCCGCCCACGTCCATTAAGCCTTTAACGATCAGATCTACCCCGCCGGTTTTTTGCAGCGCCAGGGCGAAGGGCATCATCCCGACAATGAGAATGATGCTCGGCCAGTGAATGGCCTTATAAGCGCTTTCGGCGTCAATGCAGCGGAATTTACCCATCAACAGGCAGGCGATGATTGCGGCGACCGGATTGGGGATCTCATCGGTCAGCATCAGCGCCACCATCAATACCAGGCAAAAAATCGCATGGGGCGCCTGGCTGTGCGCGGGCGACGCGTCGCTCTCCTCAACGGGCATGTTGAGCACCACAAAATCACGCCCTTTTTGCCCGAGCTGGCTAATCAGCTTCCAGTTACCGACGACGAGAAAAATATCGCCCAGCAGGATCGGCTCATCCACCACCGCCCCTTCCATCGCTACGCCATCGCGCTTCAGCCCCACGACGTTCAGACCGTAGCGGGTGCGGAACCCCATCTCCCGCACGGTTTTACCCAGCAGTTCCGACTCCGGGATCAGCGACACCTCGGCCATGCCGACATCCAGCGCCTGATCGGAGAAATACTCCCCGCGCAGCACCATCGGCTCCAGCAGCTGTTCGCTGCAAAACTCGCGCAGGTCCACATCCGCGGTGGACATATCAATCAGCAGGACATCACGCGCGCGGAATTCCGACACCCCGTTGACGTTGACGATCACCCGGCGAAACCGTCGCCAGCGCTCTACGCCGATCACATTCGCGCCATAGCGCTCACGCAGCTTCAGGTCATCAAGCCGCTGCCCCACCATCGGCGAGCCGGGCCGGATCGCCAGACGGCGCGCGCGCCCGGTAAGGCGGTACTCCTTAATCAGATCGCGGAAGGTGCGTCGCTTCCATCCTTCTTTATTTTTGTCCTGTTTTTCACCTTTCAGGGCAAAACGGGTCAGCAGCATGTAGACCACGCCCATGACCAGAATGACCAGCCCAAGCGGGGTGACGCTGAAAAAGCTAAAGCCCTCAAATCCTTCCCGGATCAGTTCGCTGTTGACCACCAGATTCGGCGGCGTGGCCACCAGGGTCATCATGCCGCTGATAAGCCCGGCAAAGCTCAGGGGCATCATCAGGCGCGACGGCGAGCTCTGCATCCGCATGGAAACGCTCAACACCACCGGGATAAAGATGGCGACCACGCCCGTGGAGCTCATAAACGCCCCCAGCCCGGCGACGGTTACCATCAGGTAGATCAGCATTTTGGTTTCGCTGCTGCCCGCCACTTTTACCAGCCACGCCCCCATAATGGTCGCTACGCCGGTGCGCACCAGACCATCCCCGATGATAAACAGGGCGGCAATCAGGATAACGTTGGGATCGCTAAATCCGGAGAAGGCTTCCGGCAGCGTCAGCGTTCCGCTGAGCACAAATGCGACGATAACAAACAGGGCGACGGCGTCCATGCGTACCTTGCCCGTGGCAAAAAGAATGATGGCGATTAAAAGCAGGCTCAGGACCCAAATCAGTTCACCGTTCACAACCTATCCTTGTCAGTGGAAGATGAGAAATTTTGCCATAAAAAAGCCCCAGCAATGTGGGGCCATATCATGGGATTACATTTTTAGCGAGACGGTTACAACTCCGTCAGAGGCTTTTGAAACAGACAGTGCCGTCAGTGAATCCAGCACCAGGTCTGCCTCGTCCAGGCGGGGAGATTCCGCCGGAACGTTAACGGCGATGACGTGGCTTCCTGCGTTCAGCCCGGCCAGTACGCCAGCCGCCGCATCTTCGACCACCACGCACTCTGCAGGGTCCAGGCCCAGCAGTTCAGCGCCCAGTAAAAATGCGTCAGGCTCCGGTTTACCCCGCTTCACGCGCTCCGCCGTGATAAACACGTCCGGCGTTGGCAACCCTGCAGCCTTGTGCCGGGCGTGGGCCACCGGCACGGAACCGGAGGTGACGATAGCCCACGGAATCTGCGCCTCGTTCAGATGCTCAAGCAGTTCGCGCGCGCCCGGTAACGCGGTGATGCCGTCCGTATCGGTGGCTTCAATGTGTTCCAGGTACTTGAACTCCGCCTGAATGTCCTCCTCAGAGCGTCCGGCCAGGAAGTGCCGTAGCGAGGTAATGGCCTGTTTGCCATGGATAAAATTCAGCACGTCCTGATGGTCGATGCCATGTCTGTCAGCCCAATGGCACCAGGAACGTTCCACAACCGGCAGCGAGTCCACCAGCGTACCGTCCAGATCAAACAGAAAACCTCTACACTGCACACGCACCTCCGTCAGGCATTAATGATTTGTTGAATTTCGTTGCTGCTTAAATGGTACTGACGCGGGCAGGCGTGCCACGCGCTCAGCATACGCTGATATTTATCCCACATCGGGGTCTGCGCGTTGAAGCCGTGGGTGCCCGCGTCAAAGTGGGTATAACGCCCTTCCGTATTCACCATGAAGCGCACATAGCTGAGATAACGCGCTTCCGTTGCGGCATCAAAACCTAAGAAGGTCACGCGGCGCTCGTCAATGGACTGCTGATCTTTGAGATTCGTCCAGGACACATGCAGGGCGTGATACATCTCCATAATGTCGATCACGATGCGACAGGTTTCTTCTTTCAGCTCGCCAAACTCGCGGTCCAGTTCGCGCATTTGTAGACCAAAGCCGCGTTCGACGATGGTTTGCAGGCGGCTGTAGCGCGCAGCGTTATCGGGATCAAGCATAGTCATCATCTTGTACTGGTTAGACAAAATCAGACGTTGGGCATGGGTCATTTCCATCTTTCGACTCCTGTAGCGCATTGCACTTAAAAAAAAAGACACGGTAACTGATTGTTACTGTGCCCTCTTTTCTTGGTCGTTTCGATGATCAATCACAAATCATCGAGGAATGTTTTATCCAGTTGCTTAAATGCACGCTTTAACGTGTCCGCCAGCGCCTGGTAATCCGGCTTGCCTTCCACCGGGGCGAGCGCCTGCCCGGCCTCTTCCAGTTTACCGCGCACTTCATAAAACCAGTGTAAAATAGAAGGGGGAAGTGGCGTGATGGAGCGTTTACCTAACCACCACAGGCCCTGCATTGGCAGGCTTAATGCGAAGAGCGCCGTGGCGACGGCAGGGCCAAGCTGTCCACCGAGCGCAATCTGCCAGCACAGCGTAAAGATAGCGACAGGCGGCATAAAGCGAATCGCATAGCGCGTGGCGCGGATGGTGCGATTCTCAATAAACATCGGCGCAAGGCGCTTTTCCATCGGCCACGTCTTAGCGTAATGCTGTCCCCGACGAAACAGGCTAAAGAAATTAACGGACGGGTTCTCTGGTGTCGACATGGCTGTACCTCAACTTCACATATAAAAATTAAAATTTTCGTGCAAAACCACAACAAGCTATGACAACGTTCAAAATATTTTGTCATCACTACCCCGTATCGGGTATCCTGTGCCAGCCTGATAGGGCCTTAGACGAGAATCATTAGCTCGTCAAATTATTGCATATTATGCCATTGGCTGAAAATTGTGCAAAATGGCATAAAATCATAGTTATTTCTTCCATCATGCCACAATGTTCGTTTGGCATGATGTTAATCATAAATGTCCGGGTCATCATGCGTTACGCTGTTAGACTCACTGACGTTTTTTTAGCCACGTATCAATAATAGGTACTTCCATGTCGAGTAAGTTAGTACTGGTTCTGAACTGCGGTAGCTCCTCACTGAAATTCGCCATCATCGATGCGCTCAACGGTGACGAATACCTCTCTGGTTTGGCCGAATGTTTCCATCTGCCTGAAGCACGTATCAAGTGGAAGATGGACGGCAGCAAACAAGAAGCGGCTTTAGGTGCAGGCGCCGCTCACAGTGAAGCGCTGAACTTTATCGTTAACACTATTCTGGCACAAAAACCAGAACTGTCTGCGCAGCTGACTGCTATCGGTCACCGTATCGTACACGGCGGCGAAAAGTATACCAGCTCCGTAGTGATCGATGAGTCTGTTATTCAGGGTATCAAAGATGCAGCTTCTTTTGCACCGCTGCACAACCCGGCTCACCTGATCGGTATCGCTGAAGCGCTGAAATCCTTCCCGAATCTGAAAGACAAAAACGTGGCCGTATTCGACACCGCGTTCCATCAGACCATGCCGGAAGAGTCTTACCTCTATGCCCTGCCATACAGCCTGTACAAAGAGCACGGCGTACGTCGTTACGGCGCGCACGGCACCAGCCACTTCTATGTGACTCAGGAAGCGGCAAAAGTGCTGAACAAGCCGGTTGAAGAACTGAACATCATCACCTGCCACCTGGGCAACGGTGGTTCTGTTTCTGCTATCCGCAACGGTAAATGTGTTGATACGTCCATGGGTCTGACCCCGCTGGAAGGTCTGGTGATGGGTACCCGTTCCGGTGACATCGACCCGGCGATCATCTTCCACCTGCACGACACCCTGGGCATGAGCGTTGACCAGATCAACAAAATGCTGACCAAAGAGTCTGGCCTGCTGGGTCTGACCGAAGTCACCAGCGACTGCCGTTACGTTGAAGACAACTACGCAGAGAAAGAAGACGCTAAACGTGCAATGGACGTTTACTGCCACCGTCTGGCGAAATACATCGGCTCTTACACTGCGCTGATGGAAGGCCGTCTGGACGCGGTTATCTTCACCGGTGGTATCGGTGAGAACGCGGCAATGGTTCGTGAACTGTCCCTGGGCAAACTGGGCGTTCTGGGCTTCGACGTTGATCACGAGCGTAACCTGGCTGCCCGCTTCGGCAAGTCTGGCTTCATCAACAAAGAAGGCACCCGCCCTGCTCTCGTTATCCCAACTAACGAAGAGCTGGTCATCGCGCAAGACGCGCACCGCCTGACTGCCTGATTCCACACCGCCAGCAATGCTGGCGGTGCTGTTTTGTAACCCGCCCCATTTGGGCGGTAACGAAAGAGGATAAACCGTGTCCCGTACTATTATGCTGATCCCTACCGGAACCAGCGTCGGCCTGACCAGCGTCAGCCTTGGCGTGATCCGTGCTATGGAACGCAAAGGCGTTCGTCTGAGCGTCTTTAAGCCAATCGCCCAGCCACGTGCCGGTGGCGATGCGCCAGACCAGACCACCACCATCGTTCGCAAGAACTCCAATCTGCCGGCGGCTGAACCGCTGAAGATGAGCCACGTTGAGTCTCTGCTCTCCAGCAACCAGAAAGACGTGCTGATGGAAGAGATCATCGCCAACTACCATGCTAACGCGCAAGACGCGGAAGTGGTGCTGGTTGAAGGTCTGGTTCCAACCCGCAAACACCAGTTTGCCCAGTCTCTGAACTTCGAAATCGCGAAAACCCTGAACGCAGAGATCGTTTTCGTGATGTCTCAGGGCACTGACACCCCGGAACAGCTGAACGAGCGTATCGAACTGACGCGCAGCAGCTTCGGCGGCGCGAAAAATACCAACATCACCGGCGTGATCGTCAACAAGCTGAACGCGCCAGTGGATGAGCAGGGCCGTACTCGCCCTGACCTGTCCGAGATCTTCGACGACTCGTCCAAAGCGAAAGTCATCAAAGTTGACCCGGCTAAGCTGCAGGAATCCAGCCCGCTTCCGGTTCTGGGCGCGGTGCCATGGAGCTTCGATCTGATTGCCACCCGTGCAATCGACATGGCGCGTCACCTGAACGCGACCGTGATTAACGAAGGCGACATTAACACCCGTCGCGTGAAGTCCGTGACCTTCTGTGCGCGTAGCATTCCGCACATGCTGGAACACTTCCGCGCAGGTTCCCTGCTGGTGACCTCCGCAGACCGTCCTGACGTGCTGGTTGCAGCCTGCCTGGCCGCAATGAACGGCGTGGAAATCGGTGCGATCCTGCTGACCGGTGCCTACGAGATGGACCCACGCGTCAGCAAGCTGTGCGAACGCGCGTTCGCTACCGGCCTGCCGGTCTTCATGGTGAACACCAACACCTGGCAGACCTCCCTGAGCCTGCAGAGCTTCAACCTGGAAGTGCCGGTTGATGACCACGAGCGTATCGAGAAAGTTCAGGAATACGTTGCGGGCTACATCAACGCAGACTGGATCGAATCCCTGACCGCGACCTCCGAGCGCAGCCGCCGTCTGTCTCCGCCAGCCTTCCGTTACCAGCTGACCGAGCTGGCGCGTAAAGCGGGCAAACGCGTTGTTCTGCCAGAAGGCGACGAACCACGTACCGTTAAAGCGGCGGCTATCTGTGCAGAGCGCGGCATCGCGACCTGTGTGCTGCTGGGTAACCCGGATGAGATCAACCGCGTAGCGGCCTCTCAGGGCGTTGAGCTGGGCGCTGGCATCGAAATCGTTGACCCGGAAGTGGTTCGCGAAAGCTACGTTGCCCGTCTGGTTGAGCTGCGTAAGAGCAAGGGCATGACCGAAGCCGTTGCGCGTGAGCAGCTGGAAGACAACGTGGTGCTGGGCACGCTGATGCTGGAGCAGGACGAAGTTGACGGCCTGGTTTCCGGTGCGGTTCACACCACGGCGAACACCATCCGTCCACCGCTGCAGCTGATCAAAACCGCGCCAGGCAGCTCTCTGGTGTCTTCCGTGTTCTTCATGCTGCTGCCTGAACAGGTTTACGTTTACGGCGACTGCGCGATCAACCCGGATCCAACCGCAGAGCAGCTGGCAGAGATCGCTATCCAGTCCGCAGACTCCGCGACCGCTTTCGGTATCGAGCCGCGCGTGGCGATGCTCTCCTACTCCACCGGCACATCTGGTGCAGGTAGCGACGTAGAGAAAGTGCGTGAAGCGACCCGTATTGCGCAGGAAAAACGCCCTGATCTGATGATCGACGGCCCGCTGCAGTACGATGCCGCAGTCATGGCTGACGTTGCAAAATCCAAAGCGCCGAACTCGCCGGTTGCAGGCCGCGCTACCGTGTTCATCTTCCCGGATCTGAACACCGGTAACACCACCTACAAAGCGGTACAGCGTTCTGCCGACCTGATCTCCATCGGGCCAATGCTGCAGGGCATGCGCAAACCTGTGAACGACCTGTCTCGTGGCGCACTGGTAGACGATATCGTTTACACCATCGCGCTGACAGCGATCCAGTCTTCGCAGCAGCAGTAATGTATTGCCGGATGGCGCTTCGCTTATCCGGCCTACAAAAAGGCGACCACTTAACTGGTCGCCTTTTTTATTTACAGCAGCTCGCGCGCCGCCGATACAATGTCATGTGCCGTCAGGCCATACTCTTTCTGCAGGAAATCCTGCGTTCCCACCTGGCCGTAACGCTCCTTGACCCCGACCCGCCGCATCGGCACCGGACAGGTTTCCACCAGCACTTCCGCTACCGCCGACCCCAGCCCGTTGTGAATGCTGTGGTTTTCACAGGTCACGATGCGCCCGGTTTTCTCGGCGTAGTTTTTCACCAGCATCCGGTCGATGGGCTTCAGGGTAAACATGTCGATGACCGCCGCGCTGACGCCCTCCTGCTCAAGCTGCCGCGCCGCCTCAAGGGCTTCTGCAACCATGATGCCGTTGGCAATCAGCGTAATATCGCTCCCCTCGCGCAGCACGTTACCTTTTCCAATGGTGAAGGTCGAGCCCGGCGCATACACGCTCGGCGCCTGCTTACGAATGGTCCGCACCCAGTAGAAGCCGTCGAGATCGATAAGCTGGCGCAGCACGTCCTCAAACATCACCGCATCGGTGACTTCCAGCACCACCGAATGCGCCAGCCCGCGCACAATGCCCATATCCTCAAACGACATATGCGTTCCGCCGTTGTGGCAGGCCGTCACGCCCGCGTCTGAGGCAATCACCTTCACGTTGTTGCGCTGATAGTCCAGGGACATAAACAGCTGGTCAAAGCAGCGGCGGCTGGCAAAGGCGGTGAAGGTGTGAACGAACGGCTTGCGGCCGGTAAGCGACAGCCCGGCTGCCGTGCCGATGACGTTAGCTTCCATAATGCCGCAGTTAATCACGTGCTGCGGATAGTCGCGCGCCACGCCGTCCATCGCCATCGAGCTCATCAGGTCGGCTTCAAGCGCAATGATGTCGCTTCCGGCCTCAATCTGCTTTGCCACGAAGCCCGCGTAAACTTTACGCATCTCAACGGCGTCTTTCTGTCCTGCCGGTGCAACCTTAATCATGTGAAGCCTCCAGTTGGCGAATCGTCTCGTTGAGGGCCGCTTTACTCTCCGCGGTCAATCGCAGGTGATGCGAGTTGCTGAGCTGCTCCAGGTACGGCACACCCTGCCCCTTAATGCTATCGAGGATGACGACTAACGGACGCGCATCGGCAGCCGGGACCCGCGACGTCACCGCCAGCAGCGCTGGAATGTCGTCCCCCTTCACCGTCACCACGTCAAAGCCAAAGGCGCGGAATTTGCCCTCGAGGTCGAAGGCGCAGATGATCTCGTCCAGCTCGCCGTCGAGCTGCTGTTTATTCCAGTCGACAAATACCGTCAGGTTGTTCAGGCGATGGTGGGCAATAAACTGGAACGCTTCCCAGCACTGCCCCTCGTTCAGCTCGCCGTCGCCGACGATGCAGAAGACCCGATTCGGCCGTCCGGCCAGCCTGTGGGACAGCGCCATGCCGCCGGCGATGGAAATCCCCTGTCCCAACGAACCGGTGGTAGCATCTACGCCGCGCGTTTTCAGACGGTCCGGGTGGCTCGGCAGGCGCGTCCCGTTTTGGTTGAGCGTGCTCAGCTCTTCTGTCGGGAAGTAGCCCTTGATCGCCAGGGTGCTGTAGAGCGCGGGGCCCGCATGGCCTTTTGACAGCACGAAATAGTCTCGCTCCGGCCAGTCCGGGTCCGCCGGGTCGATTTTCATCACCGCGCCGTACAGCACGGCCAGGGTTTCAACCACCGACATGCTGCCCCCGTAGTGGCCAAAGCCCAGCTGCGTCAGGGATTTCAGCGTCTCCAGGCGGATCTGACGCGCGAGTTCGGTTATCTCTTTCTCATTCATGATTTGGCTCCGGTGTTTTCCTGCGCGTTACCGCCCGCAGGTTTGTTTTTCGCGAAGACGTTGTACGCCACCAGCAGCGCGAACAGCGCCACGACCAGCCCGGTGATAGCCAGCGGCGACAGGAAGCGCGCCAGGTTGCCGAGCACAATCCCAACCGCACCGAAGTCGGCGTCAGAGAAGGTGGTGTTGGCAAAGCCAATGGCGCCCAGTACCGGCAGCAGCAGGACCGGCAGGAAGGTAATCAGCAGGCCGTTGGCAAAGGCGCCAATCATCGCCCCACGACGTCCGCCGGTGGCGTTACCGAACACGCCCGCGGTTGCGCCGGTGAAGAAGTGCGGCACCACGCCCGGGAGGATCAGCACCCAGCTAAACTGACCGCAGATGAACAACCCCACAATCCCGCCGAGGAAGCTGAACAGGAAGCCAATCAGCACCGCGTTAGGTGCATAGGGATACACCACCGGGCAGTCCAGCGCAGGACGCGCGTTCGGCACCAGTTTTTCCGAGAAGCCGGTAAAAGCCGGGACGATTTCCGCCAGAATCAGGCGTACGCCCTGAAGGATGATGAATACGCCCGCCGCGAAGGTGATAGCCATGATGATGGCGTACACGAGGTAGTTCTGACCGGCGCTGAAGGTGGCCTCGACGTACTCGCGCCCGGCGCTCACCGCCAGGATCAGGTAGATAATCATCATGGTCAGGGAGATGGAGATTGAGCTGTCGCGCAGGAAGCTCAGGTTCTTCGGCAGGTTCATCTCTTCGGTTGAGCGGGAGCCTTTGCCCACCTTGCTGCCAATCCAGCCGGACAGCACGTAGCCCAGCGTGCCGAAGTGGCCGAAGGCAATCTCATCGTTGCCGGTAATGCGCTTCATGTAGCGCTGCGCAATCGCCGGGAAGAAAGCCATGATCAGGCCGAGGATCAGCGACCCGGTAAAGACCAGCCCTACGCCTTCAAAGCCCGCCACCGTCAGGATCACGCCAATCATGCACGCCATATAAAACGTGTGGTGCCCGGTCAGGAAGATGTACTTCAGGCGGGTAAAGCGTGCGACGATAATATTCGCCACCATCCCGAAGGCCATAATCAGCGCGGTCGCTGCACCGTATTTTTCGAGCGCAATGGACACAATGGCTTCATTGTTTGGAATAATGCCCTGAATAGTAAAAGCGTGTTCAAACATGCCGCCTAACGGATTTAACGATCCGACCAGCACGGTGGCACCACCGCCCAGTACAATAAAGCCCAGAATAGTTTTAATGGTCCCTTTCACCACGTCTGAAAATGCTTTTTTCTGCGCAACCAGACCAATAAGCGCAATTAAGCCGACCAGCACCGAAGGGACTTTTAAAATATCAACAACGAAATTCAGCGTTTCAAGGATAAACATATCCACCTCGCCTTATCAGGGTTATTGTCTTTCGAACCAGGCGCGCAGCTGCGCTTCAAGTTCGTTGATGTCGATGATGTTGTTGATCACCACCAGCTGGCTCTCCGGCACGCTGGCGCTGGCCGCAATGTCTTTTGCCATCACGAACAGATCGGCCGCGCCCGGCGTCGCCGAGGAGAGATCGGAGTGTTCAACCTCAGCCTCAATCTCCAGCTTTTTGAGCACCTTTTTAATATTCATTTCGACCATAAAACTGCTGCCCAGGCCGGAACCGCAAATAGCCATGATTTTCATTGTTGTCCCCTTATTTTAAGTAGAGTACGCCCCATCACGCTGACGCGTAATGTAGTGAAAAACCGGATTACAGAATTAAATCAGAAGCGGTTAATAATCGTTTTAATTTCCTCCAGGGTATTCGCCTGATGCAGTTTCTCCATCTCCTCGTCGCTGGAAAATAATTCTGCGAGTGCGGATATCATTTCGATATGGCTATGTTTGTCCGGTGCCGCGAGCATGATAATCACATCGACAGGGTCAAACTCACCGGCACCAAACGAGACGCCCTGTTTTAGTTTTAATAACGACAACCCCAGTCCTTTGGCGCCTTCCTCCGGCCGCGCATGCGGCATCGCCAGCCCTGGTGCCAGCACATAATAAGGTCCTAACGCGTGGTGCTGCTTGATGATGGCCGTGACGTAGTCAGGCTCAATCACCTGCAAATCCAGCAGCGGCTTCGCGCACAGCTTCAGCGCCTGCGGCCAGTCTTTCACGCTCTCCTGCAGCGTGATGGTTGTATCATATATCCATTTTTTGAGCACTTTTCACTCCCGCCACACGTTTAAGATGAGCAAACTTTATTCAACTCATCGCGGAATGACTGCGATCGCGATCACAAAGATAGCGCTACCAATCGTTAACATGCAGAAATGTGATAGCGCTATCAAATTGCAATCACGTTGCTAAATCACAGCAAAAAAAGGGATTTAAGGCGTATACTGCCTGTTACGTGAAACGAAGGAAAAAAAGAACGCGTCTGGTCAGCAGGAAGGTGTATGTCTCTAACCCGAAAACGGCGCAGTACTGGTAAAGTGACACTCGCCGATGTCGCACAGCTTGCCGGTGTGGGCACGATGACCGTGTCCCGTGCGCTTCGCACGCCCGAACAGGTTTCCGATAAACTACGAGAAAAAATTGAAGCTGCCGTGCAGGAGCTGGGTTATATGCCTAATCTTGCCGCCAGTGCCCTTGCCTCGGCGTCGTCATGGACGATAGCCATGGTGGTGCCCAACCTCTCCGAAGCCGGCTGCTCGGAGATGTTCGCCGGGCTTCAGCAGGTGCTGCAGCCTGCCGGATATCAGATCATGCTGGCAGAATCCCAGCATCGTCTTGAGCAGGAGGAGAAGTTGCTGGAGACGCTGCTGGCGTCAAATATCGCCGCAGCGATTTTGCTCAGCGTTGAACATACCGACACCGTTCGCCACTGGCTGAAAAACGCCTCGATTCCGGTGATGGAGATGGGCGCCATGCGCGCCGATCCGATTGATATGAACATCGGGATTGATAACGTGGCGGCCATGTTTGAGCTCACGGAAATGGTGATTAAGCGCGGCTATCAAAACATTGGCCTGCTGTGCGCCAACCAGGAGCAGTGGATTTTCCAGCAGCATCTGCAGGGCTGGTATAAAGCCATGCTTCGCCACCATATGTCGCCTAACCGTGTCATTAACGCGGCGATGCCGCCGAGCTTCTCGACCGGCGCGGCGCAGCTGCCCGAATTCCTGCTGGCATGGCCTGAGCTGGATGCGCTGGTGTGCGTCTCTGACGAGCTGGCCTGCGGCGCGCTGTACGAGTGCCAGCGCAGGCGAATCAAAGTGCCGGACGATCTGGCAGTGGTAGGGTTTGGCGATAGCGACGTGAGCCGCGTCTGTCAGCCGCCGCTGACGACCATGGCGGTGCCGCATCGTAAGATTGGGATCGAAGCCGGGAAAGCGCTACTGGAGCGCCTGAATGGCGGAGACTGGCGCGATCAAAAGCCCATCGCGTCCAGCCTGTGTCTGAGAGAGAGCTGCTGACGCTTACTCAGCCTCTTCCTCTTTTTCTGATTTGGTCGATTCGTTTTTGGCGTTGCGGGTCATCCACAGCGCCAGCGCTTTTAACGAATCCGGCGTGAACTCGTCGCAGCGCGCGGTGATCTCTTCCGGCGTCATCCAGCTGACTTCACTCACTTCTTCTTCCTGCAGGGCGAACGGGCCGTGGGAGACGCAGCTAAACAGCCCGCCCCAGACGCGGCAGTTCTCGTCTTCGAAATAGAACTGACCGTGCTCGGCAAACGGCACGCCGGCGATGCCTAACTCTTCTTCCGCTTCACGACGCGCAGAATCCAGCAGCACTTCATCCGCCTGGACGACGCCGCCTGCAGTGGCATCCAGCATACCCGGGAGAAAATCTTTGGTGTCCGTGCGGCGCTGAACCAGAATTTTACCCATACCGTCATGCACAACGATATATGTCGCACGGTGACGCAGGCGCTCCGCACGCATTTGCTCGCGGCTGGCCTGCGCGATCACTTCATTCTCTTCGTTGACAATGTCAACCCACTCTGTACTTGCCAAATGACTCTGCTCCACCATCGGGAAACCTTCTTTTCTAAGCGCTCTTTCGGCGCGTTTACAGTTGAGGTGTAACTTACGGATTAATCGCTACCTGCGCAATAACTTGCTGATCATTAAGTGCGATAACGCTCAGGGTATTTCCTTCCAGCATGCCGTAGCTCGCAGGATACCCGCCTTTTGGGATGCTGACCGAGCCCGGATTGAAGTGATAAATCTCACCGCGTTTTTCCGCAACCGGAATATGAGTATGACCGTAAACCAGGACATCGCCAGCCGCGAGGGCCGGGAGATTATCCGGGCTGAAAAGATGCCCGTGGGTCAGGAACAGGCGGTGTTGTTCGAGCAGCACCTGCTGCCACGGCGCGGTAATGGGAAAATGCAGCAGCATCTGGTCCACTTCGCTGTCACAGTTGCCGCGAACGGCAATGATGCGCGAGGCATACGGGTTGAGTTTTTCCGCGACCTGCGCAGGGTCATAGCCTTCCGGCAGCGCGTTGCGTGGGCCGTGATTCAACACGTCACCCAGAATAATCAGCCACTGCGCACCACTTTGCTCAAACAGAGAAAGGACACGCTCGGTCGCGGGCAGCGATCCATGGATATCCGACGCAAACATCAGTTTCATCAGTCACTCCTCGGGAAAACAGACTGCCCCCATCATACCTGAAGCGTCAGGGCTTATCAGCCCGCGCGCTTGGCCGAGAGTGCCACATAGCGCTGCACGGAGGCACGCTGCCACTGGAACGCGGCATAATCCACCAGCAGCTGCGGCACCTCGTCACCGTTGAGGATCAGGCGGTTTAGCATCAACGCCAGATCGGCATCCGCAATGCACCACTCGCCGAACAGGTTTGGGTTGCCATGGGCGAGCAGTAAGGAGGCGGTTTCAATCAGCTTCTGCGCGCTTTCCTGGCCTTCTGCGCTGAGGGCGGGCTTTTTAACCCCGGCAAACACGACATCCGTGGAGCGTTCGACGCGAATCGGCACCAGATCGCTGCGCAGCCACGCCTGGATCTGCCGCGCCCGGGCGCGCTTTTGCAGATCGTGAGGATAGATACGCTCCCACTCCGGGGGGGCGAACCGATCTTCCAGATACTCATCGATCGCTGACGATTCGCTCAGGGCAAATCCATCAATCTCCAGCACCGGCACGCGACGGGTCAGGTCGTAACCCTGCCACTGCGGCTTGAGATGTTCACCGCCGTCGAGATCAACGGTCTTCAGGGTAAAAGCGAGTCCTTTTTCGGCCAGCGCAACGTAAACGCTCATGACATAGGGAGAAAAGAAGTTCGCATCGGACCACAACGTGATGACGGGCTGGTTCATAACATCCTCATAGGCTGATCGGTTTTTACTCAACATATAATCTCTTGGCCTCGCTGTCACTTGATGAAAACTCACGATTTACAACAACCACCTATACTCATTTGTCATGGCACCACTATTCGCATGGACAGGAGTTGAGAATGATCGACCTTTATTATTCCCCTACCCCAAACGGCCATAAGATCACCCTCTTTCTTGAAGAAGCCGAGCTGGATTACAGGATCATTCGCGTGGATATCAGCAAAGGCGAGCAGTTCAGCCCTCTCTTTCTGGCTATCTCGCCGAATAATAAAATCCCGGCCATCATTGATAACCAGCCGGCGGACGGGGGCAGACCGTTGAGCCTGTTTGAATCCGGTGAAATTTTGCTCTACCTGGCGGAGAAAACCGGCAAGCTGCTGAGCGGCGAACTGCGCGAGCGCCACTATACGCTGCAATGGCTTTTCTGGCAGGCAAGCGGGCTGGGCCCCATGCTGGGACAAAATCATCATTTTACCGCTTACGCCCCGCAACCCATTCCTTACGCGATAGAGCGCTATCAGGTTGAGACGCAGCGGCTCTACGACGTTCTGAACCGTCGGCTGGAGAAAACGCCGTGGCTCGGGGGCGATCATTACAGTATTGCCGACATCGCCTGCTGGCCGTGGGTGAATACGCATGAAAAACACCGAATTGACCTGGCCGCTTACCCGGCGGTGAACAACTGGTTTGAGCGCATCCGGACCCGCCCGGCGACCGAGCGAGCGATGCAAAAAATCCAGCAAATTTAACCCGGTATGAGGCTGGGTGCCTGTGAGGCTCTCATGTATTATGGGCAGGAAATACTGACACGGAGAAGACCTGCAATGTCACAGCCAGACGCCATTATTCGTATAAAAAATTTACGCCTGCGTACCTTCATCGGTATCAAAGAGGAAGAGATCGCCAACCGTCAGGATATTGTTATTAACGTGGTGATTCACTACTCCGCAGACAAAGCGCGCGCCAGCGAAGACATCAATGACGCGCTGAACTACCGCACAATCACCAAGAACATTATCCAGTTTGTGGAGAATAACCGTTTCTCTCTGCTGGAAAAATTAACTCAGGATGTGCTCGATATCGCACGCGAACATCACTGGGTCACTTATGCTGAAGTTGAGATCGATAAACTTCACGCCCTGCGTTACGCCGACTCCGTCTCTATGACGTTAAGCTGGAAACGCCAGGCGTAAACCTGGAGGTTGTATGAAGATTTTGCTGACCGGCGGTACTGGCCTGATTGGTCGTCACCTCATTGCGCGTCTGAAGGCCTTGCACCACGACATCACCGTGGTCACGCGCAGCCCGGAAAAAGCGCGTCAGGTGCTGGGGGCAGGTGTTGATATCTGGAAAAATCTGGCCGAGCAGCAAAATCTGGACGGTTTCGACGCCGTTATTAACCTCGCGGGAGAACCCATCGCCGATAAGCGCTGGACGGAAGAGCAAAAACAGCTGTTATGCAGCAGCCGGTGGAACATTACCGAAAAGCTGGTCGAGCTGATCCGCAACAGCCATACGCCGCCTTCCGTGCTGATTTCGGGTTCCGCAGTAGGCTATTACGGCGATCTAGGCGAGGTGGTGGTGACCGAGGAAGAGCCTCCCCATAACGAGTTTACCCATAAGCTCTGCGCCCAGTGGGAGCGTATTGCCTGCGCGGCGCAGAGCGATCGGACCCGCGTCTGCTTGCTGCGGACAGGTGTCGTCCTCGCGCCGAAAGGCGGCATTCTGGCGAAGATGCTTCCCCCTTTCAGGCTAGGACTCGGTGGCCCCATCGGCAATGGCCGTCAGTATATGGCGTGGATCCATATCGACGATATGATCAACGGGATTCTCTGGCTGCTGGATAACGATCTGCGCGGGCCGTTTAACATGGTTGCGCCGTATCCGGTGCGAAATGAACAGTTTGCCCACGCGCTGGGACATGCCCTGCACCGCCCGGCGATATTGCGCGTGCCTGCGACGGCGATTCGGCTGCTGATGGGTGAAGCGTCTGTTCTGGTTCTGGGCGGACAGAGAGCGCTGCCAAAACGGCTGGAAGCGGCCGGGTTTGCGTTCCGCTGGTATGAATTAGAAGAGGCACTGGGGGATGTGGTGCGATGAATATGGTACAGTGACAGGCCATGTTCCGAAGAAATGGCGTAACAATGGCAACCATCACCACTCCCCGGCTTTACCTCACCCCTTTTGAACCCACTGACTGGGCCTTCTTCCGCTCGCTGCGTGAAGATCGCCGCATCATGCGCTATATGGCCGCCATCGCCCCGGAAAAAGAGACCCGACGCGTGTTTGCCGCGCGGCTCGCTGCTGCTCATGTGTTTGTTATTCGCGCCCGGGATGATGATACGCCGCTGGGCGATATCGGCCTGCAAATCAGCGCAGAGAATCGTGAAGAGGCGGATATCGGCTATACGGTTGTGCCTGCCGCGCAGGGGAAAGGTATCGCCAGCGAGGCGCTGCGCGCGGTGTGTGATTACGCGTTCAACCAGACTGGCGTGAAGGCGATTAACGCGTACGTGCTGGCGGACAACGGCGGGTCGGTGCGGGTGCTGGAGAAAGCCGGGTTTGTGCGTATGCAGGTACTGGAAAAGGCGTATGAGATTGACGGCGTGCGCTATGACGACTGGGTGTACCGGCTGGAGTGTAGTGCGGCCTGAATGCCGGGCGGCACTGCGTTTGCCCGGCCTGCGGTTTTGTAGGCCCGGTAAGCGAAGCGCCACCGGGCGATTGAGCTGCACCGCGGTCTGATGCCCTCTTACTTCAGAGAGCCTTTAAGGAACTGCTGCAAACGCGGGCTTTGCGGGTTTGCCAGCACCTCGTCCGGGTGGCCCTGCTCTTCAATTTTCCCCTGATGCAGGAAAATCACGTGGTTCGAGACGTTACGGGCGAAGCCCATTTCGTGCGTCACGACCACCATCGTTTTGCCCTCTTCGGCCAGCTTCTGCATGATGCGCAGCACTTCGCCAACGAGTTCAGGATCCAGCGCGGAGGTCGGTTCGTCGAACAGCAGCACCTCGGGCTCCATCGCCAGCGCGCGGGCGATAGAGACACGCTGCTGCTGACCGCCGGAGAGATGCACCGGGTATTTCATCTGCTGGCGTTCGTCGATGCCCACTTTCGCCAGGTATTTCACCGCGCGCTCGCGGGCTTCATGCTTGCTCAGGCCCAGCACCTGAACCGGTGCTTCCATCACGTTCTCCAGCACCGTCATGTGGCTCCAGAGGTTAAAGTGCTGGAATACCATCGTCAGGCGCGTACGCAGCAGGCGCAGCTGGTTCTTGTCTGCCACCTTCAGCTGGCCGTCTTTGTCACGCACCAGGTTGATATTCTGCCCGCTCACCAAAATTGAGCCTTCACTCGGCTTTTCGAGGAAGTTGATGCAGCGCAGGAAGGTACTTTTTCCCGAGCCGGATGAGCCGATGATACTGATCACGTCGCCCGCATTCGCCTGCAGCGACACCCCTTTCAGCACTTCATGTTCGCCGTAGCGTTTGTGCAAATCAATTACGTTTAATTTGTTCTCAGCCATCATCTTTCTCAGTGCGTCGAAGAAGGTTTTATATGCTGCAACCAGCGTTTTTCAGCCTTACGGAACAGGCTAATCAGAACATAAGAGATAATTAAATAGAGCACCGCCGCAATGCCAAACGCGGTAAACGGCTGATAGGTTGCGGAGTTAATATCGCGCGCGATTTTGAGCAGGTCCGGTACCGTCGCGGTAAAGGCGAGCGCAGTCGAGTGCAGCATCAAAATCACTTCGTTACTGTAGGCCGGTAACGCGATACGCAGGGCCGATGGCAGAATGATGCAGCGGTAGAGTTTCACCGACGAGAAGCCGTAGGCCCGGGCTGCTTCAATTTCACCGTAAGGAACAGAACGAATCGCCCCCGCGAAAATCTCCGTGGTGTAGGCGCACGTGTTGAGCGTCAACGCCAGCACCGTACAGTTCAGACCGCTGCGGAAGAACGCATTCAGCATCTCAGTGCCTTTTACGATCTCAAGCGTATACATTCCCGAGTAGAACACCAGCAGCTGCACGTACAGCGGCGTACCGCGAAAGACGTAGGTGAACAGCCAGATCGGGAACTGGATAAATTTATTGTTCGAGACGCGGCCAATGGCGAGAAACACCGCCAGAATACCGCCCATTACCACGGAGGAGATCAGCAGCCAGAGCGTAATCGCCACGCCGGTAAAGCGGTAGCCATCTGTCCACAGCAGCGATTTCCAGTATTCCTGAATAATCTCAATCACAGGTCAGCCCTCTTCACACCCACGGAGTAGCGACGCTCCAGCAGAAGCAGCACACCATTGGAGACGGTCGTAAAGACCAGATAAATCACGCCACAGACCACCGCAAAATAGAACGGCTCCCAGGTGCTCTTACCCGCCAGCTGAGTCGCTTTCACGACGTCTTCCAGACCGAGCAGCGAGACCAGCGCTGTTGCTTTGAGGATAACCTGCCAGTTGTTCCCGATGCCCGGCAGCGCGTAGCGCATCATGGCCGGGAACATAATCCGACGAAACGTTTGTGATGAGGTAAAACCAAATGCGGTTGCCGCCTCAATGTGACCTTTCGGCACGGCCATGTAAGCACCGCGGAAGGTTTCAGTGAAGTAGGCGCCGTAGATAAAACCGAGGGTAATAATACCGGCCACCATCGGGTCGATATCAATTTGTCCCATGCCCATCGCGTCAGTTATGCCGTTAAGCGCAATCTGCAGACCGTAAAAGATCAGCAGCATCAGCACCAGATCGGGAACGCCGCGAATGAGCGTGGTGTAGCCTTCAAAGATTAGCGCCAGCGGTTTGTTAGCTGAAAGCTTCGCCCCTGCGCCTGCCAGACCTATCAGCACCGCCAGCACCACGGAGCTGATAGCCAGCTCAAGGGTGACAAGCGCGCCCTGTAAAATAACGCCAGAAAATCCGTACAGCATACCGCGAGCCCTGTCGTATCGTGAGTGGTGGAACCGTGTCTTTTCCCCTCCCGCCGTGGGAGGGGCCGCACGTTATATGACGGGGCGATTAGCCGCCGTAAACATTAAAATCAAAGTACTTTTTCGCCAGCTTGTCGTACGTGCCGTCTGCGCGCATTTCAGCGAACGCCTTGTTCAGCGCTTCACGCAGTTCGTTGTCTTCTTTGCGCAGGCCCATACCGGTGCCCACACCAAACAGCTTCACGTCCTTAATAGACGGGCCGCCAAACTTGTAATCTTTACCTACCGGCGTTTTCAGGAAGCCTTCACTAGCCGCGACTTCATCCTGGAATGCGGCATCAATACGGCCTGCCGTCAGGTCAGCGTAGATATTTTCCTGGCCCTGATAGGAGACAATTTCAATCCCCTTCGGTGCCCAGTGCTCGTTGCCGTAGGTTTCCTGAGTGGTACCCTGCAGCACGCCCACGCGTTTGCCCTTCAGCGATTCCAGCGTTGGCTGAATATCAGACGATTTCGCCACTACCAGACGTGAATCGGCCGCGTAGAGTTTGTCGGTGAAGGCAATCTCCTGCTGGCGTTTTTCAGTGATGGAGAGGGAGGACATGATTACGTCGATTTTTTTCGCTTTCAGGGACGGGATCAGCGCATCCAGCGGGTTCTCAACGTAGGTACACTGTGCTTTGATGCGTTTGCACAGCTCATTGGCCAGATCGATGTCAAAACCGACCAGTTCACCTTTTGAATTCTTCGATTCGAACGGCGCATAGGTAGGGTCGGTACCAATTCGAATTTTCTGCGGAATAGCTGCGAATGCCGCGGTGGCGCTGGAAAAGGCCAGTACCAGTGATAATGACAACACGAGTTTTTTCATATTTGTCCTCAACAAACTGTCTTCATACGGGATTTTTACGACGACGGGGTGGTGCTAATGTGCCATTAATCCCCTCAGTCAGGCAAAGATTAATGCCTTTCCAGCGGGAATTTTTGCATTATTAATGCGTAAGTATGCACACAGCGATCCAATACAGTGCATCAAATGCACCGTATTGGGTCAACCGCTCCCGTAACGCACCTTTCCGGTGCGTCACCGTCAGGTGTTATTCACCGTATACGTTGAAGTCGAAGTATTTCTTCGCCAGTTTGTCGTACGTACCGTCTTTACGCAGCTCTGCAAAGGCTTTGTCGAAGGCGGCTTTCAGCTCGGTATCATCCTTACGCAGGCCAATCCCGGTGCCATCGCCAAAGTACTTTTTATCTTTCACCGACGGGCCTGCAAACGCGTAGTCTTTACCCGCAGGCTGCTTCAGGAAGCCTTCGCTCGCAGCGACTTCATCCTGGAATGCCGCATCCAGACGGCCTGCCGCCAGGTCAGAGTAAATCAGATCCTGGTTCTGGTAAGCCACCACGTCTACGCCCTTCTCACGCCAGTTAGCATTGGCATAGCCTTCCTGCGTCGAGCCCTGAAGCACGCCGACATGCTTGCCTTTCAGCGAGTCGATGGTGGGCTTAATCGGGGAGCCTTTAGGCGCAATCAGGCGAGAATCCGCGGCGTAGAGCTTGTCAGAGAAGGCAATCTCCTGCTGGCGTTTTTCAGTGATGGAAAGAGAAGAGATAATGGCGTCGATTTTCTTGGCTTTAAGCGACGGAATTAACGCGTCAAAGTCGCTGCCCACCCATGTGCATTTCACCGCAATACGTTTGCACATTTCATTACCCAGATCGATATCAAACCCCACGAAATCGCCTTTCGCATCCTTGGAAGAGAATGGCGCGTAGGTTGCGTCTGTACCGATACGAACCGTCTGTGGAAGCGCTGCGTAGCTACCTGCTGCCGCACTTAACCCCACCAGCAAAGACAGAGCCAGAACCGTCTTCTTCATACATTTACCCTCAAGTACCGTGATTTTATTATGTATTGTGTTGTGTGTTGTGTTGCAGGCTTCATCTTGCAGGTCTTATGCCACATTGCCGTCTGGTTAAAACTTCGACGTTAAATATGTTAATAAAACGTTGCGATACTGCCTTAATGGTGAAAGATAGCAGGTCTGCCGAACGAACCGGAGAGAGAAAAAGGGAAAAAACGAATTAAATGTCGAGGATATGATCGCCGTTGCATAATTGCCCTGAAACAGGGCAACGTGTCTTTTCATGCACCGGCTATGTGCACAGATTCAGGCACCCTGCCAGCGGGTGAAGAGATCCTCGGGCAGGTCGATGTCGAACTGATCGAGTACGCGGTTAACGGTCTGGTTGATAATGTCGTCCAGCGTTTGCGGACGATGGTAGAACGCGGGCACCGGCGGCATGATGACAGCACCCAGCTCAGCAGCCTGCGTCATTAAGCGCAGATGGCCCAGGTGCAGCGGCGTTTCCCGCACGCACAGCACCAGAGGACGCCGCTCCTTCAGCACCACATCCGCCGCACGCGTCACCAGGGTGTCGGTATAGCTGTTCACAATGCCGGAGAGCGTTTTGATTGAACAGGGCAGGATCACCATGCCGGCGGTTTTAAACGAGCCTGAGGAGATGCTGGCGGCGATATCACGGGCATCGTGAACGACATCCGCAAGCGCCTGAACATCACGCAGGGAGAGATCGGTTTCCAGAGAGAGGGTCTGCCGCGCCGCCTGGCTCATCACCAGATGGGTTTCGACGTCCGCCACGTTACGCAGAACCTGTAGCAAACGTACGCCGTAAATCGCGCCGCTGGCACCGCTGAGCCCAACTATGAGTCGTTTCATGATTTTCGCCCTTACTGATTTCAGGGCAGACTGTGCAGGATTTTGCGGGGAGTTGCAAGTGAGGGCATACGCCCTCACCTGCCGGAACATCAACCTTCGTTGTGCATCTCTAGGCTTTCGAGATCGTTTTGCAGCTGAACGGCTTTGGCGTCGTCGTTGCGCAGCGAATCAAGATAGTCGAGGTACTGCTGGTCAACGTCTTTGGTCACGTAAATGCCGTTGAACACGGAGCATTCAAACTGCTGAATTTCCGGATTCTCGGCACGTACCGCGTCGATGAGGTCGTTGAGGTCCTGGAAAATCAGGCCGTCAGCGCCGATGATCTGGCGAATTTCATCCACTTCACGCCCGTGAGCGATCAGCTCGTTGGCGGTTGGCATATCAATACCGTACACGTTCGGGAAGCGAATCTCCGGCGCTGCAGAAGCCAGGTAGACTTTCTTCGCACCCGCTTCGCGGGCCATCTCGATAATCTGCTCAGAGGTGGTACCGCGAACGATGGAGTCATCCACCAGCAGAACATTCTTGTCGCGGAATTCCGCGCGGTTAGCGTTCAGCTTGCGGCGCACGGACTTACGGCGCAGATGTTGCCCCGGCATGATAAAGGTGCGGCCAACGTAGCGGTTCTTCACGAAGCCCTGACGGTATGGCTTATCCAGAATGCGGGCGATCTCCAGCGCGATATCGCAGGAGGTTTCCGGGATAGGAATCACCACGTCGATGTCCAGATCGTCCCACTCGCGGGCAATCTTCTCGCCGAGCTTCGTGCCCATATTGACGCGCGCGCTGTAGACGGAAATCTTGTCGATGAAGGAGTCCGGACGGGCAAAGTAAACGTATTCAAACAGGCACGGGTTGCTGACCGGGTTGTCGGCACACTGGCGGGTAAACAGCTGGCCCTTCTCGGTGATATACACCGCTTCGCCCGGCGCAACGTCGCGCAGGAATTCGAAGCCCAGGGTATCCAGCGCCACGCTCTCCGAGGCAACCATATATTCGGTACGGCCATCGCCGAGGTCGCGCTTGCCGAGTACCAGCGGACGAATGCCGTTTGGATCGCGGAAGGCCACCATGCCGTGACCGATGATCATCGCCACGCAGGCGTACGCGCCGCGGATCTGACGGTTTGTCGCGGCAATCGCGGCAAAAATGTTGTCCGCTTCCAGCGGATAGTGACGGAAGTTATCCAGCTCGCTGGCGAACACGTTGAGCAGGATTTCAGAATCAGAGGTGGTGTTAATGTGGCGACGTTTCTCTTCGAACAGCTTTTTACGCAGCTCATGCGCGTTGGTCAGGTTGCCGTTATGGGCAAGGGTGATGCCATACGGTGAGTTGACGTAGAAAGGCTGTGCCTCAGAGGCGCTGGAACTGCCAGCGGTAGGATAACGAACGTGACCGATCCCCATATTACCTTGCAGACGCTGCATATGGCGGGCTTCAAACACATCGTTTACCAGGCCATTCGCCTTGCGTAAACGGAAGCAGTTGTTTGCATCAATGGTGATGATACCCGCAGCATCCTGCCCACGGTGCTGAAGCACCGTTAACGCGTCATAAATCGACTGGTTTACCGGCATGAAACCGGCGATACCGACAATACCGCACATTCGTCTTTTCCTCGTTAAGCCACATCTCAGGGTTTATGCCCTGGGCAAAAAACTCGACGAGCTTTGCAGATAGTCAAAGAACCATCTGATGATGAAGCTGAACTCTGGAATGAGCTGCGATTTCTGCCAGTCTTCACTTTTGGAGAACCCGGTAAAGGTATCCAGGAAGAACAGGATCGCGGCCACAATCAGCACGCCTCGCAACGCCCCGAAACAGATCCCGAGTACCCTGTCCGTTCCTGACAGACCGGTTTTCTCGACCAGCTGACCTATCACGTAATTGACGATAGCGCCGACAATCAGCGTCGCGATAAACAGCACCGCGATGGCGATTCCATTTCGGACCAGTTCATCTTCAAAGCCCGTGAACCAGACAGACAGGTAAGTGTAGTAATGACTGGCGACAAAGAAAGCACAACCCCAGGTCACCAGCGATAACGCTTCACGAACAAAGCCACGGATCAGGCTAACCAGACAGGAAAAACCAATCACCGCAATGATGGCGTAATCAATCCAGACCATATGTGTCCCACGATTAAACGCCCTGTCATCCAGTTCGGGGCGAATTCTAACAGAAAAAGAAAACGTTTGCGTAGGGATTTCCTTCCCGCGCGTAAATAAAAAAGGCGCTGAAAAAATGTTCAACGCCGTGGCTTGTCGCCTCTCTCTTACAGGAGCAGGTCGTACTTAGTTCGCGCTGTAGCCCATCACCACACCGCTCAGGCCGGAGATCTGCTTCAGCTCACCCAGCGACCCTTTCAGTTTGTCTTTAGACGCTTCTGGCCCCACGAGGATACGGGTAATTTTACCCTGCACCGGCGTGGAAGGTGAAGTGTAAACACGATATCCCGCACTGCGCAGTTTACCCACCACCTCATTCACCTTGTCCGCATTTTTCAGCGCACCGAGCTGCACCACGTAAGCTTTGCCCGTTGGGGCAGCAGCGTCCTGCTGCGTCGGTTTTGCTGGCGGAGGCGTCTCTGACGTTGCGGCGAGCTGTTCTGCCGCTTTATCACGCTGCGGTTTCGGCTGCGGCTTCTCAACCGGCTTCGGTTTTTCAACCGGTTTAGGCTGCTCGACCGGCACAGGATCGATATCGCTGTTGCTCGTGGCCGCCAGGCGAGACGGATCGAGCGACGGTGCGGCGGCATCGCCCGCGCGCACCTCTTCCGCCGCCCCTTCCGGAGGCTGAGCAGGCAGCGCCTGCGTCGCCGCGGGCAGCATATCCGGCTCATCGCGGTCGCCCGGTTTCGGCACTAGCGGAATCGCGGCAAACTCATCCTGATAATGCTTTTTCTGCCCGTCGAGCAGCCCGGGAAGAATAATCACCCCGAGCGCGACCAGCACAATGGTTCCTGTTAAACGGTTCTGAAACTTACTCGCCACCGGTTCTCCCCGCGTCCATCACTTCCATGACATGTGCCACCGTGTGGAATGAACCACACACCAGCACGGTATCTTCTGGTTTAGCCTCCGCCATCGCGGCATGCCAGGCCTGCGCCACGCTACTGTAGATTGCGCCTTTGCCGAGATGTTCCATCAGCTGCTCAGCCGTCGCGCCGCGTGGCCCCTCCAGAGGAGCACAATACCAGCTATCGACCACACTCTCCATGCAGGCCAGCGTCCCGCCGATATCTTTATCATGAAGCATACCGATAACCGCCAGCACGCGCCCGGTTTTTGGTAACGATTTGAGACGTCCCGCGAGATACGCCGCCGCGTGGGGGTTGTGCGCCACATCCAGAATCAGGCGCGGTGACTCGCTCACAATCTGGAAACGTCCTGGCAGAATCGCGTTTTGTATACCCTCGCGGATCGCCTGTTCGCTGACCACGAGGCCGCTGGCGCGCAGTGCCGCCAGCGCGGTTGCCGCATTTGGCTGCGGGACCTGCGGCAGCGGCAGGTTATCCAGCGCCCCCTGCGCGTCGCTAAAGCGCCAGCCGTTGTCCTGAACCTCATACTGCCAGTCAACGCCGCGGCGCAGCAGCTGTGCGCCCTTTTCGTTCGCCACGTCAGCAATGGTGTGCGGCATGTCCGGCTCGCCCACCACGGCAGGTTTATTTGCCCGGAAAATACCGGCCTTCTCGCGGCCAATGCTTTCACGATCGGGCCCCAGCCAGTCGATATGATCCAGCGCGATGCTGGTCACTACCGCCACGTCTGCATCGACGATATTGGTCGCATCAAGACGTCCGCCAAGACCAACCTCAAGGATCACCACGTCCAGCTGGGCCTGTTTGAACAGCCACAGGGCCGACAGAGTGCCGTATTCAAAATAGGTTAATGAGGTCTCTCCGCGCGCGGCTTCAATTTCCGCGAACGATGCCGTATGCGCCGACTCCGGCAGCTCGCGGTTCTGCACACGAACCCGCTCGGTGTAGCGTACCAGATGTGGCGAGCTGTACACGCCGACCCTGTAGCCCGCCGCCATCAGGACGGATTCCAGCGTGCGGCAGGTGGTACCTTTGCCGTTGGTGCCTGCGACGGTGAACACGAAAGGCGCCGGTTTCAGCACATCAAGACGCGCGGCAACCTGGCTTACGCGCTCAAGCCCCATATCGATGGTTTTACTGTGCAGGTTTTCCAGATAAGAAAGCCACGCGGCCAGGGGCGACGTGGCTTGGGGAATGCTTTTATTTTCCATAATGCCCGGTTGTCATTAACAGATTAGAAAGCAAAAGGGCAGCGCCAACCGGCCCTGCCCTTTTCAGTTATCAGGCCTCGGGTTCCTGATCCGGTACCACCACGCCTTCACGCGGCTCATCCGGGTTCGGCGCTGGCAGATTCATCAGCTTCGCCAGGATACGCGCCAGTTTCAGGCGCATTTCCGGACGGCGGACGATCATGTCGATGGCGCCTTTCTCAATGAGGAACTCACTGCGCTGGAATCCCGGCGGCAGTTTTTCACGAACGGTCTGCTCGATAACGCGAGGACCCGCAAAGCCGATCAGCGCTTTTGGCTCAGCGACGTTCAGGTCGCCCAGCATCGCGAAGCTCGCGGAGACGCCGCCCATGGTTGGGTCGGTCAGCACGGAGATGTACGGAAGACCGCGCTCCTGCATCTTCGCCAGCGCTGCAGAGGTTTTAGCCATCTGCATCAGGGACATCAGCGCTTCCTGCATACGTGCTCCGCCGGAGGCAGAGAAGCAGATCAGCGGACAGTTGTCTTCCAGCGCCTGCTCAACGGCACGCACGAAGCGCGCACCGACCACGGAGCCCATTGAGCCGCCCATAAAGGAGAACTCAAACGCAGCGGCAACAACCGGCATCCCATGCAGGGTGCCTTTCATGACGACCAGCGCGTCTTTCTCGCCGGTCTCTTTCTGTGCGGAGGCCAGACGATCTTTATATTTTTTGGAGTCGCGGAACTTCAGCACGTCTTTTGGCTCAAGCTCGCTGCCCAGTTCTACCAGAGAACCTTCGTCCAGCAGGCTATGCAGGCGGTTGCGCGCCGACATACGCATATGGTGGTCACACTTCGGACACACCTCAAGGTTGCGCTCCAGCTCTGCGCGATACAGAACCTGGCCGCAGCTATCACACTTCGTCCATACCCCTTCAGGAATGCTCGCTTTACGCGTTGGGGTAATGTTGCTTTTAATTCGTTCAATCCAGCTCATTGATAACCTTTCTGCCTGAACCTGGTCGTATGCCAGTTTTGCTATAAGAGGCGAATAATGCCATTTTTGCCTCCAACAGACCATGAATGTTGCACATTAAAACATAACAGCCCGAAACTTTGGATAAAAAAGTGGTCGAACCGCCAGCGTGCATTTACTTCGCTTGCTTTGCCGCCGCACGTTTATGACGAATGATTTCGATAACGCCCGGCAGTACGGAAAGCACAATAATCGCTACAATCAGTAACTTAAGATTTTCCTGAACCACAGGGAGATCGCCAAACAGGTAGCCCGCATAGGTAAACAGCAGTACCCAAAGCAGCGCCCCCACGACGTTATACATAGCAAAATGACGATAGGACATATGACCCATTCCCGCCACAAACGGTGCAAATGTGCGCACAATAGGCACAAAGCGCGCAAGGATAATGGTTTTTCCGCCATGGCGTTCATAAAACGCATGAGTTTTATCTAAATAGCTGCGACGGAAAATTTTTGAATCCGGATTGCTGAACAGCCGCTCACCGAATACGCGTCCAATCGTGTAGTTGACCGCATCACCGACGATGGCGGCAATCACCATCAGCACCACCATAAGATGCACATTCAGATCGTTGGTGGGCAGCGCCGATAACGCCCCGGCGACAAACAGCAGTGAATCGCCCGGCAGGAACGGCGTGACAACCAGCCCGGTTTCACAGAACAGAATGAGGAACAGAATGGCATAAACCCAGACGCCATACTGCGCGACCAGCTCTGCCAGGTGAACATCAATATGCAGGATGAAATCAATCAAAAAACGAATTACGTCCATATTGTCTAAGCCTTAATTGCACCTTTGTTTAGTCCGCTAAAAACAGCGGCCCCATTGGCGGTTTCGGCAGGTCAAACCGATCCGGATAGTCTACCGAGACCAGATACAGCCCTTCCGCTTTCGCCGTGGCTGCCGCAAGCGTTCTGTCCTTCGCTGCCAGCAGGTCTGCAATCCAGCTCTCCGGCTGGTGTCCGGCACCCACTTCCATCAGGCTGCCCACAATATTCCGCACCATATGATGTACAAAGGCATTGGCTTTGATATCCACCACCACATACGCGCCAAAACGGCTGACGTGAATGTGCATGACATTACGCCACGGCGTGCGGGACTGACACTGCACCGCACGAAACGAGGTAAAGTCATTTTCACCAATCAGACACTGCGCCGCGCGATGCATGCGTTCCGCATCGAGCGGTTCATAAAAATGCGTCACGCCCTGGCTTAACACCGCCGGACGCAGACGCTGGTTGTAGATGACATAACGGTAACGACGCGCGGTGGCGCTGAAACGCGCATGAAAATCATCCGGCACAGCTTTCACCCAACGCACCGCAATGTCACCAGGCAAATTCGCATTTACACCCAGCGTCCAGGCGGCATCCTTACGCACGGCAGTGGTCTCAAAGTGCACCACCTGCCCCGTGCCGTGAACGCCCGCGTCCGTCCGGCCTGCGCACAGGACGTTAATCGGCTCGTTTGCCACCTGAGAGAGCGCTTTCTCCAGTTTCTCCTGGACGCTGCGCACCTCATTCTGACGCTGCCAGCCATAATATTTACTGCCATCGTACTCAATACCGAGGGCAATTTTATGAACCGGCTTTTGTTCCACGTCTGACATCAGTACAGGTACTCCTGCACCAGTTTCTCGGCGATCTTGACCGCCATCAGCGCGCCGCCAAAACGAACGTTGTCGGCAACGGACCAGAACTGAACCTGCTCCGGCATACCGTAGTCGTTACGCACGCAGCCAACGGAAAGATGCGCGCTACCGGTGGCGTCGCCTACCTGCGTCGGGAACTCGCTCTCTTCAGAGAGGACGATGTCTTCCCCGCGGCCAAACGCATCGCGCGCCTCTTCTGCCGCCAGGGGACGCAGCGCTTCAAAGCCGACCATCTGCGCGTGACCGTAGAAGACCGGGGACTGCACGACGCTTGCGGAGATCATCAGGCCATCGTCCTGCAGAATTTTACGCACCTCATCAACGATACGACGCTCTTCGCGCACGGAACCCTCGCGGTCCGGCAGCAGCGGCAGCATGTTGAACGCCAGCTGGCGGCCAAAGAAATCATCTTCGTCAATCGGGATGCCGTTCAGCAGCTTCGCGCTCTGCCCGGCCAGCGCGTCAACGGCCTTTTTGCCGTTTGCGGACGCGGACAGCAGGCTGGTCACGGTAATGCGCGACAGGCCGCCGTCGTCGATCAGCGGTTTCAGGGCGGTCAGCAGCTGGCTGGTCAGGCTGTTCGGTACCGCAATGACGTTACGGTTGCGGTAGTCAGCCAGTACAAACGGGTTCACGTCCGGCACCACCAGCGGCACATCCGGCTCCATGGAGAACAGACCGCTCAGATCGATGACCAGGCAGCCTGCGTTGGTCGCCTCTTCAACGTACGCCGCAGTGGCTTCAGCGCCCGCGGCGAAAAACGCCAGCTGCGCCTGCGTCCAGTCGAACGCCGCCGCATCCTGAACCATGACGGATTTATTGTTAAAACGCAGATGCTCACCCGCGCTATCCGTTCGCGCCAGCGCATAGATATCGCCCACCGGGAACTGACGCTCAGCAAGCGTTTCGAGCAGGGCTTCGCCCACGGCACCCGTGGCACCTAAAATGGCAATGTTCCAGCCTTCAGACATGGTGGTTTACTCCAGAAATAAAAAAGCGTCCCTGTCGGAGTATCCGACAGGGAGCATTAAGAAGACATTAATGCACCGGGTGATGAACGGCGTTAAACCCCAGCTTGTGCAGCAGCGTCGCCGCCGACGCGTCGTCGCACATCACATAGAGGGAAGACCACTCGCGGCGCTCAACGTAGTTCTTGCGCAGCTTATCAAACTCACCCGGGATCCCCGCCACTTTACGCAGCAGCGCATCATCGCGGCGCACATCATACACCAAATGCACCAGCCTTTTCAGCGTTGCCTGATCGAGCGGACCGTGAAGGGTAATGCGGCCAAATTCAGGCGCGGGGAGTAAGGTATCCAGCGCCACCTGCTGCGGATGGCCGATAAAGGCGCTGTAGGCTTCGAAGACCTGCGTCGTACCGCGGGCTTTCCCTTCGAGGGTATAACCAGCGATATGCGCCGTGCCCACATCAACCTTATTTAGCAGCTCAACGTTGAGGTCCGGCTCAGGCTCCCAGACGTCCAGCACCACGCTGAGGTCTTGTCCTTCGTTCAGACACGTCAGCAGCGCGGCGTTATCGACTACCGGACCACGGCAGGCATTTATCAGAATAGTGCCAGCCTTCAGACGGCGAATTAACGCCTCATCGGCCAGATGCAGAGACTTATACGGCCCCTCTTTAAACAGCGGCGTGTGGAACGTCAGCACGTCGCACTGTTCAACCAGCTCGTCCAGCGAACGGAAATCCCCGTCATCGCCGTTGTCTTTGCGCGGCGGATCGCACAGCAACGTGCGGATCCCTAACGCTTCCAGGCGCTTTTGCAGGCGTCCGCCGACGTTACCCACGCCGACAATCCCCACGGTGCGGTCTTTCAGCGCAAACCCGTCGCGCTCGGCCAGCATCAGCAGCGAGGAGAAAACGTATTCCACGACGGCAATCGCGTTACAGCCCGGCGCGGCGGAGAAACCGATTCCGGCCTGCTTCAGCCATTTATCATCCACATGATCGGTCCCTGCCGTTGCGGTCCCAACGAACTTAATCGCCTTACCGGCGAGCAACGCCTCATTTACTTTGGTCACCGAGCGCACCATCAGGGCGTCGGCATCGTCCAGTTCGTTGACCGGGATCGGGCGACCAGGAACAGCCTTAACGTTACCCAGGCGGCTAAACAGCTCACGGGCGTAAGGCATATTTTCATCAACGAGGATTTTCACGTCTGAGTACCTGTTTGAGAGGAAGAAAACCTGCCAAGTGTGCCATAATCTGGCCGCCAGGCATATACGTCTGCCAGGTTTACGCTGAGTTTTGACTTTAAGGATTTTTGACGATGCAGCCCATTTCAGGTACGCCGCCACGCCCTCCGGGTGAAGGCCCCGTCACGCCAAACGTTGCCGGTGAACAACCGCTATCCACGCAACAGCGCACCGTGCTGGAGCGACTGATCACGCGCCTGATTGCGCTGACTTCGCAGCAAAACGCGGAAGTCTGGGCCGGGGTGAAGCATGATTTAGGCGTGAGGAACGACGCACCGCTGCAGTCGCGCCATTTCCCCGCTGCCGAGCAAAATCTGAACCAGCGTATTACAACCGCGCAGCAGAACCACACCACGCGCCAGATTGTTTCTCAGCTGACGGAGCTGCTGGGCCAGGGAAATAACCGCCAGGCGGTGAGTGATTTTATTCGCCAGCAGTATGGTCAGACCGCGCTGGGCCAACTGACGCCCGACCAGCTCAAAACCGTGCTGACGCTGCTGCAGAACAATGAGCTGTCGATTCCGCAGCCGCAGGTGCGCCCGGCGACCGAGCGCCCGCTACTGCCCGCCGAGCACAATACGCTCAAGCAGATGGTGACAAAGCTGGCCGCGGCCACCGGCGAGCCGACGAAGCTTATCTGGCAATCCATGCTGGAACTGTCGGGCGTGAAGGCAGGCGAGCTGATCCCGGCCAAACAGTTTACCCATCTGGTGACCTGGCTCCAGGCACGCCAGACGCTCAGCACCCAGAGCGCCCCGACTCTGCATACTGTCCAGGCCGCGCTGAAACAGCCGCTTGAGCCGCACGAGTTCGAGGTGATTCGGGATTATGCCCAGCAGAACTGGCAGGCCACGCCGCAAACGGTACTGACTACCGCGCAGGTGCAGGATCTGCTCAACCAGATCTTTGTTCGCCGCGCCGAGCGCGAAGGCGGCGTACCAGAGGTGAGAAATATTCAGCCGATCTACAGCCCGCTGTTTGCGCCGGTCGTGGAGACCTTCAGAACACTTTCTGCGCGTCCGGGATTGATGTTTATTGCATTACTGATTGCGCTGGCGATTTTCTGGCTGGTTGCCTGATATTTTGCCCGGTGGCGCTGCGCTTACCGGGCCTACAACGGCTCGAACCGTAGACCGGGTAAGGCGCAGCCGCCACCCGGCAACAACGACTCACGTTCTGCGAAACGCCACCAGCGTCACCACGATCCCCACCACCGCGGAAACCGCACCGGCCAGGAAGACGGACGGATAGCCAAACGAGGTGGCTAACACCCCGGCCAGCGGCCCGGTTACCCCGTATGAGATATCCTGAAACGCCGCATAGCCGCCGAGCGCCGTCCCGCGCACCTGCGGAGCCACGCGCTTCACCACTTCTACACCGAGTGCCGGGAAAATCAGAGAACAGCCGCAGCCGGTCAGCGCCGCACCAAGCAGCGCAACGGATGCCACGGGTGCATTCCACAACAGCAGAAGACCGATGGTTTCAATGACCAGCGACGCCACCGCCACCTTCACGCCGCCAAAGCGATCCGGCATCCAGCCAAAAAGCACGCGCATCAGCACAAACGCGCCGCCAAACGCGGTAAGCGTAAAACCGGCCATCGCCCAGCCGCGGCTCATAAAATAGAGCGAGACAAACGTCCCTATGACCGCAAAACCCACGCCCTGCAGCGCCAGGCCCAAGCCCGGCTGCCAGATTTGCCCGACCACGCTCCACAGGGAAGGACGCTCGCCTTTGTGCGCGGGCACCTTACGCACCGAGCCGTTAAACGCCCATGCCGCCAGCGGCAGCGCCATGGTGGTGGCAGCCAGCGCCGCAAAACCGAACTGGCTGTTGATCAGTAGACCAAGCGGTGCCCCGGCGGCCAGCGCGCCGTAGATGGCCATGCCGTTCCAGGACATCACCTTGCCGGAACGTGCTGGCCCCACCAGCCCCATTCCCCAGGTCAGGGTGCCGGTCAGCAGCTGGCTTTCACCGAAGCCGAGAATTAAACGGCCCAGCACCAGCAGCGCAAATTTATACGCGGCATCGACCGGCAATAGAGCCGCCAGCAGCCATGCGCCGCCCGCCAGCCCACAGGCAAACATCCCCTGCAGCGCCGAGCGTTTGGCACCGTGCTGGTCCGCCAGACGTCCGGCGTAGCCGCGGGTTAATACCGTGGCTAAAAACTGAATGCCCACGGCAATGCCGACCATGGTGTTGCCATAGCCCAGCTCCTGATGAACGAACAGCGGGATCACCGGCAGCGGCAGGCCAACGGTCATATAGGTCAGGAATACCGCAAAAGCGATACGGAACAGCGAGACGTTCGCTGAAGGGGTTGTTTCTGTTTGAGTTACTGCAGTCATGCTTTACTCCGAAATGAAGAGTAAGGCGGGGAAATGCCACGCCCCCTCTACCTGATTATCAGGATTAAGGTGCGTTGGTTGACGTTAAACGCTTACGCATTATCGTGAGGATAATGTTGAGTGGTGAAGTTTGCCTGTGAGATCAGCCGCTTGTCAATGCATAAAAAAGGGAGCCTTATGGCTCCCCTTTCGAATCAAACATAAAACTTATGCTTTCAGCTTACGCATGACCAGCGTGGCGTTGGTGCCGCCGAAACCGAAGCTGTTGGACATGACGGTAGTCAGCGTCGCGTCCGTTGGTTTGGTCACGATGTTCAGGCCAGCAGCCTGCTCGTCCATCTCTTCGATGTTGATGCTTGGCGCGATAAAGCCGTTTTCCAGCATCAGCAGAGAGTAGATCGCTTCCTGTACGCCAGCCGCACCCAGAGAGTGACCGGTCATGGCTTTGGTTGCAGAAATTGCCGGGCTGTTGTCGCCGAAGACTTCACGGATCGCACCCAGCTCTTTCACGTCGCCTACCGGCGTAGAAGTACCGTGAGAGTTCAGGTAGTCGATTGGGGTATCAACGCCGTGCATCGCCATCTTCATGCAGCGCACCGCGCCTTCGCCGGATGGCGCAACCATGTCGGCGCCGTCGGACGTTGCGCCGTAGCCCACGATCTCAGCATAGATGTGCGCGCCACGTGCCAGAGCGTGCTCCAGCTCTTCAACCACAACCATACCGCCGCCGCCCGCGATAACGAAACCGTCACGGTGCGCATCATAGGTACGGGAAGCTTTGTCCGGGGTCTCATTGTACTTGGTGGACAGTGCGCCCATCGCGTCGAATTCACAGGCCATTTCCCAGCCCAGCTCTTCGCCGCCGCCAGCAAATACGATGTCCTGTTTACCCAGTTGGATCTGCTCAACAGCGTTACCGATACAGTGTGCGGAGGTCGCACACGCGGAGCTGATGGAGTAGTTCACACCGTGGATTTTGAACGGGGTCGCCAGGCACGCGGAAACCGCAGAACCCATGGCTTTCGTGACCACGTACGGACCTACCGCTTTCAGACCACGCGGGCTACGCATTGCGTCAGCACCGAATACCTGCGCTTTAGATGAACCGCCGGAACCGGCAATCAGACCCACGCGCGGGTTGTTCTGATAAACCTCTTCGCTCAGGCCGGAATCTTTGATCGCTTCCTGCATGGAGAGATAAGCATAAATAGAGGCATCGTTCATGAAACGAACCACTTTGCGGTCAATCAAACCGGTGGTGTCCAGTTTGACGTTACCCCATACGTGGCTACGCATACCTGAATCTTTAAACTCTTCAGAGAAAGTGATCCCGGAGCGTCCTTCACGCAGAGATGCCAGGACTTCCTGCTGGTTATTACCGATGCTGGAAACAATGCCCAGGCCAGTAATCACTGCACGTTTCATTCAATACCTCTGTAAGTCGCACTATAGTAAGTTTCGAGTCGCACAATAGCGTACACTTGTACGCCGAACAAGTCCGATCAGACATTTTCTGCGGAAATTTGCACCGATGGACTCACATCGTTAAGATCGTGCCACTGCCTGTCAGACGAGTAACTTACGTGAAACAAAACGCTATACAACCCGCCAACCTCGAATTCAACGCTGAGGGTACACCTGTTTCCCGAGATTTTGATGACGTCTATTTTTCTAATGATAACGGACTCGAAGAAACTCGCTATGTTTTCCTCGACGGAAACCAGCTCAGCACCCGCTTCCCGGCGCACCCGCGGAGCCTGTTTGTGGTCGCGGAAAGTGGATTCGGCACCGGTCTGAATTTTTTAACCCTCTGGCAGGCGTTTAATCAGTTCCACGCTGCTCACCCTGAGGCTACGCTACAAAGATTACATTTCATCAGTTTCGAAAAATTCCCGCTCACCGCGCACGATCTGCGGCTTGCCCACCAGCGCTGGCCGGAGCTTGCGCCCTGGGCAGAACAGCTTCAGGCGCAGTGGCCGCCCCACATCGGCTGCTGTCACCGTCTGATTCTGGACGGTGGACGCGTCACGCTGGACTTATGGCTCGGCGACATCAACGACCTGACCGACAGGCTCGATGATTCGATGAATCAGAAGGTCGACGCGTGGTTTCTGGACGGTTTTGCCCCTGCCAAAAACCCGGACATGTGGAGCCAGCATCTGTTTAACGCGATGGCGCGGCTGGCGCGCCCTGGGGCTACCCTTGCCACCTTCACCTCGGCGGGCTTTGTCCGCCGTGGGCTGCAGGAGGCGGGCTTTACCATGCAGAAGACCAAAGGCTTTGGCCGCAAGCGCGACATGCTGGTCGGCAGGATGGAGCAGACGCTGGAGATCCCCGCTCAGACGCCCTGGTTTGCGCGCCGCGCCAGCGCATCGCGCGACGTGGCGATCGTTGGCGGTGGGATCGCCAGCGCCCTGCTCTCGCTCGCCCTTCTCCAGCGTGGCTGGCAGGTCACGCTCTACTGCGCTGACGACGCGCCCGCCAGCGGCGCATCCGGCAACCGTCAGGGGGCGCTCTATCCGCTTTTAAGCGCACACGATCCGGCCCTGTTCCAGTTTTTCCCCGCGGCCTTTACCTTCGCCCGCCGCCTGTACGACGCGCTGCCAGTGGCATTCGACCACGACTGGTGTGGCGTGACGCAGCTCGGCTGGGATGAGAAGAGCCAGCAGAAGATCGCGCAGATGCTGTCGCTGGGCCTGCCGGAAGAAATTGCCCGCGCGGTCAGTGCTCAGGAGGTGGCGGACACCGCTGGCGTAGAAACCGGGTGTGGGGGCATTCAGTACCCGCTCGGCGGCTGGCTGTGTCCGGCTGAACTGACCGCGGCGGTCATTGCCCTGGCGCAGTCGCGCGGGCTGACGACGCATTATGCCCACAAGGTGGAATCGCTCAGCCGGACAGAACGCTGGGATCTGCGTTTTGCTGATGGCAAGGAGGCGAGCCATGCCAGCGTTGTGCTGGCCAACGGGCATCACATCAGCCAGTTTATCCAGACGGCAGCGTTGCCGGTTTATCCGGTCGGCGGCCAGGTGAGCCATATCCCCACCGCGCCTGCGCTCGGCAAACTGCGCCAGGTGCTGTGCTATGACGGCTATCTGACACCGCAAAATCCGTCTAACGGCCATCACTGCATCGGGGCCAGCTATCATCGTGGCGAAACGGATATGCGCTATAGCGAAGCGGATCAGGCGCAGAACCGCCAGCGCCTGATTGACTGTTTCCCGGATGCGGCGTGGGCGAAAGAGGTCGACGTTAGCGAGGGTGACGCGCGCTGCGGCGTGCGCTGTGCCACCCGCGATCATCTGCCGATGGCGGGCAACGCGCCGGACTATGACGCGACGCTTGAGGCCTATCAGGATCTGGCTGAAAACAAGGAAACGGCGGTGGCCGCACCGGTGTATCCGGAGCTGTTTATGCTGGGCGGGCTGGGTTCCCGTGGGCTGTGCTCTGCGCCGCTGCTGGCTGAAGTATTAGCCGCGCAAATGAGCGACGAGCCAATTCCGCTGGACAGGGTTACGCTTGCGGGACTGAATCCGAATCGCTTGTGGGTAAGGAAACTGCTGAAGGGGAAAATGGTTAAGTAAGGTGCGGCCTGGTGCCCTCACCCTAACCCTCTGCCACAGGGAGAGGGAAAATTAGTAGGCCCGGTAAGCGCAGCGCCACCGGGCGAAAAACAATGACTTAGCGTTTAGCCTGCTGGAACAGGTTGTCCCACATGCCCAGCACCAGTGACTGGTCGCGCGGAGAGAGCTCCCCGGCCTGAATGGCTTTCTCCAGACTGCGGGTCACTTCCTCATGAACAGCGTCGGCAGAGTGATCGTCACCTGCTTCCAGCTCGGCTACCGCGAGCGTCAGGTGACCACGCAGATAACCGCTGGCGAACAGCTCATCATCGCTGGCGTGTTCCACCATGTCATCAATTAACGCCAGAATGCGTGATTCAAATTCTGCGATCATCTTCTTTCCTCTGTTAAAGATCTTCCGGCCAAGGGAAGCTTTCCGCCGCAATCGCCGGCGTGTGGTAATAATTCTGTAAGGCCTCGATCAGGCGCGCCGGACGTGCCGGGATGCCTTTCTTAAGGTATTCCATCACCTGCGCATGCACGCGGCGCTGGAAGACAATACGGTCTGGCTCGAAGTCGCCTTCGAGGTTGTCGCAGCTGACGTTGAACGGGAAACCCGCCGCCACGCAGAACAGCCATTCCAGCGCCTGCGGCTTCACTTCCACATCCTCAAACTGCCCCTGCGTCGCGGCGTCTCGCCCGTCCGGGCAGTACCAGTAACCGAAGTCCACCAGCTCGCGACGCGCTTTTCCGGCGATGCACCAGTGCGAAATTTCGTGCAAACCGCTGGCGTAAAAGCCGTGGGCAAAGACGATGCGGTTATACGGAACCTCGTCATCAGCAGGAAGATAGATCGGTTCGTCGTCGCCTTTAATCAGACGGGTATTAAAATCGTCAGCAAAACAGCCGTCAAAGATCTCAATCAGCTGTTCATATTTATGCGTACTGTTCATTAGTGCATCCCCAACCAGGTGAGGATCTCCTGTCCATGGCTGTCATAAAGAAGTTTGGCGCTCATTACCGCCGAGACGATAACGATCATCGGACGGATCAGCTTTTGCCCTTTGCTTAATACCAGACGCGAGCCCGCGCGCGCGCCCAGGAACTGCCCTGCCATCATCACAAACCCGGTTGCCCAGATAACCTTGCCGCCAATGATAAACAGCAGCAGGCCGCCGACGTTCGAGGTCGCGTTGAGCACTTTGGCATGGGCGGTAGATTTGGCGAGGTTAAACCCGGCCAGCGTCACGAACGCCAGCGCGTAAAACGAGCCTGCCCCCGGGCCGAAGAAACCGTCGTAAAAACCGACGCAGCCCCCGGCAATCAGCGCAAACGGCAGGCCGTGCAGACGACGCTGACGGTCTTCCTCGCCGAGCTTCGGCATCAGCAGGAAGTAGAGACCGATACAGATAACCAGAATCGGCAGGATCTGGCGCAAAATATCCGACTGCACGTGCTGCACCAGCAGCGCGCCCGACGTGGAACCGATAAAGGTCATCAGGATATTGAGCTTCTGATCGGCCAGGTTCACCACCTTGCGGCGGATAAAGTAGAGCGATGCCGAAAGCGAGCCGCCGCAGGCCTGCAGCTTGTTGGTGGCAAGCGCCTGCGCCGGGCTCATGCCCGCCGCCAGCAGCGCGGGTACGGTTAATAGCCCGCCGCCGCCCGCAAGGGCATCAATAAAACCGGCCAGCATAGCCACAAAGAACAGCACCACCAGCAGCAGCGGTGACACCATAAACAGATCGACGAAATTATCCATTAAAGTACATGCTCATCCAGTAGCGCCTGGCAGGAAGGCGGCAACGGAGGCGGTGTCTTCTTCTCAGGCTTAGAGGTTCCAGGTTTTGCCGGTTCAAACCAGCTTTGCAGTTCCGCACCACAGCCATCGCCTGGCGGCGGTAGCGGCTGATCTTCGCATTCCAGGCTGTTCGCCGGGCAGCGCAGACGAACGTGCATGTGCGCACGATGCTGGAACCACGGGCGCACTTTGCGCAACCAGTCGCGATCGGTTCCCTCATCGAGGCACAGCTGTTGCTTGATAGCCGGGTTGACGAAGATCCGCGTGACGTCGTTATCTTTTGCCGCCAGCTTAATCAGGCTGAAGATATCCGGCGTCCACAGTGAGGGCACAACGCGTTTACCGTCGCTCGACACCAGATCCAGCGCCTGCGGTTTCAGCAACTGAGCTGAACTCCAGCGCGCTTTAGGCAGCTGCAGGAAAATATCGACATCCAGTCCGGTCTGGTGACTGGCGTGTCCACCATTAAAACGCCCGCCGGCAGGCATCCCCATATCGCCGATCAGCATCGTGCCCAGCCCCAGATTATGCACCTGGTTTCCCAGCCGCTGGATGAACAGCACCAGATCCGGGTGGCCGAAGTAACGACGCTGGTCGGTACGCATCACCTGATAGGTATCCGATTGCAGCGGAAGTTCCTGCGCGCCGACGATACAGCCGTTGGAAAAGGCGCCGATGGACTGCGCGCTCCCCGCCACCGGATGGGTGATTTTTTGCCACGGCGTGGCGGCCAGACTGGCTCCACTGGCAAGCAGCGCCAGCAGAGCAATTGCGGTTTTTTTCATGTTTACCAGCGTGGAATGGTGGTCGTCACATCCGCATTCTGCGCGCGCTGGCGCAGGAAGTGATCCATCAGCACGATCGCCAGCATCGCTTCTGCGATCGGTACCGCGCGGATCCCCACGCACGGATCGTGACGTCCTTTAGTGATCATCTCAACTTCTTCGCCATCGCGGTTAATCGTGTGGCCCGGCACGGTAATGCTTGAAGTTGGTTTCAGCGCGATATTGGCAATAATCTGCTGCCCGCTGCTGATCCCGCCCAGAATGCCACCCGCGTGGTTGCTCTGGAAGCCCGCTTTCGTGATTTCGTCGCGATTCTGGCTGCCGCGCAGGGATACCACGTCAAAACCGTCGCCAATCTCAACGCCCTTCACCGCGTTGATGCTCATCAGCGCGTGCGCGATGTCGGCATCGAGACGGTCAAATACCGGCTCGCCCCAGCCTGGCGGGACGCCGTCGGCCACGACGGTGACTTTCGCCCCAATGGAGTCGCCCTCTTTTTTCAGACCGCGCATCAGTTCGTCCAGCGCGTCCAGCTTGTCGGCATCCGCACAGAAGAACGGGTTTTGCTCGACCTGATCCCAGTCTTTGATCGCCAGCGGAATGTCGCCCATCTGGGTCAGACAGCCGCGGATCACGATGCCAAATTTCTGCTGCAGGTATTTCTTAGCAATGGCGCCAGCCGCCACGCGCATCGCGGTTTCACGCGCGGAGGAACGTCCGCCGCCGCGATAGTCGCGGAAGCCGTACTTTTGTTCGTAGGTGTAGTCGGCATGGCCTGGACGGAACACGTCCTTGATGGCGCCGTAGTCCTGGGAGCGCTGATCGGTGTTTTCAATCAGCAGACCAATGCTGGTGCCGGTGGTACGGCCTTCAAAGACGCCGGAGAGAATTTTGACCTGGTCCGGCTCGCGACGCTGCGTGGTGTAGCGAGAGGTGCCCGGACGACGACGGTCGAGGTCGTGCTGCAAATCGGCTTCGGTCAGTTCGATGCCTGGCGGTACGCCATCAACGATACAGCCCAGCGCCAGCCCGTGCGACTCGCCAAAGGTGGTTACGCGGAATACCTGTCCAATACTGTTTCCTGCCATCACGGCTCCGATGTTGTTGTTTGTGTTTGAGCGTTGTGAAACGGGCCGAAGCCCGCTGGATTAATCTTTATAGATGCTGAAGTGTTCGCGCGCGTCGAGCAGCTGCGCTTTGGTCAGCATAAAGACGCCGTCACCGCCGTTGTCGAACTCAAGCCAGGTGAACGGCACATCCGGGTACTGCTCTATCAGATGTACCATGCTGTTGCCCACTTCACAAATCAGAACGCCGTCGTCGGTCAGATAATCTGGCGCGCAGGCCAGAATGCGGCGGGTCAGCTTCAGGCCGTCAGAGCCTGACGCCAGACCCAGCTCCGGCTCGTGGCGGTATTCGTTCGGCAGATCGGACATGTCTTCCGCATCGACGTACGGCGGATTGGTGACGATCAGATCGTACTGCAGCGTCGGCAGATCGCGGAACAGGTCAGAGCGAATTGGCGTAACGTGATGGATCAGGCCGTGCTCTTCTATGTTGTGCTCGGTCACGGCCAGCGCGTCGGTGGAGATATCAACCGCGTCCACTTCCGCTTCCGGGAAGGCGTAAGCGCAGGCAATGGCGATACAACCGCTCCCGGTACACATATCCAGAATGTGCTGCGGCTGATGGCCGATCAGGCCTTCAAAGTGGTTGTTAATCAGCTCACCAATCGGCGAGCGCGGCACCAGCACGCGTTCATCGACATAGAACTCGTGGCCGCAGAACCAGGCTTTGTTGGTCAGGTAGGCGACCGGAATACGTTCGTTGACGCGACGGATTACGCGCTCAACGATGCGGTGTTTTTCGCTAGAGGTCAGGCGCGCGGTGCGCATGTCTTCCGGAATATCCAGCGGCAGGTAGAGGGACGGCAGCACCAGCTGCACGGCTTCATCCCACGGGTTGTCGGTACCGTGTCCGTACCAGATATTGGCGGCGCTGAAGCGGCTAACCGACCAGCGCAACATGTCCTGTATGGTATGCAGCTCGTTTACTGCTTCATCGACAAATATTTTATCCACTCTTTCCTCCAGGGCATGCTCGCATAATTTTCGGCGGCTAGTTTGCCATGAAGACGGCGATAAATCAGCAATGACGCGTACCGCTTGAGGTTAAAAAATGCGTTTAGTCGGGTACACTATCGGAAATACGAGATGAGAATGACGAATGAAAAAGAAAACATCGCTCAGCGAGGAGGATCAGGCGCTCTTCCGCCAGCTGATGACCGGGACGCGGAAAATCGCGCAGGACACGATTGTTCATCGCCCGCAGCGTAAAAAAATCAGCGAAGTCCCGGTCAAGCGGCTGCTGCAGGAGCAGGCCGATAACAGCCACTACTTTTCAGACGAGTTTCAGCCGCTGCTTAATACCCAGGGCGCGGTGAAATACGTGCGCGAGGACGTCAGCCATTTCGAACTGAAAAAGTTACGCCGGGGAGATTATTCGCCGGAGCTGTTTCTGGATCTGCACGGCTTAACGCAAATGCAGGCGAAACAGGAGCTGGGAGCGTTGATTGCCGCCTGTCGCCGCGAACATGTTTTTTGCGCCTGCGTGATGCATGGCCACGGGAAACATATCCTCAAGCAACAGACGCCGCTGTGGCTGGCTCAGCACCCACACGTAATGGCGTTTCATCAGGCACCGAAAGAGTACGGCGGAGATGCCGCCTTGCTGGTGTTGATTGAAGTTGAGGAGTGGCAGCCGCCAGAGTTGCCCTGACAGAAGGGCGGGAAAGATATAGCATCCCGCCCTGTCACACGTCACGTCAGATCGCTTTTGCCATCTTCAGGTTGCACGGGCTCATTTGCCAGTTGAAGACCCCTTTGCCGGTTTCGTCGAGGGTGACGTTGGCAATCGCGGAAGTGGTGAACATAGGCGGCGTTTCGCCCGGGCACAGCTCAGATACCAGATAGCCGACCAGCGGCAGGTGGGAAATGACCAGTGCGGAAGCGACACCTTCATTGCACAGCGCCTGAAGATAAGCGCTGACAAGGCCGACATCACCGCATGGTGTCAGTTCGGGGAGAACATCCACACTGGACGGCAGGTTCATACACTCCCCTACCACATCCAGCGTCTGTTCTGCACGCAGGAACGGACTCACAAGAACGCGTTCAATGTCCACTTTTTGACCTTTAAGCCAGGTTGCCATCAGACGGGATTCGTCGCAGCCACAGACGGTTAAAGGACGTACTGAGTCACTGGCGGCATCGAGTGCCGCGTCGCCGTGACGCATGATGAAAACTTGCATATTGCACCGCTTTTGTTAACCAGAATCACCGGCGTTAACTACCCGCGATAAATGCTAAGAGGTAGAAAACCCGATGGCCGGGCATTGTGCCTGATCCATTCGATGAATGAAACGCTGTTTTTTACCTCAATGGCGTAAGTATAGTCAATCTCTGTTTACAAAATCGCCAGAACAGGTTCATTCACCTCAGGATTTACCCTTCTTTGACTTCAGTTTACGAAATCAGTTTCCCGTGCAGGCCAAAATGTCTGGCCCCGTTCCGCCATCTGCAATAATTCGTCACACGGTGTAAACCGTGGGCCATATTGCGAGGCCAGACGTTGCAAAATGGCAACCACTTCACCCGCGCCGAGTGTATCCATGTAACGGAACGGGCCGCCAAGGAACGGCGGAAAACCAATACCAAATACCGCGCCGATGTCGCCATCGCGTGCGGTCTTGATCACCTGCTCACCAAAGCAGCGCGCCGCTTCATTGAGCATCATCATCACGCAACGTTCAGCGCACTGAACGGCAGACAGTTTTCCCTGACCGGTGGTCGAAATAAGCCCATAAACCGAAGGGTCGACCTGTTTCTTGCTTTTACGCCCTTTCGCGCCGTAAAGATAGAAACCGCGTTCATTTTTTCTGCCTTTGCGATCGTCCTTCAAAATTGCAGAAACAATGTTTGCAGGCGGGCTAAAACGATCGCCATAAGCTGCCTCCAGCACAGGTATAATTTTAGTGCCGGTGTCTATTCCCACCTCATCCAAAAGTTGGATTGGGCCAACGGGGAAACCAAACTTTACCAGCGCCTCGTCGACGTGCTCGATCTTCTCGCCTTCCGTCAGCAGCCGCATGGCTTCATTAATATAGGGTGCCAGAATACGGTTGACGTAGAAGCCGGCTTTATCTGCGACCACGATCGGCGTTTTACCCTGCTTCTTCGCAAGCTTGACTACCGTGGCGATGGTTTGCGGACTGGTGGTCGCGTGTGGAATAACTTCCACCAGCGGCATTTTTTCTACCGGGCTAAAGAAGTGCAGCCCGATCACCAGCTCCGGACGCGCGGCTTTCGCCGCGATATCGCCAATCGGTAATGACGACGTGTTAGAGGCAAAAATGGTATGCGGGGCGCAATGCTGCTCAACGTCTGCCACCATCTGCTGCTTAAGCGCCAGATCCTCAAACACGGCTTCAATCACCAGATCGCGGTGCGCAAAACCGCTGTAATCCGTCGTACCGGAGATCGTCGCCAGGGTTTTATCACGCTCGCTTGCCTTGATATGGCGGCGTTTGACCTTTTGATCAAGGTTCTGCCAGCTGTACTGCAGCGCGTGGTTGATTCCCTTAGGGTTAATGTCTTTGATGCGTACCGGCAATTTGCCTTTGCTGGCGGTAACAAAAGCGATACCGCCGCCCATGAGCCCCCCACCCAGTACGCCAATGGCACGCAGAGGCGCAGGCTCCGCCTTGCTGCCGGGATCTTTTTTGACGTCAGTGCTGGCGAAGAAGATGCTGCGCAATGCCTGTGACTGCGGCGTCATCGCCAGTTCACCAAAGGCTTTGGCCTCCGCGGCATAGCCGCTGCTGCTGCCCTGCGACAGCCCGGTTTCGATCACATCCAGGATCCGCTTTGCCGCCGGGTAATTGCCTTTGGTTTTTTGTTCGGTCTTTTTGCCCACCATATTGAACAGGAGCGTTCTCCCCAGCGGACCGGCCAGCACGCGCTCGCGAACCGGCAGAGGACGTTTTGCCTGACGCCCTTTCAGCGCAAGCTCAACGGCGGCCTCCAGCAAAATGGACTGCGGCACGACGTCATCGACCAGACCGGCTTTCAGCGCCTGACGGGCACGCAGCTGTTTACCGGTTAAGATCATCTCCAGCGCCGTGCTGACGCCCACCAGCCGCGGCAGACGCTGCGTTCCGCCAGAACCTGGCAGCAGGCCCAGCTGCACTTCCGGCAGGCCCAGAATGGTTTTCGCATCGTCAGTACAGATGCGGCTGTGGCAGGCCAGCGCCAGCTCCAGCCCACCGCCCAGACACGCACCGTGGATCGCTGCGATGACCGGGATTGGGAGACTGTTGATCTCCGACATCACCTGCTGGCCCTGACGCGCCAGCTCTTCGGCTTCCAGCGCGCTTTGCGCCCGGGCAATCATGTTGATATCCGCCCCGGCGATAAAGTTGTCGGGTTTGGCAGAGATAAACACCAGGCCGCGAATGGCTTTGTTCTCGCGGATCTGCTTTAGCATCGCGCGCACCTGAACGCCAAATTCGGCCTTCAGGGTATTCATCTTTTCATCAGGCACATCAATAGTGATAACGGCCACGTTATCGAGGCGAACCGTCAGATTAAATGCAGATGGCATATCCATTATTCAGCCTCCAGAACCATTGCTGCGCCAAGGCCGCCCGCCGCACAGGCGGTAACAAGGCCAAACCCGCCGCCACGGCGACGGAGTTCATATAATGTTTGCGTGATCATCCTCGCCCCTGTAGCGGCAAACGGATGACCGTAGGCGATAGAGCCACCCAGCACGTTGAATTTACTCTGATCCACTTCACCCGTGGCATGCGCGCGGCCCAGCACATCACGTGCGAAACGCTCGCTTGCCAGCAGCTGGACGTTTGCCAGGGTTTGCGCGGCAAACGCTTCGTGCATATCAATCAGGGTTAAATCAGCCAGCGTCAGCCCCGCGCGATCCAGCGCCAGCGGCGTGGACCATGCCGGACCTAACAGCATGTCCTGCCAGACGTCAATGGCGGTGAAGGCGTAGCTGCGTAAATAGCCCAGGGGAGTAATGCCCAGCTCTTTCGCACGGGATTCGGTCATCAGGATCACGGCGGCAGCCCCGTCCGTCAGCGGCGTACTGTTCGCCGCCGTCACGGTGCCGTGCTTGCGGTCAAACGCCGGGCGCAGTTTGGCGTAATCCGCAAGCGTTGACGTGCCACGAATATTGTTATCTTCCGCAAGCGGTTCGCGATAGGGAGGAATATAGGCGGTCATGACCTCATCGGTCAGCTTGCCTTCCGACCAGGCTTTTGCCGCAAGCTGATGTGAACGATGCGCCAGCGCATCCTGCTGTTCACGCGTAATGCCGTAGGTTTTCGCCATCTGCTCGGCGGTGTCGCCCATGCGCAGGCCGGTGGAATATTCCGCGACGGCAGGGGGAACAGGCATCAGATCGCGCAGACGTAAACGCGAGAAGAGTTTGAGCTTCTGACCCGTCGTGCGGGCTTTGTTGGCATCGACCAGGATACGCGCCAGCTTTTTACTGACCCCAATCGGCAGTACCGAAGAGGAGTCCGCTCCACCCGCTATCCCGGCGCGAATGGTGCCCGCCATCAGGCTTTCGGCGACGTTAGCCACGGCCTGGAAACTGGTTGCGCAGGCGCGGCTGACGCTGTAGGCGTCGGTATGAACATTCATCCCGGTACCGAGGACGATTTCCCGCGCAATGTTGGGGGCTTCAGGCATCTGCACGACCTGGCCGAAGACCAGCTGTTCGATGACCTCCGGCGGAATTTCGCTGCGAGCCAGCATCTCCCCCACTACCATTTTCCCCAGGTCGACGGCCGGTATGCCATGAAACGCCGTTGCCTGACGCGCAAATGGCGTGCGCAATCCACTGACTATGGCAATGCGATCGCCCTGACGGGTAATAAGCGGTAATGCCTGACTCATAACACTCCCCTGTAAAAAATATTCGCAAACACAAAGTGGTCTGACCTGATAACAGTCTTAACCATTTTTTTACATTCAGCCAATCGGGGAAACGAAAAAGTGCGAGCTAAAACACAGAGAAGAAAAAGAAAATGCCCCTGCATGGCAGGGGCATTTGTGCGGTATGTTGCCAGGTGCGCAAGGAAAAGCAAAACGGTAACCCGTAGGTTACCGATTTTAATGCTTACGCCCTCTCCCGTGGGAGAGGGTCGGGCTGAGGGCATCAGGCCGCAGGAATTAACGCAGACCCAGCTGGAAAATAAGCGTTTCAGCTTCGCAGGCAAAAACAAAGTCGATGTCCAGCTTCACGCCGCCTTCCACTTCGGTAAAGGTCGACTTGATTTCACACGGATCGGATTCAACATCACGCGCACGCTTGCTCAGCGCGGCCAGGGTCTCTTCCGCTTCGGCGCGGTTGGTGAACACACGGCTGTAAGACGCGGTGCAATCGGAGTTGTCCATGATGGTGCCAACATCCATACAGCAGCAAACCGGGGTTTCATCAGCACTGCATTTACTCATAGCTCAATTTCCTCTGTATTCGCGCAGCGCGCGAGATAAACACGATGCTGATATTTTACGCCCCGGCGCGTGCTCTCTCCAGCCGTTAATGGCGCAAAATCGGATAAGTGACCAATATCACACTAAAAAATGATCTAAAACAAAAACCACCCTTTTGGGTGAGTCGCGATGGTCACAATTTTGCCAACCAGATCTCGTTTCACGAAACATGTTTGAAAATATTAATAAACAAACTTGCAACATTCAGGCTGGTCGGACCTATACTCTGGCCACTGGTCTGATTTGTCTGTCATACCTCAGACCCTACACTTCGCGCTCCTGTTACGGTATGTAACAATTATTGAATAAAAATAACTCAATGAGGTTATGGTCATGAGCCAGAAAACCCTGTTCAACAAGACTGCGCTGGCAGTCGCAGTGGCACTCGTCTCCACTTCCGCATGGTCAGCGGGCTTTCAGTTAAACGAATTTTCTTCCTCTGGCCTTGGCCGCGCGTATTCAGGGGAAGGCGCTATCGCTGATGATGCGGGTAACGCAAGTCGTAACCCCGCATTGATCATGATGTTTGATCGTCCGACCTTCTCTGCCGGTGCGGTTTATATCGATCCTGATGTCAACATTTCTGGCAAATCGCCTTACACGGGTGCGAGCCTTAAAGCGGACAATATTGCCCCAACAGCATGGGTCCCTAACCTGCACTTCGTTGCGCCTATCAATGAACAGTTTGGCTGGGGAGCATCCGTAACCTCTAACTACGGCCTTGCTACCGAGTTCAATAGCAACTATCCGGCTGGTGAATACGGCGGTAAAACAGACCTTACTACGCTGAACCTGAACCTGAGTGGTGCTTATCGCCTGAACGACAACTGGAGCTTTGGTCTGGGCTTTGATGCCGTCTACGCCGATGCCAAAATTGAACGTTACTCCGGGGAGCAAACTGCTCGCCTGCCAAAAAACAGCAATAAAATTGCCAGCCTTGAAGGTGATGAGTGGGGCTATGGCTGGAACGCCGGTATCCTGTACGAGCTGGACAAAAACAACCGTTGGGGCCTGACCTATCGCTCCGAAGTGAAAATTGACTTCGACGGCGATTACAAGAGCGGCATCCTGAAGCCTGTGAACAACGTGGTTCCTGGTGCGGGTACCACCATTCCTTGGGGAACGTCAAACCAGACCGTTCCAGGTTCGCTGTCACTGCATTTGCCAGAAATGTGGGAAGTCTCCGGTTATAACCGCGTTGCACCGCAATGGGCGATCCACTACAGCCTGGCCTATACCAGCTGGAGCCAGTTCCAGGAGCTGAAAGCGACCGGAAGCAATGGTCAAACGCTATTCTATAAGGACGAAAGCTTCCACGACGCTTATCGTATTGCGTTGGGTACCACCTACTACTACGATAAAAACTGGACTTTCCGCTCCGGTATCGCATTTGACGACAGCCCGGTTCCGGCAGACAAGCGTTCCATTTCCATTCCGGATCAGGACCGCTTCTGGATAAGTGCAGGCGCGACTTATGCGTTCAACGAGAATGCATCTATCGATGCGGGCGTATCTTATATGCACGGTCAGAAAGTGACGTTCCAGGAAGGCCCTTACGAGTTTACCTCTGAAGGTAAAGCCTGGCTGTTCGGTACGAACTTCAACTACGCGTTCTAATCGCGCAGGAATTGAAAAAGGTGAGCATTGCTCACCTTTTTTATTTACTCCGAATCGATATCTTTTAGTTCGTTCTCGATCGCCTTCGCGTTTGGATTCTCTTCCGGTTTCAGCTTACCGCCGTTAGCAATAAAATCATGATTCTGGAAGTACGCTTCCCGCACCATAATATACGGGTCAGAAGACTGGCGCAGTAAGCCATCAGAGTCGAGCAGTTGAGCACGGGTTTCAATCCCTTCCACCGTCCATTTACCCACCGACAGCGGCCAGGTCAGCCACGACAGAACCGGATACAGCGTATCAACCATATCGCCGCCGTCATCACGAAGGGTGAAACTGCCGTAGAACGGTAATTGCATGTACGGCCCGTACCCGACGCCATAATGTCCCATTGTGCTGCCGAAACGGTGCGGCTGCTCACGCTGCAGTTTCGGGTTCGCCATGCCTGCCACGTCAATAAAGCCGCCCATCCCCAGAATAGAGTTAAGGAAGAAGCGGGTAAAGTGCACCATCCCCTGATACGGGTCGCCCTGCAGGAAGTAGTTCACCATTACCGCAGGCTCTTCGAGGTTGCTGGTAAAATTACTTAACCCGTTACGCGCGGGCTGGGGAACATAATCGCGCCATGCTACTGCCACCGGGCGAACCACATACGGGTCCAGCACGTTGTAGTTGAAGTTATACATGGAGCGGTTAAATCCTTCGAGAGGATCGGAGCGTCCCGTTTGCTCCCCGGAGCTGGCGCAGCCCACAAGCATCGTCGCGCCAAGCGCAAGCGCCGACAGCCGAAGTTTCATAAATATCTCCCTGTTCAGTATGGCTATCGTTGATTGCCATCCGTAACGGAGCCGTTGATGCTCCGTCTGTAAACGTGCAAGCGATTGTAACAGCACGTTTACCGATGTCTATGAGCACAATTACGGGCAGTAATCACCGTGACTCTGATCTCAGCATAGCCTGGCTTTTGGAATTCGTTTCGCTGGCAATTTTATAATGTCTTTGAAAGAGATGTATCACCTTTGTTGTCATTGCCGCCAATTTAAGAGCATCCCCACAGGCATCCCGATAAAAGCCGCTACGCTTAACAGAAAGATCAACCTCCGGGAGCAGATATGAAAGACGTGGGCGAAGAAAAAATTGGCGAGAGCGATGAGGAACTTGAAATTGAAAGCGAGGAGAAAGCGCGTGGCGAGAAAATAGAAATTGATGAAGACCGCCTCCCTTCCCGTGCGATGGCCATCCATGAGCATATCCGCCAGGACGGTGAAAAAGAGATGGAGCGCGATGCCATGGCCCTCTTCTGGTCAGCTATCGCCGCAGGGCTCTCAATGGGCGCATCTCTGCTCGCCAAAGGGATATTTCATGTTCAGCTGGAAGGTGTGCCGGGCGGTTTTTTACTCGAGAATCTCGGCTATACCTTCGGCTTTGTGATTGTCATCATGGCCCGCCAGCAGCTGTTTACCGAAAACACGGTGACCGCCGTTCTGCCGGTGATGCAAAACCCTACCCTCGGCAACTTCGGTTTATTGATGCGTCTGTGGAGCGTCGTCCTGCTGGGTAATATCATCGGCACGGGCATCGCGGCCTGGGCGTTTGAGTACATGCCGATCTTTGATGAACCCACCCGGGATGCATTTGTAAAAATCGGCATGGATGTGATGAAAAACACCCCGATCGAAATGTTCTCGAATGCCATCATCTCCGGGTGGATTATCGCCACGATGGTCTGGATGTTTCCTTCAGCAGGGAGCGCCAAAATTGTGGTGATTATATTGATGACCTGGCTGATTGCGCTGGCTGACACCACGCATATTGTGGTCGGTACCGTAGAAATACTGTATCTGGTCTTTAACGGTACGCTTCACTGGAGCGACTTTTTCTGGCCGTTCGCCCTGCCGACACTAGCAGGAAACATCTGCGGCGGAACGTTTATCTTCGCGCTGTTAAGCCATGCCCAAATCCGTAACGACATGTCGAACAAACGCAAAGCGGAGCTTAAAGCGCGGGAAAATGATGATAAATCGACAAAAAAATCGTCCTGAATGGTGACTCTTTGAGCAGTCAGGCGGCGATGCGCTTAACGCAAAGTGTAAATGACGCTATACTCGTGCCGCCTCGTCCCCTTAGTTAAATGGATATAACGAGCCCCTCCTAAGGGCTAGTTGCAGGTTCGATTCCTGCAGGGGACACTTTGACCTTCACGCGCATTCACCTGTCTATCGCCAGAATTCACTGAGCAGAAGATTCCTGTTTTATTTGAGCGTAACGCGCAGCAAGCTGTCTTAGGCGCAACTCCAGTTGGGTCTTTTCGGCTTCAGGAAGCGCATCTCCGGCTGGATGCTGTGACAGGCGTCGGAGTTGTTCTTCAGCCGGTATTGTTTGGTTAAATGACTGTATAGTCGAAAAAACCACCGATTTAAGCTCACTCACCGTGATATATTTTCCTTTTTGCTCATCCAGACTGCTCAGCCGATGGCTCAGTTGCTGAAGCTTCATCATTCCCTCATACCAACTGTTCATAGCGTCGACAGGCAACGCTGCCGCGTTAAATTTTTGGTGCCACTGCGAGGTGAGCGGCTTCGCCTCCTCCGGCCGCAATATCTGGAGTTGCGCTAACAACTGAAGGCTGTAGGAAATATTCCAGTCAGGAGGCAGCTTATCCAGTCGGGCAAGCTGCTGCTGCGTTTCAGTGATAAATGTGGACGGTAAAGTATCTTGCTGTGCTAACGCGTCTTGCTGAACAGGTGTAAGCACTTCAGGTAACGGCGCCAACGAGGCAATAGCCTGAGTCGTTAGGAGGTCGGGTCTGGACAGAAAGCCCTCTCCCCACGCCACGGCGACGCAGATCACCAGCATAGAACACATCCCGGCGACAAAGGGTTTCCATGGTCTGACCGCCCCGCGCGCTGTCGTAAGACCCTCCGTATTAGGCTGGTTTTCCGGTTGCACAACATAGACCCTTTTCACTTCGTCAACCGGCTCTGCCCTTTCCTGAGGTATTTCGCAACCGGGCATCATGAGTGCATTTAGATCTGATGCGTCATTACTGCTTTCCAGCCGTTCAGCATTCGAACGTATCATTGTTCGTAACGTATCGAACTGGCTTAGGTGCTTCAGCTCAAGGCGCTGGAGCACCGAACCCAGCCGGGTAAGCAACGCTTCAGCGCTATAAAGCTCACTGAGATGGCTTTTGTTGAGTGGAAGCATACGCATGCGCTGCTGCAGTCGCGGGCTCAGGCCGCTAAGAATTTCCATACGAGCGTGTAGCGTCTTCGGCCAGAAAACGTCCCACTGATGGCTAATCAGGGCCTCCAGAATCGCCAGCCCTTCGTTCAGGCCTGCTAATCCAGACAGGTGAGTACGGGCTAGGGTGTACCAGGCTGCAGTCTGCAACTCCACACCGTTCTGTTCGAACAGTGAGAGACCGAGTTTTTCGACATATTGCCAGTTCACATCCGGGCGAGCAGGATGCGTCAGCTTGCTGAGTTCATCGCGGAGGGCGGCGTAATCTGGCAGCGTGCGCGGGTCGCCGCCGGTTTTTAACGTTATATGTGTGGTCATCCTGGAGGGCCTGCATATCCGTTTCGGTTAATTTCGTTAGTTGATCTGTAGGGCTATTTGGCGATTTAAAATGCAATGACGCATTAAAGGAATGAATGTTATCGCTATGGCAGCAGCGCTAAAATCAGACCGAAAAACACACCTTCATCAAATAGTTGTCCGGATCGGGATGAGGTATCAGGGGGAGTAAAGATCCAGCCATTTGCGCTCCCCACCCGCATGAACAGGCGTCCTTGAGAAATCACCTTATCTCCGGAACAGAAAGTCACCTCGACACAACCAGCGACGCCCTGTCCATACAGAAAGATCGGCATAAAGTTGACCGCCCGGCTGTCATAGCGCAAAACGATACCGGAAATCTCAAAAGCCCCGCCCTCCACCAGCAGATCCGGAACGGATACGGTCAGTGGCTCCACATTCAGTCCCGTATCCGTCAGCCACGCGTCCATTTGCTCCTGAAGCTGAGCCATCCGCTGGCGAAACTCTGCAATATCAGCCTGACTCTTGCTGATGGCAGGAACTGGTGCAGGTTGTCGTGCCTGCAACTTTTTCAGGAACTGTGATTTTACTGACATGATGTTATCAAACCTTATATACGGAGGGTCGTATCGAGATATTGTTGTTGCCTGAGATGCCTTAACAGGACCCGTCCTTCGGGCATAAACTCAGTCCCGTAGCGCACCAGACCAATCCCTTTAAGTTCAGCGTCAATGGCATAACGCAGTTCGCCGGGGACGTTCTGTTCCAGCAGGACAACGGTTATTTTTTTCAGGCGGGGTTCATACTTGAGCAGGACGGCAGATAATGTGCCCATCAGCTCATGGGCCGTTCCCGGCATGCCTTGCAGAATTTTGGTCATATCCGGCAGCCCGTAGTCTGGCAGGTGCGACAGCGTACCGGCACGACAGTTGAGAACGCGCTGCATGTTATCCAGCACCGAGAGGATGACCTGATTTTCTTCACTGACCTGACTAAGGTTGAGTCCGCCTGTAAAATTTCCCGTTAACATTTCATACAGCGAAGGCGCGTTATGTCCGTAGGGCATCAGTCTTCCTTAAGCGGCTGTAGCGTCAGAGAGTTATCACCTGCTTCCAGGATACGTGGTTTATCCGGATCCAGGTCACTGCGTTTGATAACCTGCTTCCAGGCGTTGTTGTCCATATCCGGATGGCGGAAGAGCCCTACCACCGCGACAAACTGCGCCTTTTCTTCCATTGGCATATCAAGGTTTGCATCGCCACCCGGTTTCACCACGACATCACGACTGGCCAGCATGTCGTCTTTCAGAATGGCGCTATCATCCTGAAGCAACTGCTGATACACCGTCTTATCAAAGGTTTTGCGGTCTTTGAGCTGATAAACCCTTATCACCACCGGCTGAGACAGCGAGTTACTTTCACGGGAGTCGGTGTTCAGCGCCTCACGTGCGGTGAAATCGAGGTGCAGCACCTTGATTTTTTTGTAGAACACGGCGTTAAACGCCGATTTAGTGCCATCGGTGACGCTCTGCGTCACCCCGCAGCCTGCCAGGCTGAATGTCAGCAGCGGTAGCAGCCAGCGCGAAGTCTTAATTGAATTTGTACGTAACACATCGGTTTCCTTGTTGTGGTGTTGAGGGCTGCAGGCCGGTGTAATAGCCCAGTTCCGTCGTGAAGGTCTGCGGGATATCGTCCAGGAGATATTCGTCTTCCGCGCCCAGCACGCCATTCATCCCCAGCCAGAAGCGACCTTCACCGAGCGGCGGCGCAGCCAGCAGGCAGGTCCGGGTGGTCAGAGTAATTTTTGCCTTAAAACGCCACCCGAGATAAACCCGCAGCATCACCAGAAAGTCCTGATACAACAGACCGTCCGGTTTCCAGCCCTGCGCTTCCTGTTCGTTATCCGTCGTGAGCGCAATCAGCAGCTGACTGCTGGCATCCATCGCTTCGTCACCCAGAGGCGTATTGCCATCAAGCAGAAACTCTTCGTCACCGTAAAAACCCAGCGGCCTGTCAATCTCTACAGGCCGGAGACAATACGGACTCACCTGCACCGTCGTATCGGGGGCCAGCAGGCGCACCAGTGCCTGCATCCCTTCCTGAGTTTTGCCCGGCTGCTGCAGCACACCCAGTAGCGCCAGAAAGCGGGACACTGGCGTGGCTATATGATTCGCAGTGCCCGGTATGCCCAGACCAACCAGACCCAATAACGACTGCGAAATGCTGTCGGTGCCGCCGGGCTCAAACGTGGCCGGATACGAGTATTTACGCCAGACGCGGTAAAACTGCGTCAGGATGCGATGACTGAAAATATCCAGAAACCCCTGCAGCGCCTCATGTCCTTCCCGGCGCTGGGAAATGTCATCGAGATAGGCGGTCGGTAGAGGCGAATCAACACCGTACATCCCCATAAAGGTCGTGCGGATAAGCGGTGGCCTGCTGTCATCATCCTCGTCATACTCGACAGCCTTCAGTTCACTGGCCGGGAACCCCATTCCAGGGTGCGGCGCAAAGCGTACCGGGTCATCCGCCGGATGGCTGGTAGAGCCCATCAGCGGCCTGTCCGGATGGCGCTTCTCCAGTAGCTGGCATAAACGATAAAAGTTGATGCGGTGAAGATCGGCCTCCAGCCGCGGGGTCAGCCGGGAATGCGGCGGTTGTGCTTCTCTTCCCATTCCAGGCGCTCTCCGGTCGGTTGCAGAATAATAATCAGGCGGTTAAACAGATAGATATCGGTGTACAGTGCAAAGAAGCGGCTCAGCATATCGCCGAACAGACAGATATCGCCGCGCCCGGCAAAGCCGTTGCTCTCAAGCGTCACCTCAATCTGCACCCCGCGCACCAGATATCCCTGCTCAAAGCGTTCCGTTTCACTGTGCTTCACATCGATAATCGCCTCCAGACGACGGCGGTTCATCTCGCTGTCGGTCCACTCGTACAGCGCCAGCGTGCCGCGCAGCACGTCGGCATTGTCCATCATCGACAGGAAACCGCTGCCGAGATGGCTCAGCACACGCCAGTGAAAGCGATCCTGCGCCGGGGGATAACAGGGCAGCGTCGGCGCACACAGGTTACGCACGGCGATACTGGCTGAAGTGGTTTTCATCACTGTATCGAGCACGGTACTTTGCAACGCTCTGCGAGGTAGTTGGCCATTGGTGCCGGTTAGCGTCAGCGACAGGCTTTCATCCTCCGGCACCGTGTGGTTATCAAACGCTTCCCCGCCGAGGATAAGCCAGGTGTTATGAAACCCCGACGGGCCACGGCGCACGCGGGTGTGGTAGTAATATTCCGGGGCTTCATGGCGCATCATTCCGCCCTTGTGGCGGAAGCTTGAAAATGGCACGTAGGTATGCTGGCTCGATGACATCACCGAATCCACCGCATATATCTCGGTGTGGCCATCCTGCACGCGCATCGGGCGCAGCATGTATTCGGTCTGCAGGGAGTTTAGCGTCAGCGGGTCAGATTCCAGCGGGAACAGGTTAATCACCGGCACACAGTTCAGGCGCAGATGCTTTTCGGTAAAGCTGAAATCATGCTCCCAGCGTTCTGCCAGCACCACGTCGATTTCAAACCAGGGGAGCTCAGCCGGAAAGGCCACTGTCTCCAGCCCACGCAGCCCCGTGAACATGAATTTTTCACGAAAGGTGAAGTACTCCAGCAGCAGCTGATAGCCGCTAAAGCTGCTGCTTCCCTTCGGCCACAGCCTGTCATCATCACCAAACCCCAGTGCGGTGAAATACCCGTCCATCGGTCTTCTGTCCGTGTCACCCGGCATGCGCAGCCAGAGACGGGCCGTGTTCATGGTAAAGGCTTCATGCATGGCGCAGGCCAGCGGTGCGTCAGCATTGAAGTAAAATGGGATCTGGCTGAGATCGACACGGCTCCAGTCGGCAAGGAGGCTGCAGTTAAAACGCAGGCTGATGACCGAACGCCCGTCAGGATCAGTGGACAGGCGGGCTTGCTCCAGCGATAACGGCAGGAGGGTGATCTCTTTGGTGGTGGTGTACCGACAGCGCGTGCCCTTCTCGCCGATCGGCCTTGAGTTCACCTCAAAGCCTTTGACGATACGCATCGACTCTTTCATTTCGCGCCAGTCAGGCGTGAACTCCACCACTGACATCGATGGAATGGTACGAAGATAATGCGGCCACAGCAGGCTGACCAGCCCTTCGGTCAGTTCAGGCAGGTCGTCATCGAGCTTTTCACGCAAGCGCCCCATCAGGAAGGCAAAGCCCTCGAACAGGCGTTCAACATACGGGTCGCGCGCTCCGGCTTTATCAAGGTTGAGCATTGCTGCCTGCTCGGGGTGAGCACGGGCAAACTCTTCACCGGCTTCCAGCAGGTAGCGCATTTCAGCGTCGTAATAACGCAGGGTTAAGTCGTCCATAAAAAACCTGAATTTAGGAATGTTAAAGGTAGCCAGGCGTTTTTATCCGCAAAGCACCGCACTGCTTGCCGGATCGAGCGCAATCAGACCGGACAGAAGCAAATCCATCTCGGGCTGAAGCCGTGATTTATCGGTTTCACTGCGCGTGGCTTTCATGCGTAGCAGTCTGAGGCGACGAGATTTCACTTCAAACAGCAGTGTCGGTGTCCACTGCGTGAGGGTGATTGACCGTGCGGCGCTATCGAGCTCACCCAGCAGATGCAGGGCCAGCTCATTTTTACCCTTTTGCTCGGCTATGCGGGCCATCAGCAGGCGCAGCAGCCATTTGTCTTTTGTAGAGTCGCAACCTGGACGGGTCTGGAGCCAGTGAAGGGTGGCATCCAGACCGTCAGTGTCCGCTTTCTCCAGCGCTTCCGGCTCGAGGGCCAGGATATCGTTATCTGCCTCACCAGCAGCACTGACCGGCTCATCCCGCCAGCTGGACAAATCGTCCAGCACGCTCTGATTTATCCAGTTGAGCGTGACCTCATCGGCAAACGGCGTTCCGTCATTAAAGGCCAGCGTTTCAAGTCCTGTGAGACGGCTCAGCAGCCCTTTCAGATCGGCGATGATGATATCGGCCAGCACATCGTGCCCCAATTTCATCAGAGCCTGATGGATATACCACTGCAAATCCAGCCAGAGGTGATTAGCACCACGCGAGAAGCTGCTGTCCGCCTGCTCCAGTATCTCCAGCCAGCTCTGCTGCAGGTACAACCGTTTAAGCATTGCCCGCTGGTCAGCCCGCGGTGGTTCGATACGTGTTTTCCCTTCGGCATCCGGTGCAGGGATCGCTCTCAGCGTGTCATGGCGCAGGCTTTTCATCAGCCGGTGTGCGGCAAGCCAGCCATCAGGCTGCTCGCGCAGATATCCCGTCAGGGTACGGGCCTGGGCCAGCAAATCCTGACCGGAGGTGATGCGGTTCAGAACCGGCGCATCTGACTCAGTTGCATGCGTAAAGGGCTGTGACTGCGCCTTATTCCCTGCGTTCTGCGGTACCACGGCATCCACACCACCGGCCTTCATCAGGCGAGACTCCAGCCCGCTGTACAGGGCATTCAGCTCTGGCCGCGATGTTTGCGGCTCGGTCTCCAGACGGGTACTGATGAGCAGCAAGGCCCCGGCGGTACGCTGTGCATCCTCGCGGATGACCTCCGGAAACAGTGACAGACTGTCCAGGACACGGCTACCGGCAAGCCATTCCAGTGCAGCCTTGCGGCTTCGTTCCCGCTGCGGGTGAAGCTGCATGCCGTAGCGCTGCAATAATCCGGCAAGCAGTTCAAGCCCTTCGGCAAAGCCGGCTTCGCCATCCTGGTGCAATCGCGCCCAGCAGTAATAGGTCGCAATACGGATGTCTTTGGCCGTGGTGGTCAGTAACTTTTCAGCAAGCGTGCATATCAGATCGGTATCAATACCAGAGAGCTTATTAACCTCTTCGCGGATACGCTGAAAATCATCGTCATATCCCGGGTCTTCCCCGGTCGGACTGGCTACGCTTACCGGAGCAAGCCAGGGCTGCCAGTTATCCGTGCGCGTCTGCGCCTGTTCACGCAGCTGAGCATCGTCAGCCTGACAGGCGATAACCAAATTCTGCAATGTGCTCATTATTCGACGCCCTCCATGTCATTGTTTTCCGTATTAGCCATCAGCGCCTGAGCGGTGGCCGCGCTGTCGACACTGAATATGTGATCCGGCAGCGTGAAACCACGCAGATCCAACAGCGCCAGCGGGCCTTTTCCGAGTTGTGAGCGCAGCACCCACTGCAGGGTGCGACCATCCGGTGCAGTAAAGCTCATCATCCACTGGCTGCGGTCCAGCTGCTGACGCTTGCTCAAGTCCAGCCAGCGGATAAAGCCCCAGGTCCCGCTGTAATCCCCGAACAGACGCGCACTGGCGTTGACCGTGGTCCATGTCAGCATCGTTCCCGGCTTGTAAGTCTCTCCCGGCCAGCGGAAGCTTTGCCAGTCGGCCATCTGGTTGAAGTAGTGCAGCTTTTGTCCATCAATGGTTAGCTGCGTCTCCACCACCTGTGGCACAGGACGCGCCTGCAGCTCAAAGCTGATGCCCTGACTGCCATCGGTGAACAGGATGTCTGACAGCTGGCTCAGCTGGTTAATGGCCCGCAGGAAGGCCGGGTTAAAATTAAGTCCCTGGCTGTTGACCTTATCCGGTACCCACTGGCTACCCTCTTTGTGTAGCACACCGTTGAGCTCTGTCGACAAGAAGCGTTCTATCCGTCCACTGTCCTTACGCACAAATTCAGCCAGCATCGGTAAAGAGGCATCGCTTTTGCTGGCAGCAAACGGGAAACGACCGTCAAAGGCAGTCTGCCAGTTCGCGACAACCGAGCGGCTCCATTTGTCATTCAGACTGGCTGCCGACGGCTGAAGCACGGTCTCCCAGGCCTGGGTCAGCGGCTGCACAAACATTGTGCTGCCAAATCCGCTCCACTCCTCGCCAAGACTTGCCGAAATCAGGCTGCCGTATTGCTGAGTGTCGGTGAGGTCCACGCTTTTGCCCTGGAATACGGTCTGCGCCAGGGTCTGCATCATTGCCTGCGGGTCAGAAGCGCTGGCCACCTGCTGCAGTCGCAGACGCACGCGAGTGATACGGGTCAGATACGTCTGCAGACTCAGGGAGTTGTCCGCCGACATGACATTACCACCTTTGTTTTTACCCAGAAGCTGCAGCAGCGGACCAAAGGTTTCGTCCAGCGGCCCCTGCGGCCCTGACGCAGACTGATCAATGGCAGGTTTATCTTTTCCACCGACGAGATCTTTAGCCGATTTGATGAGGGAGTCCGAAAGACCTTCGCTTTGCTGGCCTGTCTGTCCCTGCCAGGCGAGGGTATTCATCAGGGCAATCAGTGGCGACTGGCGGACATCGCTCATCAGCGTCAACTGGTCGGTAACGTCCGCAATATTGTTTGCCGGGTTCCAGTGCAGGCTGTTAAGGAAATTCAACCAACTGCCGGCAAAGTCAATGAAATAACGCTCTGTCAGGCGTGCTTTGAGCGCTTCCGGCGACAGATCCGCCGATACGGCTTTACGGGAATCACTCAGCACCCAGTCAATTTCATCCCGGCGGGAATTTGCAGCCTTTTCGATAGCCTGCTGAATACCACCTTCCCAGGCCTGGCGGGTGAACATGCCCGGCACGACCTCCTCGGTAGTAAAAAGTCGACGCGCATCGGTACCGCTGGTCATGTCCTCCAGGGAGACATCGGCGAAGTTACGACGCACTGACTTGAGCATATTTTCATACAGTGTGCTTTCAGCGTTACGACGCCCAATTTGCTGCAGCAGCAGCTGGCGACTCTGGCTGACCAGCTGCGCATCCGGTGTGATTTTCCATTGTGGCTGCTTAGGCAGTTCGGTGATGTAGAAGGCCCACAAATCCGGCGCCAGGCTTTGCCACAGACCGGTAGAAATACCCATTCGTGTCGGCTGCACGGTTTTCAGGGTCTGCGCATAAAACGCGCCGTCGACTTTATCCGGACGAGACATCATCAGCCAGGCTTTAAGCTGGTCATAACCCGGCTTCGCCAGCTGTGCACGCTGGTCGCTGTTGGGGGCAGAGTTTGCCAATGCGCTGAGTTTTTGTGTCAGCGCCTGATTCGCCGGGTCGCGTATCAGGCGGTTGTTTGCCACGCCGTACCAGGGCAGCAACGCATCGAGCAGCTGCTGGTTATGGTCCAGACCGAAGCGCTGGTACCAGGGCGCTCCATCCTGAATATGGTGCTGCAGGCGGCCAGCGTCATTACGCAGGGTATGCAGAGCCGTGAGCTGGTAATCCGATACGGAAGGATGCTCCACCAGCGCATGCGCCTGCTCGGCAACAGAGATCATCTGCATGCGGTTGACCGCGAACGACAGCAGTGTACCCGCTCCCCAGATACCGATGATGGTCATCAGCGTCCAGGCGAGGGTCTGCTCCCAGGCCATACCGACACGGCGGCCACGCACACGGATGCAGTCGTCAATAATACCCTGCCAGGTTACGGGCAGAGTAAGGGCATGGCGTTGTGATTCGGGGATATATTTCTCAGGTTCGGCTGTCCCCTCAGTAGTATGAACAGGGTAACTGTCCGGCAGGCTGAACATCAGACTACGCAACGGAACACGCTGCTGAGAGGCAGCCAACCATGGCACCAGTTGTTGAGTCCAGCGGACGATACCGCCGTCTTTGAGGTACTGGCCCAGACGCAGCAGGAAATCGTGGCCGTTGTTCTCAGCGACCTGACTTACCCCCTGTATCCGCAATGCAGGCAGCATCAGCTCAAGCTGACGGCTAATATCGTCAGCTTTGGCATGTAGCGGGAAACGGGCTCCTACCGCCTGTTCAGTACGTTTTGCCTGCGACCATTTGCTGTCACACAGTTGCCACAGCCAGACCGGCGCGGAATAACGGAGCAATTCGCTGATTTTTTCCAGGCCACGTAAATCGTTGTCACTGATTTGTGGGCTCAGATTAAGCGACGCAGGCATGACGCGGACAATACCGTCCAGTGGGCGGCCGCGCCGCAGTTTTCGCAGCGCGGTGTATTTTTCCTTATCGGGCTCAGCGGTCAGGCTACCACCGTAAATCAGAACGGTACGGTTACCTTCGAACCACTGGTTTTCCTGTAGACCAGGAACCAACTGTTCGATTGCCGTCTCATCACCGGTGACAAGCAGCAGGCGGGTTCTACGACACCAGAAGAGCGAGTAACGTCTCCTGAGGTGCTTGCTCATTGCTGCAAAATAATATTGATCCGACGTTATTTCTTCGTTGTGATAGTTTTCACCATCAGGCGTAACGGGAGAGGGATTTTGTTGCCTGGACAACGTAAAAAAGACCAGGGTGCATAATGTGGCAGTCAGGATGATGAAACCTGCCAGTACATACCAGAAATTATCATCACCACTCTCAGAGGGCAACGGCGTTGTCTGTGCAAAAACAAAGAGTATCATCAGCAGGACTGCCACGATGAGTAGCCCAGCGCCCAGTGGCTTTGAAACCTTTTTCATGCCGGTTATTCCTTTCCGGTGTGTCGTGCAACCCTGATAAATTCCGGGCGTTGAAGACGGGCTGTCATTCGTCTCAGCAAAATGGCCAGCCCGGGCAATGTCACTATCAGTGATAGCAGAAGAAGAGTGATCCCTGACCAGGAGAATGCCGTTGAAGGGAAGTAGCGGATCATCAGGCTGTACAGCCCGGCATTGAGCAATAATGCCATCAGAACAGACCCTCCGGGAAAGGGTGGCTGAATAACGAAATGATCATACCCGACTTCGGGAGCGTTGTTTCCTAGCGTCACTGCCCAGGCATCATCTTCACCTTCGAGAAGAAGCCACTGGCTGGCTGGGCCATAAGCAGCCATTTCAGCCGCAGCGCCAATCATTGCCCAGCCAGCAAGACCGCCATACCGGACATATGCTGTGTCATAGTCAATGACACCGCCAGTGCCAATGCTATCGTAGAGAGGAACCGACAGATCATTCAGCACCCTGCTCACTGACTGCCGTGGCGCATCTGACAGTCCACTGTACCAGATGAGGTGTTTCTTGCTGGCAGGAGTGAGGGCCATATCCCATAATTCACTGAGTTCTGTTGCAAGCGTACGGGTGTTGAGCGGCATCGCTCGGAAAAGCCGTAACGCATTTTTTCCTTCACCTTCACTTACAATCGACGGATGCACCATAAACAACGCGCTGGCAAATTCAGGCAGAACATCATCGGGTAGCCGATAGTGCATCGCCAGCACCAGTACGGCTCTCTTTGTGGACCCGACAAACTGATCCCAGTCATCAAAGGATGAGTCACCGTCCTGAAAATGAATCTCGACTTTCCAGGGGGGAGAGCCAGCTGTCCAGATACGATGGAATGACTGAGATTCACGGTCTTTGTCGCTACCGTTGGTCTGAACAATAATCTGGAGTGGGCCGGAAGGATATCGCCGCCGAATCGAAGGCATTATCTGAGCAATAAGATGACGAAGTAGCTGCTCAAAACGTGAAATACCGGGTGTAAGGGGAGCGTCCGGCAACAGCGTCAAATGCGGTGTGTCCGTACTGTCCCCTTCTTGTGTATCTATATGTGCAAGACGAGACAGCACCCCAGTATCTGCAGCGATGAAAACATGACTGAGAATGACAAGATGCTGATGCGCGCGTAAGCGCCATTTCAGACGCGTGTTTCGGCACCACTCATTCCAGTTCCAGACGCGGATTGCCAGCGTTTCCTGGCAGAAGCTATAGACCGCGATGGCTGCCGAAATGCCCGCAAATGTCCAGGCCGTAAGTGGTAACCAGGCCCCACTGCTCAATGAAGGTAAGCCTGTTGTTGGTGACTTCAGCACAGCCACAAGCAACCCGATAAAAAGACCCAGGATGATAATCAACAGACAGATCCACGGTGACCAGGATGGTGCTGGCTCTTTTTCAGTCACCTCTGGCAGAGACCATCCCATCAGCCAACCTCCATATCCTGCATGCTTGCGATAACGCTCGCACCGCACTGTGTTTTACAGCCATGCAATACAATTCCACGTCCATTTTCTTCATACGCAGAAACATCGCACTCAATGATTTTGTTTGTGCCATGCTCAGGGCAGGATACGCTATCATTTAAGAGCGCGGCATTTTTACCGGATATATCGAAACTGGATGAGGCTGATATGACTTTGCCACCATGCGTAGTGGCGTCACCTAAAACGACGGCAAATTTCCCCACTTGCTAATCCTTTAATTAGAAGAAAACAACTGATTATATAGCGTTGAAATTTAGCAAACTCACTGAACAACAACCTACCGAAGTGTGTTTATGCTTTATTTACAGCCCTATATGCTGGCAGCTTACTTTGCTCTTTATCAAATTCATCAACAACAGTTTCCCTACTAATTAAATCAGGCTCAGGCACTTTGTCTGGTATTCCACTGAAGAGATAAGCATCCTCACCCTGCGTCCAATCCGCTTTTCGCCGCAAATCAGCCATGAACGCTTTATCCCAGGTTGAATCGCAATACCCAATCGGCAAATCATAAGCCACTACATGTGACATAAAATCGGCATGCATTGGCAGAGTGCTATGATCCGTGGGCTGAGAAACATATGTTCGTAGGCGAAGATCTTTTTCTTCAAACGTTTCCTTACGGGTCACTGGCACCAATCGGGGCTCAGATTCAGTACCCACATTTTTAAATCCAATCACAATATCCTGATTAGGATAAAGATTAATGTAGTTATCATAGGTATTGTCGTTTTTTTGTTTTTTATCCGGATTAATTTCTCCCCAACCATCTATCTGTCTATTATCATGTTCAGCTCCAACGCGTGATACATCAAAATCAGCTAATTTTGCAGCATCTATAGGTTCAGGTACCTTTTCAGCATTAATAAAAACTGTTTGCCATTCTGGAGGATCCGGATAGGTGAAACGACTACTTTGATACTTGTCGCCTTTATCATCCCAGAAAGGTTTTCCATCCGGCAGTTTTGCAAAAGGCGTCACGGGATTTGGAGCTTCGCCACATGAAGTACTGCGAGCCAGCATGCGTTGAAATAAATATCCCTGATGCTGTTTCAGCAGAGGATGGGGCCGCCGCTGAGAATCATTGGGTAATCCCTGCCAGCCAATAGAGCGTAACGGGCGTGACCCCATAACACGATCATGAGGGCAAAAGTAGATGTAGGTGCGCCCGTGGTTATCTCGTTCGGCAAGACTGGTGCCACCTTCACCAGCAAGAGTGACATCAGGTCGCCAGTTCTTTTTATCTGCCGTCTGTCCGACACAAAGCCCTTCATAGCCCAGTGTTGATAAATGATTTTTTCTGGAAGCCACCTTATCAATGATGGCAGATAACGTATTCAGCCGTCCTTCTGGCGAAATGCATTCATCTGTCGGAAGTGACGCCCCATTAAGATCGTTATGATCCAATGCGTAGGGAGAATTAAGTACAAATAATGCGTCAGGTGCATTCCTGGCTATCGCTACCGCAGCCATGGCAACCATAGTTCCCTGGCTATGAGAAATAATGGTTACTGTATCTTTTGGATATTTATTACGAATACTGTCAACCAGGTCTGCAAGGCGTTTTGCAGCATGCGCGTAGTATTTTCGCGGTGGTGCATTGGTTAACAAACGATCTTTGTCTTCATTAAACCACTGGACTTTGATACCTGCGACTCTCTCTTTAAACCCTTTCTCACTCCATAAAGAGTGCAGATTATTTGTACCATTCTGGAATGGACCGCCGCCCCAAAAAAATGGCCCCTGAGCCAGAATATTTTCATGAGAAACACCTTGCATTTTCAACTGATGATAATCAACGCCTTTCCTATTGGCTAACGGTATAACATATTTATCTTCATTACCTTTAAACGAGGAATACCCCCAGTAAAAGCGAATGACAGGGGATTTATTTCTATCAACTTCAGGTAAGTCTCGGGGCACTAGAGGTTCAGAATCTATTTTATCGTCAGAAAGGTATTTATTGGCCACTAGTTTATAATCTGTCCCATTTAATCCGAGCCTCTTATTCAAACCTTCACAAAGTTTATTCTCCGCAATTGAATACCACTCTCCTGTCGAGTTAACACCGTGTACAAGTATAATAATACCAGGCAAATGTGGTGGTAAATCACACCCGCCTCTGATTTGGCAATTTTTATGAGACGGGAATGAGTTCCAAGAGGGATGCCCATTATCATCGAACGTACACTCAAGTACACGAATTGGCTCTTTTTTATTGCTCATTTTTCACCACTTCCTTCTTCCCGCTTGATTCGAGTGTATACGTAGTAGTTTTAGCTTTAATATTTTTATCACATGAATATTTAGCATTAATACTTTTCGTTACAACTTTCGGGAATTCAATCCTGTTACTATAAACCTCATCCTCAATCCTGATTCGAATCTCTGACAATTCATCTGCCATCAAATTGCTTTCCTCATGAGTTTTAGGTGGCGTTAAGGTTCTTATATAGTCGAATATATGAAACCTTGGTCCATACTCATTCGCATAGGGCATTTTTTTTCTTATCAGTTCTTCTTTTACTAATTCATAATATTTTTCCTGCCAGTCGTCATAAACACTAATTAAAGTACCGTCAGAAAACCTTAATTTATTCACTGCATGAAGATCGCGAAGACCTATAGGATGAGAATACACACTCTCTGTCTGAGACTCATCCCTTAGATAAACCCCATCATTTGCCACCACAACTTTAAGTTGACTAAAACGCTCCGGAGTTCTGTATTCTTCGGCTATGATTTTATAGATAAAGGATTTTCCATAATCTGCTGAAAAGAAGAAAAACACAGGACAACCTCGTTCTGACCTTCCGCTACCACAATACTGTCTGGTAGATGCACCAGGAAATGCCAGATACCCATTGTCCGCATCATTCACAATGGTGCCCTGGTATGCTGCCACGCTATTCCCAAGTCGATATGAGAAGTCATTGAAATCGATATCCCATCCCAGGTGTGTTTTTATTCCCCGCTGAGTGTCATTGTAATAAACCTGTCCACCCTTATCGCAAGATATGTAGTTTTCCAGCGTCAGGTATCGATATTTATCTATGCGATAAATAATTTGAGACGGTGCATCTGTTTCAACTGTTCGTGACTCCTCTACCTTCTGAGAGCCGCTCATCCCCCCCAGACCCACCCCAAAACTGGCCCCCATACTTGCTCCTGCCAGGAACTGTAAGCCTTTATAAATGACATACAGGAGTACACCAATAATGGCTATAATTGTAAGGACTTTCCTGTCTGACTGATTCCATCTCATCTTAATTCGCCTTAACTAAGCTGATAATCATATTGTCGATAACATCAGAAGAATTGAGTGACGTTGCTCCAGAAGCATCTGTAATACCGGAAAGAACAGAACCATCTGGCATAGTAATTTTGTACGCTTTACCTGGTAATGGTTCTTTTGTCAGCGCATTTCTGATGACGAATTTCTCATCAAACGTTGAGGGTTCAAACGACTTCATCACCCCCTGCATACTGCCTGAGCCCGCCTTCCTGATGCCCGTGTTCTTAATCAGCAGTTTGCCCGGCCCGCCAATTTCAACGTTTCCACCTTTTATTTTGATATAGCCGCCACCGCATATCAGCGCCAGTTCATCCTGTGCTGTGATCACCAGTTTTTTTCCGCTTGATATATAGGTGTCCTGCGTGGACCACGTGGTAATGTTTCCGCCCTGAGCCTGAATATCAATATCGTTTTGCGAACTGAACAGTCTTGCCCCTTCACGACTGTACAGGCTGAGTTGCTTACCGGCCGCCAGCGTGAAGTTCTTCTGCACGCCCACATCCAGTTGTTTACCCGCAGTCAGCGTCAGATTATCACTGGCTGACAGCTGCATATCCTCACCGCTCACCAGTGCCATTCCTTTCGGGGCACTACCCAGGATAACTTCCTCATGTAATTGCTCGATTTTTTGTTTCAGAAGTTTTTGCTGGCGGCCGACGTCGGCAGCCAGTGCCTGTGCCTGCTGTGCGCTGGCGGCAAGAGATTCCATTTCAACTAATGCTGCTGAAAGCCGTGCGAGCGCGGGTTCCATATCAAGAACCTGCCCCTGCGCCGCACTCTGCCCGTCAGCACTGATAAAAATCCCCTTCTGCGCCCGTATCGCCCCCCAGCTGTCCGTCCTGAGCTCAAACCCCTCACCGCGCTGCTGTTTTTCGCTGTCGACCAGGTGGCCGAGGTTCAGCTGGCTCTTGCCGCCGTACTCCGTGCTGACCTTGATGTGCTCTTTTCCGCGCTCGTCATCGAGGCGGATTTTGTTGTTCGCCGGGGTACGCAGGACGTTGCGTTTGTAGTTGCGGATGGTGACGTGGTCACCGTGCGCCGAGTCGTGCAGCACGCCAGCAATGTACGGCCGGTCCGGGTTACCGTCCTCGAAACCAATCGCCACCTCGGTGCCCGCCAGCAGCGGCAGGTGCAGGCCGTAGGTGTCGCCGGCGTACGGGCGCGACTGGCGCACCCACAGGCTCTCGAACCCGGTTTCCCAGTTATCACGGTCAAACAGCATGTTGACGCGGTAGCGCCCGTCTTTATCGATATGCCCGTAGGTGTCATTTTCGGTGGTGCTGGTAACGCGGGCCGGTAAGGTGCCAGCCATCACCGGGCGTGAGCCAGGTTCCGGGCGGAAACCAAAATCGGTGCTGTCCGGAATGCCGTCAAAATCAACCGCAAAGTCCTTATCACGGCGGGCATATGTGTGCATCGCCGTGATGACCACGCCCTGCGCAAACACGTCGGCCACTTCATACCCGCCGGTGACTTTCAGTACCTGACCCGGCGAGAGGGTCGGACAGCTGGTGATGCCCTGCGCCCGGGTCTGACCATTCAGGTAGCGTTCGTGACGAAGGCGGGCATAAAACGCCCCGGACTCCGGGGCCGGGTTGCGGTCATGCGCGCTGCCCGGCGTCAGGTAGTTATCCGCCCAGTGATAGGCATCACCGTACGTGGTGACATCCCCGCGGGTCGCATCCACCAGGGTGTTCATGTCCTGCGTGGCCTGACGGTAGTTGTAGTCCCGGGTGCTGACCTGCTTCTGCACCACGTTGTGATGGCATTCCATTCCCCAGACTGAATCCACGCCTTTTGAATGCTGGCCCGATGGCGGTACCGACGGCAGCGTCAGACCTTTTTCATACCCCTGCTGGCTGTCGTAAAACTCCACCACGTCAATGTTGAGGCGCGTGTCGGTGGTGAAGCGAAACCAGATACCGACCTCACCCAGCAGGCGGGTGATAAAGTGCAGGTCGTCCTCACCGTACTGCATCACCTGTTCACGGCGCGGGTATTCTTTTGACAGCGAGAACAGAAAATCCTGACCGCGCATACCGTGGCGCTCGCGCAGGATTTTTTCCACGATTTGCGGAACCGACATGTCCTGGTAAATGGCGTTCTGGTGCGAGCGGTCGAGCAGCGCCAGACGTGGCCGGAGCGTCAGGGCGTAGCGGGTTTCATCTTTTGACGTGCTGAGGCGTTCAAAACCGGTCACCACGCCCTGAAGAGTGCGCACGGCCTGCTGCACTTTAATGCCGTAACCCTGGTCTACCGGGGCCTGCAGCGTCAGCGAACAGGGCTTCATCAGCATCGCCTCTCTGGCGATAGCGTGGTCACTGCTGGTGAATTCAATACGATAGCGGAACGGCGTGCTCAGGGCCTCATCGCCTTCAAACGCCAGCACATCGAGTTCTGCTTCACATCCCTTCACCGCCAGCAGGTGGTGGTTATGGCTGTATCTTAATGGAGGATTATTACTCATGCGTCCACTCCCTGTTTCACATCAAATTCCAGCCCGATCCCCTCTTCCTCACTCCAGCTAAAGCGTAATGACTGTGGTTTCAGTTTCGCGGCCATGTGGGTCAGCAGTTGCTGACTCAGCACCGGCAGAATCTGCTGGTTGAGCAGGCTGTCGACGTTACGCGCACCGGTATCTGGCAGCAGGCAGGCGGCGGTCAGCGCGTCATACAGGCTCTCATCAATATGCGTGGTCAGGCCGTAGTGTCGATGCAGGCGCTTGCTAACCTGTAACAGCTTCATTTCCACGATGGTACGCATGGCCGCTTCCGCCAGAGGACGGTAAATCACGGTCTGGAAGCGGGCCAGCAGCGCCGGCTGGAAGTGATCGCGCAGTATCGGACGCAGCAGCTCGTGGAGATCGCCTTCGCTGGCCTCCGGCTGTTCGTCAAGCAGCTGCATCAGGTAGTCGCTGCCGAGATTCGAGGTCATCAGAATAACGGTGTTACGGAAGTCGATTTCACGCCCTTCGCCGTCGCGCATAAAGCCGCGGTCAAACACCTGATAGAACAGATTCATCACGTCGCGGTGGGCTTTTTCCACTTCATCGAGCAGCACCACGCTGTACGGTCGCTTGCGCACCGCTTCGGTGAGAATGCCGCCCTGGCCATAACCGACGTAGCCCGGAGGGGAACCCTTCAGTTGGGAAACCGTATGCGGCTCCTGGTATTCGGAGAGGTTAATCGTAATGAGTGACTTCTCACCGCCGTACATGACATCGGCCAGCGCAAGCGCGGTTTCAGTTTTCCCCACTCCGCTCGGTCCCACCAGCAGAAAGACGCCCTGCGGGCCATTCTCGGAGGTGAGCCCCGTTTTTGCCGCACGCAGACGCTGGGCGATGGCCTCGAGCGCCACATCCTGCCCGACCACACGTTTAACCATTTCATTTTCCAGGGTCAGCAGTTCGGTCTGCTCATCTTTCATCAGCGATGACAGCGGAACGCCTGTCCAGTCAGCAATCACGTTGGCAACGGTGCGTACGTCAACATCCAGGGAGAGCAGCGGATTGCTGTGCTGCATGCCGTTCAGTTCCTGCTGCAGCGCGTGCGTCTCGCTTTGACGGGAGAGGTCCTGGCGGCTTTCCAGCAGTTGTTCGGTGAGTTTCAGTTCCTGCCCGTACTGCGTTTCAAGCTCGTCGAGAGCAACGATAAGAGCGTTCTCTTCCTGCTCAATGACGATCAGGCGTTCACCATGGCCCTGATTGCCGACAGCAATATCTTCCAGCAGCGCCTGCTTCTCCATTTCAAGAGAGGTAATCTGCGAGCGAATGCAGGTCAGCTGTTCCGGTACAGTGTCGAGGCTCATTCGGACGCGCGCTGCGGCGGTGTCGAGCAGATCAACCGCCTTATCCGGCAACTGGCGGCCCGTGAGGTAGCGGCGGGAAAGCGTAACAGCAGCGCGCACCGCATCGTCGGTAATGTGCACGTGATGGTGCTCGGCGTAACGGGATTTCAAACCACGGAGCATCAGGCAGGCGGTGTCGTCGTCAGGCTCATCGACTTTTACCATCTGGAAACGACGCTCCAGGGCCGCGTCGCGTTCGAAGTACTGCTTGTACTCGCTCCAGGTAGTGGCCGCAATGGTACGCAGTTCACCACGCGCCAGCGCCGGTTTCAGCAGGTTCGCTGCATCGGCGCCCCCCGCCTGGTTGCCCGCGCCGATGATGGTATGCGCTTCATCAATAAATAGCAGGACCGGGGACGGGGATTGCTGCACCGCATCGATGACGTTTTTCAGCCGCTGTTCGAACTCGCCTTTCACGCCTGCACCGGCCTGCAGCAGGCCCAGGTCAAGAGTACGCAGAGTGACCGTTTTCAGGGATTCAGGCACATTACCCTCGGCAATACGCAATGCCAGGCCTTCAACCAGTGCGGTTTTCCCCACGCCCGGCTCGCCGACCAGGATCGGGTTGTTTTTGCGGCGACGGGAGAGGATATCCACCATCTGACGGATTTCTGTGTCACGGCCAAACACCGGATCGATCTTCCCTTCCTTCGCTTTGGCGGTGACATCGAGGGTGAATTTATCCAGCGTGTTCTGCAGCGCAGGGCTCAGTTCCCCCTCTTTCATTTCCACACCAGCCGGACGCCCGACAAACTCCACCTCACCACCGTGGTTCTGTGCCAGCTCGGCTTCTCGCTGCATTTCCGGACGTTCATCCGATTGCGCATCCAGCAACGGTCGCAGGCGCTCCAGCTGGCTCTGAGCAAGCGTTAACAACGGCCAAAGGCCGTCACAACGTGCCAGTTTTGGTTTTTCCACCAGGGCCATCAGCAGATGGATGCTGCGAATGTGCTCTTCGCCATTGAGTGAGGCAAGTAGCCAGGCTTGCTGCATCAGAGTCTGGATGTCATCAGAGAGCTGGGGCCGATGGCGCACGGAGCGAGGTTGTCGGTCGAGCCAGCCAAGCAAATCCTGCCAGATGCTATCCATATCCCATTCATAGCGACGCGCCAGCACCGTCAGGTCACCCTCCCCCTGCTCCAGCAGCTTCAGCAGCCAGTGCTCCGGCAGAATTTCGGCATGGGCACGGGTCTGACAAAGCGAAGCTGCGCCTTCCATCGCTCGGGCACAGTAAGGGTTCAGACGACGTAACAGGATGGCTGGATTTTCCATGAGATTCTCTCTTTGTCGGTTCCTGGACACGCTACCGCCCCTCGCTGTTCACCAAAGCGCATAAGGTCAGGCAGGCAGATTGTTTTTTCTTTGCTGAGTGCCCGCATCTCAGGCACTCAGCAAAAAACTGCGGACAGGAAAACCTGCCCGCATCAGGATTACGCCGTGGCGCGTTCGTTCCAGGAATCGGAATGAATGATGTTGCCGTCTTTGTAGGTCCAGGTGATTTTTTCGTAACGCAGTTCAACGCGTTCAAGGTGGTTGTGCTTCTCTTTAGAAGGATCCTTGATGTCATACATTTCAGGATTCACCTTCACTACCTTCACGTTTTCCAGTTTGGTGTTGAAGTACTCCACTTCCTGGCCCGCGTCGTTGATTTTGTACCACTTGAACTCAGCGGATTTCAGGGTCTGACCGGTGGTCACCGCCTTGTACAGGTACGGGCTGGAGGAATCGATTTCCTTGGTGAACAGGAACGGCGTGTGGATGCGGGTGCCAGTCAGCTTGCCGGTGTTGTTGTCGGTCGGGATGTACAGGTTATGCTCCTGTGCAACCACTTCGATGCTGCCTTCACGATCCTGAACGTCAACAGACCCTTTGATGTCCGCGCCGCCGTCGTCCTTCAGCCAAAGATAAACAGGAATTGCCATGTTAATTACTCCGTTTTATTTTCTGAGACGCCATCATCCTGCGATGGCGCCGGGTGTTTGCCGGGTATCTGACAGGCATTCGCCTGCGGTACCAGACTGATTTCGACACGGCGGTTGAGCGCACGCCCTTCCAGGGTGTCGTTGGTTGCGACAGGACGGCTTTCGCCATAGCCCTGCACCGCAAAACAGCTTTCGGGCACGTCGCCCGTGTCCCGCATCCAGTTGCGCACCGCTTCGGCGCGTTTCAGAGACAGCGTCTGGTTAAGTTGCGGATTGCCGGTGTTATCGGTATGCCCAGACACGACAATCAGCCAGCCCGGTTTCGCTTTGATGCCAACCAGTGAATTCACCAGCATCCTGGTGGAACCCGCTTTCAGCACGGACTTGCCGGAATCGAACAGCGACATGCTGTCGAGCCTCACTATTTTCGGTACTGGTTTTGGGGTTGGCTGCGGTTTAGGAGGCGGCGGCATATACGAGCGGATCGCTTCCAGTAGGGGTATCCGTAGACGTTCCCCCTGATAAAGCCCGAGGCCCAGCCGGATCGGTACACCGTTACGTGCATAGTCATCCAGCAGCGCCGCATTCTCACGAAGGGCCGCAACGGCGCTAGCCTTCGGGCCGTAGTCACCCATGGAGAGACTGTCGTAACGGGCTATATCGAAGCTCACGCGATGCAGCAACTGGCGATTGTTCCAGCCACTGCTCAGCAGCGCGGCGATGGCCGCCAGGGTGAAAAGACCAAGGGCACAGCGCCAGGTGCGGGCGCGGGGAGTAAGTCCACTTCCTTCCGGTAACAGCGGCAGGATGAAATCCGGGAAGGGTGATATCACCGTGCTGTCCGTCCCTACCGGTTGCCAGCCGGCTACCTGCTGCATGGCAGTATGACGCGATAACCATGCCGTCCAGGCAGAGGACGCAAGGCTTCCGGCAAGAATCGGTCCCATTCCCCACAGCAGCGCTGCAGGTGCAATGACCGGAACATCAGGATTCTCATCGATGAATACCGCCTGGACATGCTGATGGAACCAGCTCATCAGGCTGTTCATCAGCACCTGCTGCTGCATTACAGGCGCACCGCCAGTGGTGACCCACGCGGCGATCGAACAAGGCGCATTCGACTCACGCCAGACAGTCCACCCTTCACCCGGAATAGCGGCCTGCCAGAGCATGTCATCCGTCATCGCGCTGCCAATCTGACCATTCAGAATGAGTGGCACAGACTGTCCCGTTTCTTTACGCAACTGGCTGATTTGCCAGCGCAGAGCCAGCAGACGACTTGTCAGGGCTTCGCTGTCGACATGTTTCTGCGGGCAGACACTGACCATCACCGACAGCTGACGCCCCCAGTCCGGGCGCTGCCACAGAATCTGACGGGCAACCTGCTCCAGATCCTGATGGTCCTCAACGCGGATCCAGCATCCCTGCGTAACGATCAGTACTGGTGACTGCTGCGGCCAGGTCAAAGGCATATCGCCACAAACCAGCACCACAGGTTGACGGTAAGTAGTTTCAGGAAGGTCATCCAGACGCAGGTTGACGTCATGCTCCGCACGAGGTCTGGCGATATACCAGAACGCGACGATAACCCCGATCATCGCCAGCAGAACGAGCACTGAAGCCAGCCGGGATAACGGCAGAAAAGCCAGGCAGACCACAGCACTCAGCAGGGCAGCCCACAGCGCAAGCCCGCGCTGTTGTACAGGACTCATTTTACGACTCCCGGCAACAGGGTCACCAGCATCTGATCGAGCCAGCGATCCAGTCCCCACCAGAGTGCGGCAAGAACAATCACGCTCAGGCCGATACGCGCGGGCCATGACGCCAGCCAGCCTCCCGCTCCCCGTCCGCTGCGGCTCTCTGCCAGAACGGGATGGGTCTGCGGGTAGCTGAACGGTGTAACGCGCTCGTTGAGTGCGCTGACCAGCTTCTGGCGTTCCGGATCGTTTAGCGCACGAAAGTTTCCCAGGAATCCGAGCATCATTACCCGCTGGAAGCAGGTCAGTACGGCATTATCTGGAGCAGGTTCACGCAGCACATCGCGCATCCTGTCACATAAAGTGTCACCCGCGTCCATTGTGCCGAGGAAGTGTCCCTGCAGAGGAATGTCATACCACTGCACACAGGCATCATCCTCTACACCGCGCCCTTTGATCGCCTCATCAAGCAATGCACATTGTGCAGTGAGGATATGCTTACAGCTGGCTTCATCGAGTTCGCTCGCTTTCAGTTCACGCTGAACGCGTTCCACATCAGCGATACAGCGTTCCCACAAGATCCGACCTTCGCCTTCCTGAAACTGCGGGCCATAGCGAAGGCTGATGACCTGAAGCCAGGTATCCTGCAGCAGTGCGTCAATATCAACAGACACGACAGCGCCGTGTTTACGTTCACTCATGTTCTCAATACCGCAAAGAGTTCAAGTTCAGGCTCGCCGAGCATGCCCGGGACGTAAAACATACATGTCCCACTCTGGAGCATTTCAGTCGCCAGAGGATGGGAGAGATCGAGACTGAAATACTGATTTTCCAGGCGCAGTGGAATGGCGGCTGGCACATGGCGCAGCGGCGTCAGCGGCACGCCCACGCGGGAAGAGTTGACGATCCCCCGCACATGGTCAGGGCTGCCCACCTTACACTGGCGCGGAAACTGCTCCTGCAGTTGCGCCACCGGAATCGGTGAGCGCACAGAAAGATAGTAATCAGCCCCTTCGCGCAGACGCGGGTCATGCAGGCGAGCCTGCCAGAAGTGCAGCCGTGGGTCATAGTCGAGTGCCAGGGCCACCACGCGTGACGGCAGGCTGGCTTCAAGCAGATCGCCAAGCAAATCAAACAGCGGTGGAAATACCGCATTGAGTTGCTCGTGATGCCAGGCCGGTATGGCGCTCACCTGATGTTCCAGGGAAAAGGTCAGCAGGCTCCCCGCAAGGCGAGAAAGTTCCGGATACAGACGTTCCGGTGGGCTTTGAAGATTACGCTGGAACTGACCCAGCACGGGCTCGGCACTGTTCAGCGCGTTGAGCAGCCAGAACAGTGATACATCTGCCACGGCGAAATCAGCCATGCGCTCATTGCTTTCACGCCGCATTGCCATCAGACGGCACAGTCGCGCCCGCAGTTGTGTCAGTAGTTGTTCCAGTTGGGTAACCAGCCAACGGCTGCCCTGGAGGGTCAACAGCGGAGGAAGAAATGTTTCATCCAATAGCCATGTACCCTGCGAGTCTTGCTGCAGGCGGGCGACCGGACAAGTCAGATAATCGCTGTTGTTCTGATGGGCAAAACGCAGCGTCAGTTCAGGCTGCATCACGGCAATCTGACGAGTGTCTTCCCCAAAGGTATTGCGTACATCCCGCCAGCGCTGACGATATCGCACCGGACGCTCGGCCACCTCATCGGGTTTCAGGCAGTTGCCGCCGTTCGCCCGCAGTAGCGGGAGCGCCAGCACCACCGTCACCTCCTGCGATTCGCTTTCAAGCGACAGTACCGGTGGCAGCGAATCAGCATTGTCTGTATCAATCAGCGTACCGTCCTGAAAACGGACATGCAGATGACGGGCCTGAAGACGTCCAAGCCTGAGCGCTTCCGGCTCGAAGGTAGCATTTATTACCCCCCACGGGCAGGAGAGGCCCAGCCGGGCAATACACTCGGCAGACCAGGCCGCATACGCGACCTGTTGCTGAAAATGCTGGGGAGCGACCATAATGCCCCTACCCCATAACGGTTGTTCCGTTTTCATCGGCTTCCTGCCTGTTATTACGATTTCGCTTTTGGCATCTGGGAAACCAGCGACAGGTTGACGTCCATCCCTTCCACCTGGAAGTGCGGAATCGCATACAATTTCACGCGGAAGAAGCCCGGGTTATCTTCAATATCTTCCACCACCACTTTTGCATCACGCAGTGGATGAGACGCCTGCAGTTCGTCACCCGGATCGGTCATTTCGGTTACCAGAGTGCGGACCCAGGTGTTCAGCTCCAGCTCCAGCAGTCGACGATCCTTGGTGGTACCGATGTTCTCGCGCTGAATCAGCTTCAGGTAGTGGGCGATACGCGACAGCAGGAAGATGTACGGCAGACGCGCGTTGATGCGGCTGTTGGCCGTTGCATCTGCGGTGTCATACAGCGCCGGTTTCTGGGCGGAGTTGGCTGAGAAGAAGCAGGCGTAGTCGCGGTTTTTGTAGTAGGACAACGGAATAAAGCCCAGATTCGCGAATTCGAATTCGCGCGTTTCAGGGATCATGACCTCAGACGGGATTTTTACCTGATTGCCGGTACCCAAGTCATACAGATGGATAGGCAGATCCTGAACCGCACCGCCGGCCTGCGGGCCACGGATCTGTACACACCAGCCATTATTGATAAAGCTACGCACCATGTTGGACGCGAAGGCAAACGACGCATTCGTCCACAGGTATTTGTCGTGATCCGGACCTTTGACTTCTTCGACATAGTTGAAGCTGCGAACCGGAACGGTATCCGGGCCATATGGCAGGCGTCCCAGTACGCGGGGCATCACCAGACCGATGTAGCGAGCGTCGTCCGTATCGCGGAACGATTTCCACTTGATGTACTCGGCGCGATCAAAATAGTTGCCAATATCTTTAATCGCAGCGACGTCTTCCATTGACTCCTTGAGGAAGAATTTCGGGCCTGCTGAGCCGATAAACGGCATATGTGCAGCTGCGGATACTTTTGAGATGTTGCGCAGCAGAGCGACATCCTGCGCTGAAGCATCGAACTCATAAGCGGAAATCAGCGCCGCAATCGGCTCGCCGCCAGGGGTATCATATTCATCAATATAGGCGTGTTTATACAGGCCACTCTGGATGATTTCCGGGCTGTCTTCAAAGTCCTGGCGCAGCTCTTCTTTAGACATGCTCAGAAGCTCAATTTTCACGTTCTGGCGAAAATCCGTTTTATCAACCAGCGACTTCACGCCTCGCCACAGGCTCTCAACCGCCTGAAACTCTTCATGGTGCATAACGGCGTCGAGCTGGCGGCTTATCTGGTAATCGAGCTCAGCGATGTGGTGATCGATCAGGCTTTTATCCAGTTTTTCGACTTTCGAGCCTGCCTTGGTCAGGCATTCCAGAAAGACCTGCATACCCGCGGTCAGACGCTCGTCAGCGGTCGCATCGGACATCGCCTGTGCATCTTGCCAGATGTCCAGCGCACTCAGCTCGGAGACAGGATTCAGATTGATTTTCTCAAACAGTGAGGCGTATACACCACCCACAGCAGGACGTTCCAGCACCACGCTTTCCCCGCCAGCAATATTATTTTGTACAGACATGAGCATTCCTTGATTAATCCGTTAAAACAGCAAGATGGTTAAGGTTGTTTTGAAGCCAGTGCGGACAGTTCATTTCGCAACTCAGCACTAAGCGACTGGTCAACAACGATTTTTTCCAGCTCTTTTCGGAAAGTCTGGTTATCCAACAGGTTAGCTTTGAGATCGCGAAGCAAGTTGCGCATCGCCAGCATCGCCTTCAGCTGCGGAATTTGGGCAGCCACCTGCTCTGGCGTGAAATCTTTCATGCTCTGGAAAGTCAGCTGAATGTTGTCTTCACCACCATCGTCAGACAGTGTATTTTTTACGGCCAGGTTAACTTTTGGGGAATATTCGGAAAGAACGCTATCAAAATTATTTTTGGTGATGTTAATCTTTTCACGCTCAGATATTGTCGCAGATTCCTGCCCGTTGCTGAAATCACCCGTAACAAGCAATTTCAAGGGTAATTCCATTTTCTTGCTTGCTCCGCCAGTATGCAGGTCAAGCTTCAGGTTAATACGTGCCTTAGGCACCTCGTTCTGAAAACTGTCAGCCATCTAATCATCCCTCTTTGTTTTGCTATGCCAACTTCACGGTATCGTTCTTGATGCGCAATAATAGAATAATGATCGGAACAAAATCAAATACACAGATCATTTATCCGATACAAGAATTTTCTTAAGAATTTTCCACTAAGACATTATCGCAAATTGCTCAATCAACTCAGAAAAAGAAACTACTCTTTTCTCACAAATCGAATATTTATATCGCCGAAGGGATTGCAGCCAGAGAGATATTAATAAAAACATCTTATTTTGATTTGCATCACGGCACTATGTCAAAAAACAAGAAAGAACTGCAATATTTTATTGCAGTACGATTAAAAGAAGAGAAAAGTGGGTGATAAAAGACGACTATTCCATTGAGGATATGAATAATAAATAAGATTTTTCACAAAGAAAATTCTTATTTATTAGGTAAGGAAGAAATAAACGAGAAATAATTAATTTGCCGTAACTCAACAATGCCATTCTTTTTCGTTACGTCTTCCATCCGATCGCCAGGGCTTCTGCTCTCCGCTCAGTCAGGAAAAACGCTTTCAATGCGACTTTTTATAAAATCTGTAAAATCAAGCACCTCCTTAACTGCCGCTTTTTTAATCAAAAACGAGTAATAGCACATATCGTATAACGGTGCTACATTACGCCGCCCGCCCAAATCAGCAGTGGCCAGGCAACGCCGTAAAGTTCGGTAAAGCCTGCAACCATCACCTTGAAGAACGGTCTTATCGGCACGTCGTATCGCAAACTCTGCGCTACCTTTACAGGCTTCACATAGGTTTTACTATTTTGTCTCAATCCAAATTTCAACGCGCGTTTTTACACCCGCGTTACTGGTTTACATGGTTTGGTCTTGGCGTTCTCTGGCTGCTGGTTCAACTTCCGTACCCTGTCCTGCGTTTGCTGGGGTCGAAACTGGGCAGCGCTTCCCGCTTCTTCCTGAAACGCCGCGAATCCATCGCGCGTAAAAATATTGAGCTTTGCTTTCCGCATTACAATGCCGAAGAGCGCGAGAAACTCATCGCTGAAAACTTCAAGTCTATCGGCATGGCGCTGCTTGAAACCGGCATGGCTTGGTTCTGGCCGGATGAGCGCGTCCGCAAGTGGTTTGACGTGGAAGGGCTGGATAACCTTAAACGCGCACAGATGCAAAAACGCGGCGTGATGGTCGTCGGCGTTCACTTTATGTCGCTGGAACTGGGTGGCCGCGTGATGGGCCTGTGCCAGCCAATGATGGCGACCTATCGACCACACAACAGTCCGCTGATGGAGTGGGTACAAACGCGTGGCCGCATGCGTTCGAATAAGGCGATGATCAGCCGTAATAACCTGCGCGGTATGGTCGGGGCTCTGAAGAAAGGTGAAGCCGTCTGGTTTGCCCCCGATCAGGATTATGGACGTAAAGGCAGCAGCTTTGCGCCTTTCTTTGCGGTTAAAGATGTTGCGACGACCAACGGCACCTTTGTCATTTCTCGTTTGTCGGGCGCTTCCATGCTGACCGTGACGATGGTGAGGAAAGCAGATAAATCAGGCTATCGTCTGCACATCTCTCCTGAGATGGCTAACTATCCTGAAAACGAGTGCGAAGCCGCGGCGTTTATCAATAAAGTCATCGAAACTGAAATCATGCGTGCGCCAGAGCAGTATCTGTGGATGCATCGTCGTTTCAAAACCCGCCCTATTGGCGAAGCCTCGCTCTATATTTAAGCTCTTCAGAAAGGTTAGTTTCGCTAAGAAACTAACCTTTTCAATCACCTGTCATCCGTTAAGAAACCGTTTTTCATTGCGTCGCCCAAAGTGAATTTATTGCGATGCGAAATCAAACTGTCGCCGTTCCACGACACTCGTAAGTGACGGAAATTATTTAAAAAAATCCCTCTTGTCACCCCTCATTTTTAGGCGTACATTAGCGCCGTCTGGCAACAGGAAAGCACAGAATTCTGAGCTGGAGTTAGCGGTGAAACGGGAAAATTCTCATTTCCGCTTTGACCGGATTTCAGTTCTCTATAATCAGGTGGACTCTGTTTTTAAATGCGTACCACAAGATACGCGGAGCGATGAAACGTGAAATATTTCTTTATGGGCATTTCGGTGATTGTTTTAGTCTGGGCCGGAACCTTTGCCCTGATGATCTAGTGAAGAACATGCAGTCAAAAAAACAGGAGCCATTGGCTCCTGTTTTTTTATGTCATGATGACGCGGGATTTTCAGCCACGCTCTTCGAGGAGAGAAGCCCGTCGGCCCGGAACATACTCTTGATGCCCCTCACCGCCTGACGAATGCGGTCGCTATTTTCAATCAGGGCAAACCGCACATGGGTGTCGCCATAATCACCAAAGCCAATGCCCGGTGATACGCACACCTTCGCATCCTGGAGCAGCTTTTTGGCAAACTCCAGCGATCCCATCGCCGCGTATGGTTCCGGAATTTTCGCCCAGACGTACATGGACGCCTTCGGCATTTCCACCATCCAGCCCGCTTCATGCAAGCCTTTTACCAGCACGTCGCGACGGCGCTTATACTGAGCGGCAATCTCGTGGACGCACTGCTGGTCGCCCTCAAGAGCAGCGATAGCCGCAACCTGCAGCGGCGTGAAGGTGCCGTAATCGTGGTAACTCTTAATTCGCGCCAGTGCGCTCACCAGCGTTTTGTTACCCACCATAAAGCCAATACGCCAGCCCGCCATGTTGTAGCTTTTCGACAGGGTGAAGAACTCTACCGCCACGTCACGCGCGCCCGGGACCTGCATAATAGATGGCGCTTTCCAGCCATCATACACGATGTCGGCATAGGCTAAATCGTGAACCACCAGCACGTCATAACGCTTCGCCAGCGCGACCACTTTCTCGAAGAAATCGAGCTCCACGCACTGGGCCGTTGGGTTCGACGGGAAACCGAGGATCATCATCTTCGGTTTCGGATAGCTTTCGCGAATCGCACGTTCCAGTTCGTTAAAGAAATCGACCCCTTCCACCAGCGGAACCGAACGGACCTGCGCCCCGGCAATCACCGCACCGTAGATGTGGATTGGGTAGCTGGGATTCGGTACCAGCACCGTATCGCCATGATCCAGCGTAGCCAGCATCAGGTGTGCCAGCCCCTCTTTCGAGCCAATGGTGACAATCGCTTCACTTTCCGGATCGATATCAACCTGATAGCGATCCTGATACCAGCGCGAGATCGCGCGACGTAATCTGGGAATACCGCGGGAGGTCGAGTAGCCGTGCGTATCCGGACGCTGGGCAACCGTGCAGAGTTTTTCAACGATATGCGGTGGCGTTGGGCCGTCAGGGTTACCCATGCTGAAATCAATAATATCTTCGCCGCGCCGACGCGCAGCCATCTTCAGTTCAGCGGTGATATTGAAAACATAAGGGGGGAGACGATCGATACGCGTAAAACGGCGTTCAGGACTGAATTCAGCCATAGATTCCTCAGATTAACGTTAGCGCCCGGACCGTCCGAGCGACGCTGCCACCGATGTGGCGTGCTTAGAAAATAACCTGAAAAAAATCACGCTGTCGAGAGGGAAGTGAAAAAAAAGCGATTGCCTGAAAACCGGAACCCGGCTGTGCCGAAAAGCGGAAGCCCCTGGTTCAGGGTTGGCTTTCTGATAGCCGTTATTTAACAGGATGGTATCAAAACAGCTACCTGACGATACGCAGGCTATAAAAAATCAGGACGTGTCCGTTACCGACAGACAATCCCCTTTAGAAATTATGGTTTTTCCTCATTTGATAAACCTGACGGATAGCTGGTCAACACGCGTCAGGTTTTTTATCATGGTTCTTTCCCGTTTTCCCAGGTCTACTCGTGCACGAAATATTCACTATGCTGCTGGCGGTTTTTGACCGTGCGGCATTAATGCTGATTTGCCTGTTTTTCCTCATTCGCATTCGCCTGTTTCGCGAGCTATTGCACAAATCCGCACACTCGCCAAAAGAGCTGCTGGCCGTTACCGCCATCTTTTCGCTGTTCGCCCTGTTCAGCACCTGGTCTGGCGTGCCGGTAGAGGGTTCGCTGGTTAACGTGCGCATTATCGCCGTGATGTCCGGCGGAATTTTGTTTGGCCCGTGGGTGGGTGTCATCACCGGCGTGATTGCCGGAACCCATCGCTACCTGATTGACATTGGAGGCGTCACGGCGGTGCCCTGCTTTATCACCAGCATTATTGCCGGGGTGCTATCCGGCTGGATCAGCCGCAAAATCCCGAAAAAACAGCGCTGGCGCGCCGGGATCGTGGCGGGCATGGTGTGCGAAACGCTGACCATGATCCTGGTCGTCGTCTGGGCCCCGACCACCGAACTTGGGCTGGATATCGTCTCGAAAATCGGTATTCCGATGATCCTGGGCAGCGTGTGCATCGGCTTTATCGTGCTGCTGGTGCAAAGCGTAGAAGGGGAAAAAGAGGCCAGCGCCGCCCGTCAGGCCAAGCTGGCGCTGGATATCGCCAACAAAACGCTGCCGCTCTTCCGCCACGTTAACGCGGAGTCGTTGCGTCAGGTCTGCGAAATTATCCGCCATGACATCCACGCTGACGCTGTCGCCATCACCAATATTGACCACGTGCTGGCCTACGTTGGCGTCGGGGAACACAACTATCGCGACAACGATGACACCATCAGCCCAACCACCAGACAGGCGATCAACTACGGTAAAATCATCATTAAAAACAATGACGAAGCCCACCGAACGCCGGAAATCCACTCGATGTTGGTGATCCCGCTGTGGGAGAAAGGCGTCGTGACGGGCACCCTGAAAATTTATTACTGTCACGCGCATCAGATCACCTCCTCGCTCCAGGAGATGGCCATCGGCCTGTCGCAGATTATCTCCACCCAGCTGGAAGTCTCCCGTGCAGAACAGCTGCGTGAGATGGCAAATAAGGCAGAGCTGCGCGCGCTGCAGAGCAAAATCAATCCCCATTTCCTGTTTAACGCGCTGAACGCGATCTCCTCGTCCATACGTCTTAATCCGGACACCGCGCGACAGCTGATTTTTAACCTGTCGCGCTATCTGCGCTACAACATCGAGCTAAAAGATGACGAGCAGATCGACATCAAAAAAGAGCTGTATCAGATCAAAGACTACATCGCGATTGAGCAGGCGCGCTTTGGTGACAAGCTCACGGTCATTTACGATATTGATGAAGAGGTCAACTGCGTGATCCCAAGCCTGCTTATCCAGCCGCTGGTCGAAAACGCGATTGTTCACGGCATTCAGCCGTGTAAAGGCAAAGGCGTCGTCACCATCAGCGTCACCGAAAGCGGCAACCGCGTACGTATTGCCGTGCGCGATACCGGCCACGGCATTGATCCAAAAGTCATTGAGCGGGTGGAGTCTAACGAGATGCCTGGAAATAAAATCGGCCTGCTGAACGTGCACCACCGGGTCAAGCTGCTTTACGGCGACGGGCTGCATATTCAGCGTCTTGAACCGGGCACCGAAATTGCGTTTTACGTCTCGAACGAGCGCTCTCCCGTTCATTCGGCAACGTCACTGTTGCCCCAGGTGGAGTAACCCATGAAAGTCATCATCGTAGAAGATGAAATTCTGGCTCAACAGGAGCTAACCTGGCTTATCAACACCCACAGCCAGATGGAAATTGTGGGTACCTTTGATGACGGTCTGGACGTGCTGAAGTTTCTGCAGCATAACCGGGTCGACGCCATCTTCCTGGATATCAACATACCGTCGCTGGATGGCGTATTGCTGGCGCAAAACATCAATCAGTTTGCCCATAAGCCGTTTATTGTGTTCGTGACCGCATGGAAAGAGCACGCCGTAGAAGCCTTCGAGCTGGAGGCGTTTGACTATATCCTTAAGCCTTACCAGGAGTCGCGGATTGTCAGCATGCTGCAAAAGCTGGAGGCCGCGTGGCAGCAGCAGACCGCCCCTGCAAGCGCCAGCCCAACGGTACGAGAAAACGACACCATTAATTTGGTCAAAGATGAGCGCATCATCGTGACGCCGGTCAATGATATCTACTATGCCGAAGCCCATGAAAAAATGACGTTTGTCTATACGCGACGGGAGGCTTACGTGATGGCGATGAACATCACCGAGTTTTGCAGCAAGCTGCCTGCGTCGCACTTTTTCCGCTGCCACCGCTCGTTCTGCGTCAATTTAAACAAGATCCGCGAGATCGAACCGTGGTTTAACAACACCTATATCTTGCGTCTGAAGGATCTGGATTTTCAGGTGCCGGTAAGCCGCAGCAAGGTGAAAGAGTTCCGCCAGCTCATGCACCTGTAACAAAAAAGCCCTCTCCTGCGGGAGAGGGCTATGCGTCAGAGGATTTGACCGAGAACCTGACGCAGGTGGGCACCCGACCCCAGCAGGCCTGGGTTATCATGCACGATCAGATAAACCGGAATGTCCTGCACGTAGCTTCTGAAGCGCCCTTTATCCTCAAACCCGCCGCGGAAGCCGGAGGCTTTAAAGAACTCCAGGAAGCGCGGCACAATGCCGCCCGCGATATAAACGCCCCCGAAGGTACCCAGCGTCAGCGCCAGGTTGCCGCCGAAGCGCCCCATGATCACGCAGAACAGCGACAGGGCACGACGGCAGTCAATGCAGCTGTCCGCCAGCGCGCGTTCGGTGACGTCTTTCGGTTGCAGATTTTCCGGCAGACGACCGTCCGATTTCACAATCGCCCGGTAAAGGTTCACCAGCCCCGGTCCTGAAAGGACGCGCTCGGCGGAGACGTGGCCGATCTCCGCGCGTAACTCTTCGAGAATAATGCCCTCTTCTTCGCTGTTTGGCGCAAAGTCCACGTGACCACCTTCACCCGGCAGGCTCACCCAGCGCTGAGCGACATGCACCAGATGTGAAACGCCCAGCCCGGTACCGGCCCCGTAAACCGCAATCGGCTTACCTTCGACCGGTTCAGCGCCGCCAAACTGGATCAGATGCTCAGGCTTCAGCATCGGGATCGCCATGGACACCGCGGTAAAGTCATTGATGATTTCAAGATGCGCAAAGCCGAGGTTTTTTTTCATCTCGGCGATGGAGAATGCCCAGGTATGGTTGGTCATGGCGACCCAGTCGCCGGTTATCGGGCAGGCAATGGCGATGCAGCCATCTTCGACGCTTATCTGATGCTCCTCCAGATAGACGCGGACAACGGCCTCAAGGCTTGGATAATCGAGACCGGAATAGGTTTTCGCCCGGGAAATTTCACCGCTATTTATATCGCATAATGCAAGGCGCGCATTCGTGCCGCCCACATCGCCTACCAAAGCATACTTTGTCATTCTTCTACTGCTCCGCTAAAGTCAGAATAAATCTTTGGGACACTGTAAATTCAAGGCGTGATAACAACAACGACCGGAAGGTGAATGCCCATGGATTATCGATCTTCGTCACAGAATAACTTTACCGTTTCAGCACCTTTTGCACTATTGCCATAAGGCTTAATGTGCAAAGTAACGTAATACCGTTTTGTACAAGGAAATCATCATGCTTCACCCGCGAGCCAGAACCATGCTGTTGCTGGCAATTCCGGCGCTCATCATTGGCGTGGTTTCAAGTCTGGTCCTTATTGTCGTGATGAAAGTCGCGTCGGTGCTGCAAACACTATTATGGAACGCGCTTCCTGCAGGGCTGGGCGTCACCGCTGACTCTCCTGCGTGGATCGTTGGGATGCTGACGTTAACCGGTATTGCGGTGGGCCTGGTGATCCGTTTTAGTCCCGGCCATGCTGGCCCCGATCCGGCACTGGAACCGTTGATTGGTGCCCCGGTGGCCCCCTCGGCGTTGCCAGGGCTAATCATTGCGCTGATTATCGGTCTGGCTGGAGGCGTTAGTCTGGGACCTGAGCATCCGATTATGGCCGTGAACATTGGCCTGGCGGTTTTTCTTGGTTCACGCATTTTGCCCCGCGTTGGCGCGCTGGACTGGACTATTCTCGCCTCCGCAGGCACCATCGGGGCGCTCTTCGGCACGCCCGTTGCGGCGGCACTGATCTTTTCTCAGACGCTCAGCAGCAATAACGACGTCCCGCTGTGGGACAAGCTCTTTGCCCCACTGATGGCCGCAGCCGCCGGAGCGTTGACGACCAGCCTGTTTTTCCATCCCCATTTTTCACTCTCTCTCCCCCACTACGGCCAGATGCAAATCGCCGATATTTTCAGCGGTGCCATCGTCGCCGCCATCGCCATTGCGCTGGGCATGGTGGCAGTATGGTGTCTTCCACGCCTGCACCGGCTGATGCACAGACTCAAACACCCGGTGCTGATTCTGGGGGCTGGCGGTTTGATTCTGGGTATTTTAGGTACGATCGGCGGGCCGGTGACGCTGTTTAAAGGACTGGACGAGATGCAGCAGCTGGCCTTCAGCCAGGTGTTTAGCGTCTCCGACTATCTGCTGTTTGCCGTGATCAAGCTGGCAGCGCTGGTGGTGGCGGCCGCCTGCGGTTTCCGTGGTGGACGCATCTTCCCGGCGGTCTTTGTCGGCGTTGCGCTGGGGCTGATGCTGCACGAGCATGTCGATGCCGTTCCGGCTGCGATTACCGTTTCCTGCTCGATTCTGGGGCTAGTGCTGGTGGTCACGCGCGATGCCTGGCTGAGCCTCTTCATGGCCGCCGTGGTGGTACCGGATACCACCCTCATCCCGTTACTTTGCATCGTGATGTTGCCCGCCTGGCTCCTGCTGGCGGGCAAACCGATGATGATGGCCTGGCGAAACGACAAATGATCAGGCGCTGTTGCGCGCTTCCAGCGCTTTGGTGATCGCCCCCAGCAGCGGAGGGATATCGGCTTTCGGCAGCATCACCTCAATCAGCGAGAGCCGCTCGTGGTGTGCCACTTTCTCAAGGACGTCCGCCAGCTGCTCCGCTTCACTGACCCGCCAGCACTGGGCCTGAGGATCAAGGCTCAGGGCCTGCGGGATTTGCGTCCAGTTCCAGAGCGCAATGTCGTTGTAACGCTGCTCAGGCCCGTGGATCGCTCTTTCCACCGTGTACCCTTCGTTGTTCAGGACCAGAATGATGGGGTGTTGTTTATCCCGCAGCATCGAGCCAAGCTCCTGGATAGTAAGTTGCGCCGCGCCATCCCCCGTCAGGACAATCACGCGCCGGTTCGGGCAGGCCGTTTGCGCGCCAAATGCTGCCGCCAGCGTATAGCCAATCGATCCCCACAGCGGCTGGACGATAAAATTCACGTCAGCCGGCAGACGAAGGTCGATCGCGCCGAAGGCCGAGGTGCCCTGATCCGCAAGAATGATGTCTCCCGGACGAATAAATGTCTGCAACGTTTGCCAGAAATTCGCCTGCGTCAGCGAGCCATCCGGCTGCGGGTAGGCCATCGCGCTTTGAGAAGACTGCGCGGGCGTCTCGTGCACGTGCTGTTTGCACAGTTCCACCAGCGTTTCGATTGCCTGAAGCATAGGGATGCCGGTAAACCAGAGATCACCAACGCGTGAGGCATGAGGCTGAACTTCTATCGTTTGTGCCGGGGTGAGCTGATGCGTGAAGCCGGCGGTCAGGGTATCGGTAAATCGCGTGCCGATGCACAGTACGGTATCCGCCCCTTCAATCGCCTCTTTTACCGCACCGGCGCTCGCTGAACCGCTGTAGGTGCCATAAAATCCGGCGTGACGTTCGTCAAATATCCCTTTGCCCATCAGCATGGTGGCGTGTGCCATCGGCACGTCTTTGACCCATTTTTGTAGCGCATGCTTCAGGCCGTGGCGCAGGACAAGGAAATCGGCCAGCAGCGCAGTACGCTTGCTCCTGGCAAGCTTGTTTTCTGCGGCGTCCCGGAACGCTTTCAGGCAAGCACTATCGGCATGTGGATGCCTGAGCGTGAGAGCGTTTACAGGGGGAGTGGCGGCCTTTTTTGCCACATCGGCAGGCAACATCAGATAGCCGGGGCGACGCTCCCGGAGCATTGTCGTTAACACCCGGTCGATTTCATAACAGGCGTTTTGTTCGGTCAGGATCGCCTGTGCAGCAGTGATCGGCTCGCTCATATGATAAAAATGACGAAACTCACCGTCGCCAAGCGTGTGGTGCAGCAGCTCCCCTCTTTGCTGTGATGCCGTACCCGGTGCCCCTACAATATGCAAGACCGGAACGTGCTCGGCGAAGCTGCCCGCAATGCCGTTCATGGCGCTTAACTCTCCTACGCCAAATGTCGTCAGCAGCGCGGCAAAGCCCTTACATCGGGCGTATCCGTCAGCGGCATAAGAAGCGTTTAACTCGTTGGCACAGCCCACCCAGCAGATATCCGGGCTGTCTATCACATGGTCGAGAAACTGCAGGTTATAGTCGCCCGGCACGCCAAACAGATGATCGGCTCCACAATCAGTAAGACGGTCCAGCAGGTAATCGGCGACGCAGTATGGGGTACGCATGAACAGGTATCCTTCTAATGTTGACCTCACCTTGAGTATTAAATAAGCGTGATGGCTGTCCAGAATTGGTGATAAGAAGGGCATGGAAAGAATGCTTTACAAAAAAGGCTGCGCTATGCTGCTTTTTTTCACGAAAATGTAAACGCATACACTGATTTTTCACTTCAGCGCCAGAGGTCACGAAAATGGGTTATCAGCCGGACAAAAATCGTTACAGGACAATGGAGTATCGCCGCTGCGGGCGAAGCGGACTCAGGTTGCCTGCCATCTCGCTTGGGCTGTGGCATAACTTTGGTGACACCACCCTTATCGAAAACAGCCGTCAACTTTTACAGCGTGCGTTCGATCTGGGCATTACACATTTCGACCTTGCCAACAACTATGGCCCGCCCCCCGGATCGGCCGAACGTAATTTCGGACGTATTTTGCAGGAGGATTTCCTGCCCTGGCGCGACGAGCTAATCATCTCCACCAAAGCGGGTTATACCATGTGGGAGGGGCCTTACGGCGACTGGGGGTCACGTAAATATCTGCTGGCAAGCCTCGATCAAAGCCTGAAGCGCACGGGGCTGGAGTATGTGGATATCTTCTATCATCACCGGCCAGATCCGGAAACGCCGCTGCAGGAAACCATGAAAGCGCTTGACCATGTGGTGCGTCAGGGGAAGGCTTTGTATGTCGGATTATCCAACTACCCGGCTGTTCTGGCTCGCCAGGCGATTGATATCCTTAATGACCTCGGGACGCCCTGCCTGATCCACCAGCCGAAATACTCCCTCTTTGAACGTGCGCCGGAAGCGGGGCTGCTGGACGTGTTGCAGGAAAAGGGAGTCGGCTGTATTCCCTTCTCGCCGCTGGCCGGCGGGCAACTGACCAATCGCTATCTGAACGGCATCCCCGCAGACTCACGCGCGGCAAGCGGCAGTCAGTTTCTTAAACCCGATCAGCTCACCGAAGAGAAGCTGGAGAAAGTCAGGAAGCTGAATGCCCTGGCAGAAAGCCGCGGCCAGAAGCTGTCCCAGATGGCGCTGGCCTGGGTATTACGCCATGAGGACGTGACGTCGGTGCTGATTGGGGCAAGTAAAGCGGCTCAGATTGATGACGCCGTGGGGATGCTGGCAAACCGCCATTTCTCTGCAGAAGAGTTGGCCCGTATAGACGCGATCCTGAGCAGCTCAATATAACATCACTTTTAGCAAAAAGTGCTCTCACCCAGGAATTCGGAGTTGAGGCGATGATACGACGCTTTACCAACTCGTAAAATTGCGTTAACAGGCCCAACAAAGGCCCCGATCGTGAAGGAGAAAGAGTATGTTCAGGTCACTGATTCTTGCAGCGGTATTAATGGCTTCGGCGCCGCTGATCGCCACTGCGGGCGAAATCACCCTGTTGCCATCAGTAAAATTACAAATTGGCGATCGTGACGACTACGGCAGATACTGGGACGGCGGCTACTGGCGCGACCGTGATTACTGGCATCGTCACTATGAGTGGCGCGGCGATCGCTGGTGGAAACATGATAACGGCAGACACCGCGGCTGGTATAAAGACAGCGCCTATGAGCGCGGTTACCGTGAAGGCTGGAACGATCGTGACGACCGTCGCGGCGGCTGGGGTCGCGGCAAAGGTCATGGTCACGGCCACCATCACTAATCAAAAAGGAGCCTCCACGGCTCCTTTTTTTGTTAAAGACCCAGCGCGGTTCCCACTAACAACCACAGGTTCAGCGCCACGACCACCACCACGATGGCCCACCCGGTTCGTTTCACCAGCGTTGAGTTGACCAGCTCGCCCATCAGAGTTTTATTGCTGGTAAAGATCAGCAGCGGCACCAGCGCCAGCGCAATACCAAAACTCAGCAGCACCTGGCTCATGACCAGAATTCGCGTTGGGTCGAGTCCCATCAGAATCACCACAAATGACGGCAGCATGGTGACGGAACGACGAACCCACAGCGGAATATGGAACCGGACAAACCCCTGCATCACCACCTGGCCTGCCAGCGTACCCACCACCGTAGAAGAGAGACCAGCAGCCACCAGGCTAAGGCCAAATATCGTGGCGGCAGCATGGCTCAGCAACGGCTCCAGCGTGAGATACGCCTGGTCGAGATCGGCAATACCGGTATGACCGTTAAAGTGGAAAGCTGCGGCTGCAGTAGCCATCATCGCCAGATTGACAAACCCCGCGATGGTCATGGCGATCGCCACGTCCCACTTGGTGGCGGAGTAACGTTCTTTACGCGTCCCACCGTGGAGATGCTGAGTCAGCGAGGAGTGGAGATAGATCACATGCGGCATGATGGTCGCCCCCAGCACCCCGGCGGCCAGGAACACCGCTTCCGAGGTCGGCAGGCTTGGGATCGCCATTCCTTTACCGAGCTGCGCCAGATTCGGCTGTGAGAAGATTAGCTCAACGATATAGGCCGCCGCGACAAACAGCAGCAGACCGCCAATGACCTTCTCCAGCGGCTTTTGACCCCGACGCTGCAGCATCAGGATCAGGAACGTGGCAATCCCGGTGAGGACCGCCCCCTGCAACAGCGACACACCCAGAATCAGCTTAAAGCCGATCGCTGCGCCGATAAATTCAGCAAGGTCAGTGGCCATGGCGATGATTTCAGCCTGAACCCAGTAGAGCCAGACCGCGGGACGCGGATAATGGTCGCGAATTTGCTCCGCCAGGTTTTTGCCCGTCGCAATCCCCAGCTTTGCGGAGAGCATCTGAATCAGCATTGCCATCAGGTTTGCCCAGACGACCACCCAGAGCAGCTTATAACCGAAGCTGGCCCCGGCCTGAATATTGGTCGCAAAGTTACCTGGATCGATATAACCAATGGCAGCGATGAACGCAGGTCCCATTAATGCGAACCGCAACTTGCGCGCTGCTCTGCCACTGCTACCCTCTACGCGACTGTTTGTCATTTCTGCCTCTGAAATATAGCCTTTGCTATGTTTAATGCTATCAAAATGAGAATGATTATCAAGATCATTTATGAAGTTTGCAGTGATTTCTCTGATAGCTTTGAACGATAGACGGGCGGGTAAGTGGGGCGATCTAACTGAAACTGAAATCGCGCATGCTTTTGTGAAGACTAGCACACAAACTTAACTTTTCACTCATTTACCTAACATAACAAAAATGTATTGTGGATCACTATTTTTGAGACTCGTCACAGGATGTAACTATAGTGTGTCCTCGATCTCGTTTTCTTTTCGCTTGTTACATAGAATGTGCACGAAAATTAAACCTGCCTCATATTTGGAGCAAATATGGACCGCGTCCTTCATTTTGTCCTGGCACTTGTTGTCGTTACTGCACTCGCATTGCTGGTCAGCACAGACCGCAAAAAAATTCGTATTCGTTATGTTGTCCAACTGCTGGTCATTGAAGTTTTACTTGCGTGGTTCTTCCTGAACTCCAACGTAGGCCTCGGCTTCGTGAAAGGCTTCTCCGAAATGTTCGAAAAACTGCTCGGATTCGCCAATGAAGGGACCAACTTTGTCTTCGGTAAAATGAACGACGAAGGTCTGGCGTTCTTCTTCCTGAAGGTTCTCTGCCCTATCGTCTTCATCTCCGCGCTGATCGGTATTCTGCAGCACATTCGCGTTCTGCCGTTCGTGATTCGTGGAATTGGTTTCCTGTTATCCAAAGTGAACGGCATGGGTAAGCTGGAATCCTTCAACGCCGTCAGTTCCCTGATCCTCGGTCAGTCTGAGAACTTCATCGCGTATAAAGATATTCTCGGCAAGATGTCCCGCAACCGCATGTACACCATGGCGGCAACCGCAATGTCTACCGTTTCCATGTCTATCGTGGGCGCGTATATGACCATGCTGGAACCAAAATACGTGGTGGCTGCGCTGGTACTGAACATGTTCAGCACCTTTATCGTTCTGTCGCTGATCAACCCGTACCGCGTTGACGCCAGCGAAGAGAACATCCAGATGTCTAACCTGCACGAAGGCCAGAGCTTCTTCGAAATGCTGGGTGAATACATCCTGGCCGGTTTCAAAGTCGCGATTATCGTTGCCGCCATGCTGATCGGCTTCATTGCGCTGATTTCTGCACTGAATGCCCTGTTCGCCGCGGTGCTGGGTATCTCCTTCCAGGGCATTCTGGGCTACATCTTCTACCCTGTTGCATGGGTGATGGGTGTTCCGGCTCACGAAGCGCTGCAGGTGGGCAGTATCATGGCAACCAAACTGGTTTCTAACGAATTCGTTGCGATGATGGATCTGCAGAAAATTGCCAGCACGCTTTCTCCACGTGCGGAAGGTATTCTCTCCGTGTTCCTGGTCTCCTTCGCGAACTTCTCGTCTATCGGTATCATCGCCGGTGCGATTAAGGGTCTGAACGAAGAGCAGGGTAACGTGGTTTCTCGCTTTGGCCTGAAGCTGGTTTACGGCTCTACGCTGGTGAGCGTCCTGTCCGCATCCATCGCGGCGCTGGTTCTGTAACGTTTACCGTTAAACAAAAACCGGGAGCCTGGCTCCCGGTTTTTTTATGCCCGCAATTCTTCCAGCGGTTTGGGTTTGCCTATCAGGTATCCCTGCAGGTAATCCACACCAAAGCGAAGCAGCATCTCCCGCTGGGCCGGCGTTTCGACGTATTCCGCGACGACGCACAGCGATTTCGCCTTCGCCAGATTACACATCGACTGGACGATCATTGCATCCATGTCGTCTGTACAAATGTCTTTCACAAAGCAGCCGTCAATTTTAATGATGTCCGCCTGCAGGCGTCTGAGGCGCTCGTAGTTGGCGTAGCCAGTACCAAAATCATCTATGGCAATTCGGAAACCGTAATCCCGCAGCTGCTGAATATTGTTGATACTTGTGCCTGAATTTGAAAAAGCCTGCTCCTCGGTGATCTCAATCACGACGGCCTGAGGTGCCACGCCGTACCGTTCAAACAGCGCGCAAATCTCAGTCGCCACCTCTTTTTGCATCAGCGTGAGCGGCATCAGATTGACGGAGAAACGGGTGCCAGCCTGTGTTGAAGGGTGATCGCGCAGCCACAGCAGTAATTTCTCCATAATGCACATATCAAACCGATGGCTGAGGTTGAACTGGGCAATCAGCGGAATAAAGCGGTCAGGGGTGAAGATCTCGCCCTCGCTCTCCATACGCGCCAGGATTTCGTAATACCCGCTCCCGTCCGCCTTCTGGATCGGTTGCGCGTATAAATGGAACTGCCCCGCCTCAAGGGCATGCTTAATCCGCGCCAGCATCAGGACACGCTCTGTCGTTTGTCCTGATGCCGCCTCAAGGCTATTCGTGAGCGCGAGAACGTTTTGCTCTCCGCAGGCCTGCTCTGCCAGCCAGCTCAGCTGTCCCAGCGTGTGATGAAGCTTTTCGCCGTTTTCGACCATTCCCCAGGATGCGCCAAATTCAATATCCAGCCCGGTGTTGTTCCAGAAAATCTTACGGCTGTTCAGCCGATCGACCATATGCTGGAGACGCTCGGCGGTTCCCGGCCCCAGTAATACCAGCACCAGTTCGCTTCCCGGAAGCTGGAAGAGCGTCTCATCTTTCTGCAAAAGTGGCTGTAGCGACGTGGCGATCGTACGTTTGCAGTGGACCCGCATGATAATCCCGTAGTGGCGGCTCAAAAACTCCAGGTTATCCATGCGCAGAATGCACACTTTGGCATCCGGGTGAATCTCAAGGTAATCTTCCAGCGCACGAATATTGGGCAAACCGGTAAGGGGATCGGTAAGCGCCCTGCCCTGCCAGCCCCGCTTCAACCACTCGCTGCGCTGGTAAATGCGCGACATGTAAAGCAAGCAGATAGCGAAAGAGATCAGCACGGAGAGGATAAAGGAGAGTGAATGGCCCGATTCGACCCCGTTCAGGAAGTTGTAATTGTAGGTCAACAGCAGGAGCGCTGAGGTGGCCCACAGCAGAGAAATCAACGCATAGGTCAGGCGGCTTATTGCCAGGGTAAAAAGAATAAAAATCAGCGGCATCAAATAGCCCGCAATGACCGGTGATTCAAAAGGACCACATAAAATGATGAGAATGGCGCCTAAAAGCATCAGCCAGACAAAAATATATAATGGATTCTTGTGATAAAACACGGGCTTCACGCTTCGCCGCCAGAAGGTGACGGCATAACGAGGATTAATTATCATTCTTAATGGGTAATAGAACATCATGGTAAAAATCAGCCCCGCGCATATCAGGCTTTGAATATCCACAACATTATAAATTACCGTTCCTTCGCCGAAATAGGTTGAGATAGTCACCGGAAAATCAAACAAATAGCCTGCCATATACATCGACAGCTTAATACCAAATGGCACAATAAAACCGAGCCAGAATATACGTAGCCCGATGTGCTTGTTAGGGATGGAGTGGCGCCAGCGCTTGCCCAGCATGAGGCGTAGCAGACCGCAGGCCGCGAACAACGCAAAGGTCTGACAGAACAGCAAAACTGAATATTGTAGCGGCGCTAAATTAATATAGAATAAATTAGTGACAGTAAAACCTAACAAAATGGGAAGAATAGCCCTGCGCCCAAATAGCAGTATTACCGCCAGCATCACGCTGAGCGGCAGCCATGCTAAATAAACGTCATGACCATTAACAATTGCGCGTGGAGAGAGATAACGGGAGACAGGTACCGCAATCAGACAAAGTGTCAGGGCAATTATAAATATCTTTACATTATTGTACGTTTTTCTATTCATTAAGCTGATGAGTATATTATCCGTCTGAATCATTGACCGGATGGATAATAGGTTTATTAATTGCACGAATCAAGTTCAAGTCTATTTATAGACACGTTTATTGATTTCGATTGAGGTGAGGTATGGGAATACCTTCTTTTTGATAACAAAAACCAGTGACGGGCGTTACAAACAGATAAAAAAAACCCTCGTCATTTGACGAGGGTTTACAATTTTGGTGGAGCTAAGCGGGATCGAACCGCTGACCTCTTGCATGCCATGCAAGCGCTCTCCCAGCTGAGCTATAGCCCCATCGTAAAGCTGTCATGTTGACGGGCGGCATAATATGAATTCCGCTGCGGAGTGTCAACGGCAAAATCAATGACCGCCGTTCGATCGCCGAAAAATCATGCAAATGAATCACTTTGCGAGCGTGCTCGTAATCAGGAGTTAAGCCTGTCACGTTTTCATGTAAAACGGTGCTATAAAATGAGCCGTTAATTAACCCCACTGATATTCAGGAAATTGCATGATCAAGGAACGAATGACGCCAGAAGAGTTAGCCCTGCTCACTGGCTATAGCCGACAGACCATCAATAAATGGGTACGCAAAGAGGGTTGGATTACGTCACCAAAACCTGGCGTTCAGGGCGGGAAAGCGCGACTGGTACATGTTAACGAAAAAGTCCGCGACTTTATCCGCAGCGCACGTCGGGCAAGCGAAACGTCCGATATGGCAGAAGGTACCAGCCATAACAGTTCGCTTCACACCCTACTCCTGACGCTGGCTGATGAAATGACGCCGGAAGAGCAGAAACAGATGACATCGCTGTTACTGCGGGAAGGGATCACCGGATTGTTGCAACGTTTAGGGATTCGCGATCGGGACTGATATGAAAAAATTACGGAGCAAAATGACCACGGAAGAGCTGGCGGAGAGTTTGGGCGTTGCCAGGCAAACGGTTAATCGCTGGATTCGCCAGCAGGGCTGGAAAACAGAAGGACTCAACGGCGTGAAAGGCGGCCGCGCGAGGCTCATTCATATCGATGCACGCGTGAAGGAACACATTATGAGTCTCCCGGCGATTCGCAACCGTCAGGCGGTATACCATCTCGCGGAGGCCACCTCCGCCTACAATGCCCCCTCTGCAAACCTGTTTCCGGGCATAATTGAGACGCTGGAGAATATGACTGCAGCAGAGCAGAAGCGTCTGGACACCTTCCTGAAGCGCGAAGGCATTCACGGCTTTCTTAAGCGTCTGGGTATTGCAGAAGAAGAAGCATAAAAAAACGGCAGGTTCCCCTGCCGTTTGTTTTATCTGAGACGTTATTACTGCTGATTTTCTCGTTCAGCGATAAAGTCCAGAGCCTTGTTAATGCGCGCTACGCTGCGTGATTTGCCGATAGCATGAACCGTTACGTCCAGCGCCGGAGACTGACCCGCACCGGTCACCGCAACGCGCAGTGGCATACCGACTTTACCCATGCCGACTTCCAGCTCGTCCGCCGTCGCCTGAATGGCGTGATGCACATTCTCAGCGGTCCACTCGGTAATGGCAGCCAGCTTGTCACGCACCACTTCCAGCGGCTGACTCGCAACCGGGCGGAGGTGTTTCTTCGCGGCGTCCGCATCAAACGCATCAAACTCTTCATAGAAGTAGCGGCAGCTTTCAGCAATCTCTTTCAGCGTTTTGCAGCGCTCGCCGAGCAGTTTCACCAGATCCGCCAGCTCAGGGCCTGTGCGGGTATCAATATTTGCCTGCTCAATGTGCCACTGCAGATACGTCGCCACATATTCTGGCGGCATGGTATTGATGTAGTGATGGTTCAGCCACAGGAGCTTGTCGGTGTTGAACGCGCTGGCGGATTTGCTGACAGAGCTCAGAGAGAACAGTTCGATCATCTCTTCGCGGCTGAAGATCTCCTGGTCACCGTGAGCCCAGCCCAGACGCACCAGATAGTTCAGCAGCGCTTCTGGCAGATAGCCGTCGTCGCGATACTGCATCACGCTCACCGCACCGTGACGTTTAGACAGCTTTTTCCCGTCGTCGCCGTTGATCATGGAGACGTGCGCATAAACAGGCACAGGGGCGTTCAGCGCCTTCAGGATGTTGATCTGACGTGGCGTGTTGTTGATATGGTCTTCACCGCGCACAACGTGGGTAATTTCCATATCCCAGTCGTCAACCACGACGCAGAAGTTGTAGGTTGGAGAACCATCGGTACGACGGATGATCAGATCGTCGAGCTCCTGGTTGCTGAATTCGATCAGGCCACGGATCTGATCGTCAAAGATCACAGACCCCTCTTGCGGGTTAGCAAAACGCACAACGCAAGGCTCATCTGCAGCATGCTCGCTGTGGTCGTGGCGGCAGCGGCCGTCATAACGCGGCTTTTCACCGTTCGCCATCTGCTCTTCACGCAGCGCATCCAGACGCTCTTTGGAGCAGTAGCACTTATACGCCGTGCCCGCGACCAGCATCTCATCAATGACGGCGTTATAGCGGTCAAAGCGTTTGGTCTGGAAGTAGGGACCTTCGTCCCATTCCAGGTTCAGCCAGTTCATCCCATCCATAATGGCTTCAATTGCTTCTGGCGTGGAGCGCTCAAGATCGGTGTCTTCAATACGCAGCACGAACTCACCTTTGTTGTGGCGTGCGAAAAGCCAGGAATAGAGAGCGGTACGTGCACCACCGACGTGCAGATAGCCTGTCGGGCTCGGCGCGAAGCGAGTTTTGATTTTCATGAAATGGCCTTACGTTATAAAGATGCCGGCAATCGGCAAATCCTGGGGAAAAAACGATGGGCAATATTCTATCACTGTGCGGCGATTCCTCAATGTTGTTCCCTGAATCGGGCCCGAGTTTGCGATTTTTGTTTAGAAATCATGCGCCACTGCCCATTTCGCGATCGTTTTGCTTAATTTTACGACGAACGAATAAAAACTTTAGAAAATGCGTTGACTCATTTTCAACTCTCCCTATAATGCGACTCCACACAGCGGGGGTGATTAGCTCAGTTGGTAGAGCATCTCCTTTACACGGAGGGGGTCGGCGGTTCGAGCCCGTCATCGCCCACCATTTCGGGTCGTTAGCTCAGTTGGTAGAGCAGTTGACTTTTAATCAATTGGTCGCAGGTTCGAATCCTGCACGACCCACCAATGCAAAAAAGCGCCCTAAAGGCGCTTTTTTGCTATCTGCGATATAAAAAATGTGAACCTGCCGCATTTTCCTCAAGCTAATCCCGTCGGTGCCGATACCTCTGTTTTATAACGCGAGGAAAAAGTATGACGACCATTCAGGCATCAACCCAATCTATTCAAACCAGCAGTGGCGGGAATGGGGCTTCTGGCGGTAACGATATCTCTGCGCAAATCACCCGCATTCTCGACAAAATCCAAAAGCTGACTCAGCAGTTAAACGAGCTGGCGAACAGTCCCGGCAGCACGGAAGATAAGAAAAAGCAGCAGGAACTGATTCAGACCCAGATCAAAGTGCTTCAGGCGCAGCTCGCCGCACTGCAGCGCCAGCAGGCCGAAGAGGCCCAGAAAAAGCAGGATCAAAAATTGGGCAAAGTGGAAGGTGTGAATAGCCCAACAGACAATAATCAGATTGATATCTACATCTGATCTTCTGAAGCGTTAAACAGTGGATCGCGTATGCGGGCCTCGGTCAATCGCTGTGCCTGGATACGCACCACTTCCCAGATAGCCTGCGCCGCCCCCGAGAGTGAACGATTTTTTCGCCGCACCAGCATTAGCTTTCGTTCGACAACGGGCGTCAACCGCTTCACGGCCAGTCGACTTCCCTGAGGCAGGGGAAGCGCCAGGGCGGGCAACACGCTGATGCCGATCCCGGCTTCCACCATGGGAAACAGCGTTGCCGGGTGACCAATCTCCTGCACGATCGCTGCCTTTACCCCCTGATTCATCAGTGCGGAATCAATCAGCGGGCGGCTGCCCGAGGCATAATCTTGTAAAACCAGGTTTGCGCCCTGCAGTGACTGCCACCTGACGTCAGGCAACGCGGCCAGCGGATCGTCGTCACGGCAGAGCAGCAAAAAGGGCTCCGAAAGTACGCTTTCGCACTCCAGATCGCTCACCTGGCCGGGATCGATAACAATACCAAAATCGACATCCCCCTGGCGGATGCTCTCCAGTACCCACTGCTGTGGCCGGTCATGCAGCACAAAGTCAATGTCCGGGTAGCGATGGTTCCCCTCGGCAATACACTGCGGGATAAGGTGTGCAGATATCGTCTGGCTGGCCGCGACCCGCACGGTACCCGAAAGCTGCTGCCCCAGCCTCCCCACGTCTCTGAGCGTGCTGTTCAGCTCATCCAGCAGCCGTTCAAGGCGCAGAGCAAGCTGCTGCCCGGCTTCGGTCAACACCACTTCACGCGTGGTGCGGTCAAGCAACCGGACGCCGGTCTGATTTTCCAGTTCTTTCACGCTGTGGCTGACCGCCGACTGGCTCAGGCCAATCATCTCCCCTGCCCGACTAAAGCTGCGGGCCTGCGCGACGGTAACGAAAATGCGAAGCTGGCGTAAGGAATAATTCATCTGTTTAATTCATGAATGGATGCAATAAATCAATTTTATTTCTCAAATGGAAAAAAGCACAATAGCGACATCTGTTTTCAGGAGTCATTATGAAACTATTTCGTATTATTGATCCGTTTACGCTTACCCTGGTTGTTACCGTATTACTGGCCTCTTTCTTTCCCGCTCGCGGGGGATTCGTCCCGTTCTTTGAAGGGCTAACCACGGCCGCCATCGCCCTGCTGTTCTTTATGCACGGGGCGAAACTCTCCCGCGAAGCCATTATCACCGGCGGGAGCCACTGGCGACTGCATCTGTGGGTGATGTGCAGCACCTTTATTCTTTTCCCGATCCTCGGCGTGCTGTTTGCCTGGTGGGCGCCGGTTAATGTCGACCCTGCGCTCTACACCGGTTTCCTGTATCTGTGTATTTTGCCGGCCACCGTGCAGTCCGCCATTGCGTTTACCTCTCTGGCGGGAGGGAACGTAGCGGCCGCCGTCTGCTCGGCATCGGCATCCAGTCTGCTGGGGATTTTCGTCTCCCCACTGCTGGTCGGCCTGCTGATGAACATGCACGGCGCGGAAGGTAACCTTGAGCAGGTGGGCAAAATCTGTCTGCAACTGCTGCTGCCGTTTGTGCTGGGCCATCTCTCCCGACCGTGGACGGGCGCATTTGTGGCAAAGCACAAGAAATGGATTTCAAAAACCGATCAGTCGTCGATTCTGCTGGTGGTCTATTCCGCCTTCAGTGAAGCGGTCGTGAACGGGATCTGGCACAAGGTGGGCGCAGGCTCTCTGCTGTTTATCGTGGTGGTCAGCCTCATCCTGCTGGCGATTGTGATTGCCGTGAACGTCTTTGTGGCACGCAAGTGCGGATTCAACAAAGCGGATGAGATCACCATTGTCTTCTGCGGTTCGAAGAAGAGCCTGGCAAACGGTATCCCGATGGCCAACATTCTGTTCCCGACCTCGGTGATTGGGATGATGGTGCTACCGCTGATGATTTTCCATCAGATCCAGCTGATGGTCTGCGCGGTGCTGGCGCGTCGCTATAAGCGCCAGACGGAAAAACTGGCGCAGGAAGAGACCCGCGCCGCGAAGGCTTAAGGACGTTTCAGGGGCTGGACCAGCTGGGTCAGCCCCTCCGTTTTGATCAGTAACGTGATAGCCATCAGCTCGCCCAGTCGCCCGGCCGGGAATTCATCCTTGCGGGCAAACCACAGGAGATACTCCTCCGGCAGGTCAATCAGCCTGCGGCCCTTATATTTACCGAACGGCATCTCCGTATTAGCGATCTCGACGAGCTGCTCTTTCTCCACCTTACTCTCCTAACAGACGCATCATTTCCGCTTCGTCGATAACCTCAATCCCCAGCTCCTGGGCTTTTGCCAGCTTGGAACCGGCGGCTTCCCCGGCGATCACCAGGTCGGTTTTCTTCGACACGCTGCCCGCCACTTTAGCTCCCAGCGCGACCAGACGTGCCTTTGCATCATCACGGGATAGCTGGCTCAGGCTGCCGGTCAGCACCACCGTTTTACCGGCGAACGGGCTGTCGATCTCTTCGGCGTTGACGACGACCGGCGCAGGCCATTTGATGCCCTCTGCCAGCAGTTGGCCGATGACCTCACGGTTGCTCTCTTCAGCAAAGAAGTTAAAGACGTGCGTGGCGACGACGATGCCGACATCCGGAACTTTCTGTAGCTCCTCAATGCTTGCCTTTTCCAGCGCCTCCAGCGTACCAAAGTACGCCGCCAGCCCTGCTGCCGTCGCTTCACCCACTTCACGAATGCCGAGCGCATAAAGGAAACGGGCGAAGGTGGTCTCTTTAGCCGCTTCCAGGGCGTTAACCACGTTCTGGGCTGATTTTGGCCCCATGCGATCCAGACCGGTTAGTTTACCTGCGGTCAGCCTGAAGAGATCCGCTGGCGTGTGGACGTACTCTTTCTCAACCAGCTGGTCGATAATCTTGTCGCCCATGCCGTCGACGTCCATCGCCCGACGGGAGACAAAGTGCTTCAGTGACTCTTTACGCTGCGCACCACAGATTAAGCCGCCCGTACAGCGCGCCACCGCTTCACCTTCTACGCGCTCAACGTCCGAGCCGCACACCGGGCAATGGGTCGGGAAGACAACCTCGCGCGTATCGTCAGGACGTTCTGACTCAACGACGTTAACCACCTGCGGGATCACATCACCCGCGCGGCGGATCACCACTTTGTCACCGATACGCAGGCCCAGGCGTTCGATCTCATCGGCATTATGCAGCGTGGCATTACTCACCAACACACCCGCCACCTGCACGGGCTCCAGACGAGCGACCGGGGTAATGGCCCCCGTACGTCCCACCTGGAACTCCACGTCGCGGACGAAGGTCATCTGCTCCTGGGCCGGGAACTTAAACGCCACCGCCCAGCGCGGCGCGCGCGCCACAAAGCCCAGCTGCTCCTGCAGCGCCAGCGAGTTCACCTTGATGACCACGCCATCAATATCAAAGCCGAGCGTCGGACGGTCCGCTTCCACCTTGTGGTAGAACGCCAGCACCGCTTCCGGCGAGTCGCAGAGCTGAACGCGGTTGCTCACCGGCAGGCCCCACGCCTTAAACTGCAGCAGACGCCCGAGATGGGTATCCGGCAGCTCGCCGCCCTCCAGAATACCGACGCCGTAGCAGAAGAACGTAAGCGGTCGCTTCGCGGTGATGCGCGGATCAAGCTGGCGCAGCGAGCCCGCTGCCGCGTTACGCGGGTTAGCAAACACCTTACCGCCGGTGCGACGTGCCTCTTCGTTAATTTTCTCGAAGCCCGCCTGGGGCAGAAACACCTCGCCGCGCACTTCCAGACGTGCAGGAATATTGTCACCCTGCAGCTTCAGCGGGATCGCGCGGATGGTACGCACGTTGGTGGTGATGTCTTCGCCCGTCGTACCGTCGCCACGCGTCGCGGCACGCACCAGCACGCCGTTTTCATAGAGAAGACTGACCGCCAGGCCATCCAGCTTCAGTTCGCAGCACCAGGTGAGAGCGTCGCTGCTTTTCAGGCGATCCTGCACGCGCTTGTTAAACGCGAGAAAGCTCTCTTCATCGAAGACGTTATCCAGCGACAGCATCGGTACTTCATGACGCACCTGGCTGAAAGCGCCCAGCGGCTCAGCGCCGACGCGCTGGGTAGGGGAATCCGGTGTGATAAGCTCCGGGTGCTGCGCTTCTAATTCGCGCAGCTCGCGCATCAGGCGGTCATACTCCGCATCCGGGACTTCCGGCGCGTCCATAACATGATAGAGATATTCATGATGGCGAAGCGTGGTTCGCAGTTCAGTGAGTTGTTGTTCGATTGAGTCCATATCACACCATCAATGAGAAAAAACCCCCGACATGCGGGGGTTGAGGAGGAGTTGAAGATAACGCGTCGGTTACGCGTTGGCTTCCTTAACTTCGCGGATGCGGTCCTGATACTCACGCAGCTTCTGCGGGGTCATCATGCGACGCTGATCGTCGAGCACCACACCACCCACTTCGTCAGCGATGTGCTGAGCGGATTGCAGCATCAGCTTAAAGTTTTGCAGTTCGTCGCCGTAGGACGGCACCTGCATAAAGATAGTGACACCCGGCGTCACGAAATCGCCCGTCATTTCTGGGTCGAATGTGCCAGGGTTAACCATATTGGCCAGGCTAAATAGCGCCGGGCCGCTACCGTCCGGGCTCAGGTGACGATGGAAGATATTCATATCACCAAACTTGAAGCCGGCCTGTTGAATACTGTTCAGCAGTACGTCACCGTTCAGATGGCTGCCGTGATGGGCGGCCACGTTCATGATGATCACCGCTTCTTTACGCTGCGGTTTTTCAACAACCGGCTCTGGCTCTACAACGGGCTCAGGCTCAACGTGCGGGGCCGGAGCGGGCTGCGGCGCAGGTTGAACATGAACAGGCTGCTGCGGTTGATGTACCGGTTGCGCAGGCTGCTGCACGGGTTGCTGTTGAACCGGCTGTGGCGCAGCAGGCTGCTGATACACAGGCTGTTGCGGCGGCTGGCGCACCGGTTCTTCCACAGGCTGTGGCGCTGGCTGGCGCGGCTGTGCAGAAGCATACGGCGGTTGATACTGGTGCTGCGAAGGACGAGGTGCTTCATGCTCCCCATGGCCTACGCCGGGCGCAGTATTGACCCGATGAACACGAACTTCACCCACGCCGTCATCGTCGCTTCCATCGATGTCATCTTCACTGTCATCGTCGTCACGACTGGACTTCATGCGCTTCAGTGGGCGATCGCGAAACATCGAGGAACGCTCTTTACGGCTGGTCCAAAAACCATGTACCAGTAAAGCGATTATGGCGATCGCGCCAACAATGATTAATATCAGACGCAAATCCTGCATCATTATATTCTCTGTTGTTCTAACACCTTGCCACCACGGCAAACATTTACTCACTAAGAGTATTTGCCGTTTACGTCAAGTGCAAGTGTGTGCAGAGCATTCACAGCATAAAGATGAAGGAAATCGTGCTTTTTGCTGGTTTTTCGAACATTTCCGAACTGGTCATTGGTCCGCAAGTGGATAATATAGGCGGGCAATTCCACTGGTTGTGTAAAAAGGAGTACAGCCTGGCTATGGTTTCAACATCTTCTTCTCCCCCGCGCAGCGGCGTCTGGTATTTTTCTCAGGGCTGGAAACTGGTCTCTCTGCCGGGTATTCGACGCTTCGTCATTCTGCCGCTGTTGATCAACATTATTCTGATGGGCGGCGCGTTCTGGTGGCTGTTCACAAAACTGGAAAGCTGGATCCCATCGCTGATGAGCTACGTGCCGGACTGGCTGCAGTGGCTTAACTACCTGCTCTGGCCGGTGGCGGTGATCTCCGTTTTGCTGGTATTTGGCTACTTCTTCTCGACGATTGCCAACTGGATAGCCGCGCCGTTTAACGGTTTGCTGGCGGAACAGCTGGAAGCGCGCCTTACCGGCGCAACACCGCCGGACACGGGCATCCTGGGGATCATGAAAGACCTCCCACGCATTATGAAGCGTGAATGGCAGAAGTTTGCCTGGTACCTGCCCCGCGCGGTTGTGCTGCTTATCCTCTATTTTGTGCCCGGCATTGGCCAGACGGTGGCACCGGTGCTGTGGTTCCTGTTCAGCGCCTGGATGCTGGCCATCCAGTACTGCGACTATCCGTTCGATAACCACAAGGTGCCGTTTAAAGAGATGCGCACCGCCCTGCGCAGCCAGAAGATCGCCAATATGCAGTTTGGCGCGCTGACCAGCCTGTTCACCATGATTCCGTTCCTGAATCTGTTCATCATGCCGGTTGCCGTTTGCGGCGCGACCGCCATGTGGGTCGACTGCTACCGTGCTAAGCACGCGTTATGGAAATAATGCAAAAATGTGTAAAGCAGGGGTGGCTTATGCCGCCCCTTATTCCATACTGATCCCCATTATTTCCTTGCAGTATATAGATATGCGAATTCCTTACTTCCCCCTACCTGCTTAGCAGGTATGCTGGGTCGGTATCCCAATTTCATACAGTTAAGGACAGGCCATGAGTAAGATTTATGAAGACAACTCGCTGACTATCGGTCATACGCCCCTGGTTCGACTGAACCGTATCGGTAATGGACGCATCCTGGCGAAGGTCGAATCACGTAACCCGAGCTTCAGCGTAAAATGCCGTATCGGTGCAAACATGATTTGGGATGCTGAAAAACGTGGCGTACTGAAGCCGGGCGTTGAGCTGGTGGAACCCACCAGCGGCAATACCGGGATCGCTCTGGCCTATGTTGCTGCCGCGCGCGGCTACAAGCTGACGCTGACCATGCCTGAAACCATGAGCATCGAGCGTCGTAAGCTGCTTAAAGCGCTGGGCGCGAACCTGGTGCTGACCGAAGGCGCGAAGGGCATGAAGGGTGCCATTCAGAAAGCCGAAGAGATTGTGGCCAGCGATCCGGCGAAATACCTGCTGCTGCAGCAGTTCAGCAACCCGGCTAACCCGGAAATTCACGAGAAGACTACCGGTCCGGAAATCTGGGAAGATACCGACGGCCAGGTTGACGTCTTTATCTCCGGCGTAGGTACCGGCGGCACGCTGACCGGCGTGTCACGCTATATTAAAGGCACCAAAGGTAAAAAAGAGCTGATCACCGTTGCCGTTGAGCCGACTGATTCACCGGTTATCACCCAGGCCCTGGCGGGGGAAGAGCTCAAACCCGGCCCGCACAAAATTCAGGGGATTGGCGCAGGCTTCATTCCGGGCAACCTGGATCTGAAGCTGATCGATAAAGTGGTCACTATCACGAACGAAGAAGCCATCTCTACCGCGCGTCGCCTGATGGATGAAGAAGGCATTCTGGCAGGTATCTCTTCCGGTGCGGCCGTTGCGGCAGCGCTTAAACTTCAGGAAGATGAGGCCTTTACCAATAAGAATATTGTGGTTATCCTTCCTTCCTCGGGTGAGCGTTACTTGAGCACCGCACTGTTTGCCGATCTGTTCACTGAAAAAGAGCTGCAACAGTAGTGCCACAATGTTAATAACGCGTAAAAAAGCACCTTTTCAGGTGCTTTTTTGTGGCCTGCTTCAAACTTTTGCCCCTCCTGGCATTGCTTCACCCCGTTGGGTCTGGTATTTAAACCAGCAATTATTTTGATGCGTGAAATTAATCAGCGAACGAAATAGCCTTGCTGAATCGATTTTATGATTTGGTTCAAGTCTTGCTTTCGCTGCATAATGTTTAATGACGATCGAAACGTCAGCGCTAACAATACAGGCTAAAGTTCAGTCGCCAGGCTAGACTTTAGTTCCACAACACTAAACCTATAAGTTGGGGAAATACAA
>OGZY01000020.1_pt1 | contig 128897 bp, 114 predicted proteins | sample 1576911 | NCBI WGS metagenome assembly OGZY01 (sample SAMEA3541488, study PRJEB24748) | human gut metagenome | biome: human gut; feature: human-associated habitat; material: faeces | place: China | collected 2012 | reverse complement strand
GCTGTGGGGGATTCTCACCCCTCTTCCTCTATTAAGTTTATCCACACCTAATTGTATTTATTTGATTTCTCATTTCAATGATATATTATTCAAACATGATTGTCAATAAAATACTTTTATAATCTATTTTTGTATATTTTAATCTTATTGTAGTAAAAAATACTAAATATTATATTTAAATCCCAAATAGAAATTTCTCTCATCCGCAGGGATACCAGTAGTTTTTGTTTCTTCTATATAATATTTTTCATTAAATAAATTATTAATTCCTCCATATACAGTTAATCCCTTACCTACATCATATTTTACTGACAAATCAGTAACGACATTAGAATTTTTATTATAACTTCCTGTATTCATACTCCCTGTATAATTTATACTTGTATTTAATGTTAACTTTTCTGTTGCTTCATATGTTGCTGATAACACAAATCTTTTCTCAGGAACATTTGGAATATCCTGTCCTTTTTTACTTCCTTTAGTAATTTCAGCATCTATAAAAGTAAATGATTCATTTAATGTTAGTTTTCCTAAATACTGTTCTGCTGTCAATTCTATTCCTTTTCTTTCTGTTTCATCAAGATTTTCATATACAAAATTTGGACTTCCTAAAGACTGATAACTTATCTCATCTTTTATTGTAGAGAAAAATCCTGTTATACTTACATAACTTCCAAAAATATTATCTTTCATTCCAATTTCATAAGTTGTTGATTTTTCAGCTTTTAAATCATTTCCAATATATTCATTATTTATTCTATTAGCTAATTGTCTTGGTGTTGGAGCTACAAATCCTCTTTCAAATTTTATATATATATTTCCAGTATCACTATATAGATAATTTAATCCTATATCAGTTGCATAATTATCTATTTTATTATCAATCTCTAAATTCTTGCCAGAATTTCTATATCCATCATATTCGTTCCATTCTTTTCTTCCACCAACACTTAAAACTAATTTATCATTAAATTTATATTTTTCTAAAGCATAAATTGCATTAGTTACTTTATCAACATCCATAGTGGTACTTGAACTCTTCATTATTCCGTTATTTTTACTATAATCATATCCTGCTATCAATATTCCATTAAGATGTTCGTATCTTCCTTTAACTCCAATTCCTTCTATATCCATTGTACAATTTGTTAATCTTGTACTTTGAGTATCATTATCTATTTTTGATTTAAATCCACTAATCCCTAAAGTAAATTTATCAAATTTTCCTTCATATACTGCCTGATAACTTTCTCTTCTTGAATACCATCTTGATATTGCTCCAGCGCTTTCTCTATCCTTTTCTAATTTTGTTTTCGCTACAGCATCTGTAAAGTTAAAATCTCCTCGATAATTTTCACCTTTTAAAGTCAATCTCTGATTATTAGTAATATCATAAGTCAAAGTTCCTGAATAACTATTTTCTACTCCTCTGTCATTATCTCTATATCCATCTCTTGACAATCCATTATATCCTATCATTACTCCTAATTTATCTGTTATTTTTGTACCTGTAAATATGTTCGTATATTTTTTATTATATGACCCTATTCCTGAATCAAGACTTAAAAATGGTTTATCTACATTTTTTTTAGTTATTATATTTATATACCCTCCTGAAGCTCTATCACCATAAAGAACTGCTCCACTTCCTGGAAGTATTTCTATCTTTTCTATTGTTGCAACTGGTATTGTATTAAATCCTTGTGGAGACATTATTGTATTAATTGGAACTCCATCTATCATTACTTTTACTTTCATATCTATAGCAGAGTGATTTTGCCCTCTCATATTAATAATAGTTCCTTGAGAAGTTCCGCTTACATTAATCATTGAATAATCTTTTAAAATATCTGTTACTTGATTATAGTGTTTCTTCTCAATATCCTGTTGGTTTATTACAATAACATTTTTTATTTCATCCTTTACAGTTTCAGAAAACCCTGTTGTAGTAATAACTTTTTCTTCTAATCTTACCCCTATATCAGATTCAGCATAAAGTGATGACACAGCACAAAAAAAACTTAAAATAACTAATTTTTTTTTCATTTTTCCCCCTTTTATCTATTTTATTTGATTTAAAATCATTTCCCCCATTTTTAAAATTCCTTCTACTCCCATGAAAGAGTTTTCATTACTTAAAAATTTAGCCTGAATATTTGGATTGCTTACCCTTATTTTTATTTCACCATCCAAATAATTTAATAACTCCTCATCTCCTAATATCAAATCATATTTCTCTGTTTCATCCCATTTTTCTCTATCAATTATTTTATTTAAATATTCTTTATAATGCTCTGTATGTAACGTTGTTATCTTGTGATTTATTATTATTTTTTTTACTGATATATTAAGATCATTTTCCAGCAAACTACATAAACCACATGCTTCAAAATAGTTTCCACTTATACATACATTCAGTTTTCTATTTCTTAATTTTCTTTTTAATACTATCTCAGCTTCTGTTATTCTTTTTATTTCTTCAAGTATTAAATAAGAATCTTTAGATTTTTTTAAAATATTTCCTATTTTTTCCAATGTGTTTTTTATATTATCTAATCCATAAAAATTAGCAATAATATAAGGAATTCCACAATATTTTTCTAGATATTTTGCTGCTTTTACCCCTTCTGGTCTTACTACTATATTAATTTCAGCTTCTGAAATATCTTTCAGTTTATCTATTTTCTCTGATATATTTAAGCAAGAATTTAATGTTAAAGAAAAATAGTTTTTTATTATAGATTCAATAGTTTTTTTATCACTTTTATAAAAACAATCATTTTTAGAAAGTCCTATTATATTAAATTTTTCATTCCCATTTTTCATTTTTTTTTCACAAAAATTTGAAACTAGTATAAAAAATCCATTTTCTATCCCCACTGATATATCTCCATAGCTTCCACTATCTTCCAAAGGAATAAGCCTTGCTTTTACCTTTTCTTGAAGCATATTACAACAAGCTGTTATATCTATACCTACTAAAGTTGTAAGACTTGTTGTAGCAACAAAAATATACTCATATAAATTTTTCTTATCCAATTCTATAATTGCTTTTTCTAATCTTTCTGTTTCTCCAAAAAGGAGATCATTTTCTTTTATATGTGCACTAAAAAGATTACTTCTTTCAAAACTTGTTCCCATCAAAAAATCCATTGCAAAATGAGTAGTTCCTGAAGGTCCATATTCTATGATTGCCGTTTTATCTATCCCTGTTATAGTTAAAAGAGTTCCCATTCTGCTGTTTGGAATAGGAAGTCTATTGAATTTATTCATTATTAATCACATTCCTTTAAGACTGCTGATAAAATTTCTTCTCCTGCTTCCAAACCAAATTTTCCATCAGCAAGATAATTTATATTCAAATGTTTTATGCCATATTTCTTCAAAAGTTGAGGGTATTCCATTCCTATAAAATAATCTATATCCATTTCTTTATATAAATCTCTAATAGGTTCTAAATTCCCACTTTTTATATATCTAGACGAATAATTTTCAGATAAATATTTTGCATCTTCTTTCTCAAAATTATAGATATCTTTAACAATCATAATTTTAGGAATAATTCCAATCTGTTCTAATAATATTCCTATTTCTACTGTAGAAACTGATATAGGAGCAATTATCGCTGTTTTATTGTTTAGGTTTTTTTCTTGAATTTTGTTTCTTAGGTATAAAATTTTATCTAAGGCTTCTTCTATATTGTTTTTAATATTTATCTCTAATATATTTTCAATTTTTAAGTATTCTTCTTTTAACTCTTCTAGCCTTCCTATTCTAAGTAAACTTACATATGGAATCGAAAATTTTCTCTCCATATATTCCGCTAGCTCTAAACCAGTAAAGTCTACTACAATATTAAGTTTTACATTTGATAAACTTTTTATATCAATTAATGATTTTAATGAATATGGCACTATACTATTAATATTTACTCCTTTTTCTTTAAGAAGCAGGGATATTTTTGATTTTTCTCCGCCCTTGTATCTCATCCCTAAAATATTAAAACTTTTTGATTTATTTTCTAAATTAGAATTTTCTATCAATTCTCCTAAAATATTTATAGTTTTAGCCATTCCTTTAATATAATTATCATATTTAAAATGCTCTGTTCTCATAAGTAAAATTTTAGTTCTATATCTAGTTTCAATACTTTTAATAATTCCTTCAATATCCTCTCCCATAAGTTCCACTATACAGGTAGTAACTATTAAAATTACTTCTGGTGAATAAGCATCTACAATTTCATCAATAGTTTTAACTACTACTTCCTCAATTCCCAATACTATTTCTTTATCAGTTAATGAAAGCATTAATAAAGAATCATCTTTTTGTTTTTTTCCATATTCAAAAATAAAATTCTTACTATAATATGTACATTCTTCCGTTCCTACAACTAATATTTTTAAATTTTCTATTCCTGCTGCAACCATAACTGCTCCAAAAAGGTCACAATGAGAACCTGGGTTTATGGCATATGATAATTCCTCTATCTTCATTTAATCTCTTGCTCCTCATAAACTGTTTTATAAAGTTCTTCCAAAGCTTCTATTCCATTCACACCAGAACTCATTCTAAATAAAGTTGAACTTATATTCAATATTTTATTATTTTTATAGGCATTTGTTACTTTTAAAAGTTCATTGTCTTTTAATAAATCATTCTTCAGCTCATCTGGTGCTATTTTCAATATATAATCTGGATTTAAATGCACTAATTTTTCTACACTGAAAGGTATTATTTTAGCTCTATTATTAACTTTCCCTTCAACTTCATTAGATACATTTATACAATTGATTTTAGAAATAAGTTCACTTACAAAATGATCTTTCGAAATAATGCTAACTGTACTGTCTAAATTATATAAAACAGCAATTCTCTTTGGCTTTTGTTTTTGAGCTTTATTAATTATAATTTTTTCCCTTTTTTCTATATCTTTTAAAAGATTATTACTAATATCTTCTTTTTGGAAAGCTAATCCAAGCATTTTTAAACTTTCTTTTGAAGCTTCATAACTTTCTAAGTCTATGTAAAATACAGGTATTCCCAATTGTTTGTATCTTTCGGCAGTTGAAAATTCAGCAAATGTAGTAGATATGACAAGATCCAAATTCAAATTTTTCATTATTTCATAATCTGGTGACCCTGCTCTTCCAATTTTTATGACTTCATTATATCTATCTGGAATTTTTGTCATGGATACAGGAGCTCCTACTAAGTCTATTTGTAGAACATCCAATACTCTTGTTACAATAGCAGAATCTGTAGCAATTCTTTCAGGAATATAATTTAGCTCCAATTTATTTTTTCCCTGTTCTAATATAAATTCTTCACAAAATAAAAAACTAGCTATTGTAATTCCTAAAAAAAATCCTATTATTTTCCTCATAACTCTTCTCCTTGATAGATTTTTTTAGAAAGTTTTAAATAATATTCACTTATGTCAGAATTTTGATTTAATTCTATAACTGTTTTTCCCTCATTTTCGGCAATTTGTATTTCTGGGCTTCTTGGTATTGCCATTATTATTTCTGTTCCAATCTCTTCTGCAACTTTTTTTACTATTTCTTCTTCATTCTCTATATTTTTTCTATTTAATATTAATCCTTTTAACTTGGCGTATCCTCTATTTGAAAGATTTTTCATTGCTTCAGCTATATTTGAAGCAGCATATAAGGACATCATTTCTCCTGATGTAACTATATAAACCTCATCAGCATATCCTTCTCTTAATGGCATTGTAAATCCTCCACATACTACATCTCCCAAAACATCAAATAAGACTATTTCTGGTTTAAAACTTTCAAAAATATTCAATTCTTTTATTTTATCAAAAGCTGCTATTATTCCTCTACCTGCACATCCTATTCCTGGTTTAGGTCCTCCTGCTTCAATGCATTTTATATTATTAAATCCTGTAAACAATATATCTTCTTCTAAAATATCATTTCCTTTTTCTCTTACTGTGTTTAATACTGTTTTTATATTTTTTCCTCCTAAAATGTTTTTAGTCGAATCAGCTTTAGGATCACAACCTATTTGTAAAACTCTATATCCTCTTATTGAAAAAGCTGCTGCAAGATTTGAAACTGTAGTAGTTTTTCCAATTCCACCTTTTCCATAGACTGCTATTTTTTTCATCTTTCCTCCATTTCCTAAATAAAAAAACTCTCCAGTTAATAGAGAATTCTATCTTACTGGAGAGTCAAATATTAAAAAACTATTTAAAAAAATAGCATATTTTTATATGACCATTGGTAAGTCTTCTGACTCAGTTTCATCCTACTCTCACGCCTTCCCAGTTTCCCAGTGACATTTTTATGATTTCGTCCACTATACAGCAGCTTTCGCTGTGGGAGATTCTCACCCCTCTTCCTCTATTAAGCTTGTTTGCACCTAATCGTTTTTATTTATTTTTTCACCCATATAATACATTATACAAACATAATTGTCAATACAATACTTTTATTTTCTATTTTAATACATCTTTATTTTAAAAACAATATCTATAGAAAAAAATACATATAATATTAATGAATAAAATTGATATTTTTAGAATTTTTAATTTTATTTTTTTCTATAATATTAATGAGATTATTTTTTATCTTTTACAAACTAAGTTTTAAGTAATTTAAAAATAAAGTATAACTACTTTTTTATTATTGACTTTCAAAGAAAATTAATATATTATTTGAAGAAGAACACTACAATAAAATATTTATTTTCTGGTTCTAGCTATTGCTAGATTAAAAGGGAAACAGGTTAAAATCCTGTACGGTCCCGCCACTGTAATGAGGATGAAAGCAAATTGCCACTGAAATATAACTATATATTTTGGGAAGGTATGTGAGTAAAATGATTCTAAGTCAGGAGACCTGCCATAAAATAATATTATATACTGCTCACGAGGATGAGAAGTGTAAAAGAATAAAACCTTTTATGCTTCTCTTATTTTTAAGAGAAGTTTTTTATTTTAATTAATTTTAACTATTGAGGAGGTTAATTATGATTTTAAAAGAATTGAAAGAAATATTTGAAGAAATGCTTACAAAAGGTGAATGGGAAAATAATGTGCTGCTGAATATGGAATTATCTCAATATTCAAAATATCATATCCCTATTGATATCATACTAAAAGGAAAAGATAATAAACAAAATGATTTATATGTAATAGGAAATAAAAATGAGCTTGGATTTCCTAATTTTTTTCCTGAAGAAATCATCAAAACATATAATCACATTCCAAATCTTTTAGAATTATATTATGATCTTTTTGTTAGTAAAAGTTTGTCTTTAAATCCAGAAACTAAATTGTTTCTATCCATTGATTATGATAAATATTTTAATTTAGGAAATGTAGCCTCTATTGAAAGCATCAAAAAAGTATTTTCTTTTGATGATACTATCTTGATTTGTAATTAATAATATAAGTTTTATTCCTTCAAAACTATTTTTTTACTTTTTCTACTATTTTTTACTTCTTTATATTTTATTACAACCTTATTATAATGAATTTAAAATAGCCCTATTAAGGGCTACTTTAAATAACACAGAGTTGAATATTATATATATTTAATCACATATAACCGGAGGGAAAATGTGATTAAAGCCTATTTTAGATAAAATGAATATTTTTAAATATTACATCTTATTTTCAACATTTGGAAAAAACCATCAAAAAATATTCTAAACCCTATAGCCATAATAAATATTTGCATAACTTTAGAAAGAATGTATAATACTAATTTTCCTAAAAGTTTTTCTAAATAGTTTCCAATCATAAAAATAAGATATATTAAAATAAATGCTATTAAGATAGATAAACTATTGATAAAAACCCCTAATTCTGATCTTGAAATTAAAGCAGTTGTTAAGCTTCCAGGTCCTACCATCATAGGAAATGCCATAGGAATCACAGCTTGTTTTATCTGCTCTTCAGGAGATAATTTTGTTTCAGACTTTCTGTTTCTATTATTTGGAAATATAAGGTTTTTAATCGCCATCAAAGCCAAAATAAAGCCTCCTGCCATCTTTAACTCATTCATGTTTATCTTATAGAAATTTATCATTAAAAATTCACCAATAAGACTAAAAATAAGAGTTATTGAAAAGCCAGTTACTGCAATTGCTTTAAATAATTTTCCTCGAATTTCTTTTTCCATTCCTTCAGTCATTCCAATAAATAATGGAACATTTCCAAAAGGATTTAATACAGCTACAAGCATCAATACACTTGTAAGAACAACATGTGGATTCATTTTCTTTCCCCTTTTAATTTTATTAAATAAAATAGCCCTTAATCAGGGCCATTTTATGCATAGGATTATCATGAAATCAAACAGATGAGTACAAATCTTCTATTCGATAATGAACATAGAACATAAACTATTTTTTTACTATAAAACTGGGAATAATAATTAATAATAATATAAATAAAAAGAATGGCACAAAAACAAAAGAAAGCCAGCAACTAATAATATAAATAGTCAAAATTCCTAAAATAATCAATAACATTTCTTCCATCTTTTCCTCTTTAGTTTTTTTTGGGGTCCCACCAATAACTTTCTATCTGGTCAAAGTAAAAAATTATTGGAGGGAAAATTAATTGACGTATAAACACATTACCTTGGGGGGTAATGCAGCCATGAATTTCTTCTTGGTAATCTCATTATATAACATAAATATTTTTTATGCAAGCATATACACAATAAATAATTATATAAGTTTTAGACTTTATGAATTGACTTAATAAATAGAATTTTATAAAAATAAATCTAAAAACTAGATTTTAAATAAAATATCTCAATGTATTGTATTTACCAAATTAAATGTTCTAGTAATAAAAATAAAAGAATGGATTTAAAAAAGAAATTTTAAAGTTATAAAATTTGTATATTGATAAACTACATATATTATTGCATTTATTAATTTTATGATATATACTTGTAGTAAGGTTATTTAAAAACCTTAATCTTCACCACAAATTTTTAATAAAGCAAGGCTTAACTGCCTTGCTATCCAAAGCCCTAAAATGGTATCTTTACCTTAAAATATTATAAACATAAAAAAGAACAGCTTTTTCTATGCTGTTCTTTTTTATATATTATTTAATTATTTCCAATCTTTCCATATGCAATTAATGGTTTTCCTTTTGGTATAGCTAAACTTACAGTTTGATAAAGAACTATTCCATCAAACTCTGCTTTATAACTATATAACTCTTTTCCAAAACAATTTTTTATTCTGCCAATAATTTGATTTTTCTTTACTTTATCTCCAGAATTAAAACTAGGATACCAATACCCATCTAAATCTGAATCAATATATTTAGCTTCATTAATTTCAATTTGAGTTTCATCTTTAATAAAGTTATCATCTGTTCTTAATATCTCTAAATAACTCAATACTTCCTTTATATTTTTTTTGTAATTTTCAACAGCCTCTTTTTTCCAGATTCCCATTCCTCCTCTTTCTATCAATAAAGATGGGACTCCCTGAATAGCTGCTGAATTATATGCTCCTGTTGCTGACTTTGATCTCACTCTATACGGAAGATTCATTGCTGCTGCTGTTTCATGAGATTTTTTTAAAACATCTTCTTCTCCTATTCCAGGTGCATATATAAATGGCATTACATCTTCAAATAAATCTCCTCCATGAATATCCAGAAAAAAATCTAGTTTTGGATAAAGGTATTTTGAAAAATGAAAAGCTATTCTTTCTGAAATTGTTCCTTCTTTATTACCAGGAAAAACTCTATTTAAGTTCTTATTATCTTCAGGAATCACTTCTGCTACTCTTTTGAAAAATCCAGTATAATTTACTGTATGTAAAATTATAAGACTTCCTCTTATATCTTCTGGTCTCAATTCTTCTGAAAGATCTATTGCTGCCTGAATGCTTGTATATTCACAATTATGAACTCCAGCTGATACACAAACTACTTTTCCTTCCTCTCTACCACAAATAATTGTAACAGGAACGGGATACTCATCAATTTTCCAAAATCCTGATTTCTTTTCTCCTTCTCTGCAAATTATATCTCCTAACACTATCTCCATATATTTCTCCTATACTAATGTTTTTTTCAATTGAGGAATGAGAAATATTCCTCTGCAAAAATAAAATATAATCAATGAAGCCCAAACGCCATTATTTCCAAATTCTGGAATAATAAATTTCCATGAAACTTTAAAAATCCAAACATCCAATATAAAGTATTAAATATCAATGCTCCTATTGCTATTCCTGATATATAATTTTCATTTGCCAGTCTTCCTATTACTGCAATATCAACAGCCCCTAAAAGGGGCTGAGTAATTGTAGAAAATATAAATGGAAACATAAGAGAGAGATACATTTTATTAGTTATTATTTTTGATTTCATCTTTCTCCACTTCTTCTTTAATTAAGTGACAAGCTATTTTATGCTCACTATTAATTTCCCTCAATACCGGTTTCTCTTTTCTGCATATTTCTACTGCAACCTTACATCGATTTACAAAAGGGCATCCCTCTGGAAGATTTAAAGGACTTGGAACTTCTCCTTCTAATAATTCTAAATTATCTTTAGAATTCATATCCAGAGTAAAAACAGCATTCACCAAAGCCTTTGTATATGGATGCAGTGCTTCTTTTTTTACTCTTTGTCCTGGTAAAATTTCCATTATATTTCCTAAATACATTACAACAACCTCATGGGAAAAAGATTGAACCAAAGCTAAATCGTGACATACAAAAACTATACTTAAATCTTTTTCATGTTGTAATTTCTTCAATAATTTTATAATGCTATCTTGTATAGAAACATCTAAAGCTGAAGTTGCTTCATCACATATCAATATCTTTGGATTCAGTGAAAGAGCTCTTGCTATGCCTACTCTCTGAAGCTGTCCTCCACTTACATTATGAGGATATGAATATAAATGTTCTTTAGAAAGTTCTACCATTTCCAGTAGTTCTTCAGCCTTTTGTTTTTTATCTTTGCTGGATAGCATTCCATAATTCATTAATGGTTCAGTTATAATATCTATTATTCTCATTTTAGGATTAAATGCTGCCATTGAATCTTGGAATATCATCTGCATATTTTTTCTATGCTCCCATATTTCTTTCTTTGAGAAATGTGCTATATCTCTATTTTCATAAATTATACTCCCTGAGCTTACTTCTTCAAGCTGCATAAGCATTCTTACAAATGTAGATTTTCCACAACCGCTTTCTCCTACTATTCCCAAAGTTTTTCCTTTATAGACATTCAAATTTATGTCATTGCATGCCACCAAAGATTGATTTTTTGCTGTAGTAAATATTTTAGAAATACCCTTTGTTTTTAATATTATCTCTGAATCTTTACACAACATATCTTTCCTCCAATCCTGGAACAGAATTTAACAATAATTTTGTATAATTGCTGCTTGGAGAACTTAATATTTGCTCAGGTTTTCCTTTCTCTATTACATCTCCATCCCTCATTACTATTATATTATCTGACATATATGAAGCTACTCCCAAATTGTGAGTTACAATTATTATACTTGTCTCATATGTATCTCTTAAATTTATTAATTCCTGTACAATTTGTGCCTGTGTTGTTACATCTAAGGCACTTGTAGGTTCATCTGCCAGTAATATTTTGGGATTGAATGTCATTGCCATAGCAATTCCTATTCTCTGACACATCCCTCCACTTAACTGATGAGGATAACTTCTCATTACATTTTCTGGATCAGGAAGTTTCATTTTTGCTAACATTGATTCAGCTTTTTTTCTTGCTTCTTCCTTTGAACAATTTGAATGATATTGAATATATTCAACATATTGGCTTCCTATCTTCCTAATTGGATTTAGAGTATTACGACAATCTTGAAATATCATAGCTATATTCTTCCCTCTATTTTTCTTCAATATCTCTCCATTATTATCTAGTAATTCCTCATTATCTAAAATAATACTTCCAGACAATATTTTACTGTTATATGAAAGAGCTCCTGCTATACTTTTTATTATGGTAGTTTTTCCACTTCCACTTTCTCCTACTATCCCTATAATTTCACCCTTTTTTATCGATAAATTAAAATCTTTTACTACTGGTTCTTTATTTCCATATTGTATAGTTACATTTTTTATCTTTAACATAATTTTCTCCTATTTTAAAGCTGTTTTATTTGTTATCCAGTAGTAGTCTGTTGGATATAATACTGTATTTATAACATTTCTTGAAGTTATTAAATATGTTGTTTCATATCCAAAGAAAATTGTAGGAATATCATTCATTATCAGCTGCTGAATTTCAATAATAAGTTTTTTTCTTTCATCAGAATCAAATTCTGCTGATAATTTATCTAATAATTCATCTACTTTGATATTATTATATCCTGTTTGATTAGATGGAGATTTGCTGTACCAGTTTTCACGTAAATATTTCTCAGGATCTCCAGTATTTGCTACTAATACATTCCAAATCAATAAATCAAATCTTCCAGCATCTCTTAAATCTAACAGAGTTTCATAACTTACTGTATTTATCTTTACATTGATTCCAACTTCTTTAAGACTTATTTGAGCAGCCTGAGCATATATTTTCAATTCTTCTCTACTCGTATAAATAACAAAATCAAGCTGAATTTTTTTACCATCAGGTGTTTCTACAAATCCATCTCCATCAATATCTTTATATCCAGCTTCTTTCAGTAATTGTTTTGCACTTTCTGGATTATAGCTATTTTCATCAATCAACTCATCAAAACCAAAATCTAATGTTGGTGGAACTGGAGCCTTTCCAGGAGTTGCTCCTCCTTCTAATAAAACTTTACAATATATATCTCTGTTTAAAGCTCTTGATACTGCTTGACGTAAAACTTTATCTCCAAGAACACCTTTTTCATTCATAAAAGCAAAAGTTGTTCTTAGTGATTCTAAACTTTGAATATGGTATTTCTTTTCATCTTCAAAATCCTGTAAATTTTCTGTTTTAAGATTATATGCAATTTGAATTTCTCCTGACTGCAATGCCATCGAACGTGTAGCTTGATCATTTATACATCTAAAAGTCACTTTATCCAAAGGAACTTCTCCATTCCAGTAATATTTATTTTTTACAACAACACATACTTCTGTTGGATTAAAAGACTCTACTACATAAGGTCCAGTACAAACTGGTCCATTCATTGCAAAAGTTGAAGTATCTGCATCTGTATTAACTATTATGAATAAAGGGTCAGCTAAACATTCTGGAAGAACAGTTATTGGTGTATCTGTACTTACTACCAAATATTGTCCTTCTACTTTTATTGAACTGGGAGCAAAAAATGTTGATGCTCTGTTACTTAATTTAAATGTACGCTCAAGAGAATTTTTTACTCTTTCAGGTGTCATTTCTGTTCCATCAGAAAATTTAACTCCCTCTCTTATTTTAAATTTCCATACTTTTCCTCCTTCGCTGTTTTCCCAACTTTCAGCTAATAAAGGAGCTACCTCTCCATGTTCATCAAATCTTACCAAAGTTTCTCCAACTCCATACCTTGAAACTACCCAGCTAAAATATTGCTCTGTAGTTTCAAGAGTATCAGCAAAACTCGTTACTCCTACCGCTATCTCTTTTGAAGCTGCTGTTGCTGATGTTGAAATCCCAGCAAATAAAGCTAAAACCATCATCCCCATTAAAATAATTTTACCAATGTACTTTTTACTTTTCATTATCATCTCCTGTTGCCTCCTTATATTTTTTAGTTATCTTTAGGATCTAAAATGTCACGAATACTGTCACCCAGCATATTGAATATTATTACTACAGTTATTATGGCTACTCCTGGATACATTATCAACCATGAAGCTCTTGTTATATATGTTCTCCCTTCATTCAGCATCAATCCCCATTCAGGAGTTGGTGCCTGTGCACCAAACCCTAAAAAAGACAATGAGGCAAGTTCCAACATCATTGTTCCTATATCTGTAGTAGCTGTTACAATCATTGTTGGTATCATGTTAGGAATTAAATATTTTCCTATTATTTTTCCAGTTCTTGCTCCACCTACAATAGCAGCTTCTATGTACATATTATTTTTAATTTTCAAAACTAAACTTCTTGCTAATCTTGCATATTTCGGCCAGCTTACTAAAGCTATAGCCAATACAGCATTAATCATATTTGGTCCTAATAATCCTGCTACCGCTATAGCTAGAACTAATCCCGGAAAGGAAATCATCATATCTGCAAATCTCATAATAATTGTATCTGCAATTCCTCCAAAATATCCTGCTAATATACCAAGTCCTGTCCCCACTACAAATACAACTGTAACTAAAGTAAATGTCATTATCAATGAAGGTCTTATCCCATAAACTATTCTTGAAAATATATCTCTTCCCAATCTATCTGTTCCCCACATATATTTTTCTCCTGGTGGAACTAATGAATCAGTCATTATTGCATCATAAGGATTTTTAGTTGCAACCCAGGGAGCAAAAACAGCAATTAATATGACAATTAATGCCAGTATAGAAAAAAGTACAAACTGCTTATTTTTCATTAATCTTTTTAGTAAATCCATTTTAACGCTTCTCCTCCAATCTAGGATCCAAATATTTATAAGAACTATCTACTATCAAATTTATTACCATGTAAAATAATGCTATAAACAAAACGTATCCTTGCACTAGTGGATAATCATGAGTTGAAATTGCTTTTACTGCCATACTTCCCATTCCGGGCCAATTATATACTATTTCTACAATTGCTGTTCCACTTAATAAGCTTCCTAAAGATAATCCTAAAAGTGTCACTAAAGGAAGTAATACATTAGGAAGAACATGCTTAATCATTATTATTTTTTCACTCATACCTCTAATTCTTGCTCCGGTTACATAATCCTGTCTCAATTCATCTAACACTGTTGTTCTAACCTGTCTTGTATATTTTGCTGACATTGACAAAGCCAAAGTTACTGCTGGAAGAATTAGAGCTTTCAAGTTTGCTGTACCCCCTGCTATTGGTACCAACTTCAGTTTCACTCCAAAAATACTTAGAAATATTAATCCCAACCAAAAGCTTGGAACTGATATTCCTATAAAAGTGAATCCTCTTACAAAATAATCTATTTTTTTATTTCTATTTATTGCAGCTAACACTCCTAATGGTATTGAGATTATTACCATCAAAAACAGTGATGCAACAGCTAATTTTAATGTTATAAAAAAGTTGGAAATAAGCTTTCCCCAAACTGGAACTTTTAAAGAATAAGAATATCCCATATCTCCTCTGCATATTTTAAGCAGCCAGTCTCTATATTGAGTTAAAAATGGCTTATCTATCCCTAATTCTATTCTTGTCTGGGCTACAAGCTCTGGTGTTGGAATATTTCCGCAGGCTGTCAGCATAATTTCTGCTGGATCTCCTGGGGATAAATATATCAATGCAAATGTTAAAAAACTTATTCCAAGTAAAACAATTATTATTTGAAATATTTTTTTTAAGAAATTCTTTCTGTCCATTATTCTTTACTCCCCTTGATTTTATTTTTATACTTCTTCTGTCCAGATTTAAAATAAAAAAATCAATTCTTACAGCTAAAACTTTAAAATAAAGATCTCCTCTTAATTTTAAAATTTTAGTCCTAAAGAATTGATTATTTTCAATAACTATAAATATTATTTTTCAATAAATATATCATTATTATATAATAATTCATCACCCTTATCTCCCCGATAAAAGCTAAAACTAAAATTAGATAAGTCTCCTGGCTTGATTTCATTTTACTCCTATCCCTTCCCAGAATTTTCCAGTGGTTTTGATAGTTTCATCAATCTTACAGTAGCGGGGGCTGCGTAGGAATTTCACCTACTTCCTCTTTTAAGCTATAAGCACCTAATTTTTATTTATTTCTCAATAAGAATTAAAACATATATAAAAATTTTTGTCAATTTTTTTTCTTCAAATAACCATGTTTATTTAGACAATAACAAACTTTCTATGTTAAGGTTTGTTCTTTAATTAATTTTATTAAATTTTAACATACCTTTAAAATTTATTTTTTCACTTAACACCCAAGTTTTTCTTTATAAAAAAATGCTGTCTTCATAATAGATAGATCCTTGTTATTTCATCCATCTACATAAAGGCAGCATACGCTTTTAAATTTTCTATTAAATTCACAATAAAATTTTATCTTTTTCTAATTTTCTTTAAATTTTTCTTCAATATCATATTTCAGATATCTATTTTTTATTATTCCTTTATTTTCTTTAAGATAATCTGTACAGATATCCTTTACAAGTTTGATAGTTTTCACATCATGAACTATATCTGTAAATTTAAGATCACTGAATCCACTTTGTTTTGTTCCAAATATCTCTCCTGATTTTCTAAGCTTCAAATCTTCCTCTGCTATTTTAAATCCATCCTGTGTTTCTTCCATTACCTGAAGTCTTGATTTAGAAACGGCATTATCTGTCCTAGACACTAAAAAACAGTATGATTGATATTCTCCTCTTCCTACTCTTCCTCTCAATTGGTGAAGAGCAGAAAGTCCAAATCTTTCAGCATTATTTATTACCATAACTGTAGCATTAGGCACATCTACTCCTACTTCAATAACAGTAGTTGAAACCATTATGTCCAGTTCCTTATTTTTAAATCTGCTCATTACTTCATCTTTTTCAGCATTCTTCATTCTTCCATGAAGTACTCCTATTCTATAATCAGGAAGATATTTGCTCACTTCCTCAAGTAGTTCTTCAGTAGATTTAGCTGCCAGCTTTTCACTTTCTTCTATAAGGGGAGCAACAAAATATGCCTGTCTTCCTTGAGAAAGTTTCTTCCCAATAAATTCATACATAGTTTTTGTTTCATCTATTGTTGCTATCCATTTAGTTTTAATAGGTTTTCTTCCTGGAGGAAGTTCATCTATTACTGATACATCTAAATCTCCGTATATACTTAATGCAAGAGATCTTGGAATAGGTGTTGCACTCATTACCACAAGATTGGCAAGAACTCCCTTATCTCTCAGTAATTTTCTCTGTACTACTCCAAATCTATGCTGCTCATCTATTATTATCAGGCCAAGTCTTTCAAATTCTACGTTCTCTTCTATAAGAGCATGAGTTCCTATAACTATATCCACTTCTCCCTCTTTTATTGAGTCCAGAAGCTTCTGTTTAGCTTTCCCTTTAAAACTTCCTGTAAGAAGTTCCACTCTTACTCCAAGTTTTTCAAATTTGTCCTTTACAGAAAGATAGTGCTGTACTGCAAGTATTTCTGTTGGTGCCATCAATACTCCTTGGTATGAATTTTCTACCATGTAAAGCAGAAGTACCATGGACACTATTGTCTTTCCACTTCCAACATCTCCCTGTATAAGTCTGTTGATTATTCTTCCATTTGAAAGGTCTCTGTATATTTCTGTTATGACTTTTTTTTGCGCTTTAGTAAGAGAAAATGTCAAATTTTCAAGATACTGTTTTACTAAAGTTTTCTTATCTTCCAGCTCATACTTGCTTGTATTCTGGCTGTCCATTTCAAATCTTTTTTGAAGTATTCCCATTTCCAGTACCAGCAGCTCCTCTATAGCAAATCTTCTCTTTGCTTCCTCAAGATTTTTGCTGTTGCTTGGAAAATGTATCTCTTTCATAGCACGTTCTCTGTCCATTACTTTATATTTTTTCAATATCTCTTCTGGAATATTCTCCTGAAAAATATACAATTTACTTTTCATAGCTTCTTTCATAAGCTTACGAAGAGTATTCTGAGGCATCTCTTTGCTTGTACTGTATATAGGAAGTATTTCTCCAGCCTCAAGTTTTTGTTGATTGCTGCTCAATTTGAATTCTGGATTTACCAGTTGATATACATAACCTCTTTTTATCTGACCAATGAATATATACTCCTCTCCTATCTTCAGAGTTTTTCTGAGATAGGGCATTTGAAACCATACCAGTTCTAATATCCCTGTGTTGTCGGTAGCTGTCGCCTTGACCATCTTCAGCCCCGACCTAGTGGGGGGTGCACTCACTGTAAGAAGTGTTGCTTTAAGAACTACATATTCATCTCCACGAAGGTCTCCTATCTTCATGATATTAGTTCTGTCATCATATGCTCTTGGGAAATAATAGAATAGATCATACAAAGATTTTATTCCCAGTCTTTTCAGCTTATTTGTATTTTTTTCATCGAAATACTTTATTTCAGCATCTTCTATAGGCTGATACATATCTCTGTATTCTTCTTTCCTCATTAAAATTTCCCTCCTTCTATATAAAAATTATGAGGCAGCTCAAAACTAAAATAATCTTGAGCCCCCTCACTATATTTTTTCTAATCTAATTGATCTAATAGTTCATCTGCAATATCAAAGTTAGCATAAACATCTTGAACATCATCAAGATCATCTAGTGCATCATAAAGAACCATTACTTTTTTAGCAGTTTCAAGATCAGTGATCTCAACTTTATTTTCTGGGTTCATTGAAATTTCAGCTTCCTCATAAGCATATCCAGCTGTTTTTAGATTTTCAAGAACAGTTTGGAATTCAGTATAGTCAGTGATAACTTCAAATACTCCATCCTCTTCAGATACATCCTCTGCTCCTGCCTCTAAAGCTGCCATCATAAATTCATCAGGATCTATTCCTTCTGATTTTACAGTGATAACTCCCTGTTTCTTAAACATCCATGCAACAGCACCATCAGTTCCAAGATTTCCACCTTTTCTAGTGAAAGTCATTCTCACTTCTGAAGCTGATCTATTTTTATTGTCTGTAACTACATCAACTATAAAAGCTGTTCCTGCTGGACCATATCCTTCATATCTGATTTCAGAGAATTCTACACCTTCTAATTCTCCAGTTCCTTTTTTAATAGCTCTGTCTAATATATCTTTAGGCATATTTCCAGCTTTTGCTTTCTCTATTGCAAGTCTAAGTCTAGGGTTAAAAGATGGATCTCCTCCACCCTCTTTAGCTGCTATTGTTAATTCTCTTCCAAATTTAGTGAATAATTTTGCTCTTTTTTTATCTTGAGCACCTTTTCTATGTTGGATGTTATTCCATTTACTATGTCCTGACACAAGAAACCTCCTAATTTTTTCTTAATAATATAAAATTTTATCACATTAGCTCAGATTTTTCAATATTTCTTAGCTTCAATCAAATTATTTTTAAAAAAAATGATGTCCACTTTCTTATCATGTTTCTCAGCTTCTATTTTTTCTACTAATTGAAAATCATAAGCTATGGATATTTTCACAGAATCTGAATAATTTTCTAAAAACCTGTCATAATATCCTCTTCCAAATCCTATTCTATTTCCTTCTTTATCAAAAGCTACCCCTGGAACTATTATCAAATCTATTTTCCCAGTATATTCTTCTCCAATAGGTTCTTCTATTCCCATAGCTCCTCTTTTAAGCCCTTTTCCATATTCTACAGCTTCCATTTTTTCTTTTCCCACTGTTCTTGGAAGTATAAGTTTTTTTCCTGAACTCAATACAGCATTATTTATTTCATGAGTATCTATTTCATTTTTAAAGCTCATGTAGCTCATTACTGTTTCAGCTTCCTCAAAATAACTGCTCTTCAATAATGCTTCTGTTATTTTTTCACTTGTTTCTTCCACTTCTGAATATGAAAGGGATTCTCTTTTTTCTCTTATATAATTTCTAATACTCTTCTTCTCCATACCCTTTCGACATCTCCTCTTTCAAAAGTTTAAGATCAGCCCAGAATTCTATAGCTACTTTTGATTTTTTACCACTGTCATTTCTGGATTTTTTTACAAAATTCACATCATAAGTAAGTAAAAGTTTTATTCCTCCAGTCCATTGTATAAACTTTCCTCTTTCCTCTCCTATCTTTACTTCTCTTTTAAGGAGAGCTCTTGCTGCTTCTGGCCCTAAAGCCACAACTATTTCAGGATTTATAAGAGCTATCTGCATATCCAGCATTTCCATCAATTCATTTTGATCATCTTCCATATAGTCTCTGAACTTACAGTCTTTTTTAGCAAGTGTAGTTATGTAATATTCATCTGGAAGTATTCCTTCTATGTCACATAGCTTTATAAGAAATTCTCCACTAGAACCAGAAGCAACTTTCAAATCTTCATTTTGATAAAGATCTGGGTCATCTCCTATGAAAAGAACAGAAGCGTCTTTGTTTCCACTTCCTATAAGAAGTTTTCTGTCAGCTCCCTCTCCATAATTGCTTCCAAGACCTCCAACTTCAAACTTTATCGTCTCCCAAAGTTCTTCTACTTCTTCATTTATCATCATCTACACCTCCTTACAACTCAAAGACATCTGTTACTTTGTCCTGCATAGCTATTTCAAAATCAAGTTTTATGTTATTAGTTAAAAGTTCATCTCTTACAGTATTTTTTACTATGTCGTAATTATTACTGTCTTTACTGATATGAGCAAGATATACTTTTCTCAATCTTTCAGTATACATATCTTTTATAAATTTAGCTGCATCATTATTAGAAAGATGTCCGTTTCTTCCCTTTACCCTTGCTTTCAGATCCCATGGATAACTGCATTTCATCAGCATATTATAGTCATAATTACATTCAATAACCATTATATCCACTTCTTTAAAATATTCTCTCACTGTATTGCTCACATACCCTATATCTGTTGATATAGCCATTCTTTTACCACATTCAGTTTCCAATCTATATCCTATAGTTCTTTCTGCGTCATGCATCACATCAAAAGGACGTACTTTTATCCCATCTTTCAGAAAAAAGTCCTTTGTTATAAGCTTTAGATTTTTATCAGAAATTTTCCCAAGCTTAGTCTCCCCAGCAGCATAACTTTCTGGTGTTATATATATTGGAATGTCATATTTCCTTGATATTATTCCTGCTCCCTGTATATGATCTGTATGTTCATGCGTTATCAACAGAGCATCTATTTCATTTATATTTCTATCTATACATTTTAATTTTTCCTCTATTTTTTTACAGCTGAAACCTGCATCAACCAAAAGTTTGATACCATCATTCTCTACAAAAATAGAGTTTCCACTGCTTCCACTTCCTAAAATTGAAACTTTCATTCGCTATTTCCCTTCTAAAATAAAAAATTATTAACACTTAAATTATATCGTAAATTACTTTTTTATACAACTGTTATTCTTATTGTGAAAATTCTCAGTTAATTTTCCCAATTTTGAAATTTTATTTTTCTCTTTGTAACATTTCTGACACAATTACTTGGTATATTAAATATATAAAATCTTTCCCCAAGATGTTTTATATATAGATGGAAATAGCAGAACAAACTTCCCCAGTTTGCTCTGCTATTTTCATTTTCTCTATTTTTTCTATTTCTCAGATAAATTATATTTATTTTTTATTTCTTTTGATTTATAAAAAAACCTGTCTGTATTTTTAAATAGTTCTTCATAGATTTTTTAATATTTTTCACTAAAGGAAAAAATATTTTTTTCTTTGTAACATTCCTGACACAATTACTTGATATATTAAACATATAAAATCTTTCCCCAAGATGTTTTATATATAGATGAAAATAGCAGAGCAAACTTCCCCGTTTGTTCTGCTATTTTTATTTTACAATTAATTATTTGCTTACATATATTAAACGATGCTCACTTTCAGCATCCAGTATAAATCCTTTTATTGTTTTTTGTAATCCAACATTATCATATGGATATACAAGAACAAGCATAGGAACTTCTTCCTGAACTATATCTTGTGCTTCTTTATAATAGTTGATTCTATCTTCTGGAACTGTACTTTCTCTTCCCATATCCAAAAGCTGATCCATTCTTTGGTTAGTGAAATATGTTCTATTTCCTGAGCTTCCATGATTTTTAGAATGGAATAAAGCATATAAAGCTGAGTCAGCATCTGGACTTGAAGTCCATCCTAGCAAGAACATATCATGTTCCCCTCTTGCTAATCTGTCAAGATATGAACCCCACTCTAATATTTCTATTTGAAGATCTATTCCTACTTGTTTTAATTGATCTTGAAGTATAACAGCTATATCTCTTCTTACCGTATTGTCATTTAACCATATTTTTGTTTTAAATCCATTTGGATATCCAGCCTGTGCCAAAAGTTCCTTAGCCTTAGCCACATTAAAAGAATATTTTTTTGCATCTTTGCTATATCCAAATACGCTAGGAGATACTGGTGAGTTAGCCTCATTAGCTGCTCCTAAATATACTGCATCTATAATACTTTGTCTGTCTACAGCATATGCTATTGCCTGTCTTACAAGTTTATTATCAAAAGGAGCTTTTTTAGTATTAAATCCAAGATAATTAATATTCATTGCTGGTTCTTGAATAAGGTTTAATCCTGAATGTTCTTTCACCATTCTTAAATCTACCGGATCTATATCATAAGCTATATCTGCTTCTTTTGTCTCCAGAGATATTGTTCTATTTACCCCTTCTGGGATAACTCTAAATACTAATGTATCTATCGCTGGTTTTCCCTTGAAATAATTAGGGTTTGCTTTTAAAGTAACTCTGTCTCCTGATCTCCAAGAATCAAATACAAATGGCCCTGTTCCTACTGGATGTTGTCCATAATCATTTCCAGTTGCTTTTACTGCTTTTTCATTTAAAATAGCAGCACCTTTATGAGCCAAGTAATTTGTTAATGGTCCAAAAGGTTTTTTAGTTGTTATTTTAACTGTATTATCATCTACAGCTTCCACTTTATCTACATCATAAAAGAAACTCATCAGACTTGGAGATTCTTTAGCTCTTGTCAAACTAAATACAACATCTGATGCCTTTAATGGATCTCCATTATGAAATTTAACATCTTTTCTCAAATGCAGCACTAAAGTTAATGGATCAATTTGCTCCCAACTTTCTGCCAATGCTGGAACCAGTTTCATACTTGGGTCTCTTTCAATCAAAGTATCATAAATATTAAGATATACTCTGTGAGATGGAACATCATTTGATGCTGTTGGATCCATACTTTTAGCATCTGCATTTTGTGCCACTACAACAGTTGTCTCAGCATATATAGTGTTGAAACTAAATAAAGCAATCATCATAAACATTAAGATTGTAAATATTTTTTTCTTCATAAAACACTCTCCTCCTGATATTTTAATCTCTAACATTATAAGTATACCCCATTAATTCCTAAAATCAAGATTTTTTTTGAAATTTTATTTTTTTCTTTGTAACATTTTTGTCACAATTACTTGGTATATTAAACATATAAAATCTTTCCCCAAGATGTTTTAATATATAATATATAAAAATAGCAGGTAGCTTATACAGCCATCCTGCTATTTTTATATTCTCTTATTTACTTACTGGATAAAGATTATGTTGATTTTCAGGATCAAGTTCAAATCCTTTTATAGTTTTCTGCATTCCAACATTGTTATCTGGATAAACTAATGGAATTAATGGAACCTCATCCATAATTATATCTTGTGCTTCTTTATAACTTTCTATTCTGTCTGCTTCTACAGTAGTCTCTCTTCCTTTATCAAGAAGCTCGTCTACTCTTGCATTTGTATAATAAGTTCTGTTTCCAGCACTTCCATGATTTTTAGAATGAAAAACTGCGTATAGAGCTGAGTCAGCATCTGGACTTGGTGTCCATCCTAATAAAAACATATCATGTTCTTTTCTTATTAATCTGTCTAAGTAAGAACCCCATTCCAAAATTTCTATTGTAGCATCTATTCCTATTTGTTTTAATTGGTCTTGTAAAATAACTGCGGTATCTCTTCTGATTCCATTATCATTAGTCCATATTTTTGCTTTAAATCCATTTGGATATCCAGCCTGTGCCAAAAGTTCTTTAGCTTTAGCTACATTATAATCATATCCTTTAGTATCTTTATTGTATCCGAATACTTCAGGTGATACTGGAGAATTTGCTTTAGAAGCTGCTCCTAAATATACTGCTGCAATCATGCTGTCCATATCTATTGCATAAGCTATTGCCTGTCTTACCTCTTTTTTGTTAAAAGGAGCTTTCTCAGTATTAAATCCTAAATAGTTCATTGTTAAAGCTGATTTTTGAAGAAGAGTAAGATTTGAATGGTGTTTTACCATGTCATGATCAATAGGATCTATATCATAAGCAATATCTGCTTCTTTTGTTTCCAGAGCTATTGTTCTATTTACTCCTTCAGGTATAACTCTGAATACTAATGTATCTATTGCAGGCTTCCCTTTGTAATAATCTGGATTTGCTTTTAAAACTATTCTGTCTGCTGATACCCAAGAATCAAACATGAATGGTCCTGTTCCAATTGGATGCTGTCCATAGTTGTCTCCAGCAGCTTTTACTGCTTTTTCACTCATTATTCCTGCACCTTTATGAGCAAGATAATTTACAAGCGGTCCAAAAGGTTTTTTTGTTGTTATTCTTACTGTTTCATCATCAATAGCTTCTATTTTATCTATATCAGAATAAAAACTCATCATGCTTGGAGCATCTTTAGCTTTTTGAAGACTGAATACAACATCTCCAACAGTCATTGGATCTCCATTGTGGAATTTTATATTCTTTCTTATTTTTACATCTAAAGTTAAAGGATCTACCTGTGTCCAGCTCTCTGCCAACCCTGGAACAAGTTTTCCATGATCTCTGTCTACCAGATTATCATATATTTGAAGAGTTACTCTGTGAGAAGGTACATCATTAGATGCTGTAGGATCTAATGTTTTTGCATCTGCATTTTGAGCAACTGTCACAGTTGTTTCAGCATAAATATTTACTGATAATAAAGCCATTACTAATAAAAGAAAAATCATTGATAACTTCTTTTTCATATTTTTTTAACCCCCTGTTTAGTTATGAGCATATTATACTACAAAACTTTCTAAAATTAAAGATCAATTACGAAAATAATACATTTTCATTTAATCGTAAAATGAAAAATATTTTTCGATTTAGTTCCCCAAAATAAAAGACAGCTCAAAATCATATTAAGATTTTAAAAGCTGTCTATAATTTTTATATTCTAAGGCTTCATTAAATTGTTGAGCTTTCTAAAAAAGTTATTGTTTTTCTTTCACAATTTAATTCTGTTGTAATTCCATATGGAATTATTCCAATTGGCTTAGCATGTCCAAAATTTACATTGTAAAAAATTGGGAGATTAAATAATTTTTCCTCATTTACTATAACATGTTTAATTACTTTTTTATATTCTTCATAGAATACTTCACCTTGTGGTTTTCCTACAATAATACCTTTTAGCTCTTTCAATATTCCTTGTGCAGCAAGATTTCTAAAAGTCCATTTGATAAATTCTGGTGATGGTTTATCTTCACTTGTTTCAATAAATAATACTGCGTTTTTCCACTCTTCTAAAGATGGCCAGATTTTTGTAGAATTAGCCATCATAAATACATCAATACATCCACCTAAAAGATGGCCTTCTACAATTCCAGAGCCGTTTATAATTTCATAACCATGCTTATCTTTTTTCATTATATGCGGCGTATCTATATTTTTCTCTTCCCACAAGATATAATCATCTGTCCATTCAGGACTTGGAAGAAGAGAATATTGATTCCATTCACTAAATAATATGTCCTTAACAGCCTTCTCAGTGTAATCAAATATTTTTACATATTCTCCAAACTCACACATTACAGATGGCCCATAAAATGATACAAGCCCTGCCTTATACATCATAAAATGGTTTATTGTGGTGTCAGAATATCCCATAAATATTTTAGGATTATTTTTTATTACTTCTAAATCAATATATGGAAGCGTACGTACTGTATCATCTCCTCCAATAGCACAAAATACAGCTGAAATTGATTTATCTAAAAATGCACACATCAAATCCTCAGCTCTCAATTCAGGATGGGTTGCTATAAATTCACTTCCTTTTAAAGCATGTGGCATACAAATAACTTCTAATCCAAAATTCTTTTCTAATCTATTTTTGGCAATATGAAATTTGTGAATGAAATTATCATCCCCTAAGCCACCCCATGAAAGACTGACAATAGCAACTTTATCTCCTTTTTTTAATCGCCTTGGCTTTATCATTTTAGTGTCCTTTCTTTAAAATGAGATAATCAATATATTATTTATATTTCTTACATAATTCTTCAAAATCTTTTAGAAATTCGTCCACATGTTCTTTCTTAGTTGCCCAAGATGTTACAAAACGTATAGCAGAATGTTTTTCATCTACTTTTTCCCAGAATTCATATCTGTATTTTTTTCCTATTTCCTCTATCATTTCTACTGGGAATATTGGAAACTGTTGATTTGTATATGAATCTGTTTTTAATTCAAACCCTTTATCTAAAAATGCTTTTTTTAATGTCATAGCCATTTCATTAGAGTGTTTTCCTACTTGATAGTAGTTATCTCCTTTGAATAATTCAGCAAACTGTACTCCTAAAAGTCTTCCTTTTGCTAAAGTAGCCCCTTTTTGTTTTGTGATACGTATAAACTGACTTTTTCTCAATTCTTTATTTACTATAACCAGAGCTTCTCCAAATAAAAGTCCACATTTTGTTCCTCCAATATAGAAAACATCTGAATATTTTGGATAGTCTTCAAGCTGAAGATCATTTTTTTCAGAAGCCAGAGCTGAAGCTAATCTCGCTCCATCAATGTATAAATAAAGATCCCTAGATTTGCAGTATTCATAAAGATCAATAAGTTCCTGTTTACTGTAAAGAGTTCCTATTTCTGTAGGATTTGATATGTACACCATTTTAGGTTGAACCATATGAGTATCTTCATGAAGATCCACTGATTTTCTTACAATCTCCACATTTAATTTTCCGTCTCCAGAAGTTTTTAATTCAATTACTTTATGACCAGTAGCTTCTATTGCTCCACCTTCATGCACACTTATATGTCCTGTATCAGCAGCTATTACCGCCTCATGAGGACGTAAAGAATGAGCTATTGTAAGCAGATTTGTTTGAGTCCCTCCTACTAAAAGACGTACATAACAATCGTCACATTTGATGCTTTTCTTTATTGCTTCTACAGCCTGAGCTGTATACTCATCTTCACCATATCCAACTGTCTGTTCCATATTTGTTTTTAATAAAGCTTCCATTATATATGGCAATGCCCCTTCACTGTAGTCATTCTTAAAACTTATCATTTTATTCCTCCTTATGCAGCCTTTTTATTTTCATAAAAGTTCATACCCTACTAAGAAAATTATAGTAAGTTTATTTCCATTTGTAAAGATTTCTTTTCTATATATTTGTTTGTATATTTTGAAATATTTCCTATTATTTTCCATATTAATTAAATTTTTCTAAATTATTTTCAGACATATTTTTCGCAATAATTTATTTTTCTTCACCTCTATCTTATCCTTAAATTCTTTTATTAACAAAAGTATTTTTTAATCATCACTTTCACTAATGCTAATTATTTAAACAATTGTCTTGAATTTTTAGTCAAAATATGGTATTTTTCTTTATAATAAGTAAAGTTTTCTTTGTTCTTTATTTTTTCCTAAAAAACTAAAAACAACAGGAAATTTTTCAAAATCTTTTAATTAAGATTATAAAGGGGGAATTTGTATGGCAATGAACAGTTTACAAGCTTTTATTGTACTGGCTATAGTATATTATGCTGGTGAATTTATTGGAACAAGAACGAAAGCGTGGATACCATCAGTTTTCGTCACTGCATGTTTATTTTTATTTGGATATTGGACATTTTTTCCAAAAAATATAGTTGATATCGCTGGTTTAGGGGCTCCACTTGGAGGATTATTAGCAATCATGCTTTGTATCACTCATATGGGTACTATTATCAGTATTGAGCAGTTGAAATCTCAATGGAAGATTATCTGCGTCACACTTGCTGGACTTTTAGGAATGGTAGTTTTCTGTTGGTTCATCTGCATACCTCTAGTAGGTCGTGCTTTTGTTATTGCTGGTCTTCCATCTCTTACTGGTGGAATCGTGGCTGCTACAATGATGAATCAGGCTGCTGCTGCTAAAGGGTTAAATGTCGCTGCTGTTCTTGCTATTGCAATGTATGCTATTCAAGGATTTGTTGGATATCCATTGACAGCTATTGTATTGAAAAAAGAAGGAAAAATGCTTCTTGAAAGATATCACAAAGGTGAAAGAGGAGTTCTTGGAAACGAAGGTGTAGATGCTGGTACAGGAAATATGGCTGTAAAAGAAGAGACTAAGAAAACACTTATTCCTCCTATGCCTGAAAAATATTCAACTACTGCATTTATCTTATTAAAACTTATGCTTGTTTCTTACCTTTCTACACTTATTTCTGGATGGACTGGTGGAAAGCTTAATGCAGCAGTTATTACTCTTGTTCTAGGTATAGTTTTCACTGAACTTGGATTCTTAGATAAAAACTCGCTTCAAAAATCTGGTTCTTATGGATTCTTGATGTATGTTCTTATGATATTCGTTTTCTCTGGTCTTAAAGATGCTACTCCTGAAATGCTTCTAGAGTGTATTGGACCAATGTTTGTAATAATTGTTGTTGGAGTTATTGGAATGGGTATTCTTTCAATAGCAGTTGGAAAATTCCTTAATGTAAGCTGGAGAATGGCTCTTGCTACTTCACTTACAGCTCTTTATGGATTCCCACCTAACTATATTCTTACTGAAGAAGCTGCAAAAGCTTTGGCACAAACACCAGAAGAAAAACAATTCCTTATGGATAACACTCTTCCTCAAATGATTGTTGGAGGATTTGTAACAGTAACTATTACTTCTGTTATTATAGCTGGAATATTTGTAAACTTAATTTAAACAATTCACATCAATTTTAATAAAAAGGAGATTTTTTCATGGATATAAAAAAACTTGCTGAAAAATATGATGATTATATCATTGAACAAAGAAGATATTTTCATCAACGCCCAGAACTTTCTTTTGAAGAAAAAGAAACTACTCAAGCCTTGAAAAAACAGCTTGAAGATATGGGAATAGAAGTTACTACTTTTGATGATTACTACGGTCTTGTAGGTATGATCCGTGGTGGAAAAAAATCAGGAAAGACTGTAATGCTCAGAGCTGATATAGATGCTCTTCCTATTGAAGAACATGCTGATGTTCCTTTTGCTTCTACAAATGGTAAAATGCACGCCTGCGGACATGACTGCCATATGGCTATGCTGTTAGGAGCTGTTAAAATATTAAATGAAATAAAAGATGAACTTGATGGAGATGTAAAAATATTATTCCAATCAGCAGAAGAATCTTGCTATGGAGCTAAATACTATGTAGAAAAAGGAATTCTTGATGATGTAGATGCTGTATTTGGTATGCACATCTGGGGAACTTTAGATGCTCCATATTTCAATCTGGAAGCTGGTGGAAGAATGGCTTCTTGTGATAACTTTAAAATAACTGTAAAAGGTACAAGTGCTCATGGCTCTGCTCCTCATCTAGGACATGATGCTATTGTAGCTGCTGCTTCAATGATTATGAATCTTCAAACTTTTGTAAGCAGAATGAATGATCCTCTAAATACTCTGGTACTTTCTATCGGTACTTTTAAAGGTGGTCAAAGATTCAATATAATTCCTAACTATGTAGAAATGGAAGGAACTATACGTACTTATTCAAGAGAATTAAGAAAGAAAATGGAAGCAAATATAAAAGCAATTATTGAAAATGTAGCCAATATTTTTGGCTGCCAAGTAGAATTGGAATATGATGCCTTCCCTAATCCTGTTATCAATGAGCACAAAGATTTAAACAGACTTGCTCATGATGCTGCTGTAAAATTATATGGTGAAGAATCTCTTACTACTATGCCTAAACTTACTGGATCAGAAGACTTTGCATATTTTATGGATAAAGTCCCTGGATTTTTTGGATTCTTAGGATGTGCAAATGAAGAGATAGGAGCTTGTTACTCTAACCACAATGACAAATTTAAAGTGGATGAGACTGTACTGCACAGAGGTTCTGCCCTATATGCTCAATTTGCAGTTGATTTCCTTGCTGAAAAATCTAAAAATGAGGGAGGGAATAAATAATGTTAATCAAAGAACTTTCTGAAAAATATAATGACTATATTATAGATCGTAGAAGATATTACCATCAATATCCTGAACTTACTCTTCAAGAAATTGAAACTACAAAATCTATAATCAAGGATTTAAAAGAAATAGGAATAGAAGATATTAAAACATTTAAAGATTTTCATGGATGTGTAGGAATATTGAAAGGTGGAAAGCCAGGTAAAACTGTTCTTTTACGTGCAGATATTGATGCTCTTCCTGTACTTGAAAAAACTGAGCTTCCTTTTGCTTCAAAAATTGAAGGAAAAATGCATGCTTGTGGTCATGATAATCACATAGCTATGCTGTTGGGAGCTGCTAAAATATTATTTGATATGAAAGATGAAGTAGCTGGAACTGTTAAATTCTTATTCCAGCCAGCAGAAGAACTTGCTGTAGGAGCAAAGGCTGTAGTTGAACAAGGTGTCATGGACGATGTTGATGCCTGCTATGGTATTCATATTTGGTCTATGGTAGATTCTCCAAAAATCAATATGGAAATTGGAGAGAGAATGGCTTCTTGTGACAATTTCAAAGTTACTATTAAAGGATTTGGATCTCACGGATCTGCTCCACACTTAGGACATGACGCTATTGTTGCTGCCAGTGCTGTTATAATGGGACTTCAAACTATTGTCAGCCGTATCAATAATCCATTGAACGCTGCTGTTGTTACTATTGGAGTAGTTGATGCTGGGCAAAGATTTAATATAATTGCTGACAAAGCTGTATTAGAAGGAACTGTACGTACTTTCAATAAGAAATTCAGAATGGAAATTGAAGGACTTATCAGACAGATATCTGAAGATATAGCTGCTGGATATCAATGTACTGCTGAAACTGAGTACTCATATCTGACTGGTGCTGTTATCAATGAGGATCAGCATCTAGTTGATTTAGCTCAAAATGCAGTTAAAAAACTATATGGTGAAGATGGATTAGCTGAACTTGAAAAAATGACAGGTTCTGAAGATTTCGCCTACCTTATGGAAAAAGCTCCAGGAGTATATGGTTTTATTGGTGCTAGAAGTGCTGCTATCCCTGGTTCTGAAAAAAGCAACCATCACGAATGTTTCACAGTTGATGAAGCTGCTTTACAAAGAGGAGCAGCTGTTGCTGCACAATTTGCCTTTGACTTCTTAGGTGGAAAATAATTAAAATATGATTTAATAAGGCAGCTGAAAATTTCAGCTGCCTTGTTTTTTTTACTTTTTCTTTGCTGATACTAAAAGCATCATAGGACGACGAAGTTCATCTTTCATTTCAGGAATTATTTTCAGCATCTCTTCTGATGGCTGTGCTTCTACAATCCCTATTATTTCAAATCCTGTTTTTAAAAGGGTATTAAGATAAGTAGTTAATGTCTTGTGGTATTTCACTACCTTTTCTCCTAAAAAAACCGACTCTCTTTTCCCTTCCAAATAATAGCTGTCTACAGGCCAATGAAGTATATTCCCACTTTCATCACAATACCAGTCTTCTCTACCTTGAGCAGTAAAAACTGGATGTTCAGCAGAAAATATAAATTCCCCACCCTTTACTAGACAGTTATTTACTTTTTTACATATATTTTCAAAAGATTCTACATAATGAAAAGCTAAAGAACTTATCACAACATCAAAAGAATCAGCTTTAAAATTAATATCCTCTATTGGCATTTGTATGTATTCTACATTAGAAAATTTAGTTTTCTTTTTTGCTTCTTCCAACATTTTTGAAGAGATATCTATTCCAACAGCTGAATCTGCCCCCTGCTCCATGGCATATATACAATGCCAGCCAAATCCACATCCTAAATCAAGTACTTTTTTCCCTTTAAAATCAGGAAGCATTTTTTTCAATTCATGCCATTCTCCTGCTCCTGCCAATCCCTTTTTTGATCTATCCATCTGACTGTATTTTTCAAAAAATATTTCATCATCATATTTATTTTCTTTCATTTTTCCTCCAACCATATACTTTTTTCTATTATACTTTACTTCTTCACTGGTTACAAGATAAAAGACTTTTCCATCATAATTTTTATACAGCAATATAAAAAGAGGATGATTATAAATCATCCTCCAAATTTAACCTACTAAAGTTAAAAATTATTTACCAAAGTATCTGTTTAATAACCCAACAAATGCTTTTCCATGTCTAGCTTCATCTTTAGCCATTTCATGAACTGTATCGTGGATAGCATCAAATCCTAACATTTTAGCTCTTTTAGCAAGATCGAATTTTCCTGATGTAGCTCCATATTCAGCTTCAACTCTCTTAGTTAAGTTTTCTTCTGAAGATGCACTTACACATTCTCCTAATAACTCAGCGAATTTAGCAGCATGCTCAGCTTCTTCGAAAGCTATTCTTTTGTAAGCTTCAGCAATTTCTGGATATCCTTCTCTGTCAGCAGCTCTAGACATAGCTAAGTACATTCCAACCTCTGTACATTCGCCTTCAAAGTTAGCTCTTAGACCCATTATGATTTCTTCATCTCCACAAGCTAATCCTTCTCCGATTATATGCTCAGTAGCCCAAACTTTTTCAGTTCCCTCTACTACTAATTCCCATTTGTCTTTTCCTGCTTTACATACTGGACATTTGTCAATACTCTCATCAGTTATAATTTCTCCACATACTTTACATCTGTATTTTGCCATTTTTCATTTCCTCCCTTGATATTACATTATTTAATTTCTACATTTCATTTCTTTTTTGTAACCATTACATTTTTATTACACTATTAATATACTATACTTTACATTTTATGTCAATAGCTTTTTTATTTTTTTTTATTAATTAAATGCCTTTGCGGCTGAAGAGTTATATCTGTCACTACAGTTCCCTCTCTTTGAGATAAAACCATCTCTACAGCTCCTGCTACACATTCAGGAGTAATATAGCTATTTTCATCATCTCCCTGACAAAAATCTAAGTGATCATAGAATGAAGTTTTTGTAATATCTGGATGAATGGTTATAACTTTTACTCCAGTTTTTCTCACTTCATCAAAAAGCCCTTTTGAGAAATGAGATAATCCCGCTTTTGTTGCTGAGTAAACACACCCATAAGCACTTGATTTTTTAGCTGTAATAGATGATATATTTATGATAGTTCCTCTTTTTTTCTTCAATTCCCTCAAAAAAAGCTGTGTAAGAACAAGAGGAGCTTCAAGATTAAGAGTTATCATATTATGTATTTTATTTACATTTATCTCTTCATGAGGACCAAAATACCCAACTCCTGCACAGTTTATAAGAAGTTCTATCTCCCCTTCTTTTTTTATCTCTTTTACAGTTTTTTCTATATCAAAAACTCTTGTAAGATCACACACTATTTTTTTAAATTTCTCATTTGATACTGCCTTGTCAAAATTTCTTCCTATTCCATAGACAGTATACCCCATTTCTATTAATTTTTCTGTTACTGCTAATCCTATTCCTGATGTAGCTCCTGTTACAACAGCATTTTTCATATTCATTCTCCTATCAGATAAATATTTTTTCATCTTCTATATATTTTCCTGTTTCTTCTTTCATAAAATCTATCATTTTCTTTATATGTTGAGGATAATAGCTATATACCCCCTCTTCACAGAAAAATGGATAAGATAATATTTCAGAATTTTCTCTATATTTTCTCATTCTTTTAAGATATTCCTTAGATATCCTGAATGTTCCTATGCTTACATCTAAAATATTTTCAGAAACAAGTTCATTAAAAGTTCTTTTTACAAGTTCACCATACTCTTTTTCAAAATTTTCTATATATATTACAGGATCAAAACATATTCTTACTTTCCAACCTTTTTCCAGCATTTCCTTTGCGGCTTTCAATCTCTGCTCTAAAGAAACTGCTCCTTTTTCATGTTCTACAGCAAAATTTTCTGGAGAAAGTGTCCAAGCAAGTATAAAATTATCCAGTGGTTTTAGATTTTTTAATGCCTTTATACTGCTGCTTTTTGTTCTCAGCTCTATTTTCAAATTGCAATTTTTACTCACAAAATCATACCATTGCTCTACTAATCCTGTAATCCCTTCCAGTGCTAATAGATCTGTGTCATATGAAATGCATATATACATGGACTTTTCCTGAAGAATTTTTTCTATTTCATGAAAACAGTCCTCTATATTTACAAAAATTACTATATTTGCTGAAGTATACACTCCCTGTAAATAACAATACTCACAATTATAAATGCAATTTATTACAGAAGATGTATAATAGAAATTATCATTCCCAAAACTTTCACAAACCTTTGCTCCCTCATAGAGATAATTTTCTTTTTTTACTGCAAGTATAAGTTTAGGTGATTTTTTCTGCATAATAAAATTTTGATTTCCTTTAGAAAAAATTTCCTTGTATGTATCTAATTCTATAATTTTAGAATTAGGAAATTTCTCCAGTATTTTTTTAGTGAGAGAATATCCAAAAGCTTCTTTTTCAACATATATATGTGAAAAATTAGAGTTCAATAATTTCTTTTCTAATTCTTTCAAAGTTTATCTTCCCCTCTCTTTTATCTTTTATTTCAATATTGTAATATTTTAAAATTATATCTTCAATACTTTTATTTTTAAGTTTATGATATTTCATAAACTCTATAAATTCATAGTGCATACTTTCAGTGAGTCTTAAATTTTTCTCTACTTTATTTATAACTTCTTTCTCTTTTAATGTAAAAATTTCTTTATCATTGATATTAATATTTTTTCTCTCATCCAGCCATTCTTTTATTTTAAAGATTGCATTTTCTACAAGCTGGCTGACCTTATTTGCTGTAATCCCTCTGCTGTCAAGATGATCAGATACAATCTTTATTATATTTATCTGATGTTGGGAAAAGAAAAGAGAAGCAGCTTCATATATCCCTGCTCCTTCCATATCTACCAGTTCTCCTTTTATTTCTGAATCCATACTCTTATCTACTACATGAGAGAAACTTTCCAAAGTTCCTTCTTTAAATTTATGTTTAAATAACATATCTGGATAAAAATTTTTTCCATTTCCATTATTAGTAATCTTACTGCACAGAACTATATCTCCTACCTGAAATATATCCCTCACAGCTCCACACACGCCTAAATTAACAAAAATATCCTGTTCCCCTATATTTAGTCTGCTCAATACATAGGTTGCTCCTATAGCCCCCTGCATCATTCCTGTTCCAGTTATTATTAATGTAATTTCTTCATTTTTAAATATCTGGTATTTTTTTATCTTATTATCTCTTTTTAGTTTAAAATATGTTATCAATGGTCTGGCTTCTGCTGTTAAAGCTGCCGCTATATATATCATATTCTTTACCTCATTCCTGACTTACTGCCACACACTTTTAAAGTTTTTTATCATAACAATAAAATTCTTTTTCCTTTCCTAAGAAATTCATATTTCCTCTATGAATATACCCAAGCTTCAATAAAAGAGCATTCATTTTTTTATTTATTGAGTATGTATCAGTTTTTATATAGTTTACTCCATTTTCTTTAGCTATTTTTTCTGCAAATTCAATAAGTTTTGTGGCTGTTCCTTGGTTTCTATATTTAGGATTTATTGACATTCTATGAAGTATCAGACACTTTTCATCTAATGCCCATTGAATGTCTTTGTACTCATCAGGCTCTACAAAATTAGCACATATAAATCCATACAGTTCTCCATTTTCCTCATTTACATAAAGAGAACCACTTTCTATATCTCCTGTAAAGTCTTGTTTTTGAGGATAATTTTCATCCCATTGTGTATTTCCATATGTTTTCATTTCAGCTATTGTAGCTTTTATTATCTCCATTATTCTATCCAAATCTTTTGCTTCTGCTTTTCTTATCATTCTTTTCCTCCTTTTACTTTCAGCCAGTCTTTAGCTGCGTTTTCACTCATTTTTTCCAATAAATTCTCCACAATTTCTCTTTCTTTTTTAGTCAGTCCTTCCATACATATATCTATATTCCTATTTTCTTCAGTGATTATTAGTTCATATACTTCCAAGGCTTTCTTAGTTGGATAAAGTTTATACTCCCTCTTATCCTTTTCATCCTGCTCTTTGCTTATATACCCAGCTTCTATTAATTTTCTTACTGCTTTAGTTGTAGTGCTTTTATCCACAGTAAGAATTTTAGATAGATCTATAAAATTTATTCCTTGATTTTCACATATTCTTGTAAGAAATATAAACTGGCCTTTTTGTAGAGACAATTCTCTATATTTCATGTCACTTGTGGAATGTATGGCTCTTGAAAGAGTTCCTATTTTTCTCAATATATGGCTGTTTAATTTTTTTATCTCTTTCACCTCCTTATATTAGTTGAACTTTCAATTATATATTATCTCAATTTAGTTGAACTGTCAACTAAAATTTTACTCTTTATTTTTGAATAAATATAATCTTCCGGCATAGAGAAACCATTGGAAATAATAAAAAATATTTACTGACTGAACTGATAAGAAATTATTTATATAAGAAAAAAGAGTGAAGCATAATTTGATTTTTTTCGCCAAATTATAATTTAAAAATAATTTCTATTTTTATATATTTTAGGGGAAAAAAGTATTAAGACAGGAAATATTTCTAATCTTCCCAATAACATACTGATTGACAGTATTATTTTACTTATATTTGAGAGGGAAGAATAATTAAATGTATCTCCAAGTGTTCCTACTCCTGTTCCTATATTATTAAATGTTGCTGAAACAACACTAAAGGCTGATGTAAAATCAGAAAATTCCATTGATATGAGCAACATAATTCCTAAAAATATAAATATGTATATAACAAGATATGTTGATATCTTAGAAAACATCTCCTCTGGTATCTTTTTCCCATCCATTTTAACTGCAATAACTCTATTAGGAGTTCCTACTTTTTTAACTTCTCCCATTACCTTTTTAAATACAATAACAATTCTTGAAACTTTTATTCCTCCAGTTGTAGAACCAGCACATCCTCCAACAAAAGTTAATATCATAAGAACAGTCTTTGAAAACATAGGCCATGTATTAAAGTCTACTGTAGAATATCCTGTTGTTGTAATAATTGAAGAAACTGTAAAAAATACATCTCTCACCATATAAACATTGCTTTTATAGAATGGATAAATATTTATACAGATAATTATAATAGATGCACAAATAATTAGTAAATAAGCTCTCAGCTCTTCATTTTTATAAACCTGCTTGTAATTTTTTAAAATCAAAGCATAAAATAGATTAAAATTTACAGCACAGAGCAGCATTCCAGTTCCCAGAATAAAATGTATATAAGTACTATTGTAAAAACCTACACTACTATTTTTTATATTTGCTCCCCCTGTACTCACTGTACCAAAAGCATGTATAACAGAGTCAAAAAGAGGCATACCTCCCACTCTCAACAAGGCAATCATTATAATAGTTATACAAATGTACATTATATATAATATCTTAGAGTTATGAGAAATTTTAGCTACCATCTTTCCAACAGATGGCCCTGGCACTTCAGCTTTCATTATGTAAAGAGATTGATTGCTGCTCTTTGGCAGTATAGCTAGAGCCAGTACCAGTATTCCCATTCCACCTATAAAATGAGAAAATCCAACCCAAAACAGAAGTGATTTCTCTATTATTTCTATATCAGCTATAACACTAGCTCCTGTTGTTGTAAATCCTGCTACTGTTTCAAAAAAAGCATCTATAAAAGAAGGAATTCGTTCACTGAAAACAAAAGGAAGAGATCCAAAAAAAGACAGAGCTATCCATGAAACAGAAACTATAACCATTCCTTCTTGAGTATATATTCTTTGATCTTCTGGTATTTTTCTTGATAAAAGAAAACTTGAAACAATGAGAAGTATGATCGTCAGTAAGTATGCTCCATTTAATTTAAATCCCTCTTTATAAAAGAAACTAAGAGCAAGTGGAACAAGCATAAATCCTGCTTCTAATTTAAGAATATATCCTATTACATATTTTATCATTTTACTATTCATTCTATCCCTCGATGTACATTAATTTTTGTAGTTTATTAATATATCATAATATAAATAAAGGATAAGTCAACAATATAATACTTTTGTATTTCCCACTATATTCTTTTATTTAAAAAAAAATTAAATGTTTTTGATAATTACTTAATCTTTGAGGAAGCAATCATATTTTGAAGGTTTTATTAAAATATTCTATTTATTTTTATGTTTCCAATAAAAAAGTGACACATAAGAAAGAATCTCTTCCAACTTCTGAGTCACTATCTTTTATTTTATTTCCATGAAATTTCTGCTTGTTTTCTAGGTACAGTTCTTCTGAATTTTATATCAGGATATCCTATGAGCATGCATGAAATTACCTCTTTTTTATCTATTCCAAGAATTTTTTTAGCTTCCTTGCTATTTTTTATAGCTCTCTCAATAAATCCTGTAAATAAAACTCCCAAGCCCTCTGCATTTGCCATAAGTTCAATATTAGATGATGCCAGCCCTCCATTTAATGGAGAAAGAGCTATAACCACCAAGAGTACTGGTGCCTTAAAGAATAATGTATCTTTCTCTGGATCTTTTTTATAATCTTCATACATCTTTATCCATCTAGGTGCATATGCTCCAATAACACCCTTTTCATTTAAATTTTCCAATGCAAATTCATATAGACTTTCCCATATAATTGGTTTTATTTTCTCTAATGTTTCTTGAATCACTATATAAGATACATCCTGCATATTTGATCCAGTAGCTGTATAACGTCCTGCTTCAATAACTTTTTCCAGCTTCTCTTTTTCTACTGGTTTATTTTTATAGTGACGCACACTTCTTCTGAATTTTATAAAATTCAAAAGTCTCTCAGGAGAAATATTAAATTCCTCTTTGTTATATTCTTCTATTCCTTCCTTTGGATAATTAGTAATAGAAACTGCATTTACTGGACATACTGCTATACAGTGCCCACACTGCATACATCTCCCTTTGATTTCTGCTTTTCCATTTTCTAAAAAGAGATTTTCTGGAAAACAATCTTCAACACAGGCCCTACAACCTATACACTTTTCCTTGTCAATACTTACCATACCATTCTCCTTATGATAATTTAATTTCTACTATCCTAATTATATACTTTTATAAAAAAAATTTCTATTTTTTATAAAAAAACTTTTTTTTAGATTGCTAGTTGTGGTTTTTTATAAATTCATATCCATTTCTAATATGTTTTGACATAAGTTCAGATACTTTCTTTTCATCTTTTTTCTTTAAATATTTAAGTATATCCAAATGCTCAGCTACTATTTCCTTTCTTCTCACTGAATATCTCCCTGAAATATCTCTATCATAAAGAATAACTACCATAAGCTCATTAAGAAGCTTGCTTAATCTCTCATTTCTTGCTATTCTCAACAGTTCATTATGAAATTCTGTATTTAATTCTATTAGAATTTCTGGTGTTTCTACATCATTGCATCTCTCCAGTATTCCTTCCAGTATTTCTATATCTTCTTCAGTTATATTTCTAACTGCCAGTTTCCCTACCATACCCTCCAGAGCTTCTCTGCATTCATATATTTCTAGCAGATCTTTTTGTTCTATCCCTTTTACAATTACACCTTTCCATGAAGCTACTTCTATAAGCCCATCTGAAGCAAGCCTTCTAAAAGCTTCTCTTACTGGAGTAGGACTTACATCAAACATTTTAGCTATAGAAGTCTCAGTTATTTTTGTTCCTCTCTCTAATTCTCCATCCATTATAAGCTCTTTTAATCTATCATAGACTTTCTCACTTAAAGTTCTTTTATCATCTAATTTGATAACCTTCATAATTCCCCCTAATAAAACTTTATCTTACAAAGGTATTTTACTATATAAAATTAATAAATACAATTTTAAAATAGAATATATTCTACAGAATAAAATTATATTTTAAAATAAAAAAAGATATCCTGCTGTTAGAATATCCTTTTCTCCTAATTCTCTATTTTATTATTCATTCAGTTTTTATTTATCTCAAATAACCTTTTGCTTTTAATTCTTTCTCTATCAGTTCTAAAACTTCTTCACTGTCTGAATAGACTGTGTGAAAATGTTTACCATATGTTAAATTTTTTAACGGAGTTGATTCTCCATTTTCAATAGCTTTTATAAGCTCCTGAACTTTTCTTCTGGAATTAATTCCTAATTCAGCTTTTAAATTCCCATAAATTTCATGCTGAACAAAAACATCATCTACTATTCCACCTAAATCAACAATAGTATTAAGTTCATCTTCTATTTGATTGTCAGAATGACATACAGGAAATACTTTACTGAAAAATTTAGTTGCTTTATAAATATATCCTCTTGTTGTTGAAAAAATATCATAATTTTCTGCACGAAGAAGAGCTATATCCTGAACTATTACCTGACGACTCACATCAAATTTTTTAGCTAGTTCAGTTCCGGATATAGGTTCTTTCATTGATTTTATTAAATTTAAAATTTCATAACGTCTTTCTTTTCCAATCATAATATTTCCTCTTTTCACTAATTTTTATAGGACACAAAGATTTTTCAAGGATACATCAAGTATTGGGGCAGAGTGAGTAAGAGCTCCACTGGAAATATAGTCAACTCCTGTTTCTATAACAGTTTTTATATTTTCTTTGGTGATATTTCCAGAGCATTCTGTTTCAGCTTTTCCAGCAGCCATAGCCACAGCTTTTTTCATCATTTCAGGAGTCATATTATCAAGCATAATTATATCTGCTCCTGCATCCAAAGCTTCCTGCATCATTTCCAGATTTTCAACCTCTACCTCTATTTTTCTCACAAAAGAAGTATATTCCTTTGCCATTTTTATAGCTTCTGCTACTCCTCCAGCCGCATTTATATGATTATCCTTTAATAGTATTCCATCTGAAAGATTATAACGATGATTATATCCTCCCCCCATTTTTACTGCATATTTTTCAAAGATACGCATATTGGGAGTAGTTTTTCTTGTATCCAGAAGTTTTACTGAACTTCCTTCCAGTAATTTTACCACATTATTTGTATAAGTTGCAATACCACTCATACGTTGAAGAAAATTAAGTGCTGTTCTTTCCCCAGAAAGAAGTACTCTTACATCCCCTTCAATTTCTGCAATAATATCTTTATTTTTTACACTGTCTCCATCTTTAAAATACATTTTAACAGAAATATTTTCATCTAAAAGTTCAAAAGTACGTTTGAATATATGAAGTCCAGCAACAATACCATCCTGTTTGCATATAAGCTGGACTCTTCCATTTTTCTTTTCTCTCATAACAGAATTGGTAGTTATATCCTCACTTGATATATCTTCTCTAAGAGCCATCAAAATTAACTCATCAACATTTAATTTTGTTGTTATCATATTCATAGATTTTTCTCCTTTTGAATTTTATCTTTTTCTATCTCTTCAAAAATTATCTCTTTATATTCCCTGATTAACTTATCTGTATCTTTATATTTTTTCTCATTAAATTCAAATTTCTCTAATACTGATTCATTTTTCTGAGAGCACACATCTTCTGCTGCTCTTTTTCCAAAGACAAGAGTCTCAAGAAGTGAATTACTTGCAAGACGATTAGCTCCATGTACTCCATTACAGCTTGTTTCTCCTACTGCATACAGATTTTTCATAGATGTCCTGCTGTTTAGATCTACTTCTATTCCTCCCATAAAATAATGCTGGGCAGGGACTACAGGAATACATTCCTTTTCTACATCATAACCTTCTTCCAGACATTTTTTTACAATATTTGGAAATCTCTTTTTAATATCTATTCCTTTTTTTATAACAGGTCTCATATCAAGCCAGACATGATTAGTTCCATCTTTTTCCATTTGTTCCAGTATTTTCTTTGTAAGTTTGTCTCTTGGTATAAGTTCATCAGCAAAACGATTATATTCTTTGTCATATAGAAAAGCCCCCTCTCCTCTTACTGATTCTGAAATCAAAAATTTTCTCTCATGTTTTTCAGAATATAGAGTAGTTGGATGGATTTGTATATAACTTATATCTTTTAATTTTATATCATTTTTTATTGCTATTCCTAAAGCATCTCCAGTTAAATGAGGAAAATTTGTAGAGTTTTCATATATTCCCCCTAAACCTCCTGTTGCAAGAACTGTATATTCTGAATAAACAGGGAATATTTTTCCCTGTTCATCCTTCAAAACAACTCCCCCGCATATATTATTTTCAGAAATGATATCAACCATCATGATTTTTGTTAAAATTGTAATATTTTTTCTTTCCCTTACTTTTTTCAGTAACTTTTCTGTTATCTCTTTTCCTGTTACATCTTTATGATAGAGTATGCGAGGCTTAGAATGAGCCCCTTCACGAGTATATAAAAGTTCTCCATCTTTATTTGTAAAATCAACCCCAAAGTCTATTAATTCATTTATAATATTTCTAGATGAATTTATCATTAATTTTACAGCATCTTCACTGTTTTTATAGTGTCCTGCTTCCAATGTATCTTCCAGAAAACTTTCAAAATCATCTTTATCTTTTAAAACACATATTCCCCCTTGTGCCAGAAAAGAATCGCTCTCTTCAAGTTCTGATTTTGTAACCATTAAAATATTTTTATCTTCAGGAAAATGAAGAGCTGTAAAACATCCTCCTGCTCCTGTTCCAACAATAACAACATCATAATTATTTTTCATTTCCTGCCTCTCTATTTTGCCAATTCCAGCATTTTTTCTAAACTTTTATTTGCACTTTCTATAAACTCCAAATCAAGATGTACTTGAGGTTCATTAGTTTCCAATACTTTTATTATTTTATCCAAATCTATTTTTTTCATATTTGAACATATCATTTTTTTTGCTGGTGAATAGAATTTTTTATTAGGGTTATTTTTTTTAAGTTCATACATTATCCCAACTTCTGTACATATTATAAATTCTTCTTTCTGACTCTTCTCAGCATACTTCAATATTCCAGATGTACTTCCTACATAATCTCCCATATCAGCAATTTCTTTTCTGCATTCTGGATGGACTAAAATCTCTGCATTAGGATTTTTTTCCTTTATTTTTTCTACATCTTCCTTTGTTACAGCAGCATGTACATAACAGCATCCATTATTAAAAATAAAATTCTTTTCTGAAGTTTGTGAAGCTACATATCTTCCCAAATGTTCGTCTGGTATAAAATAAATATTTTTATTTTGAAGTTTTTTTACTATTTTAAGGGCATTGGCTGAAGTTACACATATATCTGAAGCTGCTTTTAATTCAGCAGTAGAATTTACATAACATACAACAGCTACATCTTCATATTTTTCTCTAACTTCTTTTACTTTATCTATATCTGCCATATGTGCCATGGGGCAGTCTGCATTCTCATCAGGTACAAGTACTGTCTTTTCAGGATTTAAAATTTTTACACTTTCTCCCATGAAAAAAACTCCACACATTACAATTACTTTTTCATCTAATCTTTTAGCTATTTCACTTAAATAATATGAATCCCCTACATAATCTGCAATCTCCTGTACTTCATCATTTACATAATAGTGAGCAAGTATTGCTGCCCCTTTCTCTTTTTTTAATTCGAGAATTTTCTTGATTTTATCTTTCATTTCTCCTCCTGCATTTACAACAGTTTTTACAACTGTCTTGTCATTAAAAATAAGTATAACATAAGTAAATATATCTTTCAAGAAATTTTAAAAAAAGAATGTTCAAAAAAATTAAGACAGCCAGCTTTTTAGTGAAGTAATTTTACTGCATCCTTTTTTCTAAATACTGTGAAGTTTTGTCAGCTGAATATGAACTTTTATTATCTCTCCTCAATATCCCAGTAAATAAGATTCCTTATAAAATAATGAAAAGTTTTCTCAAATATAAAAGTGGGAAGTTTTGTCAAAAAAATAGACCCAAAAGATAGATTGATTTTTAGTTAAAAATACTAAATACCATTTCTACTTTTGAGTCTATTTTTGTTTGAGGTTCATATATAGGATATCGGTTAAATCATTAATTCTCCATCTTTTAGTATAACTACACCATCAGCAGTAAGAGTTGGTTTTGTCATTATAAGATCATAGTGGCAAGCTGCTTTTATTACTCCTCCTAGAGTTATACTTGTTCCTACACCTATATGAAGTGATCCAAATACTCCTTCATCTTCCAGCATACTTCCTGTAAATTTACATTCTGGGTTTAGCCCTACTCCAACCTCAGCTATATTATATACTTCTGGATCTTTTTTATCTATCCAGTCAGCTGCAAGTTTTTTAGCTTCTTCACCACCAGAAATAGATTCAGGAATTATATATCCATCTTTTACATCAACTTTTACAGGAGTTTTCAGTAACCCTATTCCGATATATGGTATACTGGCATCTGCAACTATTACCCCGTTCGCAGTCCCCTCCACTGGCGATACATTCGCTTCTACAGTAGGGATAGGTCCAAATTTACCCGGTTCTACCAGTCCAGTCATGGCATTTCCTCTTCTTCCTTTTCCAGAAAGTTTAAGGTTGGTTCCCATAGGAGTTGTTATTGTTATAACTTCTGCTCCTGCCATTGCTGCTGCTACTTTTTTGCAATTTTCTGCTGCTTCATAGAAGTTTGCATTTACTCCACCAGTTATCATTTGGTCTTCATTGAACTGTGTAAGCATTACTCCTCTTGAACCAGCTGCACAGGCATCTTTTACAGCATGAGTATGAGTTATTGATGTAAATACTGCTCCTATAAAGGCATCTGACTCTTTCATAGCTGCTGCTATTGTTTTAGGCGGTTCCTGTCCGTCTCTTTCTCTAGGTGTCATTATATGTATAGTTGGTTCTGCTCCTGTTGCTATTACTGCTGCTGCAAGAGCTTCTGCTATTCTCATTTGTTTAGGTTCTGTAACTATAACTACATTTTCTCCAGCTTTTACTCCTAAATTTATTTCTACTATTGATCTTGCTCCCTTAGCCATTAGTATTTTTTTCATGTTTACCTCCTAATATTTTATATGTTTCTATGTTATATTTATATTATTTGTATATATTTATGAAAGCTACTATTATTGCTGAGTTGAAAAAGTTTATAAACAAACTTCCTACTAATGGAAGTATAAAGAATGCTGTAGGTGCTGGTCCATATTTTTCTTCAACAGACTGCATATTTGCCATAGCTGTTGGTACTGCTCCAAGTCCAAATCCACAATGTCCTACTGCCATCATTGCAGCTTCATAATTTTTTCCCATCACTTTATATGTTAAGAATACTGCACACAGCCCCATCAATATAGTTTGAGCTATCAGTAATATTATCATTGGAATTGCAAGATCTGTAAGCTGCCATAATTTTAAACTCATCATAGAGAATGCTAAGAATAGTATCAACGAAATATCTCCTATTATTCTTATTTCAGTTTCTTTTATTTTCAGCCAAGTTGAGTAGTCTGCAATATTTCTTACTATTGCTGCTGCTATCATTGCTCCAACTGATGCTGGGAATGTAAGCCCTGTTTTCTTCAAAAGCATTGATATTATACTTCCAAGAGCCATAGATACTAATAATTGATAAACAGCTGAATATATTCTTTTTTCATCAAGTTTTTCATTTCCCTTTTCAACTTTTTCTATTCCTTCTACTTTTTCTGTTTCCTTACCTGTTATAAGTTTATATTTTTCAATCAAAAACTTACCTGTAGGTCCACCTATTAAACTTCCTGCTACCAGTCCAAATGTAGCTGCTGCAAGAGTTATAGTCAGAGCATTTTGAAGTCCTGCCTCTTCTAATACTGGAGCAAAGGCTGCTGATGTTCCATGTCCTCCTGTCATTGGTATAGATGCTGTTGCTAGCCCTACTAAAGGACTTAATCCCAATAGTTTTGCAAGGTATACTCCTAAGAAGTTCTGTAGAATAACTACTATTATAGAAACTATAAGGAATTTTATAACTTTAGGTCCACCTTTTTTCAATAATTTATAGCTTGCAGTAAATCCTATACTTGAATAAAACGCAAGCATAAATACATCACTGAGGGCAAAATTGAGCTTGAATGTAAATAATTGTGTACTGTAACCAATTGATACCAAAATTGTAAAAATAAGTCCTCCAATTACTGGTATAGGTATACAAAACTTTCTAAGTATTTCTACTCTTTTCTTAACAAAATCTCCCACTAATAAAACAATAACAGCCAACGCAGTTGTAAGAAACAAGTTTAAATCGATTACCATAATTTCCTCCTTTATTCTCAGTGAGTTATCTATAGAACTGCCTCTGGCTTATTATAATGTCATAGCCATTTCCCTTTTTCTAAACATTATACATTCTATAGAATATATTATATTTTAAATTTACACTTTTTTATCCAAAAAGTCAATAGAAAATCTTATTTCCCTACATAAAAATAAATGAGCCCAAAAGTTGAATAGCTTTTGAGCTCATTTTGACAAAAATATTTTTTTGAGTTATTTGAGTTAAATACATCTTCCTGTTGTTTCTCCAGTAAATACACCTTTATCTACTGCTATTTTTCCATTGACTATAACATATTCGATTCCTTCTGATTTTATAAAAGGATCTTCAAATCCTGCTCTATCCTCAACTTTTTCATAGTCAAATATAGTTATATCTGCAAAATATCCTTTCTCTATCTTTCCTCTTTCCTTAATAGAAAAGATGTCAGCGGTTTTAGATGTTATTTTATTTACCATTTCCTCAATAGTGAACATATTTTTCTCTCTATTTATTTTTATAAATTTAGGAAAAGTTGCAAAATTCCTTGGATGCGGAATACCAAATTTTTGATTTTTTTCTGCTGGTACAGAACTTCCATCACTTCCAATAACCCCTATGGAAGTCCTCATGAAATTATACATATCCTCTTCTCCAATAGAAAAATATATCGCCTTTGCTCTTCCACCACTTTCTTTTATCAAATAAAGAATTGTCTCTATATCTTCCAGCCCTTTTTCTTCTTTAATTTGTAATACAGTTTTCCCAGAAAATTTATTATCTGGAAGGAAGCTGTTAGATATTAATATATTAGATATTCCCCCCCTTTTATAAACAATATCCATAATCTCTTCTTTTTCTTCCTTTGTAAGAGTGTCTATTCTCTCAATAAATTTTTTTACATCTCCATCAAATATTTTTTCTGGAAGAAGCACCATCAGTGTAGTAGATGTAGCTGTATATGGATATTGATCATATGTTATATCCATCCCTTTTTCTCTTGCCTCTATAATCAAACTTAAAATCTCATCTGATTTTCCCCAAAGTCTTCTGTCCATTATTTTCAAATGAGATATATTTACTCTGCATCTGCTCTTTTCAGTACATTCCAATACTTCTTTTATAGATTCTATAACATATTCTCCCTCATTTCTTATGTGAAATGAAGCTACTTTGACATATTTAGCTGTAACTTTTAATATTTCTGTTATTTCATCTTTATCCATAAAATTTCCTGGTTGATATACAAGTCCAAAAGATACTCCATATGCCCCCTCCTGAAGCTCTTTTTCTAAAGCTTCAAGCATATTTTTCATCTCTTCTTCATTTAACTTTTTAGTACTGAAACCTACACTATCAATTCTTATACACCCTGTTCCTACCAAGTATGCCTGATTTGTAATAAACCCTTTTTTATTGATTGACTCTTTTAAATCTTTCATACTTTTTATATTTTTCAGTTCAGAATTTTCCTCTGGCAATACAAAATGATCCCTTACATATTGAGCTAATTCTTTATTATACTTCTCTTTTATTGGAGATATTCCTATCCCACAGTTTCCGTTTACTTCTGTAGTTACCCCCTGAAGTATCTTGCTTGTCATCTCCTCAGAAAAAAATGCTGCCAAATCAGAATGGCAATGGGGATCTATAAAGCCTGGTGAAACAATTTTTCCAGAAGCATCTATCACCTTTTTTCCATCTAATTTCTCAAATGATATTTCTGCTATTCTATCTCCAGTTATTCCTATATTTACATTTTCAGCTGCTCTTTCTCCTCCAAAGACAACTTTTCCGTTTTCTATAACTAAATCAAACTCCATTGCTCCTCCAATTCCCTATTTACAATAGTTATCAAAGATTACTTTCCCTATTAAACTATTTATCTTGATTCCATCTTCATTTTTTTCTAAATCCTTTGTAAGAACTATGATATCTACCCATCCTCCATCATAGAACAATCTTCCTGTATCATGTTCTATATACATAAGCTCTCCTGTCTTATGGGCAAAGTCTACTTCTCTTGCAAAATAAAGAGGTATCTTGTTATTGTATGCCTGATTTCTCAGCATATCTAAATCATCTGAATTTTCACATAACATTTCCAATACTCCCAATACATCTTTTGGAGTAGTAAAATTATCCTTTCCAGCTTTTCTAGCTTCTGCATCCATCATTTTTCTTCCAAGTACAGTCCCTGTAAAACCTTTTTCCTTTATACATTCATTTATTTTATCCATTCCAATATAATCTATAAGAATATTTGTTGCAGTATTATCACTAAGACATATCATGAGATATGCTGCATCTTTTACTGTAAGAGGAAGCCCATCTCCCATCACTTTCAGTATCCCACATCCTCCAACTTTATCTTCTTTTTTTAATTCTATCTTTTTATTATACTCATCTTTATTCAGTGCCATAAGAATAAAAAGCTTAATTATACTGGCTGAAGGAAAAACTACCTCCTCATTTATTGTTATCATTTTTCCAGATGAATCTCTTATTATTACTCCAGTTACACCACTATTTTCTTCTATTATTTTTTTTATTCTCTCTTCCATTATTCAACCCCTCCATATTTTATTTTAAATTGAATAAATAATTGCTCTAACTATTACATATACTATCATTACTACTGTTATTGTCATTCCATTTCTTATCATACTTTTCAAGTCTTTTGAACGTGCCAGTCCCATCTGCCCTATCATATCCCCTGTTGGATAAGCAAAAGATGTTATCTGTGAACCAATCAAAAGTACAGTTCCCCATATAGTCATAGGTAAATTTATATCCACGACTATATTTTTAAACAAGTCATTTAATACAACTGATTGTGCAACTGCTGCTCCTGATACTCCAAATATTCCTACTAAAGTACTTATTATTATAAATCCTATATCTCCACTTACTTCAATTAATGGTTTCAGCATATCTCCAAGTGTAGTAAATGCTCCTGTCATTGTAACAAATTTCAGGAATGGATCATACAATACAAACATGAAAAACAGCCAGAACATTCTTGTTGCACCTTTTGTAAGGCTTCCTATAATATCCATCATACTTCTTCCAGCTGCAAGTCCAGTAGTAAAAGCTACTGTCAGCATAACTACTATTGCATAAGCTGCCCCTGCTTTTGCATATATTCCATATGCCAGCATTCCTATCATCACTAAAGCAAATACCATTGTTGCTTTATTTATTTCAGGAGTAGATACAAATTCTACATCTTTATCCATATCCTCTGTTGAATACATTTCAATTCCTTCATACTGCTTTTGTACTTTTTTTCCAGTATAATAAGTAGATACAAGCACAAGAGCTGCTACAGGCATCCCTATATTTGCAAGATATGTTCCATATGTAAGACCTGTAAGCCCCATCAATGTAATTACTGGAGGAACAAATGGCCCTAGGAACAATCCACATGCTCCTGCTCCATGAAGAATAACTGCCAATGCATTAGGTGTTAATCCAAAACTTGCAACTATTGGAATCAATATTGGTGCTATCATAGCATTTGCTCCTGCTAGAGTTCCCAATAGAGAAACCAGCAGAGTTGAAGCTCCCATAGTCACTATTATAGCTTGATTCTGACTTTTTATTCCTACTTTCTTTATCAGTATTTCTACTAGATTTCTAGCAACCTTTGTTTCTGTAAGAACTTCCCCCAATCCTGCTCCCATCATAATGATAAATCCAATAAGTCCTAAAAATGATTTCAGTCCATTTGCTATTTCATTTGACAAGCTTACAGGTGTTTGTCCTGTCAGTACTGCCCCTACTAAAACGCAGATGATAACTGTTGATAGTAGATTTTTCCCTTTAAAAGCAAGGTACAAATAAATAACTAGTGGTAAAAAACCTATTAATGCTGGTAATCCGAATATCATAAAATCCCTCCTCTGTGTTTTATAAATAAAAAAGATCTAAAATTCACGCATTCAAAAAAGAAATGGTAGAATTTTAGACCTTACTTACTTAAATGTATAACTGTAAACAAGTGTTTTAATTCTTAGATTTTATATATTTTTTTATCGCATCTTTATATGCTACTATTATCGACTTCTGTGAACTTCCTAAATAAGTTCTTTCTACTTCAGCAATTATTTTATCCTGATCCTTTATAAAATTTTTCCCTACAAATATCTCTCTTACAAAAGAATTAGTTATTTTTAGGATAGATGATACTTCTGTTTCTAATATAATGTCGTCTTTATCTGACACTATAAAAGCTAAAAAAAATTTATTATAATTTTTAGTTATAGGATTGTCTAAGTTAGTTTTAGCATTTCCTACAATATATTTTTTATCCATTTTCTGTTCTCCAAATAACTATATATTTTAATTAAGAAACCAATTTGTAATTTATTCTAACACACTAAATTTTAAAAATCAAACTTTTATCTCTGTTTCATTATATATATTTTAAATATATCTATTATACGATTCAGATAAAATGTATATATAAATACTTTGCTTATGCCATTCAAGTAAATTTAAAATACTCTTTATATCTTTTAATATATCTTACACAATTCCTCTATCCATTCTCTTCTTGCAATAACTTTTTTCCATTCCTCTGGTATATTTTCATACCCATAGAATAATCCTGCTAGTCCTCCAACTACTGCTCCAGTAGTATCTGTATCCTCACCAAGATTAACTCCTTTTAGTACCGCTTCTTTATATGATGAGGTATTTAAAATACACCATATAGATGCTTCAAGAGTATCAACTACATAGCCTGAACTTTTTATTTCATTTTCAGTAAGATTCTTAAAATTATTATCAAATATTCTAGAATAATATTTTAATTCTTCCATATATTCCCTTTTTTCTTCATAAAATTTTTTAGCTTTACTAATACCCTTATTAACTGCATTTACTAATAATCTTTCTCCTAAAAATATTTCATGAGCAATGGAAATATAAATTCCACATGCTATCATACTTCTCTTATGCCTATGGGTAAGTGAAGAAATGTTATGTATAATATCCATAGCTTCCTCACTAAAAGTTATCTCTTTATATTTGGCACATAAATAAAACAATATTGGTAGTATTCTCATTAATGATCCATTTCCATTATCAAATTCGCTATTTCCACCACATTCTAGAGGATCTATTCCATCCCAATATCTGTAAATAGCTTTTCTTGTACCAATCCCTATATCGAAACATTCTCCATATGGTGCGTATTTTCCTTTTTCAAACCATTCTGCAAATTTTTCCATAATGTCTCTATAATTTAAACCGTTTTTTAAACTATCCAATAACGCTAAAGCCATACTTGAATCATCTGACCAACTTCCTGCTGGAAGATTATAGGTCCCATCACTTCTCATATTTATCACAGGATTTTCTTTTAACTCTTCTCTTTTCATAAATTCTACTGGAACTCCCAATGCATCTCCAATACATAATCCCATAATTCCATCTAAAACTTTATTTTTCATAAATTTCTCCCCTTATATTTTTATGATTCATTAATACAAAACTGAGAAACCCTATCTTAGCTTCTCAGTTTCTAATTTTATTCTAATTTATAATATTTTTTTCAAAAGTTCTATTGCAGGTTCATCATCTTTATTTTGAGTTCCTAATTTTCCTCTAAAAGCTTTATCTAAGATAGATTTCTCAAGCAATTCTATTGCTTCTTCTAACCCTACAAGCTCTTTTACTCTATTTATTTTTTCAAACATAGAGTCTAATTTTTCTACTATTCTTTTTTGTTCTTCTAAAGGAGGTAAGGGAAAGATTAATTTTTCTGTATTTGTTTTATTTAATATCGCTATTGTAGTAGCCACAGCTGAATTTAGCATTTGTAATTGAAAAAAATTAGAATTAGCAACATAATAATTATATGGTGAAAAAATTATTTCTTTTTTAGGAACTAAACTATTTATTTGTTGATTAGTACATACTTCAACTTCTGAATATGCTACTTTCCCAATACTTCCTATGCAGCAAAGAAGCGTTGAATATTTAGGTAAAATTCTAACATTATTTCTGGCTCTTTTATCAATATATTCTTCTGAACTTTTTAAATTTCTTTTTTGATGTAAATCACTTGGCTTAACAAAAAAAATATCTTTATTTTCCCAATACTCTTTATTTATTTTAGAAGGTGTATTCCCTGTAATTACATTATTTACCTTTCCAAGCTTTACCCATTCCCAACTCTCAGGTATCTCATATGGTTGTTCCTCTTTTGGAATAAGAGCTTCTTTGAGCTTTTCTTCAAAAGTTAATTCTTTGTTTTTAGCCATTATTTTCCACCTCACAAAGACTTAACTCCTTTATCACACTTTTAAGCAAATCTATTGCTTCTTCCAATTTATCTATAGATTCTTGAACACTTTCAACAGGATCAGGTAAATCATCAGAATCAATCATTGATTCATCTCTTATTAAGCCTAGATCCAATGAATAATCTTTTTTTATAATATCTTCAAGAGTTATCAAATTCCATCTCTCTAATTTTTCTTTCTCTTCTATTGAATCAAATGTTTTTTCAAACTCTTCAAAATGATCTTTTGTAAGAGGAGTATTCTTCCCAAAATTTGGCATATTAGTTCTTAAATCATAGTACCAGACTTCTTTTGTATTATCTATATCAGCTCTCCCTCTTTCAAAAAACAATACATTTGTTTTTACTCCTTGAGCATAAAATATTCCAGTTGGTAGTCTTAATACAGTATGAAGTTTACACTTATTTAATAAATCTATTCTTATATCTTTTCCAACTCCACCTTCAAACAATACATTATCAGGAATAATTACAGCTGCTCTAGCTTTTCCTGTTGTTTTTAGAGATCTATAAATAATCTGTAAAAAGTTTAATTGTTTATTTGAAGTTTCATGAACCAAATCATCTCTTGTTACTCTTTCTCCACCTTTTTTAGTTCCAAATGGTGGATTTGAAAGGATAAGGTCAAAATTTCTAAGCTGCTTACCTGTTTCAGACAAAGAATCTCCTTGGATAAAGTTTCCATTTATTCCATGAAGCAATGCATTCATTATTCCTAACCTATGTGTATCTGGCACAAGTTCACAGGCAGAAAAAGCTTCCATTGCTTGAAATTTTCTTTCTTCATCTGTTACTGGTCTTTCCTTAGTACCAAAATAGTCATCATATTTTCTTCTTAAGTATTTATCCGCTTCTATTATAAACCCAAATGTTCCTGCTGCTGGGTCACATATTCTTTCTCCTAATTCTGGTTTTATAATTCTCACAATTGAATCAATAAGAACTCTAGGAGTAAAATATTGTCCTGCTCCTGATTTTTTTTCAGAAGCATTTTTCTCTAAAAGTCCTTCATATAGATCTCCTAAATCTTCTTTATCTACAGAATACCAATCAATTTTATTAATTTCATTAAAAATCTTTTTTAAGTTTGCTGGTTCCTCAATTTTCGTTTGAGCATTTCTATAGATAATTCCAAGCTTCCCATCAATTTGTCCCAAACCTAATAAACATTTTTGATAATTATTTTTTAATTCTATTCCTTCTAGTTTTACCAATTCTTTCCATCTATATTTTAAAGGAATTCCTATCTCTTCTTCATTTTCTAGCTCTGAAGACATCTTCAAAAATAATATATATGTTAATTCAGTTACATATTCATGATACGTGATCCCATCATCTCTCAAAACATTACATAAGTTCCATAATTTTTGTACTACTTCATTACTTGTCATTTTTATCTCCCTGTTAGTTTAGTATTATTTCCTTGCTAATTACATTTAAAATTTCATCTAACATACCTTCTAAATTTTTATCAACTTTTAAATATCCTCCATATGTTTCTTTTAATATTCCCGCTTCAAAGTCTTCTTTAGTTAAATATCCATCACTTCTTAAAAGACTTTCTATTCTTTCAAGAATAATTTTTTGTTTTGGAGACCAATTTTTTAATCTTTTAATTTTAATCATAACATCATTTATTTTCTCTTCTCTATCTACAATAGGCGAACCATAAATTGCATTTTTTATAAAAGTCAGCATATCTGCTAAAATATCTTCATTTTTCACTTGTTTATATGCTGCATTTAAACTTGCTTTACTATACCCTTCTATATCCAGAACTTTTATAATCTCTTCTAAATTTGCTTTTTTAAAATCTTGAGGGGATTTTTTTAATATTTTAATTGCTTCTATTTTATCTGAAGAACTCAAAATATATTCTCTAAAACCTTCTAAATAATCTTCTGGTCTCTCAGCTTTTCCAAAATCTTGTTTAATATATTTTATTTCATCTGTATGTTCAGAAATTACTTTTTCTTTTTCTGCTATTTTTAATTCATCCAAATGTAAAAGAAATTCCTTTTCCTTTACTAAAGTTTCATGGATTTTTTCTTTAGGAGTATTTCTTAAATAATCTACATATTCATTAATATCAGATACTTCTTCTCCTCTTATATAATTAGAAAAAGCTTTTAAGTGATCTGAACCAGCTTTTTTTATTCTATTTTTCTTTCTTTGAATTCTTCCTACTACTTCATCTAAAAGATATTCTATATTTTTATCATTATCATCAATCTTATCCAAATCTTTGAGCAATTTTTTCAAATTTATTTTTGGATCTGCTACAACTGGTCTCATATCTGTATAATCTTTTAAATCAGGATAAATATCAACTGCATCATAAATTTTAAAATATTCCTTATTTATTTCTTCACACAATCTTGTAGCTCTTCCTATCATTTGTTCATATAGAATTCTACTTCTTACTTTCCTTAAAAATACAAGGTTACAAATTTTAGGAACATCTATCCCTGTAGTTAAAAGATCTACAGTAATTGCTATTGTTGGATAATTCTCATTTTTAAATTTTTTTATAAGCTTATCAACATCTTTTACTGATCCTGTAATCTTTTCTATCATATCATTATTCATAGAATACATTTCAAGCTTATCAAATTCTTCTCTCAGTACTCTAACCAACATATCTGCATGTTCATCAGTAGCTGCAAATACAAGAGTTTTTTCCGGACCTTCTGGATTTATATAGTTTACCAATGCAGAGCAAACAGCTCTATTAAATCCTTCTGTTATAACTTTGGTATTAAATTTATCTACATCAAAATCAAGTTCATCTTTTAAATCTTTTATCACTTTAATTTCTTGTGTTTCTGAATCAAAAACTTTTACTTCAGTTCCTTTCTCAAAATGAATTCCATCACTAGATAATTTAGTAATAATTCTATATGGTGGCTCAAAATCTACAAGATTTCCATCTAAAACTGCTTGTCTATATGAATATTGATATACTGGTTCTCCAAATATCTCATAAGTATGAACTGCTGGCGTTGCTGTTAATGCTATTTTATCAGCTTCAAAATAATCTACTACACTCCTATATTTACTTTGATATTCTTTTTCATCATTAAAAAAAGCTTCCTCTTCAGTTGGAATTCTATCTAAAATATATCCTCTGTGAGCTTCATCTATTACAATACAATCATATTGTCCTACTGTAATTGTATCATCATTTGAGTATAGTACTCTTTTCATAAGCCCTTGAACAGTAGCTACATGTATTTTTGTAGTATCTTCTGGTTTTTTATCTTTTAATCCTTTAATATCATAAATTTCAGAAATTTTTAACTGTTGATCTACCTTAATGTTATCAAAAGTATCTTTTGCTTGTTCTCCTAAACTTGCTCTATCTACTACAAATAATATTCTATTGTATTTTTTACTTTTCAATAATCTGTATAAAATAGCTAGAGCTGTCCTTGTCTTCCCAGTTCCAGTAGCCATAGTTAGAAGGACTTTCTTTTCTCCCCTTATCAGAGCCTCTTCCACAGCTTTTACTGCTTCAATTTGGTAATTTCTAAGACCTAATCCACTTTTAGATTTTAGATATTCCATAGGTTCTTCCTGCAAAATTTTATTAGCTAGCATTTCATCTTTAGCTAACAATTCTTTTAGGTCCCTTGGAGAATAAAATCCTTTTAAAGCCTTAGGAGTATTTTTCTGCCTTCTTCCATCTAAGAACCATATTCCTGACTTATCTATTAATTCCTTGTTATACGCTCTTCCATTACTCGAGAACATAAAGGGAGCTTTATACTCATCTAAAAAAGGAGCTCCTTCACAAAGCTTAATTTCATCTGATATCATCACTCCTTTGGAATACATTCTGCTTTCTCTTTTTAAAGCATTTCCTACATCAACTTTTTTTCTTTTAGCCTCTAAAGTTCCATATAGAATATTTCCATAAAAGAGAGCATAATCTACATATCCATTTTTTCCCTCTTCTTTTATACAAGGCCATTCTGCAATTGCCATAAATCTACCTTTTTCAGGCATAGTTTTATTTGACTTATAATTAAGATTAATTGTATCTGCTTCCCATCCTGCATCTCTTAATTGTTGATCTATTAAAGCTCTTGTTTCCTCTTCAGTTAATTCAACATTTTTTTTGTTTTTTATCAGTTGAATTCTTTCTTCAGATGTTCTAAAAGAAATATTTTCAGGTATTAGTTCTTCGAACTTTTTCTTTTCTTCTTCTTCCTGTACTTTTGATAAAAGTTTTTCATAAGCTTCTTTATAATCAACTTTCTCTGGCCTTTTATATTGAACTAATTCTGAATTAAAAGAATAATCACTTCCATAAATTTCATTAAACCAACTACAAAGTTTTACTACTAATGATAAAAGCGTTTCTGCTTCACTTTCATTTCCAGACATATTATGTACAGCTGTATTTCCTTTTTTTCTAATAAGCTGTAAAATATTTTCTATATCTTCAGGAATTAAATCATATGTTTTTAAAATTTTTATTCTATCTAGTTGACTCCCACTTTCTGGTTCAGCTAGTCTTTCAACCTTCAACATAGACTTTGCTATATATTCTCCCAATTGTCTTATTTTTATAATTGCAGTATTGGGATCTTTATGGAGAGTATACTCTGCCATTTCTCCAATTTTAGCTAAAATATCCCAGTCTTTTTTTAAAAATTGAAAATTTGTATACATTATTTTCCCCTCCATATTTTAAAATTCATATTTATTTTAAATATATACCCTATTTTAATTTTTATTGTATATTTTCCTCTATTACTTTTAATTGTATCATTTTTTAAAAAGGATTAATAGTTCTTCTTTACCTTAATTTTAGATATTGTCACAATTTTTATATATTATTTTAAAGCAAAAAAATACTACAGATTTCTCTGTAGCATTCACAATAATATTTTTCACAATAAAAATTCTATTTATAATCTACTAGCAAGTTTTTCTTGTAAAAAGCTATTCCTATTTTAATTATATCTTTTATCCCTCTTTCTTCTAATATAGCAGTATACTTTTTCTTTTCTATTTGATCTAAAGCTTCTTTTACATGGTATTCCAATTTTTCTTCTGATCCTACTTTAGACAATTTAAACTCAAATATATAGCCAGTTTGATTTTTATACCTAGGTTCTAATATTATATCAGCTCTTCCGTCTCCTGCTTCTGTATTAGAAAGAACTATATATTCTTTTTCCAATATTACCATCAATCCTAATACAAATCCATGATAAAAAGCTTCTTTATTATCATAAGAACTCATTGCTACCTGTAGTATTCTTCTTAAATTAGATTCAAATGAGTTTTCTCCTACAATTCTTTTTTTCTTTAAATTAGTAATCATATCTTCAAAATATCTTGTATTCTTATTAGAAATTTTTTCTAAGAACACCTTTCTAAAAAATGAATATATTTCTCTATTAGGTATTTTCATAGAAATTTTTTCAGAAGTTATTATTTTATCAAGAGAAAGATATCCTGTGTATAAAAGTAAAGACCATAAACTATTTTGCACAGTTAAATCATCAAATAGTAAATTTTCATCTATATATTGTTCTACACTTTCTCCTGAAAATAATTTTTTTAAATCTTCAAAAATTTCATTGTCAGCTTCTTTTAAAACTTCATTTATTAAGAAATTATCTGAACTGTTTACCCAATATGATTTTAATAATCTACTTTCTATATAATACAAAATTGACCACGGATTATATATTTCTGTATTTCCAAACTTATATCCATTATACCAGTCTTTTACTTCTTCCAATTTATATTCAATTTGATAATATTTTAAAGCTGACTCAACTTCATCTTCTGTAAGTCCAAAATATTGTGAATAATCATCATCCAATATACTGTAGACCATTAGATTATTTAATCCCGAAAATATTCCTTCTTTAGCTACTCTTAGTATTCCTGTCATTACTCCAATATAGAGGTATTTATTCCCTTTTAAAGTGGAACTATACAATCCTCTAAAAAATTCCATAGCCTCTTTATAGTAACCATTTTCATATGCTGAAACAATAGCAGTATCATATTCATCAATCAGAACAACTACTTTTTTTCCATATTGATTATACAATAGCTGTGACAAAAATTTTAAAGAATTGATTGCTTCAACTTCATTTACCTCTTTTTTTAAATATTTGATAAATACCTCTTTATCTATTGAATTTAAGTTATCTAAAATATCAATATTTTCTCTGTACACTTCACTTATCAATATTTTGACTTGTTCAAACAATTTTTCATAAGTATTAAATTTAACTTCTTTAAAAGAAATAAATATGACTGGATATTGACCTTGTTCAACCATTGTTGAAGTTTTTTCTATATTTAATTTTTTAAATAATTCTTTGTTTTTTTTATTTCCTTTTATATCATAAAAATATTTCAGCATAGACATATTTAAGGTTTTTCCAAATCTTCTTGGTCTTGTAAATAATAATGTTTTTCCTATATTTTTAGATATCTCTTCAATAAACAGACTTTTATCTGCATAAAAATAGTCATTATCTATTATATTTTTAAAATCATCTATTCCTATTGGCAGTTCTTTCATAAATCTACACCTCACTTTCATCTCATTCTTTTATATTATACCATATCTCTTTCTGCTTTTATATTTAATCCTATTATATCTCTATTTTCTTTCTAAAGTATCTTTATAATTATTAATCAAGTTTTTTACATTTAATGTAAAAAGGCCATAGACAAATTAATTGCCTACAGCCTCTCAAATTTTTTCTATTTTTTAATTGTATGAAACATAATCATCTTTATTTTTACTTGAAGCAGTTTCACATTCTACCTTATTAACTTTGTATCCCTTCTTTATTTCAAGAGCACCTTTTAAAATAGGGTCATCAGTTTTCACCTGTTTTTCATGCAATACTTCTCTTAACTTTTCTAAAACTTCTTTATATTTAGAATCATCAGCTAAATTATTTCTTTCTGTTGGATCATAGTAAAGATCAAAAAGTCCTTCTTTATATTTAATCTTCTCTTTTAATCCATTTTCCATCAAGAAATCTTTTGGTACAGATTCATCCATGTTTGAAAGATTTACTTTATTCCAAGTTTCATCATAGTATTTTATATATTTGTAACGTTTTGTTCTTACACATCTTATAGGCTCATATGATGTATGAAAATTAACTTCAGCAAATATGTATTCATCAAGAACAGCTTTGTTATCTGCAAAAGCTTCAGCAAAAGATTTCCCTTCTAAGTATTCAGGTTTATCCAGATTTAGAAGTTCACAAAGTGTAGGAAATACATCTATCTGTGAAACAAGGCTATCTACAATCTTTCCATTAGAAGCAGCTTCAGGAACTTTCATTATCAATGATACTCCGATTCCAGTATCAGTAAGATTACATTTGTTAAATGGAACAGCAAGTCCATGATCTGTTGTAAAAATTATAATAGAATTTTCATAAAGATTATTTCTTTTTAAAGCATCTACTATCATTTTTATATTTTCATCTGCATAGTGAGCAGTTGTCATATACTGTGCATGATCATGCCTATTTTCCTCATTGTTAGTAATTGGATAAGGAGGAACTACATATCTTTCATCTATGAAATCAGCTACCTCTACAGGATATGGCCTGTGAGTGCTGTGCATTCCAAAAGACAGAAGAAATGGTTTGTCATTCTCGTAATTATCCAGCCATTTAACTACTTCTACAGCATTATTTCTATCCCACAAATGAAGCTCTTCTTTTTTAAAAGATTTAGAATCAGTTGTAAGAATTTCATTATATCCCAAATTATGCAGCCCATTTTTTTCTAAGTCAAGATACCACCCATATTCATGCTGTATTCCACATAAACATGTATTATATCCATTGCTTCTTAAAAAGTTAGCTAAATGCTTCTCAGGATTGTAAAGAGAAAATCCTCTTTGAGCCAATCCAAGCATTCCATTTTGATGGGGAAAAATCCCTGTCAAAAGAGCTGCTCTGCTTGGTGAACAAGTAGGTCCTGCACAAAAAGCATTTGTAAAGACCACAGAATCTTCTGCAAGTTTTTTTAGATTTTCAGTAGGAATATCATACCCATAAGGGCTTAACATTCTTCCACTGTCATGTGTATTTATATATATAACATTCATCTGTTACTGACAGCCTCCTTTATTTTACAAATATAGGGGAACTCCAAGCAGCTCCGCCATCTTTCTGCCATACTCTTACTCTAACATTTGAAATATTAGTAGTATCTATAGTTTTTTCTATTCTTCTTGTATATCCCGAAACAGGAACAGCTTTAGATAGTTTTATCTTATATGCATTGTGCCACCAAGGATCAGTTCTGTAGTATTCAGTAAAGTTAAAATTGTCTTTTAAAAGAGCTTCCGCCTCTTCCAGTAACGGAATCAATCTAGATGATTCAAACAATTCCTTCACTTCAAATTTATATTCTTTTCCATCAACTGTTAGAGTAACAAAACTATCAATAGGAGCTGAAATTTCAAATATAAATCCTTCTGTAGTTACAGCACTAGGTCCCATCCATTTTCCTGTAGCTGTTGTTTTATATGAAGTTAAATCAAACTTGCAACTGTTTTCTGTTACATCATAAAGACGCTGTCCAAAGTTGCTCCAGCATTTTTCAATAGACAGAATTTTTCCTTCTGTTGAAAGAGAACCACTCCAGTTTCTTGAATTTATATCAGGAAATATCCTTCTGTCTGGTCCCCATCCAAAATCTGCTTTGAATTTAAATTGAACATTTTTACCAAGAGATTCCTTTTCCCATGTTGAAGTATGAGGAATCATTTCAGTTGTTATGTTGTCCTCAATAATTTCTATTCTGTCTATTGCATTTGAAGCTTCTACATTAAGTACAAGTTTAGAGTCTTTTTTTGGAGTTACACTCCCCCCCATAGTAGTATCATCTATTAAAAAATCTACTTTTATTCTATCTTTGCTTACTCCATAGACTCTTTTATTTATAAAAGCATCCCAAATACTTTCTTTTGTATTATCCTCAGCAAGTACAGCAATGTAACCAAAACCATATACTCCAGGAACAGAATGATTATCACCAGAAGCTATAACTCCAAACTGATGCCCTTTCTCCCATCCTTTCTCTACAGCTGTTACTCCTGTTCTAGGTCCCATGTGAATGTGTCTGTCCATTGTAAATTGACTTTCATCATTTTCACTTGAACCATGTGATGAGTAAATTTCTACAAATGGTGAAAATTTATCATTATGTGTTTCCCAGTTTTTTCCCCTATGACCAAGCTCGTAAGCTAAGTGATGTGGAATAGCTATAGCACTTATTTCCCTAAAGTTTTTCTCAAGCTCTGAGTATCTAAGAGGAAAATATGGATTTTGATCATTTCCTAAAAAGAAAACGTTATGATCTCCATCTTTTCCAGCTCCCTGCCATTCATACCCCATGAACATAGGGAATCCCTCTTCATTAACTTTTTCAGTAAATTTTCTTACATATTCCCAGTCAGCCTGCACTTTATCCATGGGATAAATATCTTCTACTCCAAGTCCACACTCATCTTTTCTCATATAGTATGGATAGTATGCAAATGGCCAGAAATCAAAGATATCCTTTACCTGTTCAAACCATGCAGGTAATTTGTCTATGCTTTCATGATGCAGATTACTGTGCATATCACTCCATAATATTTTATATTTGTTCATAACTTTTCACAATAAATAAGCTAGGAAGCTACCGACTTTAGTCGTGTAGAGGAATAGCTTTAGCCAGCTTCCAATTTCTTATTTTCTCCTTTATTCTTATTTCCTCTTTATTAATTCGTCATTGTATTTTCCAATAATTTGTGCTATAATACTCTTAAAATAGATAATTTTTAATGCAAGATTATACTCATAAAAAAACATAGTTTGTATAAATCAATTTCATATAATTTTAGGAGGTGAACCTTTGGTAAATAAAACATCTACATATACTGTTGAATTTGAATTAATAACAACTTTCCAACACAAGTATATTATAAATAAAAAAATGAAAGTTGCCAAATCAATTTATAACGCCTGCCTAAATGAATGCTTAAAAAGATTAAAAGCTGTAAAAGCAAATAAAGAATATCATGCCCTCGTTAAAACTCAAAGTTCTAAGGAGAGAAATCAATGTTTAAAAGAGATTGAACTTAGTTATAAATATTCTGAATATGATTTACATTCTTGGGTTACTCAAATTAAACAATATTTTGAAGGACACCTTGGTATAAATGAAGTTCAAAAATTAGCTACAAGAGCATTTAATACAGTTGAAAAACTTCATTATGGTAAAGCTAAAAATATATATTTCAAATCTTTTACAGATAATATGTCTGTTGAAAATAAAAGTAATAAAACTGGTCTTAGAATTAAAAATTCAAAAATAATATGGGGTAAATTATCAATACCTTTTAAAATTAAAAAGAATGATAAATATGCACAATTAGCTTTACTTGATAAAACTAAATATGTACGTGTCTTAAAACGTGAAATAAGAGGAAAAGAAAGATTCTTTGTCCAATTAATTCAAGAAGGCTTACCTCCTAAAAAACATCAAACATCCACTGTTGAAAATCGTATTGGTATGGATATTGGTACATCTACTATCTCTATTGTATCTGATAATAAAGTTTCAATAAAAGAATTAGCAAATATTAAAACTCCTTATAAAAAAATAAGAAGAATTAATAGAGCTATGGCTCGTTCAAAATATTTTGCTAATCCTCAAAATTTTAACGATAATGGCAAAAAAACTTTGAAAAAATGGAATTATTCTAATAAATACTTGAAATTAAAATCTAAAAGAAAAGAATTATTTAGAAAACTTTCCATTATAAGAAAGCAAACTCATGAAGAAACTGCCAATGAAATCCTTTCTTTAGGATTAGATATACGAGTTGAAACTATGCACTTCCACTCTTTACAAAGAAGAGCTAAAAAAATCACTTATAATCAGAATAATGGAAAAATCAATAAGAAGAAAAGATTTGGTAAATCTATTTCTAATTATGCCCCATCTATGTTATTGACTATTATTAATAGAAAACTTAAATATCAAAATTGTGAATTGAAACAAATAGATACTTATTCTGTTAAAGCAAGTCAATTTAATCATACAACTGGAGAATTTACTAAAAAATTATTATCGGATAGATGGAAAAATATAGATAACAAATTAATCCAACGTGATTTATATTCAGCTTTTTTAATACAAAATACAACTGACGATTTAAAAACAATTGATATTGATTTATGCAATTTAAAATTTGATAACTTTGTAAAGTTGCATGATATAGAAATCCAAAATATAAAAAAATCTCAAAATAAATTATTGCATTGGTTTGTTGCATAATAAAATACAAACTTATCGGATTGACTGCACCGATATTAATAACAGAAACAAAAGCATATAGCAGGTCATTTGGCTGAGCTAGTGAAATGCATATCTATACGATATAGTTCTGTAAAGTTCTTGGTAAAATATATTAGGTAATTCATACAAACTCTAGCTAGATAAGGTAGAATTAAGAAGTATATGATTTTTAATCATCAAGAACCCCTATGACTTTAGTTATTGAGAGTAGTCAGCAACCTATCTAGTATTTTAATGGAATTTTTCTTTTATATTTATTCATAACACTTGTAAATCTCAATGTTGCCAGATGAGGTCTTGTGATTGCACTTCCAATTACAACAGCATGAGCTCCAAGATAAAGACTTTGGATAGCTTCCTCTGGAGAAGAAATTTTTCCTTCCATAATTACAAGTCCAAGTCCTTCACAAGCTTCTACAATTCTTGCTAATTCTTCAAAATCAGGTGAATCTGTAGATTTTGGATTATCATTAAATCTATACAGTGTAGGAGCAACCATATGTGCCCCCATTTTCAATGCTTCCCTTGCCTCTTGAGCATTTCTGATATCTGCAAGTATCAACAGATTTGGATATTTTTCTTTTATTTCAGAAATAATTTCATAGGCCTTTTTTCCATAGCTGTTCATTCTATCAGTAGCATCAACTGCTACAATATCAGCTCCAGCTTTTACTACCTCATCTACTTCTCTCATTGTTGGAGTGATAAATACATCTTCTGTTTCAATATTTATCTTCCACAACCCAATAATTGGTTTATTAGTAATTTTTCTTATCTTTGCTATATTTTCAGGAGTATCTATTCTATATCCGCAGGCATCTCCCCACTCACCACACATTACCAGTTTTTCAATTATTTCTGGCAGATAGAGAGGATCAGTTTTTTTTACCTGACAAGATAAAATCAAACCATTTTTTATATCTTCTATTATTTTTCTATTTTTATCATTCATAAGAATCACTGTCCTTGTTTGTATTTATTATGAATTACAATGTAGCAACATATTCGTCAATTTCTGTTCTTATTAAGTTTACTGTTGGTCCATAGATAATTTGAAGATTTTTTCCCCTAGTTACAACATTATGTGCTCCTGTTTGCTTCAATAGATCAATATTTACTTTATCAAGTTTTTTAACTGATACTCTCAATCTAGTAGCACAGTTATCAAGATCAGCGATATTTTCCATTCCTCCAAGAGCTTCAACTATAGTCTTAGCTTCTCCAGAAGTATATTTTCCTTTTAGTTTTTTCTCTTGCTCCTCATCATCTTCTCTTCCTGGAGTTTTAGCATTTAATTTTTCTATCAGAAATTTGAATAAGAAATAGTTTACTATAAATATAGGAACTCCTAGAATAAGTATCCATATATAATTTGTTTTTGAATTTCCTTGGAAAACTCCAAATAGTAGAAATTCAACTAATCCTGCTGAGAAAGTAGAACCTATTGTAATTTTAGCTATTGCTGCAATAACAAAAGATATTGCAAAAGATACTGCTTCTGCTACAAAAAGTAAAGGTGAAGCAAATAACAAAGCAAATGATATAGGTTCAGTAACTCCAGTTAAGAAACTTGTAAGCCCAATAGAAAGCAGGAATCCAAATGTTGCTTTTCTTTTTGGTCCTTTTGGAATTGCTGTATACATAGCTAAACAAATAGCTGGCATTGTAAATATCATATGGAAGTATCTTCCACTGTTATAAAGAGCTATATTTGAAAAATAATGAACTGTATTATGATCAGCTAATTGTGCAAGGAAAATATTCTGCCATCCTTCAATAACTTTTCCACCTACTTCTAAAGTTCCTCCAGCTGCTGTAGTCCAGAATGGAAGATAAAATACATGGTGAAGTCCCAGTACATAGAATCCTCTAAGAACAAGTCCATATATAAATGCTCCAAATATTCCCAGCCCTTGAGTCATAACTCCAAAATAAGCTATCATAGCAGCTATTGCTGGCCAAACAAAAACCATGATTAAAGATACAAACATAAATACAACAGTATTAACTATTGGAACAAATCTCGCTCCACCAAAGAAAGCCAATACATCTGGAAGTTTAGTTTTGTAGTATTTGTTATGAACTACACCAGTTACAATTCCTGCAAGAACTCCTCCAAAAACATTCATATTAAGAGTTTTTATTCCAAATTGTACAGCCTGTCCATAAAGACGAATATCTGCACCAGCAGGAGCTCCTTTACCAAATATACTTATAAATGCTCCTGTTCCTGTTAACAGAACAAAATAACCAACAACTGCTGAAAGTCCAGCAGAACCCTTTTCATTTTTTGCCAATCCCGCAGCAATACCTACAGCAAAAATCAACGGCAATGCAGCAAAAACTCCATTTCCTACAGCATTCATCAATTTAAGCAAACCTTGCAACACAGAATTATCCAAAACAGAATAAGCTTTTATAACTGCTCCAGATGATAGTGCAGCAGAAATTCCAAGTAAAAGCCCTGCTACTGGTAAAATTGAAATAGGCATCATTATCGCTTTTCCCAATTGTTGCCCTAAGCTAAAAAGATTGTCTTTTAAACTAACTTTCCCTTCCATAATCAACCTCCATCTTTTATTTATGTACTTTTTTTATTTGTGTAGTCTAATTTATTTGATTATAATTCATAAAAAATAACTTGTCAATACAAATTATATGTTGTATTATACATTATATAAAACTTGTATCATTTTTCTAAAAGTTGTAAATAAAAATAAGGAGATAATACTATGGAAGATAAAAAAGTTTCAAAATATCAAATGGTGGAAAGTTATATAGTGGAAGGGATCCAAAGTAATCATTATAAAGTTAATGACATTCTTCCAACAGAAGCAGAATTAGCTGAAAAATTTAACTGTTCAAGAGTTACAGTTCGTCAGGCTCTAAGTAATCTGGCATATAAAGGAATTATCTACAGAATACAAGGAAAAGGTTCTTTTGTATCCAAAGAAAATACTTTAAAGCGTTCCCCTCTTTTGAAAAGTTTTACAGAAGATATTCTTGATATGGGAAAAAAGCCTTGGTCTACAGTAGAAACTTTTCATATAACAAAAGTTGGAGAACACATAGGAAGAATAATGGGATTAAAACCCACAGATAAAATCTATTATATTGAAAGAGTCAGATTTGCAGATAACGACCCTATCCTTTTTGAAAAAACATATATGGAAATTTCTAAACATCCCGAAATTTCCGTTAAAATATTAGAGGGTTCTAAATATGAATATGCTAAAAATCATGGAATGGAAATAGCAATTTCTTATCAAAATATAACTCCTGTATTTCCTCCAGAAAATATAGCTGAAAAATTAAAAATTTCTTCTAAAACACCAATTTTAAAATTATCAAATGTTACCTATTTATCCACTGGAGAACTTTTTGATTATAATGAATTATATATGAATACTGAACTCTATCAATTCAACATAGTAAAAAAAGTAGAAAAATAATATCTTTTTTCTATAAATTTTTTATAAAATTGAATCAAATACCAAAAACTTTAAAACCATTTGCTTAGCAAGTGGTTTTTTATATAAAAATATTCCCTCTGCCCATCTTCTATTTATTTCTTATTCTTTACATACTAATATTCTTTAAAGTCATGCTTTATTCAAATTAATTTTATTTATTTTTTACATGCATTTTTTAACTTGTTTTTCAAATATTATTATATTCAAAATATTTGTTGACAAAATAAAATAAAAATATTATTATAAAAAAGATGAAATAAATTTATTCGTCAGCATACATATTTAATTCAATTTACAAAATTATAGTCACAAATATGACTAAGGGGAAATTCAGTCTTACTTTATCCAAAGTAAGTATATACACAATTACATAATTTTTATAGAAGGAGAAACAAATGAATTTTAAAAGACTAGCTTTACATTCTTTATTAATTTCAACTACAGTTTTTGCTAATTCAAATTCTGATAATTCTAATGGAATAAATTTAGGAAATACTGTTATTTATTCCAGTACTGGTTTCGAAACTACTGTAAGAGATGTAGCAAGTAACCCAACTATTGTAGTAAGCGAAACAATTGAGGAAAAACATTATCCATCAATTGAAGATGCTTTAAAAGATGTTCCTGCTGTTAATGTCCAATATCAAATGGGGATGCCTGTAATAGATATGAGAGGACAGGGAATGGCAAAAGCTATGACTAATGTACAGCTTTTGGTTGATGGTATCCGTGCAAATGCTTCAGATACTTCCCATGTAGGTACTCCTGTAAATACAGTTTCTGTCAGCCAGATAGAAAGAATTGAAGTAATTCCTGGTGGTGGAGCAGTTCTCTATGGAAGCGGAACCTCTGGTGGAGTAATAAATGTTATAACTAAAAAACAAACTGGACCAAGAGCCACTGCTGGATATAGTTATGGAAACTATAGAGGGAATACTTATGAAGTTTCTGCTGGACATACAATTGGAAAGCTTGATATAGATTTAGGTTATACAAGAAAAGATGTTAAAGGATATAGAAAATATAACGAAGAAGATTCAGACTATTTCAGTGGTAAGCTGAGATATGATATTTCAGATGATCATTCTCTAACTTTTAGATATTCAAAATACAACAGTGATTCTGAAATCCCTAATTCTTTGACTAAAGCTCAGTTAAAAGATGACAGAAAACAAAGTGGAAAAAATTCTGGTGATATTGATGAATGGAACAGAGATAAAGATGAATTTTCATTAGAATATGTTGGAAAAATAAATGACAATATTGAATTGAACCTTATTGGATATTTCCAAGATACTGATATGCACTATAAAATGTTTACCGCTGCAACTAACATGAATATGAAAGCTGCCTTTGATGATGAAAAAAAAGGAGCAATAGCAAAATTGAAATATAAATATGGAAATGACAGCAGTGTTATCTTTGGAGTGGAATACATAGATAATGAGCTTCACAGAAAACAAAATATGTATATGGAAAGAATGGGTACTACAATCCCTATGGCTAACATTGATCTAAAAGCTACTAAAGAATCTATCAGTGGTTTTGTATTAAATACATATAAATATCAAGATTTTGAATTTATTCAAGGATTCAGATATGAAAAAGCTGATTATGATATGAAGAGAAAAAGCTTTGGAAGCAAAGTGGATCTTGGTGGAAATACAAAAGATGCAGATAATTTTGCAGTTGAGTTAGCAGTAAATTATCTATACTCTGACACTGGTAATGTATATTTAAAATATGAGAGAGGGTTTACTTCCCCTGCTCCTGCTTTAATCACAAATAGATATGCTACTACTCATCCAGATCCTACAAAAGCTGGTGTATACTACTTTAATGACCTTGATTCTGAAACTTACAATACTTTTGAGTTAGGATTCAGAGATACATTTGGAATTTCAGAATTAAATGGAGCTGTTTTCTATACTCTGACAAATGATGAAATCAGAAGTTCAGGACATGCTTCTAATACTCAGCATTCAATAGAAAATATAAATCTGGATAAAACAGAAAGATATGGTTTTGAACTTTCAGCTAAACAGGAAGTAGGGAAATTTACTTTTAATGAAAGTTATAATTATGTCCATGCAAAAGTAAAAAAAGCTGATGATAATGGAGAAAAATTAGATGGAAAGAGAATTGCTTATGTCCCTAATCATAAACTGTCTTTAGGTGTATTGTACTCTTTCAATGAAAGATTCAATATTGGTGGAGATGTTGTTTATAAGAGTGCAACTTATTTAACAAATAATAATGAAGGCGGAAAGAAAAATGCTCATGCTGTAGCTAATGTCAGAGCCAACTTTAAAGCTACTGAAAGTCTTAATTTATATGCTGGAGTAAACAATGTCTTTGATAAAAAATACTATGATTATGTTTCATACAGTTCTTCTACTAATGAATTTTTATATGACCCTGCCTATGAAAGAAATTACTATGTAGGATTTAAATTCCAGTTTTAATAAGATTTTACCCCTTTAACTATAAAATTAATTGTTTATAAAAATAGAAGCTATAGAAGAAAAAAATACCTTGTATTGTAAAATACAGGGTATTTTTTTAAATTTATATTTTTTAATTTATATGACTATCTTCCTCATTTATATTAATTTTAACTATTAGCATTCTTTAATTTTATATATCTATTTCTTGTTGCTGCAAGTCCTATGATATATACAACCAAAATCACACCAAAACCTATTGCTCCCTCTGAAATCATTTTATTATTGAATGCAGCGGTTACTAAATATGTTATTGGTGATCCCCCCTGATCCAGTGAAGCTACTTCTATTGTATCTTTTATTCCTGCATTTTCAGCAAGTATAGTATGATACTGAATAGTCTTATTAGATATCCAGATAGTTATGTACATAATAACACTTCCAGAAATTATTGTTCTAAATAGATTTCCTTTATGGACTCCTACTGCCATTGCTACAAAGAATCCTATTGTTGCCAAATCTCCAAATGGAAGTATTCTGTTTCCAGGAACAATTAGAGCAATTATCAATGATAACGGAATAAATAAAAGTCCTGCTGATACAACTGATGGATCTCCCAGTAATAAAGCTGGATCCAATCCAATTAAAAATTCTTCTCCCTTAAATTTAGAAGATAACTTTTTTCTAGCTATTTCAGATACTGGGGCTAAACCTTCCATAATAGGCTTCACTACTTTAGGCATCAAATACATTACAGCTGCTACTTCTACTCCTAACTGAAGTATTCTTTTTACATCATATTTTGCTAAAGCTCCTATTATCATTCCTAATAAAAGTCCTATCATAACTGGCTGTCCAAGTACACCAAATTTTCTTTCTATATCATCTGAATTAAAGTTTATCTTATTAAGTCCTGGCACTTTATCTATAATCATATCTACCAATACAGCAAAGGGCCCACAATAAGCTGATGTTCCATGAGGAACAGCTATTCCTTCCAGTTCAAAATATTCTGCTGAATCATAAGAGAACCAATCTCCAAGTTTATATGCTAAAGCTGCATGAATAGCAACTCCTAAAAGCCCAATCCAATAATTACCAGTAGCAATATATGCTATTGCCCCTGTAAATGTCATATGCCAGATATTCCAGATGTCCACATTTACTACTCTTGTCATCTTTGTTACCAACATTACCACATTCACACCTATAGCCAATGGTATAGCAGTCAAAGCAATACTAGATGCCCATGTCATTGGGGAAGCTCCCGGCCACCCTACATCTACAATATCCAATGATAAATTAAAATTATTTGTCATTGCCGCCGCTGCTGGACCTAAGCTTCTCTGCATAAGTCCTACAACAAGTGAAATTCCTACAAATCCTATTCCTATATTTATAGATGTAGAAAAAGATTTTCCAGGCTTAAGTCCTAAAGCAATTCCAAAAAGGAATATTACAAGAGGTAGCATTACTGTTGGCCCTAAATCCAATATATACTTAATAAAATTCATATTTTTCCTCCCTAATTATACTTTATAATTAATTTTTCAAATAATCTTCCAATATACACTTCATCTCTTTTGCATCTTTTGCTGTATAAATCTGTTCCAACAAGTTTTCATCTTGAATTAATCTAGAAATTTGAACTAGAAAATCTATATGTGAATCGTGACTTTTTATGATTATTCCAAAAATTATCTTAGCATTTATATTTCTATCCTCTTCTGAGTCTTCAAATTCAATTCCATCTTTTGAAGTAATCACATACATTGTATTAGTCTTTGCATATTTTGCATCTACATGTGGAATAGCAACAGCATAAGAAGAAGTAGATATTCCAGTAGGATACAGTTTTTCTCTGTCTTTTATTGCCTCTATATAATCAGAGCTGACATATTCTTTACTTATCAAAACTTTTCCAAATTCTTCAAATAGAGAATTCTGATTTTTAAAATTTGAATTTTTTATAAATAGATCTTGGTCTAAAAAGAAGTTATCTATCATCTTAGTTTTCTCCTTTTAAAACTTTAGTGATTTTTTCTTCTAATGCTTCTACTCCTATTCCAGAAACAAACGGCATTCCATGTAAAAGAGGAATTCCATATTCTTTTCTTACTTTTGAAGTTGTGATTATAAGATCTATACCATTTAAAAATGCATCTATTTCACTAATTCTGCATTGTACTATTTCTACTGGAATATTTATTTTAACTGATAATTCTTTCACTTTTTGTCCTGCTATTGTTGATGTTGCTATTGCTCCCCCACATGCTACTATTACTTTTTTCATAATTGACCTCCATTTTTCTTACTATTCACATCATTTAATTTCTTTAACAATTCTTTTTCTGTTTTACAATTATGGATACTTTTTTCTAATTTATATTTATCTATCATATTTTTTAAATCAAGAAGTGAGTTACGGTGATTCTTTCCATCTGAACTTGCCAACAGTATAATATTTTCAATATTCAAAAGATTTTCATCATCTTGTTCCACTATTATTGGTTTTTTTAGTTTTAAAAAACTATACCCTGTTTTTATTACACTCTTAAAATTATCTGAATGAGGCAATACTGTATTTCCTCCAATAATCATATATGCCCCTTGATCATTAAAAGCTTTTATACAGCTTTTAATATACTCCTCAGTTATATATCCTGATTCTACCAGCATTTCTCCAGCAATTTTAATCCCTTCTTCAAAACTGCTTATTTCTTCCACTACTTTAATATTTTTCATATTTATAAAATCTATAAATTCTTTATTTTCTTCACCCATGTTCAGCTTATTTCCCATATTTAACCCTAGTAAGATTGATATCTCTCTTTTCAATTCCTCTTCATTTCTAATATCACAGTTCTTATTTATTATATTCATCAGAGAAGAGTAGTATTCACTTACTTTTAAATCTTTCAATCCATATTTTTTCAAAAGCTCTATATCCTCTGCTCCCAACAGAGGGCTTACTTTTAAAACAGGAACACTCAGATTTGCATTTTCCAAAGATGTCGTAGTTATTATTAAATCAATTTCATCTTCTATTATTTTTTCTTCTGTCAGTTTGTTTTGAGGAAGTGTTTCTATAATTGAAATGTTGAATTTATCCTTTAGTCTTGCTTCAAGTACTCTTGATATTCCATAACCAAAGCTGCATACTATTATTGCTCTAGGTATTGAATTAGGATAATGTTTTTTCAATGCCAATTTAAAGAAAACACATAGATAGCTCAATTCATCATCGTCTACTTTACATTTTATAAAGTTTTCTAAAATCCCAATATTCTTTTTAAGTGATAAAAATATTTTAGGTGATTCTTCTATAATCTCCCTTGTAATAGTATTTTCTAATTTTATCCCTTTTCTTATTCTATAAATCATTGGCTTTATATGATTTAAAACCCCTTCAAATAATTCAGAATCCTTTTGAAAATTTACTTCTAAGTCTTCTCCTATACTTTTTATCAACTTATCTATGATAGATTCTATATGTATCCAGTTTTCATAGAAAGAATACTTAAAATTATATGAGTGGCTTCCTAGCAAATATTCAGTCATATTCAATATTTCTGAAAGATTACTTTTTTTCCTGAATGAGCTGTTAAAATCTTCTAAAACTCTGCTTACTAACTTATATTCCTCAGTACTTTTTAAAAATTCAATATTCTTTATATTTTTTATATCTAGTGGTGACTGTTCTATCCTCTTTAAAGCTATTGCAAGATTAAATTTTATTATATTATATGCATCATCTGACATAGTTATATTTAATTTTCTTGATATTTCTTCCAACAGATTTTCTAAATCATTAAAATTTATTTCTTTAAAATAATTATCAATAAACATATTAATTATTTTATTGGTTAAAATAAGATTATTTGAATTTATTTTATATTTAACAATATTTTTAAGAAGGTTATTTCTTATATTTTCCTCATCTGCTTCCAAGGCTGTATAATATTTACGATTGATTATTTTTATATCTAAATCATCAAATTTCTCTCTCAATAGTTTCCAGTCTTTTTTAAAAGTAGACTCACTTATTCCTACCAAATCTTGATATTCTTCTATCTGGAATTTTTTTTCACTAAAGAACAGCATATTTGTAAGTACTTCTAATCTTTCATCTTGAGAAAAAATATATGAATTAAACTTTGAAAATGTAATTTTATCTAAAAGATTCAAATCTCCAATCATTTCTACTATATTCTTTTTTAGAATAACTTCTATTTCAATTTTTTCATCTTTAAGAAAATCATTCAAATCTTTGATTTTATATCTTATTGATCTTTCAGATAAATTCATAAGTTTTGATAATTCCTCCAAAGTCCTTGGTTTAATAGAAATTTCTTTTAATAAATTTTCTTCTTTTATCCCTATCATTTTCAAAATCACCTCCTAGAAGAATATTATAACATTTTAATTTTCATTTAAATAATCTTAACTTAAAACTCTATAACTACTTTTCCTTGAATTTTTTTATTTCCAAGTTTATTTACTACTTTAGGAAATTCATCCAATGTACATAATTTTGCAATTAATTTATCTATTTTTACTTTATTTTCTTTAAACAGTGAATTTGCCATTTCCCATTCTTCCCCTGGAAAAATATTAGAATAATTCATCCATGATCCAGTTAATGTCAATTCTTTTCTATTTATATTTTCAAATTCTACTGGAGTATATTCAACATTTCCATGAGGTGTTCCTATAAACAATACATTTCCCTTATTTCCTGCTATTTCCAATGCCTTTTTAAAATTTTCTGGTACTCCTGAAGTTTCAATAACTAAGTCATAATCACTTAACTTTCCTATAGCTTTAAGTGGATTGTATGTATTATCAGCTCCAAGTTCTATAGAAAACTCTAACTTCTCATCATTTATGTCCACTGCTGTAATTTCTTTTTGAATAGAAGATTTCACACATTGAAGTACAAGCTGTCCTATTGTTCCCATTCCTAAAATAGCTATTTTCTTATTAACTGGATAATCTAAAAGACTCAATCCATGAAGTGCTACTGTCAATGGTTCAAAGAAGGCTCCTTCCTTTAAGCTTACTCCCTCTGGAAGTTTTACTGCATTTTTAGCTGGAACTGCAACATATTCAGCCCATGCTCCCTGTTTTCTCGACCCTATAAATGAGTAATGCTTACATTGAGAAAAATGCCCTTTTATACAATCACTGCATTTCATACATGGTTCTAAAGGAGCTACTGCTACTTTATCTCCCGCTGCAATATTTTCGACTTTGCTTCCTACTTTTGTAACAATTCCTGAAAATTCATGTCCAAGTATTATTGGATAAAATCTAGCACCATTATTAAATAGTCTTGGTATATCTGAACCACATACTCCAGAATATTTTACTTGTACTAAAACATCTTCGTCTTTTATTTCTGGCATTTCAATTTCTTGAATCTTTACAACATTATTTTCTTCCAAAATTGCTGCTCTCAATTTTAACCCTCCTTTTTTTATTTTAATTTTCTTAATCTGATTATAATCAAAATTAAAAAAATAAAAAAGTTCTATCTTTTTCATTTTTTTTGAAACATTTCATCCTAAAAAAATACTTTTTTCTGTGATAATATTTCCTTAAAAATAAAAGATACATTATGTAGGAGGTAAAGATGGAAGTTTTAATAAGTAATAAAAATCTTGAAGTAAAAATAAACAGCTTTGGTGCTGAACTAATCAGCTTGAAAAATCTAGATAAGAATATTGAGTATATGTGGCAGAAAAAACCTCAATACTGGAATAAATGTTCTCCTGTCCTATTCCCTTTTGTAGGAGCAATAAAAAACAATCAATATTTCTATAATGGGGATAAATATCTCTTTTCTCCTAAGCATGGTTTTGCTAGAGATAACGAATTTGAACTTTTAGCTCAACAAAAAGACTGTGCTGAATTTATTTTCAGAGCAAATGAAAATACTAAAAAAATCTATCCTTTCAATTTTAATTTTTACATAAAGTATATTTTAAAAGAGAATTCTCTTCAAATAGAATACAAAATTGAAAATTTAGAAAATAAAAAGATGTATTTTTCTCTTGGGGCACACCCAGCATTCAATACTTCTCTTGATAGTAATACTAAATATTCTGACTATTTTATTGAATTTGAAAATCAGGAAAATGATGATGTATATTTTCTTGAAGATTCTTTGTTCAATACAGATAAAAAGAAAAGTCTTCTTACTAAAAATATTCTTCAGCTTACTGAAAATATCTTTGAAGATGATGTTCTGATTTTAAAAAATACTAACTCTAAAAAAGTATATTTAAAAAACAAAAATGGTAGTTTTGCTTTAGGTTTTAAATTTGAAGGTTTTAAACATTTAGCATTCTGGAGCAAACCAAATGCTCCATATATTTGTCTTGAGCCTTGGAATGGCCTTCCAGACTATAAAGACTGTACAGGAAATCTTGAAGAAAAAGCAGATATTGAAATTGTTGAATCTAAAGAAATATACACTAGAAATATAGAAATTGAAATTTTTTAATAATAACGTGAGGAGGAAATTAATATGATACTGACTATTACTCTAAATCCATCCATTGATATTAGATACAATCTTGCACATTTTAATCTTGGGGAAGTTCATAGAGCTTTAGAATGTGAAAAAACAGCTGGAGGAAAGGGACTTAATGTTGCCAGAGTAATTAATAAATTAGGTACTGATGTTCTGACTACTGGCTTTTTAGGCGGAAAGCTTGGGGAAGATCTAGCTGGGAAACTTAATAATCAAGGAATTAAAAATGATTTTGAAAAAATACAGGGGGAAACTAGAAATTGTATAAATATTCTTCATGAACAAATGAGTACTGAAGTTCTTGAAAGCGGCCCAGTAATTCTTGAAGAAGAATGGGAAAATTTTAAAAAGAAATTTAAAGATTTAACAGAACAGTACAAATTTATCAGTGCATCTGGAAGTCTTCCTTCAGGATTAAAAAGTTCAAGTTATTGTGAATTGATAAAAATAGCTGAAGAAAATGGATGTAAATTTTTTCTTGATACCAGTGGACAGCCTCTAAAGGAAAGTTTAGCTTATCCTCCATATTTCATAAAACCTAATCTAGAAGAATTAGAAAAACTTACTGGAAAATCTCTTAAAAATATGGATGAAATTATTGCAGAAGCTAAAAAATTAAATTCCTCTGGAGTAAATATAGTTGCTGTTACTCTTGGAGCAAGGGGCTCTCTCATTGCCACTGAAAACAAAGTATTTATAGCTAAAATTCCCAAGGTGGAAATCTTGAATACTGTAGGCTGTGGAGATTCTTTTGTTGCTGGATTTATTACAGGTATCTCTAAAAATATGCCTTTAACAGAGGCATTTAAATTAGCAATTGGATGCAGTATTTCAAATGCTTTGCTCCCTGGAACTGGAAGTATAGATATAGATACAGTTAATGAATTGATGAAAAAAATAGAAATTACTATAAAAGAATAAATTAATTTTTAAAATATGTTAAATATAAAAGGAGAAGATAATTTATGAAAAATTCAAAAGAAATACTTTTAAAAGCTCAGAAAGAGGGATATGCAGTTCCAGCTTTCAACTGTCATAATCTTGAAACAATTCAGGTAATTGCAGAAACAGCAAGTGAATTAAAATCCCCAGTTATAATAGCAGGAACTCCTGGAACATTTGATTATGCAGGAAGGGACTATATTCAATCTATAATTGAAACAGCAGCTAAAAAATACAATGTTCCAATAATTATTCATCTTGATCATCATACAGATATCAATAGTATTAAAGAATCTTTAGAACTTGGAACTAAATCTGTAATGATAGATGCTTCTCACTATTCTTATGAAGAAAACATTAAAATAGTAAGTGATGTTGTAAAATTAGCTCATAGCTATGGAGCTACTGTTGAAGCTGAACTAGGTATGCTTGGAGGACAGGAAGATGATTTGATTGTTGATGAAAAAGACAGCAAGTATACTAACCCTTCACAAGCAGCTGACTTTGTAAAGAGAACTGGAATTGATTCTTTGGCAGTAGCAATAGGAACTGCTCATGGATTATATAAAGAAGAACCAAAACTTGATTTTGAAAGATTGAAAGAAATAAGAGAAGTTGTAGATATTCCATTGGTATTGCATGGAGCTTCAGGAGTTCCAGAGGAATCTGTAAGAAAAGCTATATCTTTAGGAATAACAAAAGTTAATATAGCTACTGAATTGAAGATACCATTTTCAAATGAATTAAGAAAATATTTAATAGAGCACCCTGAAGCAAATGATCCAAGAAAATATATGGCTGATGCAAAAAAAGCAATGGCTGATGTTGTTAGAGAAAAAATATTAATGTGCATGAGTGAAAATAGATATTAATATAATTCTTTAAATCAAATTTTAGACAATATGAAAAGACACTCTCATTTGAGAGTGTCCTTGGCTTACAAAATATTAATATTTTAAAGATTTAAATTTTTACCATAGAAAGTTATAATTTACAGAAATTATTTCTCACTCTCTTATGATTTATAGATTGTTTTTATGATATTTATTTATCCAATAATTCTATTTCTTTATCAATTAATTCTTTCAATTTTCTCAGTTCTTCTTCAGTTAATGTTACTCCTTTTCCCATTTTTTTATGTTCTGGATCCCAAGTTCTAATATCATATTTAGGCTCTTCCGCGTTCCAACTTACACGAGTAAGCTCTTTTTTCCAGCCTTTGCTCCCTTCTGAGATAATACCTAATTCATTTAAAACTTCAAATTTTAGCTCTTTCTTTTCCATTTTTCTTCCTCCGTAATAGCTTTTACTCTCCAAGCTGCTCTATTATTTGTAGTTATTGTTCCTCTCTTATCTAATGAATACTTATAGTCCTTTTCTTGTAAAAATCTCTCTATAACTTTTTCTTTTTCAGGTTTATATACTATCCAAATTATTCCAGAAAGTTCTCTATTATCAATATACTCTAATTTTTCTTCTTTTAAAAGAGAGAAAATATCTTTTTCAAGTTTATTTTTTCCTTCTTTTAAATTTTCTTCTTTAATTTGTTTTTTTTCAGTAAAAAATATTTTTTTCTGTTGCAATTCCATTTTATTTTCAATTTTAGAATTTTCTATTTTTAAGACTAATTCTGGAATTTCAACCTCTTTCTCTTTTATTGTTCTTTCTATATTGTTTACTTCTTTAACAATTTCTATTTCCTCTATATTTCCTTTTTCTTTCCAAAGTTCCATTATTTCAAAAGATCTACTTTTTATTTTATTTAACAGTTCTTCTTCTCTTATTTCATAATTTTCACTTTTATCTTTTTCGGGGTATATTCCTCTTTTTTCTAATTTTTCCAATACTTCTTTCATTGTATCTTCTGGATTTCTAAAATACTTACTTCCTCTTATTCTAATAAAATCCCATCCACAACGTTCTAGTATATCTTGACGTTCTATATCCTGTTTTACCTGTTCTTCAGTACTATGCCATCTCTCTCCATCACATTCTATTGCTACTCTTTTGTTTTCAAAAAAAGCTACCATATCTATTCGATAAGCTCCTACTTCCCATTGTTGTACTATATTATAGTCTCTAGCATAAAGATATTTTGCTACCTCTTCTTCAAATATTGAATCTGAATTTTCTTTTACACTTTCCTCTATCATGAACGCTTTGGGATTCTCACTATACTCCAGCAAACTTCTTCTAATATCTCCATTTTTTAAATCATTCGCTATATCTAAAGAATGTACTATCCAAAGTTGATCTTTAGCACGACTAACAGCTACATTATACCTTTTTTTATTGCTATCTTCAACTCCTTCACCTTTCATTGCCAATGGTCCAACACCATCATTACTATCTACCATACTCAAAAATACAACATCTCTTTCATCCCCTTGAAAATAACTTGGATTTCCACATAAAATACTATGTTTTTCTATATCTATTGCTGGTATTTTTTCAACAATTAATTTTTGAATAAGTTCTACTTGTTCATCACCTAAAAGAGATATAACTCCAAAAGAAGCATTTTCATATTCCTCTAGTTCCAAACAAGCTTTTATTAAACTCACTATTGTTTCAGCTTCTATCTCATTTATCTTCTTTTTCTTGTCTTTTCTTTGTCCGTTGACCCTATAGTTGATTACTGCTGGTTTTAATTTAGATGCACTTGATTCCCTCAAAGGTTTAATTTTAAAATCATAAGAGGTCTTATTACTATAACCAATTATTTCAGGAACACATCTAAAATGTTCTCTCAACATCAAAGGAGTAAATGTTGTTGTTGCTATTGAATAAATTGAAGATCTTAATCCATATAAATCATCATTCGGAATTTTATCTTTGATATATTTTTCCCTAAGTGTATTTGTTTTATCGATTTTTTCTCCTACATCTGATGGACTTACTTGTTTATCATCTCCAACAATAATTACCTTTTTTCCCATATATAATAATATTAAAGAATTGATACCTGATTGGCTTGCCTCATCTATTATAACTATATCAAATTTATTTTCGGCAGGATTTAGAGTTTCTATTACTTTTCCCATTGGCATTATCCATACAGGTACAGCTTTTTGACAAGCAGCTATTTTCTCTTTAGCTTGCTTTCTATACAGTGGAGCATTTTTCCCTGTTCCTTTTCCAATTTTTTGAATAGTTTGACCCCATCCCCTAAGTGCTTGATTAACTAAAAGATTTTCTTTTTTCTCTACAAAACATAAAACGTGATACCATGCTTTTTTCTCTACTAATTCTAAAGTTAATCTTCTTAAAGTTTCAACTTTTTTCATAACCTTTTTTTGAAGTTCTTCGTAAGGCTCCTTAGCCAACCTCTCTATTTCTTGAGATAATTGTTTCCATTTCCAAACTTCATATATATCTTGTATCTCTCCAGTAACTTCTCCTTCTCTCAAAGATTTCGCCCATTCTTTAGCTACCTTTTCTATTTTTTGTAATATTTCTTCTTTTCTATTATAACTCTCTTCTTTTTGCAACATTTCCTTTAAAGTTTTAAAACATATAAAATACTTGTCAATATCTTCCTCTTTTATTGCGTTTTCAAACTCTTTATCAAAATAAGATTTCTCCTTAGTTATTTTTTCTATTTTTCTTAAATATTCATCAAATGTTTTCTGGATTTCTAATACTTCTAAAGCTTTTTCTCCAATTTCTATTTTTTCTTCTATTATAGGGATAGAAGTCAATATTTTTCTTAATTCTTCCATAGAAATACCAACATTTTTAACTTCAAGAATATTTTCTTTCTCTATTCCACATTTCTCTATTTTATTTAAAAAATTATTTTTTTCTTGATTATTCCAGTTTAAAAAATATCTTATTTCTCCTAAATATTCATATAAATATTCTATAAAACTTTCTTCTGAAATATTATTACCTATCCCTCCTTTATTCTCTATAAGTAATTTCCAACTTTTCATTAAGTCTTCTTTTTGTAATAACAGCTCTAAATACTCTAATACTAATTCACATTCTTCTATTGTCTCAATTATTTCTTTATCTAGAATTATTTTATTTCCTATATTTTCTTTGGCTTTTTTAAGTGCTGTTTTAAAAATAAACCCTGGATTTTCTATTCCTTTTTTTAATTCTGTAACAAGATTTTTTCCAGTTTTTATATCAATACCATCAAGTTTTATCTCTCTTTTAAAAAGTTTTAATTTTATTCCATCAGAATATTTATATAATTTTTCTACAGCTTCAATAAAATCTTCCCAAATTTTTCTGCTACCACTATTTGTTATCCCTGCTATAGCTGCATCTATTTTCCATTCTCTAATATCTTTAAGTTCTTTAGAAATAATCTCTTTTCTATTTTCATATTCTCTAAATTTTTTTAAATCTATAATTTTTTGATCTTCAACATAGAGAATTTCATTTTTTAATGTATAACTTTGTCCATTTAATATTTTTTTAACTTCTCTATACTTGTATTTTTCTTTTCAATCAAATTTTTAAATTCTTCTGGCTTAATAAAATTAGAAATATCGTTTAATCCTAAACTTATTTCTTTCTCTTCATTTTTTTCTAATATCTTTTTATATTCCTTTTGTAAAAATTCTAATTCCTCATTAGTAATTGGGCAAGGAACCATTTGAGAAATTTCTCCTGGAATTCTATTTAATTTATTCTCATATTCTCTTAAATATACTCCCGCATCTTTCACAGAAATTCCTTCTCCATTATAAATAATTGATTGAGATTCTTTATATTTTATAGAGAACATTTCTTCCTTTATTTTTTTTAATTCTTCATATATCATTACTCTATCTTTTTTCAAAATTTCTACATCTTTTTTTAAATCTTCAGAATTAAAGGAACTCATTTTTTCTGAAATACTTTCTATTGAACGTTTCATATCACTATTATCATCATCTAAAATTGAAATACAAAGCCCTTGAATATTTTTAGGAATTTTTTCCTTTAATACTTTTAAAGCTTTTTGGGTATGACTTGTAACTAAAACATTTTTTCCTTGTGCTAAAAAATGCCCAAGTAAGTTAGCTATAGTATGAGTTTTTCCTGTTCCAGGTGGTCCTTGTACAACAACTGCATTATTTCTTTCTATTTTTTCTGCTATTTCTATTTGCTCTCCATTAGATTCTTTTGTAAATAAAATTTCTTCAGCTTGAATATTTCCTTCCATTCTTTCTTTTTCAGAAACACTTACTATTCCAACTAATTCTGATAATTGTTCTGGAATTTCTCCAAAATTTTCTATTTTTTCAATTATATTTTCTATTGCTCTTACTATTCCATCTTCTTTTTTTCTAATAAAAATTAATGGTCTATCTTCGATAATTATAGCTTCCTGATCAGGTATCTCCATATCTTCAGAAAACTGTCCTTTAGCACTTAATTTATGTATAAATTCTCTAAAAAAATTTTTTATATTGTTTTTATCCATTGGGTGTAAGTTCTTTTCTTGAACTTTTTTCTCTAATTCTAAAGTCCCCTCTAAGTTTACATCCTCTATCCCATTTAAGAAAGTAGTATAAAATTCTTGAGAAAAGTTTCCATCTAAGTCTGTATCTAATATAGTTATTACATTATTTTCAGCATCAAATTCTATTTTTATCTTTTTTAATAAAATTGGATAGTAGATATTTTTATTTAATATTTTTACTATTCCATTCCCAACCAGCATTTCTAATGTCTCTGTAGCTTTATTCAATTCCAAATATTGAATATACAAGTTATCAAATACACTTCTGGTTCTATCTATAAGAGCCTGTTCTTCTATCCATAAATTTCTTTTCTCTAGTTCTTTATATATTTTTTCTTTAATTTTTTCAGAAATTATTTCTATTTCACTTATTTTTTCATTCTCTCCCTGGTCATTTACGATAACTGTTTCTATTACTCTTTTTTCTTTTATCTCTATTTTAGATTTATAATCTTTCCAATCTCCAGTTATCCATTCCAATAATTCTTTTTCTATTGCTAAAGGTTTTATAAAATTAGGTTTTTTTATTTGCAATATTATATCATCTTCTTGAATAATAGCTTGATTTTCTAAATTTTTATATTTCAAGATAATATTTTCATGTTTAGGTAGATTATCCAAATAGTAATTCCATTTTTCTTCATCTACTCTTGTTTTTACTATCTTTGAACTTTTAGAAACCTCTGAAATATAATTATATAATGCTATTACTCTTTCCTTCTCTCCCACTTGCTTCCTCCTATTCCGTATGCAAATACTATAAAGTGTTTTATTTAAATTCACTTAATCATATTTTTGTTTTTATTTATTTTATAATTTAATTTCAATTACTTTACTATTTTATTATAACAGTTAGATTATTTGTTGTAAATAAATATGCATTAAATCAATCACTTTTTCATAACTAATCCTATCTAATCTTTATATTCTCTACTTTTTTAACTTAGTTTCATTTTGTTTTAAACAAAAAAATACCACAGATTTTTCTGTGATATTGATAAACAAGTTTTGGTAAATCCAACTAATTATTCTTTTAAAAAATAAAAACTTTCTACTGATATATATTCTCCCATATAATTACTCACAATTCCTATCCTTATTCTTCAAAAAGGCTCAGCAACTTTTTAAAGTCATCTTGTGCAGATAAACAAGTATCTCTCAAATATTCTCTCTCATTTTCATACTCTTTTAATCCTCTGTAATAAAAAACTTTATGTTTCTCATCCATTATAAATGGAATTATATTATGTTTTAAGCACTCTTTAAACATTATTAATCTTCCTACTCTACCATTTCCATCTTGGAATGGATGTATGCTTTCAAATCTATAATGAAAATCTATTATATCATCAAAAGTTATATTTTTCTTTTCATTATAATCACTTAATAATTTTTGTACCTCTCCTTTTACTTTTTTAGGAGGGGTAGTTTTCTTATCTCCTACTACATTAGATTTCAATTTATAATCCCCAACTTTAAACCACTCTTTCATACTATCAGAAGTATTAGTCTTTAAAATTTTATGTAACTCTTTTATTAACTCTTCGTTTAAAATATTTACATTCTCTAATATATAGTCAAAACATCTAAAGTGATTTAAGGTTTCATTTATATCATTTAAAGATAATGCTTCTTCCTCGTTTGAAATAATAGAATGTGTTTCATAAATATATCTTGTTTGTTCTTCTGAAAGCTTGCTTCCTTCAATGTGATTAGAATTATAAGCAAATTTCACTTGAACCAAGTTATATATTCCACCTTTTAGTTTCATATCTTTTTCTTCTAAAAGTTGCTCTAATAATTTATTTTCATTCTCTTTTTTAAACTCAACTATATCTCCAACTTGACAATTTAAATATTGGCATATTTTCTCTAATACCTCTAAAGATAGAGGTTCATTTTTAGAAAGTTTTGCAATAGTTGTTGAAGATAATCCTATATTCTTTTGTAAATCTATTTTTTTTATATTTTTATTTTCCAATACTTTAAAAAGTTTTTCATATGATATAGCCATACTACCTCCAGTAAAATTCTTTATATACATAAATATTATATCATTTTTCTTTATTTTTATAAAGATACAATGTAAAAATAAAGAAAATATAAATATTTCAATAGAATTTTTAGCAGTTTACTACCATTCAAAAAGACTCCAGCAGCTTAAACTTACTACTAGAATCTTAATAAAATTTTTATTTATTTTTCTATCAACATCATTTAACAAAGAGTTTTTTAAACAAAAAAATACCACAGATTTCTCTGTGGTACTGATAAACAAGTTTTGGTAAATCCAACCAATTATCTTTTTGAGAATTGAGGACTTCTTCTTGCTTTTTTCTTTCCGTATTTCTTTCTTTCTACCATTCTTGAGTCTCTAGTTAGGAATCCAGCTTCTCTTAGAGCTGCTTTTAAAGTTTCGTCAGAAAGTAGTAAAGCTCTTGCTACACCATGTCTAATAGCTCCAGCTTGTCCAGAGTTTCCTCCTCCAACTACATTAACTCTTACTTCAAATTTGTCTAAAGTTTCAGTTAAAACTAATGGTTGCTCTACTATTCTAGAAAGAATTTGTCTTCCTCCAAAGTATTCAGCCATTGATTTTCCATTTATTTCAATTCCTTTTCCTCCAGGAATTAGTCTTACTCTTGCTACAGAAGTTTTTCTTCTACCAGTTCCTCTATATTGAATCATTTCAGCCACTGTCATTTACCCCCTATTAAAATTCTACCTTTACTGGTTTTTGTGCTGTATGTGCATGCTCTGCACCTGCAAACACTCTTAATCTTGTTAGTTGTTCTCTTCCTAATTTATTTTTTGGAAGCATTCTTTTAACAGCTAGCATTAATAGTTCTTCTGGTTTCTTATCTAAGATTTCTCCTAGTTTTCTTTCTCTTAATCCACCTGGGAATCCAGAGTGATTGTAATATGTTTTATCAGTTAACTTCTTTCCAGTAACCATTATTTTAGCTACATTAGTAACTACTACAAAATCTCCTCCATCAATGTGTGGAGTGAAAGTTAATTTGTCTTTACCCATTAATTTTTTAGCAACTTCAACTGCTAATCTACCTAATATTTGTCCTTCTGCGTCGTAATGATGCCATTCTCTAACAACATCTTCTTTTCTTTGCATAAAAGTATACTTTTTCACTTTAATTTTTCCTCCTCAAATGTTATATCTTCATAATATAACGCAACGGTCCTTTTGTGGGAAAGGTTTAATATACCTAACTATTATATTCATTTTCCCTTACTATGTCAAGCTTTTTCTTTATTTTTCCTCAGTTTTTTCAACATTTTCTTCTTCCTGCTTTTCTGGATCAGCTTCAGGCTGTTTAGGAATAGGATTTCCAAACATCCATTCAATTTGTCTTCTTATTCCAGTAAGATCAAATATCTTATCTCCAACAGTTATTCTGTCATTTTCTGGTATAGCAATATGCCCTTCTTCCAATGGAGCATTTTTATCAAGACTTATTTGAATTTTTACAGGCTCTGCATCTTCAACTGGTTTAAATTCAGTTTTAACAGTTTTGATTACTCCTTCAGCAGCTAGTATATGAGCTATTTCTTCATCAGCAAATCTTCTTTGAGGTGGATAGTCAGCTATAAATAGATCTGCTGTCTCAATAAATTTAACTTTATCTTCTGCTATTTTTTCAAATATATCTATTGTATATTTTCCTCTTTCTGTTATTAAGAATTTTTCTAAATCAAGTATTTTTTTACCTACTCCAAATGGATCTAAGTATACTCCAAATTCTCCTTTTGTAATTAATGTATCATCAGGTGCATTTAATCTTACTTCAAACATTGTTGGTCTTTCTAAATCAGAAAAAGTTAAGACTATTGATAAGTTTGCCATTGGAAATGGAAACATAGGTTGAATCAGATTATCAAAAGCTCCAAATATATCTACCATTCCTGAAACTTGTGGATTTACTTGTGCTTTGTATGCAGTTACAATACTTTTTAATTTTGCCATTTTCTTACCCCTTTTTTTGTTTTTTATTTTTACACTCAACTTTAATATACCATATTTTTATTTATTTTGTAAATAGTAATGGGGATATTTTAAAATATTTCCTTCCTTTAAAATTCCATTAAAGAGAAAAATGAGAAGAGCTTGTTACCTGCCCCTCTCATTTTATTTAATTTTTATTTCTCTTTAGCTGCATTTTCTCCAGCTATTCTACCAAATACAGTTATATCTGTTAAAGCGTTTCCACCAAGTCTGTTAGTTCCATGGATTCCTCCAGTTACTTCTCCAGCTGCATACAGTCCAGGAATTGGATTCCCTTTAGTATTTATTACCTGAGCTTTCTCATTGATTTCTACTCCACCCATAGTATGGTGTACAGTAGGAATACGTGGCCCTGCATAATAAGGTGCTTTATCAAATTTTATACCAAAAAGTTTTCTTCCAAATGGATCTTTTTTAGCATCTACACATTTATTATAGTCTGCAATAGTCTTTTTAAGAGTATCAGCAGGAACTCCTATTTTCTCTGCAAGTTCATCTAATGTATCTGCCTTCACAGCTCTTCCAGCTTTTATTAAATCTCCAATAGGTTCATTAAAATTATTTTTAGTTTCTAATGTAGGATAAACTTTTGAATCTACTATTACCCACATATAGGCATCTTTCTGTTTGAAAAGAGCATTTGTCATAACATCTCTTCTCTCATCTTCTGCCACAAAACGTCTTCCATCTTTATTTACAAATATTCTGTCTTCAACAGTAGTTTCTATATTTCCACTTAAACTTCCAGTCACAGGATCTCCCATAGGAAGAAGTTGAATATCTTCCATCCCTATTAATTTAGCTCCTATTTTCTCAGCCATTTTCACTCCTGATCCATCTCCACCAGGGTGATTAGTTGTAAGAATATTTTCTGTCAAATTAGAATTGAACTGCTGTCTATATTCTACATCTCCAGCAAATCCTCCAGTTGCAAGAATTACAGCTTTTTTAGCATTAAATACAATTTTATTTTTTGCATCTTCAGCTTCTACTCCAGCTACTTTTCCATCTTTTACAATAAAATCTTTTGCTTCAGTTTCATAGAAAATCATTATTCCATTTTGTTCAGCAAAATCTTTATGAGCAATAATCATTCCAGTTCCAACTGGTGTAGTTGGTTTATGACTTCTTGGATAAAGAGCTCCCAATACTGTAAACACTTCATCTTTGAAAGTTACTCCCAAACTTTCTAACCACTCTAATGCTGGATAAGCATTTTCAACAAGTATTCTTACAAGTTTTGGATTTCCTTTCTTATCTCCACCTTCATATGTATGTTGATAGTGAAGATCTACAGAATCCTCTATTCCTTGAGCTTTTTGTCTTTTAGGGTCTACAGCATTATATGCTCCCCCTGCCAGTACTGTATTTCCACCTAATCTAGGCATTTTTTCTATAAGTATAACGCTTGCTCCATTTTGTTTAGCTGAAGTAGCAGCAGCAAGTCCTGCTCCTCCTCCACCAATAACTACAACATCAGCAATATATTCTCTGTTTCCTTTTTTGATTTCTGGAGCTGGAACTCTTTTTCTAAGTTCTCTTACATCTCCTCCAGCTGCTTTCACTGCATTAGTAATAGCAGTAAGAACTCCTCTGCTGCTCACAGTAGCTCCTGCTACTGTATCTACACCAAGGCTTTGTTTCTCCAATACCATTGCTGGTATTCTTTCAATTGCCACACTTGATATAAATGGCGTCTCTTTATTAGGAAGAACTTTTATATCCTCTATTCTATCCTTTGACACAGTTACTTCTACCTCTACTTTTCCCCCATAACCAGCAGCTTCCCCTTTATAGCTTCCTGGCTCATAAGAAAATGAAAAGGCTGAAAGAATCATCATAAATACAACTAATAAAATACTTCTTATCTTTCCCATATTCCCTCCTGATATTTTAATATACTCTTCTAATATTATATTAGGTTTAAAATATTTGGTCAAGGATTATTATTGCCCCTCTTTCGTTATTTGGAAATGTAAAATTCAAATGTCGTTCCTTTTCCTTCCTCTGAAACTACAGATATCTTTCCACCGTATTTCTCTATAAGGCTTTTTACAATTGCAAGACCTAATCCTGTTCCGCCAAGATTACTTGTTCTTGCTCTGTCCACTCTATAAAATCTTTCAAAAACCTTATACTGCTCAGCTGCTGGTATTCCTATTCCATTATCTGAAACAGAAAAATTATATCTATCCTGTCCTTCTGATATTTTTACTTTTATCTCAGGGTTTTCAGACTTGTTATATATAATTCCATTTTCAATAAGATTCTTTAATATCATTGTTATTTTATCAAAATCAACTCTTATATAATTATTTTCATCTAACACATCTATTTCATATTCAATAGAAGCATTTTTCTTTTTAAGAAGCATTTCCATAGTTGAATGAATATTATTTTTTATTTTTTCAATGCTTACCTGTGTTACATTTAATATATTTGAATTTTCAATTTTTGATATATTCAAGAAATCCAACACTATATTTTCCAGTTTTTCTACATTGCTTTTAATCACACTTAAAAACTTTTCCCTCATAGGATCTGGGGCGTCTTCAAGAGCTATCAGATATCCTTTTATATTAGTGAGGGGAGTTTTTAGTTCATGACTTACATTACTGATAAAGTTTTTCTGAACTTCAACTGCTTTTCTCGTACTTGTGATATCTTTTATAGTAATGAGAACCTGATTACTAAATTCTAACTGTTTCAATGTAACTATAAAATATCTTTTTAATCCCTGCACATAAATTTCTTCTTTTACATTTGTTTTTTCATTGATACCTTTTTTTATTATATCTATTATTTCTATATATCTAATACATTCTAAATATTTCTCTCTAGTTGAGTCTACAAGATAGCTGAGCACATCATTCTTCACAACAAACTTTCCTTCATTGTTTAATAATCCTATAAAAATATCCACTGATGATACCACTAAAGACAGTGTTTTCCTTTCTCTCTCTAATCTCTCAATATTTTTCAGGTTTCTTCCCTGCCACTCTTTCAAAATATCCCAAAATTCGAAAAACCATTTTTCCTCTTTAAGATAGTTGATTTTTTCCTTTTCTCCAACTTCAAGAAATCTTTTCATCTTTTTAATCTTATTGTAAAAATCTCTCTTGATATAGTTCTTATAGAAAAAATGAATAGCAAAATTCAGTGCAAGAAAAAACATTATCTGAACTAATAAAAACTCTCTTATCTGTCTGATTTCCTTTGAATAATCACTGGATGTTCTTATTATATACTTTTCACCAAAATCATTTGTAAAGCTTGTTGTATAATAAGCAAGCTGATATCCTAAAGTTTTGCTTTTTCTAATAGCAAATCCTTCTTCTCCATTGATAGCCTCCTGCACTTCTTCTCTTTTCAAATGGTTGTCCATATGTTCTTCTCTGTCCACATTTTTAGAGTCAAATACAACATTGCCATCATAGTCTATCATTGTAAATCTAAGATCACTTTCTGAAAATACATCTTTGTACTTATCGTGCCTATAATCTTCTGCCAGCCTCTTAATTAAAATATTATCCTGTTTTAAATTCTGCTTCATTCTCTGTTGATAAAGATTTGAAAGAATAGTTGAATTGAGGCCGATAAATATCCCTTCTATAATCAATATCATTATCAAAGTGATTATTTCTTTTCTTCTAATTTGTATCCCACTCCTTTCACTGTTTTTATACATCCAGATAGTTCAGGGATTTTATCCCTCAGTTTTGATATATACACATCCACAGTTCTGTCTCCTGTATAGTAGTTGCTGTTCCAAACTTTATCCAGTATTCTTTCCCTTGTAATAACCAGATCTCTGTTTTTTATGAGAAGTAAAAGCAAATCATATTCTTTTTTAGAAAGTTCTACCTCTTCTCCATTAGCTGTTACCATATGCCTGCTTTCATCAATTTCTATATCTTTAAATCTATATTTTTCATTTTTTATTTCTCTATCTGTTGTTTTAAGGAACTTTTTTATTCTCAAAACAAGTTCTCTAGGGTCAAAAGGTTTTTTCATATAGTCATCTGCCCCTATTTCCAGTCCATCTAATACATCTTCTATCTCTGTTTTAGCAGTAAGCATTATTATCACTGGCTCTCCATATTCAGAAGATATATCTCTCACTATCTTTGTAAAGTTTTTTCCATCTAAATTAGGCAGCATCAAATCTAGCACAACTAAATCATTTTTATTTTCTTTTAAAAGTTTTAGTCCTTCTAATCCATCAGAGGCTCTATCTACTTCATATCCTTCTTTTGTTAAAAAATATGTTATCAGTTCCTGTATCTCTTTATCGTCTTCTACAACTAGAATTCTCATCTGAGTCCCCCTGTTTTATTTTTTATTTCTATCTTAATTATATCATAAAAAAGAGACTAACTAAAAGATAGATTGAGTTTTAGAAATTTGAAAACTAGAGAAATCAATAATAAATATTTCTGCTGGAAAAGTTCTAAAACTTTATTTCTATTTAATAAGTCAGTCTCTTTTATAATAATCTCATTTTTCAGTCAATGCTATTTTATAGGTACAAATCCTTCATTTTTGATTATTTCCTGTCCCTTTGGAGATACTGCATAATCAACCAGGCTTTTTACAACTCCCTCTCTAGCACTGTCAGCATACCAGAAAACTTCTCTAGCTATTGGATATGTTTTATTCAGAACATTTTCTGGAGTAGCTGCTACACCATCTACTGTTACAGCTTCCACTGATGAATCCATATATCCCATACCAATGTATCCTACAGCATATTTATTAGCTTTTACTTCTTGTTTTATTGCTTCGTTAGAAGGCATATACAAAGTTTTAGCTCCATATTCCTGAGTTCCTTTAGAGTTTCCTTCTCTGATTATATGTTCTTTAAAAAATTCATGTGTTCCTGATGAAGAATCTCTTGACAGAACCACTATTTCTGCATCATCTCCACCTAATTCTTTCCAGTTAGTGATCTCCCCTCTGAATACTTTTCCCAGAGTTTTATCATCAATATCTTTTATTGGATTGCTCTTATTAGCTATGATTGTAATTCCATCAAATCCAACTACTATTTCATCTACATTTATTCCTTTAGCCTTAGCCTGTTCAATCTCTTTGTCTTTAATATTTCTTGATGCCATTGCTATATCAGTAGTTTTGTTTATCAAAGCTGATATTCCTACTCCTGATCCTCCACCAGTTACTGCTATTCTTGCTCCTTTGTTCTCACTCATAAATTTTTCTGCTATAGCTTGTGAAGCATTTAATATAGTATCTGATCCTTTTACCTGTACAACACTTGATCTTGCTTCAGCCTTTTGTCCTAATCCCATACCTCCCATAACTATTAAAGCTGCTATTAAACCCTTCTTTAAAAAACTTTTTTTCATAATCTTTACCTCCTCAATATATCTTAAATTAATTTTCTTTCACTTTACAACATCACTATATCTCTCTATTGTTAATCAATTATTAAATTACTGTAAAATTAGCGTAAAATTTTTTTTACACCATTTTTACATTGGATTAATACTGATTTTACACATTGGCTTTAAGATTATTTTAAATGAACAATATTAACTGCATAATGTATGTAAATTTTTTATTCATATAGGAGGTATTATGTTTTCCATAAGAAAGGTCAAAGATTCAGGTATGAGACATGCCTTATTCGGAATAGGAGTCTCAAATATCATAATCATATTCCTTATTTTTCTTTTTATATTTTTAAATGGAATAAAGTTCTTTAAGCACTATCCTCTATCAGAGTTTCTCTTTGGAACAAGATGGATATCACTTTCAGAGTTTTATGGACTGCTTCCATTACTGGCAGGATCTTTCTGGGTAACATTGGTAGCCCTAATGATTTCTATTCCTGTAGGAATTTCTACAGCAGTATATATCTCAGAATATGCCTCTCCTAAAACAAGGACTATGCTAAAAGTAACGATTGAAACAATGTCTGCAATACCATCAGTTGTTCTTGGATTTATAGGTCTGTATGTTCTTTCTGGCCCTATAAAGAATCTATTTAATCTAAACAGTGGTCTTACTGCTCTTACTGGTGGAATAATGCTGGCTTTCATGGCAATTCCTACTATAGTAAGTATTGCTGATGATTCATTAAATGCTCTAGATAAATCATATAAAGAAGCTTCTTTGGCTCTTGGAGCAAATAAGATTGAAACTATATTCAATGTTCTTCTTCCTGCTGCTTTTCCAGGTATATTTGCTGGAATAATGCTGGGATTTGGAAGAATAATTGGGGAAACACTGACAGTTTTAATGGTTACAGGAAACTCACCAATACTTGCACTTTCTCCTCTTTCTCCAGTGAGAACTCTTACAGCTACTATTGCAGCTGAAATGGGAGAAGTAGTTCAGGGAAGCACACACTACTATGCTTTATTTGCAATAGGTATTGTCCTGTTCCTGATAAGTTTTATAACTAACAGTGTGGCAGATAATTTTATACAAAAATCTAGAAAAATGAATTAATCACAGAGGAGAAAATTATGCTTATAATTAAAAAAAATGGAGAAAAAATATTTGAAAATATAATAAAAGCTATTGGAATAATTTCTATACTCCCTGTCTTTCTGATTATTGGATATATAATATATAAAGGTATCCCAGCTATTTCTTGGGAATTTCTTACTGAAATGCCCAGAAATGGAATGAGAGAGGGAGGAATTTTCCCAGCTATTATAGGTACAATCTACCTAACTATTGGTACTATTGTTGTTTCAGTTCCCTTCGGAATCTTTACAGGAATATATCTTGTAGAATATGCAAAGGATAATCTTCTTACAAGGATAATAAACCTTACAATCATTAACCTTGCAGGAATACCAAGTATAATATATGGACTTTTTGGAATGGCTCTTTTCGTAATATTTCTGGGATTTGGTGTTTCTATAATCTCTGGTTCTCTTACTCTGGGAATTATGTGTCTCCCTGTAATTATCACTTCTACAAGAGAATCTTTACTGGCTATTCCTAATCATCTGAGAGAAGCTTCACTGGCTCTTGGAGCTACAAAATGGGAAACTATTACTAAAGTAGTTCTTCCTGCCGCTCTTCCTGGAATACTTACAGGAGTTATTTTAAGTATATCCAGAGCAGCTGGGGAGACAGCTCCTATAATGTTTACAGCAGTAGCCTTTTATCTTCCTTTTCTCCCAGAAACACCTTGGGATCAGGTAATGGCTCTGCCGTATCACTTATATGTAATCTCTACACAAGTTCCTAATATGCCAGTAAGTTATATGAATGGTACTCTTTTCGTTCTTGTGGTAATAACTATCAGCTTCAATTTGATCGGAGCTGTAATCAGACAGAAATTTAACAACAAATAATCTTTTATAATTCATAAACTTAGGAGGAAAAATATAATATGAGTAACGAAGATATCAGAATACTGGTAAAAGATTTCAATTTCTATTATGGCAGTTTTCAGGCTCTAAAAAATATAAATATGGAAATCAAAAGAAATAAAGTAACTGCACTTATAGGTCCATCAGGATGTGGTAAATCAACTTTTTTAAGATCAATAAACAGGATGAACGACCTAATCACTGGTGCAAAATATGAAGGAGAAATCCTATTTGATGGAAAAAATATTTTTGATAAAGATTATGATATAGTTGAACTTAGAAAAAATATCGGGATGGTATTTCAAAAACCAAATCCATTCCCTAAAACAATATATGAAAATCTTGTATATGCTCCTAAACTTCATGGAGAAAAGAACAAAGATAAACTTGAAGAGATTGTTGAAAGCTCTTTAAAGTCTGTTGCTCTATGGAATGAGGTAAAAGATAAACTTCATCAGTCATCTCTTGGACTTTCTGGAGGACAGCAGCAGAGATTGTGTATAGCCAGAGCTATCTCAGTAAGTCCTGAAATACTTTTGATGGATGAACCCACATCAGCTCTCGACCCAATTTCAACAGCTAAAATAGAAGAACTTATCAGACAGCTTGAAAAACAATACAGCATAATTATTGTTACACACAATATGCAACAGGCTTCCAGAATATCAGAATATACAGGATTTTTCTATCAGGGAGTGTTGGAAGAATTTGACAAGACAGAAATAATATTTACAGCTCCAAACAACAAAAAAACAGAGGATTATATTACAGGTAAATTTGGATAAGACACTTTCTGATTCTAAATTTATATTTTCTCTATCACAAATCTAACTAGGAGGAATAAAATGAAAAACTTGCAAGAAAGTCTCGAAGGACTTAACCAGCACTACTTGGAACTTTTAAAAAACCTTAACAGAGTACTTGATGTAAATATAGAAATGTTGTATAAACAAAAATTAGATTCTGCTCTATATGGTGAATGTGTAGTGGTGGAAGATGTTATAAATGCTTTTGAAGTAAAATTAAAAGAGGATTCTATAATATCAATAGCTAGATTCCAACCAGCAGCTGGAAATTTAAGACTGCTTATTATGCTTATTAATAGTGCCCGTCTTTTAGAGAGAATGGGTGATCTTCTTAAAGCTAATTTTAAAATAATAAAAGATATTGAAAAAAGTTCTCCACAAGTATCAAAATATCTAAAAGAAACTCTTTACCCTATGGTATTAAAAATTAAAACTATCTATGAAACTTATATCTCCGCTTTTATAAATAGTAATGAAAAAGCTCTTTATCTCCTTCTTACACAAGATGAAGAAATTGATGAAATGGCTGAAAAAAATATGACTACTCTTATTGATTTGATGAAAGCTTCTCCAGATAATGTAGAAGGAGGAACTTATTTAGTACTTCTGAATAAAAAATACGAAAGGTTTTCAGACCATGTTATGCATTTGGCAGTTGACCTTGTATATATTTTAAAAGGAGAAAACCTCAGAAAGCTGGAACTTCTTGAAGAAAAGAAAATAAAAAAATAAAAATTTATTGACAATTATATTTTCATATGATATACCTAAAACAATAAGAAATTAAAAAAAGGGGGAAGTTCAGAATGTTATTTAACAAACTAAGGATAAGGAACAGGAAAAACAATAAAAATATTGAATACCTTATCTCTTTTGTCTGCTAAACGACATTATGACTTTTTGATGAATAAATTTTAGATCATATCTTGATTATTTTTGAAGATTTGGGCTTATATTTTTTTATATAACCCATGATCATATTTTTTAAATCAATGTCAGTGTAGCATTCATATGTTATACTGACTTTTTATTTTACAAAAAATTATATAAATATAAAATATCAATGGAGGGAAAAATGGAAAACATGTCAGCAAAACTTTCAAAACTTTTTTCAAAATACGCAGAGGAATTTAAAGAATTAAATGAATATCTATATAACAACCCTGAACTGGGATTACAGGAATTCAAAGCTTGTGCAGCTCACACTGAAATGCTTAAAAAACACGGATTTACAGTTGAAACAAACTTTGCAGGACTTCCTACTTCTTTTATGGGAAAATACAGCACTGGTAAACCTGGACCAAAAGTAGCTATTCTTGCTGAATACGATGCTCTTCCTGGAATAGGACATGGATGCGGACATAATATATTTGGTGTTACAAGTGTAGCAGCTGGTATTCTTACTAAAGAGATCATGGGAGATGTAGCTGGTGAAATAATGGTAATAGGTACTCCTGCTGAGGAAACAAACGGAGCTAAAGTTCAAATGGCTGCTCTGGGAGTTTTTGATGATATAGATGTAGCTATGGCTGCTCATCCTACTGGTGAAGCTCATCACAGAAGTGGTACTTCTCAAGCTATGGAAGCTATCCAATTTACATTTAAAGGTAAAACTGCTCATGCTGCTGGAGCTCCTCATGAAGGAATAAATGCTCTTGATGGAGTATTAATACTTTTCAACTCTATCAATGCTCTTAGACAGCAGACTTTAGAAACAGCAAGAATTCATGGAGTAATATCTAATGGTGGAAAAGCTGCTAATATAATTCCTGATTTAGCTGTAGCTAACTTCTATGTAAGAGCTAAAACATTAGACTACTTAAAAGGTCTTGTAGAAAGAGTAAAAAATTGTGCTAAAGGTGCTGCTCTTGCCAGTGGAACTACTTTAGAGATAATAAACTATGAAACTAGCTTTGCTGATCTTGTTACTAATGAAAAACTTTCAGCAGCTTATGAAAAAAATCTAAAATCTTTAGGTGTTACTGACATCAGAAGCAAAGAATCAGGAGGATCTACAGATATGGGAGATGTAAGCCACTGCTGCCCAGCTATACATCCATATTTCCCACTTACAACAGCACACTTGACTGGTCACAGTGTAGAATTTGCAAGTGCATCTATAGCTCCAGAAGCTTACAAAGGAATGGAAGAATCTGCTATATCAATGGCACTTACAGCTATGGATATTTTCACTGATGCTGAATTATTAAAAGAAATAAAAGATGAATTTAACAAAAATGTTAAAAAAATGTAGAGGATAAAATTTAAACTATAAAATCTTGGGAGGAAAATTTATGAAAAAACTTATTATATTATTTATGATGATTTTATCAACACTTTCTTTTGCAGCTAAAAAACTTTATGTGGGAACTAATGCTGAATTTAAGCCTTACGAATATCTTGAAGGAGATAAAATAACTGGATTCGATATTGACTTTATGGATGCTATTGGAAAAGAAATTGGATATGAAGTTCATTGGGTAAATATGGGATTTGACGGACTGCTTCCTGCCCTTCAAATGAAAAAAGTAGATGCTGTTATCGCTGGTATGTCTCAAACTCCTGAAAGACAAAAAGCTGTTGATTTTTCAATGCCATATATGTTCACAAAATCTGAGCATTATGTTATAGTTAATGAAAATAGTCCTATTATCAAAAAAGAGGAGTTAAAAGATAAAAAAGTAGGAGTTCAGATTGGAACTATTCAAGAAGAATTTACTATTGCATTAGGTGGAATACCTCAAATATATAATGCATGGACTGGAGCTTTGATGGATCTTCAACAAGATAAAATCTCTGCTGTTATCATTGCAGATGTATCTGGGAATGCTTATCTTGAAAATATGAAAGGTCTTAAAAAAGTTGACATTGTTATAGACAGTCAGCCTGGTGCTTCTATAGCATTTAGAAAAGGTGAACCTGACCTTGTAAAAGCTGTAAATGAAGCTATTTTAAAATTAAGAGATGATGGAACTTACCTTCAATTATTAGAAAAGTATTTTCCTGAAAGAGCTGAAGAATTTAAAGAAACATTTAAAAAATAGGGGGATAAAAAATGAAAAAACTTGTACTTATATTTACACTGCTTTTATCAACACTTTCTTTTGCAGCTAAAAAACTTTATGTGGGGACTAACGCTGAATTTAAACCTTATGAATATCTTGAAGATGGTAAAATGGTTGGATTTGATATCGGGGTAATGGATGAACTTGGAAAAAAATTAGGTTATGAAATAGAATGGGTAAACATGTCTTTTGATGGACTGCTTCCTGCCCTTCAAATGAAAAAAATAGATGCTGTTATTGCTGGTATGTCTCAGACTCCTGAAAGACAAAAAGCTGTGTCTTTTTCTATACCATATATTTTCTTTACTTCTGAACACTATGTTATAGTTAATGAAAACAGTACTTTTAAAACAAAAGAGGATTTAAAAGGAAAAACTGCTGGAGTTCAAATGGGAAGTATGCAGGAGCAATTTGCTATAAATAATGGAAGTGTTCCTAAATTATATAATACTTTTACTAATGCTTTGATGGACCTTCAAAATGGAAAAGTTGATTGTGTAATTATTGCAGACAACTCTGGAAAAGAATATCTTAACACTATGGACAGAATTAAAAAAATAGATTCTATTATTGATCCTAAACCAGGTGCTTCTATAGCATTTAGAAAATCTGATAAAGAACTTGCAGAAAAATTTAGCGACGCTATAGTTGAATTAAAGACTACTAAAGAATATTCTGACCTTGTAGAAAAATATTTTCCTGAAAGATTTGAAGATTTTAAAGCGCAAAATTTGACAAAATAGGTTATAATATAATTACTGATACGCCTATTCTAATTTTTGCTATCATATAAAAAATCCCTCAGCCCTAACTGAGGGGTTTTTTATTTATTCTATATCCAATGGAATTTTTCTGTTAGGAGCAGGAAATTCACTATTTAAAAGCTTCATATCCTCTTCATCTAATTTTATATCCAAGCATTGAATATTTTCTTTCATATGTTTTAATTTTGATGCTTTAGGTATTGATATCATATTTTCCTGACTTAATGTGAAGCAGAGAAGTACCTGAATCGGAGATATTCCATATTTCTCACTTATTTTTGCAACAGATTTTGATCTTAAAAGTTTATCTTTTAGTCTCCCTCCCTGTGCCAGAGGACAATATGCCATTGTTGGAATATTTCTGGAATCAGTAAAAGGTTTTAAAGAATATTCTATACCACGAGAACCTAAGTGGTACAGCACCTGATTTACTTGACATTGATCCCCTTTTGCTGCATGAGTTATTTCAAACATATCATCTATATCCATATTTGATACTCCCCAACGTTTTATTTTCCCTGAAGCTTTTAATTCCTCCATGCACTCAATAGTTTCATCAAGGGGAACTATTCCCCTCCAATGAAGTAGATACATATCTAAATAGTGTGTTCCCAATCTCTTAAGAGTATTCTCACATGACTGAAATATCCTGTTTCTCCCTGCATTGCTTGGAAGAACTTTTGATACAATAAACAAAGAATCCCTGTCATACCCCTTTATAGCTTCACCCACTAAATATTCACTGTTTCCATTCCCATACATTTCAGCTGTATCTATCAAATTTACTCCATTATCAATAGCATATCTTATGCATTCTATCTCTTCTTTACGAGCTGATGATGAGTCTCCCATATACCAAGTTCCTATCCCCAGATTTCCAGTTATTATTCCATCTGGCAGCATTATCTTTTTTCTCATTTTCTCCCTCCTAAATTATTTTTGAATAATAAAAATAGAGTGACTTGTCAGTAAAATACCTTTTAGTCACTCCTATTTTTATTTAATGATCTCCTCTTAGGAAAAATGCTCTCATAGCCTTTTCTCCTGCAAATTCCAACAACTCTTTTACATCATGAATAGCTCTCTCCAGATTCATTGGTTCATTGATTATATCCATTACCAAATCTATTCCATTTGCATAGATATCATCAAGATTTCTGGCAGAGCTTCCTACTATTGCTATAACAGGAATATCATATTTTTTAGCAGTCTTAGCGATACCTACTGGGGCTTTCCCATTGACAGATTGGTTATCGATTCTTCCTTCTCCAGTAATCACAAGATCTGCATCTTTTATCAGATTTTCAAGCTCTATAAGTTCCATTATTTTAACGATGCCTTCTTTAAATTCTGCCCCACATATGCTTAGCAATGCATATCCAAGACCTCCAGCAGCACCGCTTCCAGGTTCTTTAGAGAATGACTTTCCTACTATATTATCTATAATATTTCCATAATTTTCAAGAATTTTATCAAGAATTTTTACATCTTCAGGTTTTGCACCTTTTTGAGGTCCGTAAATATACGAAGCTCCATTTTCTCCACACAAACAATTACGTACATCTGATAAAACTGTTATGTGAGCCTCAGATATTCTTGGATCTAATCCAGAAATATCTACTTTAGCCACATTTTTTAATTCTTCAGGTGTATATCCTATTCTTTCCCCAATTGAATTATAGAATTTCACCCCTAATGATGTAAGCATTCCTGCTCCACCATCATTAGTTGCACTCCCTCCCAAACCTATATAGATATCTCTTATTCCCATATCTAATATAGCTTTAAGCATCTCCCCTACTCCATACGTATTTGCCTTATATGGATTAAGATTTTCACGTTTTACCAGATTCAATCCAGAAGATTCAGCCATTTCAAGAACAGCAGCATTTCCTCGTATCACTCCAAACCTTGCTTTGACTTTATCTCCAAAAGGTCCAGGTACTTCTAAAAATTTGTATTCTCCATTGACAGCTTCAACGATGGCTTCTACTGTTCCTTCTCCGCCATCTGCAATAGAAACTTTTTTTGTAACAATATTATTTCTGTCGAATTTCTTTATACCCTTTTCAATACTTTCTGCAACTTCTCTCGAAGATGCACTTCCCTTAAAAGAATCAACTGCTATAATGACTTTTATCTCTTTCATAAGTTACCTCTTTATTTGACCAGCTTCTGCCATCTTTCCTGCCATAAAATCTACAACAGTTTTACTAGATGGAAGGCTTGGTTTTATAGGTTCCCCTACATTCATCTTATTGATATTTGCCATATCTTTTGTAGCTACAGGGAAACTTGCCTTGTCCATAGACAATCTAACAGGATTAAGCTTGAATTGAAGTTCTAAAGATTCTTTAAGATCTCCTTCTCTATATTTATTGTATATAGATGCTACAAGTTCAGGGAATATATTAGCCGCAGTACATACCCCTCCCACTGCTCCAACTGTAAGTGAAGAGAATAATAGAGTATCTTTTCCACCAAATATTTTAAATTCTATATCTCTTGTTCTTCTTATAAATTCAAGTAATTGATTTATATCTCCACTTGAATCTTTTATCCCAACAATATTTTTTACATTTCTTGCCAGTCTTTCTACTAAGTCAGCAGACAGTGTATATCCTATTCTAGGATTATTATATATCAAAAGCGGAAGTTCTTCAATAGATTCTGCTACTGTTTTATAATGAAGAAATAATTTTTCCTCTGTAGGTTTTAAAAACATAGGCTGTAAAAGAGCAACTCCATCTACACCTATTCTTTTTCCCATTTGAGCTAATTTTATACATTTAGATGTTCTTATAGCTCCTATCCCCATTATTACTGGGACTCTTCCATTTACTTCTTCAACTATAGTCTTTGTAATAAGTTCATAGTCTTCATCATCAAACATATAGAATTCACTATTGCTTCCATGAGCCAGTATTCCACTGACTCCTCCATCTATTACAAAATTTATCTGCTTTTTTAATTTTTCTATATCTACATTCTCATTCTCATCCATTGGAGTAAGAATTGGAACATATATCCCTTTTAATAAATTTAAATCCATATTGTATTTCCCCCTAATCCCTGTCTAAACAAGGTCTTTTATTATCAAATTTCCAGTCTTTTATTAAATACTGCATAGCCACAGAGTCATCTCTTGCTCCTAAATTTTTCTCTACATATAATTTATGAGCTGCCATAATTTTATCCATATCTATTTCAATTCCAAGACCTGGAACATCTTTAGGGACTGTTATTTCTCCACCAACTATTTTATGAGCGTTTTTAGTTAAATCTTGTCCATCCTGCCATATCCAGTGAGTATCGATAGCTGTAATATTTCCAGGAGCTGCTGCTGCAACATGACTGAACATTGCAAGAGAGATGTCAAAGTGATTGTTTGAGTGTGATCCCCAAGTCAATCCAAATTCATTACACATTTGTGCAACTCTTACAGATCCTTCCATAGTCCAGAAATGAGGATCTGCAAGAGGAATAGAAACACTGTTCAGAGCTATTGAATGCTGTATTTGTCTCCAGTCAGTAGCTATCATATTTGTTGCTGTAGGAAGACCTGTTGCCTTTCTGAATTCAGCCATAACTTCCCTTCCAGAGAATCCATTTTCTGCACCACATGGATCTTCAGCATAAGCAAGTATTCCATGCATATCTTTACATAAAGATATTGCTTCCTTTAGAGACCAAGCTCCATTTGGATCAAGTGTTATCCTTGCTTCTGGAAATGCTTCATGAAGAGCTTTTATAGCTTTAATTTCCTCTGCTCCCTTCAGCACTCCTCCTTTTAATTTAAAGTCTTCAAATCCATATCTCTTGTGAGCTGCTTTTGCTAACTCAACAACAGCTTCTGGTGTCATTGCTTCTTTTCTTCTAACTTTTCCCCAGTCATCTGAATTATCATCATTATCTAAATAAGGAAGATCAGTTTTATCTTTATCTCCTATGTAGAATAGATATCCTAATACTTTTACTTTTTCTCTTTGCTGTCCTTCTCCTAATAATGCTGCTACTGGCACATTTAAGAATTTTCCTAAAAGGTCCAATAGAGGAGCTTCAACTGCTGTCATTACATGAACAGTAGTTCTAAGGTCAAATGTTTGATTTCCTCTTCCAGAAGAATCTCTGTCTTTAAATGTATCATAAATATTTTTTATTATATTTTTATATTCTCCAATACTTTTTCCTATTACTAATTCTTTAGCATCTTCCAAAGTTTTTCTTATTTTTTCCCCACCTGGAACTTCTCCCACTCCGATAGCTCCATTGTCTGCTTTTAAAATAACTACATTTCTTGTGAAGTAAGGCCCATGAGCTCCACTTAGATTAAGCAGCATGCTGTCATATCCAGCTACTGGAATTACATTCATTTCTACAATTTTAGGTATCATATGTACTCTCTCCCTTTTATTATTTTTTTTCTCCAACTGTTACATTGTTTATTTTTTCATAGTAATTCAAGATTGCTGCATGATCTTTCTTTTCTCTTCCATCTATTTTTAAAGCCTGCATTATTTCCATTACTTGAGCAGTTAATGGCAGAGATGCATTTATTGAATGAGATGTATCAAGTGCATTTTGAAGATCTTTTATATGTAATTCAATTCTAAATCCTGGCTCAAAGTTTCTTGATATCATCATAGGAGCTTTTGCATTCATTACAGTACTTCCTGCAAGTCCTCCTTTTATTGCGTCAAATACTAACTGAGGATCTACCCCTGCTTTTTCACAAAGAACAAAAGCTTCACTTAACGCTGCAATATTAAGAGCAACTATCATTTGGTTTGCTAATTTTGTAGTATTTCCTGCTCCTACGTTTCCTACTCTTACTACTGATCCTGCCATAGTTTTCATAAGATCATAGTATTTATTAAATGTCTCTTCTTTTCCTCCAACCATAACAGATATAGTTCCATCTATTGCTTTTGGCTCTCCTCCTGAAACTGGTGCATCTAAAAGTTCTACTCCTGTTTCAGCTAATTTTGCTGCTATACTTTGGCTTTCTACTGGATTGATAGAACTCATATCTATAACAGTAGTTCCTGCTTTTAACCCTTCAGCTGCTCCATTTTCATTAAAAAGAACTGCTTTTACATGAGGAGAATTTGGAAGCATTGTTATCAATACATCACAGTTTGCTCCAACCTCTTTAGCTGATCCAGCTGCTTTTGCTCCTGCTGCTACTACATCATCCAGAGCTGCTTTATTCATATCAAATGCTACTACATCATATCCCGCTTTTAATACATTTTTACACATTGGTCTTCCCATGATACCTAATCCGATAAATCCTACTTTCATTTTTTACCTCCATTTTTATATTTTTAATGTTATTCTTACTTATTCTCTATAATATATTTTAGAATTATTTTCACTGGTAAACAATGTTATGTGTGCTAAATTTCCAGCTTATTAATTGTTATATAAAACATCTGTCTTCTGATTATTTTATAAATATACTTGCTATAAGAACTACTGCCAGTGCTGCTCCAGATCCAACAAATGAAATCATTGCCTTAGCCCAGAACTGATCTTTGATATCTTCCAAACCATATAGTCCGTTAAATACCCAGAATCCACTGTCATTAAAGTAACTGAATGCAACTCCCCCAGCACATGTAGACATTGCTGCAAGTACAGGACTGATTCCTAATTGTGATAATAGCGGAGCTGTCAAAGTAGCTGCTGTAGTAAGTGCCACTGTTGCTGATCCCAATGCTATTCTCATCAAAGCTGCTATTATGAATGGAATCAATAACCCAGGAATACCTATGTATATTACTGCGTTTCCTAAAGCATTTCCTATTCCTGACTCTCTCACTACAAATCCTAAAGCTCCTCCTGCTCCTGTTATAAGCATGATCATTCCTGTAGATTGAATAGCTTCATTCATAGCATCATGAACTTCTTTTTTAGTCATTTTAGCTCCAAGCCCATAGATAGAGATTAATGTTCCTATTATCAGAGCTGTTATAGGACTTCCAAATAATTCTACTGCTGTCATGTAGCTTCCTTTTAAACCAATAAATTTAGTTATTGTATTTATAAATATCAAGATTAAAGGAACTATAACTGGTGCAAAAGATAAACCAACTGATGGTAAATTTCTAGCTTTATGAAGTTCTTCAATATTTTCTATTGATTTTAAATACTCTTTTTTGAAATCCATTCTTGTAAATTCATTTTCACCACAAGCTGGATCATCTGATGGTACTTGATAAATTTTTGTTCCCAACCATTTACAATAAAGCATAGAAACTATATAAACTGGTATTGTACATAGAATACCTGCCATTATCATAACTCCAACATCTATTCCCAAGATACCTGCTACTGTTAAAGGTCCAGGTGTAGGTGGAACAAATACATGTGTCAGCTGTAATCCAGTTGCAAGTGCAAGTCCTAGTCCAACTACTGATTTCCCACTAAGTTTAGATAAAGCTTTTGCTATTGGTGTTAAGATAACTAATGCTGAATCTGAGAAAACTGGTATAGATACTATATAACCTGTAAGTCCCAATGCCCATTCCTCTTTATTCTTTCCAATCAGCTTGATTACAGTGAACGCCATTTGCTCTGCTGCTCCTGATTTTTCCAGAATTATCCCCATCATAACTCCAAGACCAATAATTATCCCTGTACTTCCCAATGTGTTTCCAAAACCTGTTGTTATACTTTTCATGACTACTGTAACTTCCATTCCTCCAATTAACCCTGTTACAATAGTTGCTATTATTAAAGCTATAAATGTGTGAATTTTTGTTTTTAATGATAGTGCTATCAATATTCCTATTCCTATTGCTAGTCCAACAAGCATTTGTGTACTGCTTACTGCTCACATTAAACTTCCTCCTTACAATTTGTTTTATTTTTGATTATATTAATAATATCACTTATTGTTTTAAGTTTCTATGTTACACAAGCTATTATTTTTTAATTTTTTTTTATTTTTTTTGTTCTATGTAATAAAAAACATTTTAAAATCCCAGACTTTAATGGTATAATTAAATAAAATCATGATCTTAGAGAGGAGGAAAAGATGAATATATCAGTGAGTCTGGCAACCAATATTTTAAATAAAATGAAAGAGATAATACATCAGGATTTGAATTATATAGATAAGAGTGGTATTATTATTGCCAGTACAGACCCAAATAGAACTGGTACTTTTCATGCTGCTGCTCTAAAATGTATAAAAGAAAAAGCTCCTCTTATTATCAGCAGTGATGATGAGTTTCAAGGAAGCAGAAAAGGAATCAACATGCCTATTTACTTTAACAATGCAATCATAGGGGTAATAGGAATAACTGGAGATAAAAATGAAGTAGAGAAATATGGTGAAATTATAAGAATGATGACTGAAATTCTTATAAAAGAAGCATGGATAAAAGATTCAGATATAAGAACAAAAGAAATTAACAGAACTTTTATAGAGCGTATTGTTTTAGGATATGATTATGATTTTTTCCCTATAGCAGACTTTACATTTCCTTATGCTGTCATAGTTGGAAAACTTAATAAAAACAGCAGTTTCTTAATGAATGATAAAATTTATGATATCTTAAAAAACTCTCTTTCATACAATAAAAACAATGTTTATACCATATCAAGAAATGAAATTATTATCCTGTATCATTTCCATAAAGATGAAAATATATCTAAAACAATACTTCAGCTTCAAGAAAAACTTTTAGAAAAAACAAAGCTGGATTTTAGATTTGGAATAGGAACAAAAGCACTTGAATACAATGCCTTAAAAGATTCATATAAGGCTGCAAAAGAAATTTTAAACTTTATGATAAAGTTTTCTTTAAAGAAACCTGTATCTGAATATGAAAAAATGGATCTTGAATTTATATTTTTAAATTTAAAAAAATCAGATATTGATAATTTCACAAATAAAATTTTAAAAAACTTTACTCCAAAAGAGGTAGAGGGATTTTCTACTTTAATGAATTCTTATGAAGAAAATAATGGAAGTATTCTCCACACATCTGAAGATCTTTTCATGCACAAGAATACTCTCCAATATAAACTCAATAAAATAAAACAGCTAAGTGGCTATGATCCCAGACAGCTCAAAGACTTTATTGTTTTAAGTCTGGCTTTTAAACTTCAGAGAACTATTTAGTATTATTTTTCCAATAGTCTTCAGCTAGTTTTATAAAGCTTTTTGCTGCCTTGCTGAGATAGGCTCCCTTTCTATATACTGTGCATAACTCCCATGAAGGAGATTCTGGAAGAGAAAAATAAGTTATCTTGTCATTTTTCTTTGCATATGTTTCAGAAATAAATGTACAAGCTAAATGGCTTGAAGCCATTTGATATAATGTTCTGCTGCTCTTTGTCTCAAATAATATATTTGGAGCAAACCCAGCTTTTTCAAAGAGTGGATCTATTATTTCTCTCATTGTTGTATTTTTAGACAGCAAAACAAAAGTGTCATTTTTAAATAATTTTAAATCTGTTCTCTGAATATTTTTTTCTTTAACTGATTTAGCTAAAGGATGAATAGATGGAACAGCCATTATTATATTTTCTTCAAGGATAGGAATATATGTATTATTTCCTGTCCTTTGTTCTTCTGACAAAGTCATAAATCCAATATCCAGCTGTCCATTCTCTATCATTTTCTCCTGCATTTTTACATTCATCTCTACAGGTTCTACAGATACATTTGGAAACATCTCATAAAATTTAGGATATACAGAAGCAAACATTGATATTCCTCTTTCTGGTGTAAGTCCTATTCTTAAATTCCCCTTATGTTTTTCCAGCAGATCATTTATCTGATCATAAGTTTCCTTCTTTATGTTCAATATCTTTTCTGCATTTTTTATATATATTTCCCCTATCTCTGTAAGTTTCCAATTAGTTCTCGAACGATAGAATAACTGGCTTCCAAGCTCTTTCTCCAATTTTAAAAGCTGCTGGTTCAATGCTGATTGTGTAATATACATTTTTTCTGCTGCCTTTGTTACATTTCTCTCTTCTGCTATTTTTACTATATACTCTAACTGTTTTAATTCCATTTCCCCTCCATTACTCTTAAAAAAATTAAGAGAAATCTAATTATAATGAATTTGACTTATTTGTAATTATTTTATACACTAAAATCAATAAGAATACAAGTAATTATTTGAAAGGAGTTGTTTTCATGGGAAAAAATTTATACATTAAAGTCAATGAAAAAGACAATGTAGCAATTGCAGTTGATAAAATATCAGCTGGTGTAGAGATCATGAAGGGAATATTTACAACTGAGGAAATTCCACAAGGTCATAAGATAGCTCTATGCGACATTGCAAAAGATTCTCCTATTATTCGTTATGGTGTAGAATTGGGATATGCCATCAATGATATAAAAAAAGGAGCATGGATTAATGAGCATATGCTGAAACTTCCTACACCCCCTGCTTTAGATGAAATGAAGTTTGGAGTTAATATTGTAACTTCTCTTCCTAAAGCACCTGTCAGAACTTTCGAAGGGTATCGTAATCCAAATGGAGGCTATGCTGGTACTAGAAATATTCTGGGTATAAGTACAACAGTACAATGTGTAACTGGCGTATTAAATGTAGCTGTAAAAAAAATTAAAGAGGAGCTTTTACCAAAATATCCTAATGTAGATGATGTAATTCCTATCAACCATGCTTATGGATGTGGAGTTGCCATCAATGCTCCTGAAGCTGTCATCCCTATACGTGCACTGCGTAATCTTGCTAAACATCCAAATTTTGGCGGTGAACTTATGGTAGTAGCTTTAGGATGTGAAAAATTAACTGTAGAAATGCTTATTGATGAAGCTGATATTTCTCCAGAAAATGTAATCACTCTTCAGGAAATTAAAGGCTTCAATGCAATGATAGATGCTGTTATAAATATGGCAGATAAAAAACTGGCTCGTTTAAATGCAAGAAAAAGAGAAACTCTTCCTTTATCTGATCTTCTTGTGGGAATGCAGTGTGGAGGAAGCGATGCCTTTTCTGGAGTAACTGCTAATCCTAGTGCTGGATATGCTGCTGATATGCTGGTTGAAGGTGGAGCTACTGTCATGTTTTCAGAGGTGACAGAGGTTAGAGATGGAGTACATATGATTGCAGAACGTTGTATCAATGAAGATGTAATGAAAAAATTAGCTTCTGAAATGAAATGGTATGATAATTATTTAGAGAATGGGCAAGTGGACAGAAGTGCTAATCCTACTCCTGGAAATAAGAAGGGGGGACTTTCAAATATAGTAGAAAAAGCTATGGGATCTATTGCAAAGTCTGGTAGTTCTCCAATAGTTGAAGTATTATCTCCTGCTGAAACTCCTACTAAAAAAGGATTGATATATGCTGCTACTCCTGCAAGTGATATTGTATGCGGACCTTGTCAGCTGGCTTCTGGAATTGGGCTTCAAGTATTTATGACAGGAAGAGGTACTCCATATGGACTGGCTCTTGCACCTGTTATCAAAGTATGTTCAAGAAATGATATGAAAGATATGTGGAGTGATCTGATAGATGTAAGTGCAGGACCTATTGCTGCTGGGGATGCCACTATTAAAGATATAGGTACAGATATTTTTAATATGATAATCGATGTTGCAAGTGGAAGAAAACAACCTTGGGCTGAGAAATACAAACTTCATAATGACTTCTGTATTTTCAATCCAGCACCAATCACATAATTTTATAGGATAACAAAAAAAGAAGTTGATTAAAAGTAAATAAGTTTTTGAAATTTGGAAATTAGAAGAATTTATGTAATTGATGAAGCAAGTAAAATTTAAAAAATGGTGCTGTTTGAGTGAAGCGAGTTCACCATTTTTAGTTTTATGAGCAAAATCAATAATAAATACTTCTACTGGAAAATTTCAAAGATTGTATTTCAATTTAATAAATCAACTTCTTTTTATTTTAATTATTTATTTCTATTTCCAATATAATCAGCTAACTCTAAAAGAATATTGCTTTTCTCTACACCAAACTTTTCTGCAACTATCATTTTAGCTTCAGCTATTGTTTCTTTCAAAAGAGCTTTGCTTTCTGCCATTCCAATCAATGCAGGATATGTTGATTTTCCAAGCTCAATATCGCTTCCTACTGGTTTTCCTAAAGTAGAAAAATCTCCTTCAATATCAAGAATATCATCTTTTATTTGGAATGCAAGCCCTATAAGGTCAGCAAATTTCACAAGAATCTCTTTTTCCTCTTTATCAGCATCTCCTATTATACAAGCTAATTCTACAGGAAGCTTCATTAATTTTCCTGTCTTGTTAGAATGGATATATTTAAGAGCTTCCAAGTCTATTTTTTTACCCTCACTTGCTATATCTATCATCTGTCCGCCGATCATGCCGTTTATACCTGCATAGCTTGATGTCAGTCTAACTATTTCAATTACTTTTTCAGCTGGAAGATGTTTATTTTTATCTGTGAGTATATAGAAGGCATGTGTTAAAAGAGCATCTCCTATCAATATTCCTTCTGCTTCTCCAAATTTCTTATGAGTAGTAAGTTTTCCTCTTCTGTAGTCATCATTATCAAGAGCTGGAAGATCATCATGTACCAATGAATATGAATGTATCATTTCAATGGCAGCAGCTGAAGCTATTCCATTTTCTTTTTCACACCCAAGTATATCCAATATCATGAAAAGCAGAATAGGTCTTAATCTTTTTCCGCCATTTAAAACTGCATATTTCATTCCTTCAGCTATAACCTCTGGATAGTTAAGCTCACTTAAATATGTATCCATACTTGATTCTATTAACTTTTTATTACTATCTAAATAATTTTTAAAAAACATTTTAGACCTCCTCAGTCAGAATATTGCCACTATCTTCTGTTACTTTTAAAATTTTTCCTTCTGCTTTATTCAATAAATCTGAGGATTTTTTTAAAAGCTTCATAGCATTTTCATATTCTTTTATAGACTCAGTCAGTGTAAGTTCGCCATTTTCCAGTTTTTCTATTATTTCATCTACTTCCAAAAGATTATCTTCAAAACTTCCGCTTCTCTTTACCATCTTATCACCCCAGAAATTTTTATAATTAAAACTATCTTGTATAAAAAGTTATACACTTTTTACCATACTTTCTTTCATCAGCTCTTTTAAACTCTCCAATTTCTTCTTCCAGTTCTTCAAAAACATGATGTTCACTGATAATAAGTCCACCATCTGCAAGTATCCCGTTTTTTTCTATTGCTTTTATTACTCTGGTACAGATTTCTTCTTTGTAAGGAGGATCCATGAATATTATATCAAATTTTTCCCCTTTTCTTCCTAGTATTTCAATAGCTCTCAAAGCATCATTTTTGTATGCTCTGCATCTATCTTCATATCCTAAGGTATTTACATTTTCTATTATATATTTTAAAGCTTCAGTGTCCTTCTCTATCATTACTGCTCTCTTTGCTCCTCTGCTAAGAGCTTCAAGAGATATACTTCCACTTCCGCTGAAAAGATCTAAAAATACACTGTCAGGTACATATGGTGCTATGATAGAAAAAAGAGATTCCTTCATGCTTCCCAAAGTAGGTCTTGTATCTGTTCCTTTCCTGCTTTTTATTCTCTTATTTTTTGCATCTCCTGCAATTATTTTCATCTATATCAACTCCTAATAGATAAACATAGCATCCCCAAAACTAAAGAAATGATACTCCTCTTTTACAGCTATATCATATACTTTCAACATGAACTCTCTTGATGAAAGTGCTGAAACAAGCATAAGAAGTGTTGACTTAGGAAGATGGAAATTAGTAATGAGGGCATCTATCACTTTAAATTCAAAGCCGGGATAAATAAATATCTCTGTGCTTCCTTTTAGTGCCTTTACCAGTCCATTTCCATCTACAGCAGATTCTAATGCTCTTGTGCTGGTAGTTCCTACTGAAATTATTCTTTTCCCATTTTTCTTTCCTTCGTTGATTATATCAGCTGCTTCCTGAGGTATTTCATATACTTCTTCATGCATCTTGTGTTCCAATACATTTTCAGTTTGTACAGGTCTGAATGTTCCCAACCCTACCTCTAAAAATATATCTACTATCTTTATCCCTTTTTTCTCTATTTTTTCTAAAAGTTCTTTTGTAAAATGAAGTCCAGCAGTAGGGGCTGCAACAGACTCTCCTTTGATAGCATAGACAGTCTGATACCTGTCTTTTTCTTTCAAAGCTTCCACAATATATGGAGGAAGAGGCATTTTTCCCAATCTATCCAAAACTTCTTCAAAAGCTCCCTCATATGTAAATTTTATAATTCTGTTTCCATCATCTTTTATCTCTAAAAGCTCTCCTATCAGCTCATTTCCATGACCAATAAAAAGCTTTTGTCCTACTTTTAACTTTTTAGCTGGCTTCAAAAGACATTCCCAAGTATCAAGATCTATTCTTTTAATAAGAAGTATCTCTAAAACTCCACCTGTTTCTTTATGACCAAAAAGTCTTGCTGGGATAACTTTTGTAGAATTTCTTACTAATATATCCCCTTCATTTAGATAATCTATTATATCATAAAATCTTTTATGTTCTATACTCTCATTTTTTCTATTCACCAGCATAAGTCTTGCATGATCTCTAGGTTCTCTAGGCTGCTGACCAATCAATTTCTCTGGCAGATGATAATCATAATCACTCAATAATGTAGACACTATTTGTCACCACTCTTCTTTCCAATCACTACTCTATCTATTCCTCCATAGTCTTTTACTATAGAAAGAACATCAAATCCATTTTCTTCCATTAATTCTTTAACAACTTCAGCCTGATTATATCCAACTTCAAAAGCTAAGAATCCACCTTCATTTAAATAATCACATGCCTCTTTTGAGATTTTAGAATAGAAATAATATCCATTTCCATTGTCTGTAAGAGCTGATGAAGGTTCATAGTTTAACACTTCTGGCATCAATTCGTTATATTCTTCCAAAGGTATATAAGGAGGATTTGAAACTATTAGATCAAATTTCATGTCTTTAAAAGATGAAAATACATCTGATTTTATAAATTTCACATTCTCAACTTTATTCAGTTCTCCATTTGCCTTAGCTACTTCTAAAGCTCCCTCACTTATATCAGCTCCAGTTATATCACTGTGAGCACATTCTTTTCCAAGGGATATTGCTATTGCACCGCTTCCAGTACCTATATCCAGAACTTTAGGAGCTTCCAGCTCATTTAAAATAATTTTACATTGTTCCACTAATATTTCTGTATCGCTTCTAGGTATTAAAACTCTCTCATCTACCTTAAATGGATATCCATAAAATTCCCATTCTCCAAGAAGATATTGAAGAGGTTTTCTGTTTTTACCTCTAAGTTTTAGATATTCTCTTATTTTTTCTTTTTTTTCTTCTTCTATTTTTTTATTAAAATTTAGAGTCAATGTCAGCCTGTTTACATCTAATATATGAGCAAATATGTATTCTGCATCCAGCTTTGGACTGGCTACACCATATTTTTTCAGATATTCTGCTGATTTATTAAGAAGCTCTAAATTTTCATCTCTATAGTTTGCAGTTTCAACTTTGATATCTTCACTTTTTAAAAGTTCATCAAATCCTATTCTTTTTCTAGCCATTTCTTTAAGATATGTTTTTATCTTTTCTTTCTGCTCAGAAGAAAGTTCCATATCAAAATAAGCATACAATGTTATCCTATCCAGCTTTAAAACATTAGATATAACCTTTTCACTTTCCAGACGTGGTTTTGAAAAAGAGTATTTTTGCAAATACTCTTTTGAAAAATTCAATATCTCAAGTAAATTCATGATTACTCTTCTGAAACACTTGAAAGCATTTCTGCCTGGCTGAATGTGATTAATGCATCAATCATTTCATCAAGGTCTCCATCTAAATATGCTTCAAGCTGATATACTGTAAATTTTATTCTGTGGTCTGTAATTCTTCCTTGAGGATAGTTGTATGTTCTGATTTTTTCAGATCTGTCTCCAGTTCCTACTTGAAGTCTTCTTTCACTTTCCACTTGGCTTCTTTGTTTTTCACATTCCATTTCAAAAAGCTTTGAAGCTAGATGTTTCATTGCCTTTTCTCTGTTTTTAAGCTGTGATCTCTCATCTTGACATTGAACTATAATACCAGTAGGAAGGTGAGTAATTCTAACTGCTGAGTCAGTCATATTTACGTGCTGTCCTCCTGCTCCTCCTGATCTGTATGTATCTATTTTAAGATCTCTTGGATCAATTTTTACTTCTTTTACATCTTCTACTTCTGGAAGTACTGCTACTGTAGCAGTAGAAGTGTGTACTCTACCAGCTGATTCAGTTTCAGGAACTCTTTGTACTCTGTGTACCCCTGATTCAAATTTTAATCTTGAATAAGCTCCAAATCCATTTATACTGAATACTGCTTCCTTTATTCCACCAATACCCATTTCCTGCTTTTCGATTATTTCCATTTTCCATTTTTTTCTTTCAGCATATCTTGAATACATTCTGAATAAGTTTCCAGCAAAAAGAGCTGCTTCATCTCCTCCTGCTCCTCCTCTTATTTCTATGATAACGTTTTTATCATCATTTTCATCTTTTGGAAGTAAAAGTACTTTTAACTCTTTTTCAAGTTCTGGAATAGATTCTTCAAGTTCTTTTAACTCTTCATGCATCATTTCTCTCATGTCTTGATCTTTTTCAGTTTTAAGATTTTCTTTGATAAAATCAAAATCTTCTACAACCCTTTTATACTCTTTATATTTTTCAACTATTGGAGTTATTTCACTCAATGATTTGTTGCATTCCATCATTTTTTTAGGGTCTGCCAGTACCTCTGGGGAACCGAGCAATTCATTCAATTCATCGAATCTTTTTACTACTTCTTCTAATTTTCCGAACACTATTTCTCATCTCCTTTTTCACACTATAACTTTATAATTATATCATAAACATATAAAAAAATCAATTTTCCTTAGACTATAACATAAAAAAGGACTGATTTTTTTCTCAGTCCATTAGTTTCTAGCTAATTATTATTGGGGAAAATATCCTTTGCTGTTTCTTCATCATTATCATATTGAAATCTTACTATGTCACCATTGTTTTTATAAAATATTCTTTCTTTTATTCTTCCATTCTCATAGAATTTAAAAGCAACTCCAGTTTTTTTACCTTCAGTGAAATGTCCCAATTCCTGTAATCTGGAATTTTTATCAAAGATTATATAATTTCCTTCTTCTTTATCATTATTATACATAACTCTATATTTCAACTGACCATTTTCATAAAAATAGAAATATTCTCCATCTTTCTTATCCTCTTTATATGAAATTTTTTCTTTCATATTTCCATTTTTATAAAATATAAACCAGTCCCCTAATTTTTTATTGTTCTTATAAACTCCTTTTTCATGAACTTTACCATTTGTATAATATGAAAAATATTCTCCTGTAGTCTTATCCCAAGAGACTTTATAGGTTTCTTTTCCAAAAGCAATACTGCTCATAATGAATGAAGCTGCAATGAGTATCGCACATATAATTCTTTTCACTGAAATACACCTCATTCTGGTTATTTGTTGTTTAGTAATCTTTGCTCATCATTTATTCTTCTGATAGCTATATCTCTAGCTTTCATGTATTGCTCCTGAGTTATATATTTCTGCATTTCTATCTGACTTCTTATTCTGTCTTTTAGTATAGAAGCTTCTATTTGTCCCATTTTATCAAAAAGCTTATCTATTTGCTCAATATTGTTTTCTGGTCCTTCCAATACATATTTATTTACTTCTAATTCAAGTTGTTTTTTTTCTAATAGTAACATTTTGTAATTTGTACTTACTTTTCCTACCATTCCTTTTGCTTTCTCTATATTCTCTTGAGAAACTCCAACTTTCTTAAAATCTTCGTCAGATACTATCCCTAATCCATCATTATTTGCAAATACTAGGGAAGAAAAGATAACTACAAACACGCTGCTTAAAAATTTTCTCATTCCTGTCCTCCACTAAATTTGTACTTCTAATCCAAATAAGTCATCTGTATTTAAATCTATTTTCTTATCATCAAAAATTGAATTATTAAAAATATGATCTAATGTAATATCTTCTTTTATTGCTTTATTATCAGCAAAACTTCTATTAACCACATACTTATCCATACCAGTCATAGGAACTTCCTTGAAAAGCATCTGATAAGTTGAACTTGTAAAAATTCCCAATACAAACAAAGATAATGAGAATACTCCCCTTCTCCTGTTTTTCCTTTTTTCCTCTTCTAAAAGAGTTTTATATATATTAGCTCTTACTCTGTCTTTAGGCGTCATTCTAACTTCCTCCCATATCTTTAATAGCTTTATAGTATACTGATTTTACCGTGGATATATTCATATCCTTCATATCAGCTATTTCTTTAAGCTTATAACCATATATGTCTTTTAAAACTACGATCTCTCGTTCCTGGAGAGAGAGTTCTTTAAGCCGTTCCTCTAGTATAAGAGGCGTGTCCACATCTGAATTACATTCAAGGGCAAGTATCTCTTCATTTATATCCAGTTCTACTTTCCTTTTTCTGAAAAAATCATATATTTTGTTGATAGCAATTTTATATATCCAAGTATATATATTGCTGTCAGCTCTGAATTTTTTCAGATTTTTGTAAACACTTATAAAGACCTCCTGAGATATATCCTCGGCATCTTCAGGATTCTTTACCACACCTAATATTTTGTAATATATCCTATCAAAATACTGTTCAAAAATCTCATCAAAGTCCATTATATTTTTATCCCTCACAAACTGTTATATTTAATTAGACGACATAAGTTGTAAAAAAGTTTAGTTTTAAAAAGATTTTTTGCTGTTTATTCTTCCGCCTACACTTATTTCAAATTTATTTCCTACCAAGTCCACTACTGTATCCTCTTGAACATTTATTATCTTAGTCATAGCCATATTTCTTTCTAAATGACTTCTTCCACTTTCGCTGTCACGATCCCCTTTTCCTCTCCTGAAAGAAAAATCCATAATCCCTCTTACCATTGGAGTTTCAATATATTTAAGCCTGTATTCTCCAGGCTCTACATAATAAGGAACTCCTGAATCTAGGAAAATTCTATTTATTTCTACACTTTGTATTTCACTTCTATCGTAATTTACAATAAGAGTTTTTCTTCCTTCTATTTTATCAAGAGATATTTCATGACTGCTCTTTATTGATGTGCATCCTGTTACCAGTATTATAATTAATAGGCTAATCAGATATCTTACCTTCATTTTCTTCATCCTCCATTATTAATTTTTTTAATTCTATCAATATTTCAGACTCTTTTACTTTTTTTACAATCTGTCCTTTTTTGAAAAGTACACCTTCTCCTTTTCCACCAGCTACACCATAATCAGCTTCTCTAGCTTCTCCAGGTCCGTTTACTACACATCCCATAACAGCTATCTTTATTTTACGGTTTTCTTTTTCAAATTCCTTTTCTACTTTTTTAGCAAGACCTATCAAATCTATTTCAGTTCTTCCACAAGTAGGACAAGAAACAATTTCCACTCCTGCTTCCATCAATCCCAACACTTTGAGAATTTCTTTTGCTACTTTTATCTCTTCTACTGGATCCTCTGTCAAAGATACTCTGATTGTATTTCCAATTCCATCTACTAAAAGCGATCCTATCCCAATGGCTGATTTTACTGTTCCTTGAAATGCTGTTCCAGCCTCTGTCACTCCCAAGTGAAGAGGATAGTCTACTTTCTCACTTATTTTCCTATAGGCCTCTACCATCATTTTTACATTACTTGACTTTAGAGACACAATTATATCATGAAAATCATTTTTTTCCAATAAACCAATATGGTACATTGCACTTTCTACCATAGCATCAGCAGTTGGACTTCCATATTTCTTTAATATTTCTTTTTCCAATGAACCAGAGTTTACTCCTATTCTTATTGGTATATTTTTTTCTTTTGCCTTTTGAACTACTTTTGCTACATTTTCATCAGCACCAATGTTTCCGGGATTTATTCTAAGTTTATCTATTCCATTTTCCATAGCTGCTAAAGCAAGCTTATAATCAAAATGTATATCTGCTGCCAATGGAATTGTTACTTTTTTCTTTATTTCTTTTATAGCCTCTGCTGCTTCCATATTATTTATAGTCATTCTTACAAGTTGGCATCCTGCTTCTTCCAGTCTTTTTATTTGGGCTACAGTAGCTTCTACATCACTTGTCATAGTATTTGTCATAGATTGAATAACAATATTATTCTCTCCACCTATTATTATATTCCCCACTTTTACTGCTCTTGTCTTTTTCATTATTCCATCTCCTAAACAAAGAAGTCCTGTTAAAAAACAGGACTTTTCTTATTTTTATTTTCTTGTTAAGTAACTCATAGGGTTCTCTGTTTTACCATTTTTTCTAACTTCAAAATGAAGGTGAGGTCCTGTCACTCTTCCAGACATTCCTGTTTTCCCTATTAATTCACCTTTATTAACATTCTGCCCAACTTTTACACCAATTTTATCTAAATGAGCATATCTAGTTTCATAACCATTAGAATGTTTCAGTATTATTATTTTTCCATATCCATTCATATATCCAGCATAACTTACTTTTCCAGTTTGAGCTGCACGTAAAGGTACATATCTTGCTTTTAAGTCTACTCCTGCATGGAATATATATCTTTTTAACACTGGATGGAATCTACTTCCATATGGACTGCTTACTCCTTTATATTCAACTGGGAATCTAAATCCTGCACTTGCAGTTACTGTCACTCCACCTCTTCCAGAATTAGCAAGAACTCTTACATCAGGATTTTTCAGGAAAATATCCTGTCCAACTTTAAGACTTTTTGCATCTACATCATTAAAAGCAGTTATATCATCAAGCTTCATTTTAAATTTTGAAGCTATCTTAGATAAAGAATCACCTTTTTGAACTTTATAAAATATTCCATTTTCAGAAACAATAGTTAATTCCTGCCCTATTTTTAAATTTTTTACAGAAACATTAGGGTTATTAGCAAGAAGCATAGTCATAGTCATCCCATTTGCTTCAGCTATTTCAGAAATTGTATCTCCCTGCTTGACTACATATTCGCTTTTTACAGGCAGCTTTTTTTCAGGTGTGACAACCTGATCAATAACTGTTTCTCTAATTCCTTCTTTATCTGTTTCAGAACTTCCTTCATCTTTTTTATCAAAACCTAATGGTTTATATTCATTTGCAAAATTATATTCTTTTTCAAATGTATAAAAACTATCTTTAAGCAGAGCTACTCCACCATTTTGTTCTTCAGTAGCATCATAATAATCTGTAAACTTCTTTAAATCCACCACTTCCTCTTTGAAAGGACTGGCAAGCTCTATTCCAAAATAAAAAACAACTGTTAATATTATAAAAACTTTTATTTTAGATTTCATTTTTAGTCCTCTTCTCCCCTTTTTCATAAAATTCTAAAAGCTTTTTATTGCTTTCTGTATTGAGTATGGTGTCTATAAATTTTCTCGAAGCTGTGGCCCTGTCATACTGTGCCAAATATCTTCTTATACTCCAGATACTTTCTAATTCATTCTTTGGTATTAGAAGTTCCTCTTTTCTAGTTCCTGAACGCTGAATATCTATGGCTGGAAATATTCTTAATTCAGCTAGATTTCTGTCTAAATGTATATCACAGTTTCCTGTTGACTTAAACTCCTCATATATTATATCGTCCATCTTACTTCCTGTATCTACAAGAACTGTTGCTATAATTGTAAGACTTCCTCCCCCTCTTATATTTCTGGCAGTTCCAAAAAAATTCTTAGGATAATATAATGCTGTTGGGTCTATTCCTCCTGATATTAATTTTCCGCTTGAAGGAATAACTATATTATATGCTCTTGCAAGCCTTGTTAGAGAGTCCATAAGTATAACTATATTTTCTCCGTTTTCTACTTTTCTTTTTGCTCTTTCCAATATCATCTCTGTGACTTTTATATGATTTCTTGGGTCTTCATCAAATGTAGAAGCGAATACCTGTGCTCCTATTACTGATTCTTTTATATCTGTAACTTCTTCTGGTCTTTCATCTATCAGAAGTATCCATACTTCTGTTTCTTTATTCTGCTCTATCATTGAATTTGCTATACTGCTTATAAGCATAGTTTTTCCAGCTTTTGGAGGAGCTATTATCAAAGCTCTCTGCCCTTTTCCTATTGGTGCAACAAGGTCTATTATCCTTCCTGAAACATTTTTTCTGTCAGTCTCCAGAATAAATCTCTCAGTTGGATAAGCTGGTACAAGATCCTCAAATGGTACTCTTGACTCAGCAGCTTCCAGCGTTCCGCTGTTTACTAACAGCACTCTTCTTAGAGCATAGTTTTTTTCATCTCCAGAAGGTTCTCTCACCTCTCCAACTACTATATCTTCAGTTCTTAATTTAAATTTTCTTACTTGCGAGGCTGATACATAGACATCTTTTTCTACACTGGTATTTCTCAAAAATCCATAACCGTCAGGCAGAACTTCCAAGCTTCCCCAAGCAATATCTAATCCTTCTTTTTCTTCAATATCTTTTTCTATCAATTCTTTCAGTTCAGATTTTTTTATTCCATTTTTATATTCTATCCCCAATTGCTTTGCTATTTCTTGAAGTTCTTTTAAAAGAAATCTATCCAACTTATCCATATTCACCTCAGTTAATTTTAGTCTACAATATCACCATATAAAGTCCATGTTTTGCAATCATATATCTTTACATTTACAAAAGTTCCCTCTAAGGCTTTATCTCCTTTAAAAAGAACTATTTTATTAGTTGAAGTTCTTCCAGTAAGAACATCTTTATTCTTTCTGCTTTCTCCTTCTACTAAGATTCTCACTGTTTTACCCATATAAGTTTCACTTTCTGCTAATGAGCAGCTATTTTGAACTTCTATTAATCTCTGAAGTCTCTCTTTTTTAACTTCTGAGTCTATCTGTTCATCCATCTCAGCCGCTTTTGTTCCTTGTCTTATTGAGTACATAAACATAAATGAATTTTCAAATTGTATTCTTTTTACTACATCTAAAGTATCTAAGAAGTCTTCTTCAGTCTCTCCTGGGAATCCAACTATTATATCAGCAGTCAGAGCTACTCCAGGTATTCTTTCTTTTATTTTTTCAGCAAGAGCTATATACTGCTCTTTTGTATATCCTCTGTTCATCATTTTCAAAATTCTTGTAGAACCTGATTGCAATGGAAGATGCAGTGATTTTGCTATCTTATCATTTTTAGCTATAACATCTATTACTTCATCTGAAAAATCTCTTGGGTGAGGAGAAATAAATCTTACTAAGAAATCTCCTTCTACTTTGCATATTTCTTCTAAAAGTTTTGCAAAGTTGTCTCCATTTTTAAAATCTTTTCCATAAGAATTTACATTTTGCCCTAAAAGTATTATCTCTTTATATCCTTTTTCTGCATATTGTTTTACATCGTGTATTATTTCATCTAAAGGTACTGATCTTTCTCTTCCCCTTACATAGGGTACAATACAATATGTACAAAAATTATTGCATCCATAAGTTATTGAAATTGAAGCTGTTTTCTTCGAATCAAAGTCAGCATCCAATCTTGGAGGCAATTCATCTTCACAGTCAGTATAAATGACATGTTTATTTGTTTTATGTTCTATGTCATCTATTGCCTGAGGTATTCTTCCTATATTTTGATTTCCCATTATTATATCTATCTGAGGGAATTTTTTTAGTAGTTCTTTTCCCTGCTCCTGAGCAAAACATCCAGTAATTCCTATGATGCTTCCTCTTCTTTCTTTTATATGTTTTAGTTCTCCTAATTTTCCATATATTTGTGTTGCTGCTCCTTCTCTTACTGTACATGTATTAAGAAAAATTGCGTCTGATTCCTCTATATTTTCAGTTATTTCATATCCTATATTTTGAAAGATTTTCTTTATCTTAGCACTTTCATTTACGTTCATCTGACATCCATATGTTATAATCGATGCTTTTTTCACTCTATTCCTCCTAAAACTATTGCTGCTTATGTCTATTTTTTATTATAACAATTTTTTTACTGTTTTACAAACAATAAAATAAAAAAAGTATTATCTTTTCATAATAATTACTCAGATTTTTTCTGAACAAAAGAATATTAGGACAACCTTTTAAATTTTATCATTTCTTTATGACCTGAATGTGTCAAAAGCTTTTATCAAATAAAAAATTTCTTGAAGATTTAAATAAATATTCTTCAATGTTGTTATGTGCATTATGAATGATATAATATAAAAAAAGGAGATGATAAAAGCATGATTTATCAAGGAAAAATATTTAATAATCGAAAAATTGTAATCAGCCGTTTATTAGCATATGGCTTTGTTAAAAAAGATGAACAATATATTTACTCAATAAATTTAATGGAAAACTCTTTTAATTTAAATGTAATTATAAAAGAAACAAATGAAATAGAGATAAAAATTATAGATATAGAAACTAATGATGAGTATACTCCAGTTTATGTCCAAAGTATAAATGGAGGATTTGTTGGAAAAATACGAAAAGAATATGAAGCAATACTTAGTGATATTGTTGAAAAATGTACAATAAAAGATATATTTAAAAGTGATTATGCAAAAAAAATTATAAAATACATTGCAGAAAAATATAAGGATGAACCTGAATACTTATGGGATAAAACTCCAAACAATGCAGTTTTTCGTGAAAAATCAACTGAAAAATGGTATGCAGCTTTATTAGAAGTTGAAAAAAGTAAAATTGGGATAAATGAAGAGGGAAAAATTGAAATTATTGATTTGAAAGCAGCACCAGATAAAATATTTTCTCTTGTGGATAATGTCAATTATCTTCCCGGCTACCACATGAACAAAAAACATTGGTTTACTATTAAATTAGATGGTTCTATTTCAATTAAAACAATTTATACATTGATAGATGAAAGCTTTAATATTATTAAGAAAAAATAAATTTTAATTTTTTTATTAAACTTAATCATCTATAATTTTTGCATTATGGGAAATAATTAAAAGAAAAAATCTCCCTTTTAAATAATTCTAAAAGGGAGACTCATATCAAACCTACTCAATTAAAGTGATAAGATTTTTACATCATCAGCAACTTTTAATTCTGCTCCTGTTGATGCTTTTATATCTTCGATTGAAGAATATGGACTTACTTCAATAAGAAGTAATCCTTCTGGAGTTACTTTTATAACACCTTTTTCAGTGATTATTAAGTTTACTTGTCCAGCAGCTGTTAATGGAAGATCACATTTATCAAGGATTTTTACTGCTCCTTTAGCTGTATGTTCCATAGCAACTATAACTTCTTTAGCTCCAACTACAAGGTCCATAGCTCCACCCATTCCCGGAACCATTTTTCCAGGAACCATCCAGTTTGCTAGGTTTCCTTCTTTATCTACTTGAAGAGCTCCAAGAACAGTAGCATCTACGTGTCCTCCTCTTATGATTCCAAATGAAGTACAAGAATCAAAGAATTGTGCTCCTGGAAGAACAGTTACAAACCCTGCTCCAGCGTTTACTATATCTTTATCTTCTTTTCCAGGTTCTGGAGCTGGTCCTACTCCAATAATTCCATTTTCTGATTGGAATACAACCTCTATTCCTTCTGGTACATAGTTAGCTACTAGAGTAGGAAGTCCTATTCCTAAGTTTACTACATATCCATCTTTAAATTCTTGTGCAACTCTTTTTGCAATATATTCTCTTACTAATTTTTTATCTAATTCCATTTCTTGCTTCACCTCTCCTATTTAACTATGTAGTCTACGAATATTCTAGATGTCATTACATGATCTGGGTCGATTTCTCCCACTTTTACTAATTTTTCTGCAAAAACTATAACTGTATCTGCTGCTGTTGCCATCATTGGGTTAAAGTTTTTAGTTGTTTTAGCATAAATAACATTTCCTAATTCATCAACCACAGAACCGTTTAAAAGTGCTACATCAGCTCTTAGAGGTTTTTCTAAAATATATTTTTTTCCATCTACTGTAATAATTTCTTTTCCTTCTTCAACAATAGTTCCTATTCCTGTTGGTGTTAAGATTCCTCCAAGTCCATTTCCTCCAGCTCTTACTCTTTCAGCTAATGTTCCTTGAGGTGCTAATTCAACTTCCATTTCACCAGTCTGCATTCTTCTTCCAGTTTCTGGGTTTGTTCCGATATGAGAAGCAATTACTTTTTTAACTTGATTGTTAACAACAAGTCTTCCAATTCCTCTGTCTGGGAATCCTGTATCATTACCTATAACAGTAAGGTCTTTTACACCTTTAGCTACTAAAGCATCTATTATTTTTTCTGGTGTTCCTACTCCTAGGAATCCTCCAATAAAAACTGTCATTCCATCTTTTACATGAGATACAGCTTCTTCCATTGAAACTAATTTGTTTTTCATTTTGCCCTCCTAACACTTTTTTTATTTAAATATTTCTCCGGCTTCCTTGTACCATAGAAGTAAATCTAAACTATCCATAGATATATCTATATAATCACAATAAGCTTTCATCTTTTCTTCGATCTCTAAATATAATTTAGGAGTCAGAGATTTGGGAATTTCTTCCAACACTTCTAATTTTACTAAATTTTTCAGGATATGTCTATCTAAAATCGAAATTTTCTTTCCGAATCCGACGTTTCTCAGAAAATGACTGGCTTCTTTATAGGCCATCCCTTTAATATTTTTTACTATCCATTCTCTCTTTTCATTTACATCAGAAATACTTTTGAAAAAATCTTTTGTTACTATTTTTCCGTTTTTATCTTTCATCTGTTCCCTGAGAGTAACAAGATATTTTGCTTTATTATTTTTAAATCTTACTATATTTAAATATTCCACCATCTCTTCAGCAGTTCCATTAAATAAAAGTCCGTTATCTCTAAGAGTTGTAATAGCCTTCCATGCATTTACTGCTTTAGACTGAGGTGTAAGGATACAGAAAGAAAGCTCTGTATGAATCTCCTCATTGCTTCCTTTCTCCCATACATTCTTAAAATCTTTTAATCTTTTTTCTATTTCATCTTTTTTTTCTTCGTATATTTTTTTTATTTCATAAAAATATTCATTTTTTTTCATTCTATACCTAGAACAACAAGAATCCTGCTGAGATAATTACTCCTGAACATAGAAGTACTATCAGACAGTATCCCATGATATCTTTAGCCCCTAGTCCTGCTATACCTAAAGCTGGTAAAGCCCAGAACGGCTGAATCATATTTGTCCAAGCATCTCCCCAAGCAATAGCCATAGCTGATTTTGCTGTAGTTACACCTATAGCAACACCTGCCGGCATTACAATTGGAGCTTGAACTGCCCATTGTCCTCCTCCAGAAGGTACGAAGAAGTTTACTATTCCTGCACTTAAGAATGAGAATAGTGGGAATGTTTTTGGTGTAGAAATATTTACGAAGAAATTAGACATTAATATAGCCAATGATGAACCATCAGCATTTGCTCCTGTCATGATACCCATAATTCCAGCATAGAATGGGAATTGTAAAAGTATTCCTGCTGCCCCTTTAGTTGCTTCACCAAAGGCATTTATGAATTTTCTAGGTGTTCCATGAAGGATGATTCCTGTAAATAGGAATATAAAGTTAACTAGGTTAAGGTTAAGATTGAATCCTTTAGTAACAAAATATTGAAGGATATAAGCCCAACCCATAACTCCTAAAATTATAGAAACAACTTTACTGTTTTCTATTTTTTCAGCTGGAGTCATATTTTCACGAATTAAAACTTTTTCTTCAGGTTCTTCCAATAATTTTGGATCAACAGTAACAACTTCATTTTCAGCTGGATACATAGCTCTGTTTACTAATGGAAGCATTATGATAAGTGCTCCAAGAATAAATAAGTTCATTGGTGAAAATATAGTTAAACTTGTTGGAATATTTTCAGTTACAGCACCAGCAGTTTGTTTAGAAAGAGCTGCAACACTGTCACTTGCCACTTGTAAAGGAATAGATCCAGATAATCCTCCATGCCACACTAAGAATCCTGTGTAAGCTGAAGCTATAAGAAGTCTGTAGTCTACACCTTTTACTTTTTTAGCTATTTCTTTTGCAAAAATAGCTCCTATAACCAATCCAAATCCCCAGTTCAATATACATGCTATAGTAGAAACTAAAGTTACTACAACAATAGCCTGTCTCGGACTAGATAATTTAGATGCCATATTTGATAATATCTTTTTAAATACACTTGAGCTAGCCATTGTATGTCCAGTTACAAGCACTAATGCCATCTGCATTGAGAATGCCAGTAATGACCAGAATCCATTTGTCCAGTGACCAATAACTCTCATTGGTGATTGTTTAGTGAAAATAACTGCTCCTGCAAATACAATAAATGTCAGCATTGCACAGAAAATATATGGATCTGGCAAATACTTTTGCATTAAAGAAACACAGAAAGATGTAAATCTTTTAAATGCTCCTTGTTTAGTTTGTTGATTGTTCATTTCTTTCCTCCCTCATAATCTTTAAATTTGAAACCGAAATTTCCTATTATAAGTATATACTCATCACTATCCAAAGTCAATATATTTAATCACATCTATAACACGATTGGTCCACAATACGTGAAATGCCTCTATTATTTATTTATACTTCCTCTGCTTCCAGTGCTTCATCATCATAAACATCTTTTATATCCTCAGCTTTTTTAGCCAACTCAAACCAGAAGTTTACGACTTTATCTTCAGAAAAATATACTCCAAATTTACTCTTATGATTTTCAAGTATCCCTCTTACAATAGACAGACCTAATCCATGCCCGTCTCTGTCTCTAACTTTATCTAATCTATAGAACGGTGTCCAGATACTATCTAAATCCCCTTCTGTCAATCGATCTGTTTCATTACTTACAATTATTCTTTCCTTGTTTCCAAGATCTTCTGTACTGATAATTACATCTCTTTCTCCAGAAGAATATTTAAGAGCATTTACCACGAGATTATCCAATACTCTTTCAATATATTTTTCATCACATAAAACAAAAATTTCCTTGCTTCCATTATAAATTATTTTCTTGTATTTAGAAGAATATTTGTCTCTTATATCCTTTATCATAGGATAAAAATTAACTTCCTCTATATCCATTTTAAAATATCCTGATTCCATTTGTGATATAAGCAAAAGCTCTTTAACAAGAGAATCCATTTTCAAACTTTCTTCCATAATGACTTCACAATAGAAATTTTTATCCTCTTCATTTGCAACATTTTCTACCAGTCCCTGAGCATATCCTTGGATTATTGATATAGGTGTTTTCAGTTCATGGCTGACACTTGCTATAAATTCTTTTCTTAATTTATCCAATCTTTTTTCATTTTCAATGTCTATCATAAGCTTCTTATTGACTTTGTTTAGCTCATCTATACTTTTTTCCAGTGTTTCTCCCATTCGGTTAATAGAATAACCTAGTTCTCCAATTTCATCCTTGCTGTCTTTTTCAAACTTCCTGTTGAAATCAAGTTCTGATATTTTCTGAGTTATCTCTTTTATTTCCAGTATAGGATCAGTCATTTTTTTAGAAAATATAAAGAACATGGATGACCCTATTATCAGAGCCAGTACAATTATTAAAAGGTGATATCTTGTAGATATCTCCAGTCCTTCCTGAATAAAACTTAGAGGCGTTATTATCTCAATATACCTGTCACTTCTGTAAGGCATAAAAAGTATTAGGACTTTTCCTCTATAATCAAGAAGAGTTATTTCTTCAAAAACATATTCGTTACCTTTAAGTTTTTCTGCTATGCTGTCTATTTCACCTTTGGAAAGTATTGATTCTGTCTCCAGTCTGTAAAGTTCTTGATTTTTTTTTATAAGTATGGCAACATTTGAATGCATTTCAAGATTTTGAAAATCTATGACATATTTAGGATCGACAAGTATTTTTCCCAGTTCTACAAGTTTTTCTTTCTTGTTTTTTATATAGAATTTTTCCAGATATATACTGTTTGTTACTAATAATCCTAGAATTATCATAACTACTACACTGAACATCAGGAAAAATATCTTCCATCTTATCTTCATTTGTCTCCCTCGAATTTATATCCAAATCCTCTTACTGTCTGAATAAAATTATCTCCTATTTTCTTTCTCAATCTTTTTATATGTGTATCTACAGTTCTTGAATCACCAAAGTAATCCCATCCCCATACTGAGTTCAAAATCTTTTCTCTGGACAGAGCCAGTCCTTTGTTCTCTATAAAGAAATATAAAAGGTCATATTCTTTAGGAGTTAGCTCCAGCACTACATCCCCTAATTTTACTTCTCTCTTAGAAGTATCAATAACAAGATCTCCAAATTCTAAATATGTTTTATCTACTATTTTCCCATCTCTTCTCAGCAAGGCTTTTACTTTTGCTACTAACAATTTAGGATTGAAAGGCTTTATCATATATTCATCAGTTTCAAGTTCAAATCCAAATAACTGATCACTTTCATCAGCTCTAGCTGTAAGCATGATAATAGGAACCTGAGATTCTTCTCTTATTTTTCTGCATACACTCCAACCATCTATTTTCGGCATCATTATATCCAGAATAACAATATCATATGTAGTCTGGAAAAAGAGTTCAAGTCCCTCTTCTCCGTCTCCAGCTTCATCTACACTATATCCTTCTCTCACAAGGTAATCCTTTATGAGCTTTCTTATTTTCCATTCATCATCTACTACGAGTATCTTTTTCATAAAGCCCCCCAATCAAAAATCTTTTCCTTACTTAATCATTTTATTCAAAGTGTATAAAAGTTCTGTGATGACTCTGTCTTCATTTCCTGATTTTATATCCCTTACTATACAATTTTTTATATGTGATTCAAGTACTAATTTTGACACTCCATCAAGTTCTCCTTTTACTAGAGATATCTCATTTAATACTTCGTTGCAATGTTCTTCTTCTACAAGCTCTTTTATCTTTCCTACCTGTATTTCTATCTTTTTTATCATTTCAGGCAGATCTTCCTTTATTTTTTTACTTGTTTTATCAATCATTTTATTTAGTGTCTGTACAAGTTCAGAGATTATTTCATCTTCAGCTCCTGCTTTTATATCATTGACTACACAATTTCTTATGTGAGATTCAAGTATTAATTTTGACACTCCATTTAAGGCAGATTTTACAGATGATATCTGATTAAGAACATCATCACATCCGACTTTATTACCAAGCATTTTTCCTATTCCTCTTATTTGTCCCTCTATCCTGTTTATCCTCGCTTCTAATTTCCTTTTGAATGCTGGACATT